>Ga0209511_1002468_pt1 | contig 15121 bp, 17 predicted proteins | sample SSSSmetaG_FD_184141 | JGI IMG/M metagenome (GOLD analysis project Ga0209511, IMG submission 184141) | Glacier valley bacterial and archeal communities from Borup Fiord, Nunavut, Canada, to study Microbial Dark Matter (Phase II) - ​SSSS... | ecosystem: Environmental > Aquatic > Freshwater > Ice >...
TCTGGAAATCAAAATTTTCATTTGTACCTAACACTAATCTGATAAATGAAATGCTCGAAACAGATTTTACTTGTAACGTCCCTAAACTTGATATTCCCGTTTACTTCTTTAGCGGTAAGTTTGATCTAACAGTCAATATTAATTTATCAAAAGCATATTTGAATAAACTGAATGCCCCATTAAAAGGATTTTACACCTTTAGCAATTCAGCACATAGCCCTTTATTTGAAGAACCCCTGCTGGTAAGGCGAATAATCGAAAAAGACATTTTGAATAGTACTAACACGTTAGCGGATAAAAATTAACGTACTAATTTTTATAATTTTTAACACTTTCGATGACGCCACATCACTACGCGAAAGAGTAGCATGCGCGAGAGCCTGATTGAAATACACAAAATACAACTCAAAATCTGTGAATGATGCAAGTCCTGGCCGAACTTTTGTAAGGTTTACAAAAAGTGAATGAACAATCTTTACAATGCGTTAAATGAAAAACATTCTCATTCTCAATGGTCACCCGGATAAAGAAAGTTTCTGCTTCGCCCTGGCAGAACAGTATAAGAAAGGTGCTGACTCATCCGGCGCGAATTGTACACTTATTCATCTGGCCGACTTACAATTCAGTCTCAATCTGACGTATGGCTATCGGCAACCTACCACACTGGAGCCCGACTTGCTACGTATACAAAGAGATATTGCTACTGCAAATCATATTGTACTGGTCTATCCCACCTGGTGGGGAACCTATCCTGCAATTCTGAAAGGATTCATTGACAGAGTTTTTCTTCCGGGCTTTGCATTCAAATACCGCGAAAATTCGCTGCTTTGGGATAAATTATTGTCAGGCAAAACAGCTAGACTCATCGTTACGATGGATACACCGACGTGGTATAACTTTTTGATATACCGAAATGCAGGTCATAATTCCATGAAAAAAGCAATCCTTGAGTTTTGTGGTATAAAGCCTGTCAGGATTACGGCCTTCGCTACGATCAAAACATCGGACGATAAAAAACGCCAACGCTGGTTAAGTCAGATCCGGGAGTTGGGGAAAAATTTCGGTTAAATACACGCGTCCATCGTTGTCATATCACTGCAGGTTGGAAATGCTAACAGCATCAAATATGCAAAAGAATAATTTCAACATCAACGGCTTATCGGACGATCAGGTGACCGAGGCGAGAAAAAGATTTGGCTATAATAAACTGATCTATAAGAATGAAAATAGCCTGATTCATTCATTATTGATGATTGCCAAACAGCCGATGGTAATTTTACTAATGGTGACATCGGTCATTTACTTGCTAAGTGGAGATATTGGCGATGGTGTGTTCATGGTACTTGCCATCGTATTGGTTTCGCTCATATCGCTTTTCCAGGATACAAGAAGTCGAAACGCGCTTGATAAATTGAAAGACTTTACTCAGCCGCTTTCAAAAGTTATTCGAAATGGCGGGACACAGGAAATAAAAAGTGAAGACCTCGTTGTCGGCGATGCGCTGTTAGTGGAAGAAGGCAGATCGGTGGCGGCTGATGGCTTCATCATTCACTCCAATGATTTTTCCGTTAACGAAGCAATTCTCACCGGTGAGTCGCTGGCAGTTTATAAAGACAATACAAAAGAACTCAACCTGATTTACAGTGGCACCACTGCTGCAAGCGGTCTGGCCATTGCGACCATCACTGCTATCGGCAATGAAACAAAACTTGGGAAAATAGGATCAAGCCTTGAAACAATAAAGGAAGAAAAAACACCGCTGGAATTACAGATCAACAATTTCGTTAAGAAAATGGTGATTGTTGGTACGATTGTATTCCTGGTAGTATGGTGTATTAATTATCTCCATTCATTAAATGTATTGGATAGTTTATTAAAGGCGTTAACGCTGGCGATGAGTATTCTGCCAGAGGAAATACCTGTTGCCTTCACCACTTTCATGGCGCTCGGTGCTTATCGACTGATGAAATTGGGCATTGTGGTGAAACAAATGAAGACCGTGGAAACACTTGGCAGCGCTACCGTCATCTGTACCGATAAAACCGGGACGATCACGGAGAACAAGATGAGCCTTGCCAAACTATTTGTACTGGCAAGCGGCAAAATTTTCCCTCCCGATGATGCGCTAAACAAAGACGGTAAAGAACTTATCCGGACAGCGATGTGGGCCAGTGAACCTATCCCGTTTGATCCAATGGAAATTGCCTTGCATGAAACGTACGCACTTCAAACTACAACCGACGAACGGCCGAACTATGCGCTGATCCATGAATACCCTCTTGGGGGCAAGCCACCCATGATGACGCATATTTTTGAAAATCAATTTCATCAACGCATCGTTGCCGCAAAAGGGGCACCGGAAGCAATGATGACCGTATCAAAGTTGACGCCTGCTGAAAGGCACGCTGTCGATGATGCCATTAAAAGTCTTGCAGAAGATGGTTATCGTGTGCTAGGCGTTGGCGAAGGAAATCTTAGCGGCAATGTTTATCCGGCGAATCAACAGGAAATAGGTTTTTCCTTCAAGGGCCTTGTCGCATTTTATGATCCGCCCAAGAAAAATATCGAACACGTATTGAAAGCTTTCTATGCAGCCGGTATCGATGTGAAAATTATCACAGGTGACAATGCAGGTACCACCACAGCCATCGCAAACCAGATAGGATTTCGTGGAGCTGATAAAAGTATTTCAGGAGAAGAATTGATGAAATTATCGGGAGATGAACTAAAAGAAAAAATTTCCAGCATATCCATTTTTATCCGCATGTTTCCGGATGCAAAACTACTAATCATCAACGCTCTGAAATCCAATCACCAGGTTGTTGCCATGACTGGCGACGGAGTGAATGATGGTCCTGCCTTAAAAGCTGCGCACATCGGCATCGCCATGGGCAAAAAAGGTACAGAGATAGCAAAAGCTGCTGCATCTCTTATCCTGGTGGAAGACGACTTGTCTAAAATGGTCGATGCCATCGCCATGGGACGAAGAATTTACCTTAATCTTAAAAAAGCCATTCAATATATTATTTCAATTCATATACCGATTATTCTAACCGTACTTCTTCCACTGGCCTTTGGATGGATCTATCCCAATATTTTTACGCCGATCCATATCATTTTTCTTGAACTCATCATGGGGCCTACTTGCTCGATTATCTATGAAAACGAACCGATGGAAAAGAACGCTATGACTCAAAAGCCACGGTTACTAACAATGAATTTTTTTACCTGGAAAGAACTTACCACCAGTATTGTTCAGGGTCTGGTCATCACTGCAGGAGTACTCTTCATTTATCAATATGCAGTTCATTCCGATCTCTCTGAATCTACCACCCGATCAATGGTTTTCGCTACCCTTATCACTTCGAATATTTTCCTCACGCTGGTAAATCGCTCGTTTTATTATTCTATTCTAACCACCCTGAAGTATCAAAATAATTTAGTCGCTCTTATCATAGGCATAACCATCTTACTAACAGCATTGCTTATATACATCACGCCGTTAGCCAATTTTTTCTCGTTTAATGCCTTGAACCTGTCTCAGCTGTTGGCAAGCTCATGCACCGGACTCATATCAGTGATCTGGATGGAGCTGGTAAAATGGAAAAAGCGAAGCCAGAATCTTGTGATCAATCCAAATTGATCCGTAAAGATTTTAAAGAAAATGCAACAGTCAGCAGTAATCAATCTGTGAAAGATGTAATAAGTCTTCAGGAATGTATAAGCACGTCCACTGTAAAAATATCAGTTTTACGCATCGCATGATCAGCGAAGATAAATACATAACATTATGACAAAAAATAACAGCTATTATTTATTGATTTTATTGACTTTTCTTTTTACCGGATGCGGCGTAAATAATGCACTGGTAGTAAACACAAATCAGAACGTAACACAAGTCAACCTTTCTTCCAACAATTATAAAGTAGTAGACAAGATCACCGGCACCGCAGAAGTAAAATATATACTACTTATCGGCGGTATGAGTCATAAACAATTATACGCCAATGCCTATGCGGCAATGATGGAAAAAGCTAACATCGTAAGCGGATCAAAAGCAATAATAAACATGGTTACGGAAGAACACTTTGGCGGGGTGCCTCCTTTTTATATCGTCCGGACGGTTACCGTTAGCGCTAATGTGATCGAGTTTCAGAAATAAATTCTTCTTCGGGTATGGTTGAAAAATGAAAAAGAGAATTTACCAGATTGGATTTGTGTCAGGGCTCACCGCCGCTGGATCGACCATAGCGTTCGGAATTGTTCAGGGACTACAACTTATAGGGATCCTTCATTATCCATTAGACGAAATTCTCATTTATGCATCTTCACTCTGTATTGTGATCCCCTTATTGCTAATGATGATTGCGTTGCATGATGTTACGCCAGATGATAAAAAGTTCTGGAGTCATACAGCGGTAATCTTTACGGTCATCTATGCCGTATTTGTTACCGCTAACTATGTGGCTCAATTGGCGACGGTAATCCCAATGACCGCAAGCGGAAATTCTGAAACGATTGGAATTCTAAAACAAACGCCTCACTCCCTTTTCTGGAATTTTGATGCGGTGGGCTACATCTCCATGGGATTAGCCGCCCTTTTTGCAGCGCCTCTCTTTGCAAGCACGGGATTTCAAAGATGGGTTAAGTATACCCTTTTGGCTCATGCACTTATCACCCCGTTGGTTGCATTCGTTTATTTCTATCCTACCTTCTCCGAACAACTTCTCCTGATTGGCGTCCCATGGGCGATTACAGCACCAACCTTTATGCTTCTGCTTGCTCTCTACTTCAAAAAACAACCAGGTGAATTATCTGCTGAAAAAACGTAATGTTTTAAAGATTAGTCTATGCTAAAATATCTCTTTGCCTCTCTCCTGCTTATTCATGGCCTTATACATTTTATGGGATTCGCTAAAGCATTTGGCTATGGCAACATTACTCAACTAACGAACTATATTTCAAAACCCGCAGGATCACTTTGGCTTATCACCGCTTCCCTGATGACAGTGAGTGTTGTGCTATTTTTATTGGAAAAATCAATCTGGCCATACCTCGCAATTATTGCTCTTATTATTTCTCAAGTTCTGATTATTGCTGTTTGGAAAGATGCAAAATTTGGAACGATTATGAATATGACTATCCTGCTCGTCGCAATAGCGTCCTGGGCAACGAATCATTTTGAGAAGGAGTTTGAGACCGACGTAAAAAAACATCTTGTTGAAACCAACCCCTCTGATACTGAATTACTAACGGATGCAGATATTGCTTCATTACCTGCACCTGTTCAAAAATATATTCGATATGCTGGAGCGATTGATAAGCCGAAAGTGAAGAGTATGAAAATTGTGTTTGACGGTGAAATGAGGGAAAAGGGCAAGGATTTTTTCAAGTTTAATTCCCTTCAATATAATTTCTTTGGGAACCCGGCAAGATTATTTTTTATGAATGCTAAGATGTATGGAATTACTGTTCCGGGTTATCACTGCTACCAAGACGCAACAGCAACTATGCAGATAAAGTTATTGGGTCTGTTCAATGTGGTAAACGTGAAGGGCTCAGAAATGAATAAAGCAGAAACGGTAACCGTATTCAACGATATGTGCCTGATGGCACCAGCCTCCTTGATCGACAAAAGAATTGATTGGACTCCTATTGATAGTTTATCTGCCAAAGCAATCTTTACAAATGGATCAAATAAAATAACAGCCAAACTTTATTTCAATGAGCTGGGGCAACTGGTCAATTTTACTTCTGAGGACCGTTACGCGGTAGGCGACATGAAGCAATATCGTTTTTCAACGCCGGTAAGAGACTATGCGCAGATAAATGGAATCAACATTTGGAAATATGGAGAAACGATTTGGCATTATCCTGATGGAGAATTTGTATACGGGAAATTTACCTTGAAGAGTATTGAGTACAATGTTGCTGAGTTTAAAAAATAAAGTATGAAAAACAAGAAACAGTCTGCGTCTCAAAAAAAGATTGCAGTAGTGATGCATGAGTTTAAAGAAGGCGAATTGCATGTGGGGAAAACCGAGACGATTGTAACTAATCCAAAACAAGCGATTGCTATTGCTCTTAGCGAAGCAAATAAATCAAAAAAGATTAAAAAGTAATTGGTGGATTTCTATAAAAAAAATAAAGGCAGTAAAACAATAAAACCAGGAGTAACAACCCAGTCCTTCGGTTTTGATGAATCAGCTTGAAATTATTTATTATAACTCAATGCCTGACGAGCATAATGCGTGAATAATATAAGTCTTTCCCCAAATTATGTAACACCTCCTAAGGATTAAATTTAACCTTGGCACAAGGAAGCTGCACCGTACTAAAAAAAAGCCTAATGACACTTATCAAAAGTTTAATGCTCGTTGTATTGATTTATTCAAATTCAAATGCAAATATATATTCGCAATCAATAAGTAAAGAAATCATTAATATGAAACAGCTAACACCATTCAAAATAGAAGTAAGGCAAACAGTTTTAGACGACTTGAAAGCAAGGTTGAAACAAACTCGCTGGACAGACGAACCCAAAGATGCAGGTTGGAACTATGGCACCAATCCAACGTATCTACATGAATTGGTTAACTATTGGCAAACAAAATACGATTGGCGAAAACAAGAAGCTATGCTAAATAAATTTCCTCAATTCACTACGGAAATTGACGGTATAAAAATTCATTTTCTTTACATAAAAGGAAAAGGTAAAACTCCAAAACCACTTGTTCTTACACATGAATGGCCCGACTGCTTTTATCGCTTTTACAAAGTAATTCCTATGCTAACTGACCCAGCAAGTTATGGTGGTAATCCTGACCAGTCTTTTGACATAATTGTTCCTTCCATTCCAGGTTACGGGTTTTCAGATAAAATCGCTATTTCTTCTGATAGCACAGCACAATTATGGGCTAAATTAATGACGGATGTTTTAGGTTATAAATCATTTTTTGCAGCAGGGGATTTTTCCATCACCAAAGCATTAGCAACAACACATCCTGATATTGTGAAAGGCATTCATCTCTCTGACGTTGGTTATCCTAATGGAACAGAAGATTGGTCAAAAATGTCGGTAGCCGAACAACAATGGGGACAAAAGATTCAACAATGGTTTTCTAAAGAGGGGGCCTTCAATTTGATACAATCAACAAAACCTCAAACGCTTGGCTATGGCTTAAATGATTCGCCCGTTGGCTTGGCATCATGGCTTGTAGAAAAATTATTTGCCTGGAGTGACACAAAAGGTAATTTGGATAACAGTTTTTCAAAAGATGAAGTAATTACAATTATAATGATTTATTGGACTACTCAAACCATAAATACATCTATTAGAAGGTATGCTGAGGATGCTAAAGCTATGTATTCTCAGGGTACACCGCAGCCTTTTAAGAAAATTGAAGTCCCAACCGGTGTATCTATTTTTCCTGCTGATTCTCCAAGCTTGGATGGCCCTTTACCAAAGGAATGGGCAGAACGTAGAGTCAATTTAAAGAGCTTCAATAAAGTATCAAAAGGAGGTCGTTTTGCCGCATTGGAAGTTCCAGAATCGTGGGCGAAGGAAATTACTTCATTCTTTTATAAATAAATCAATTGAATGAAATTTAATAAAGAGTAAAACGATGATAAAAAATAAATTGCTAAGGATGGACAATGTCGGCATCGTTGTAGAATCCCTTGATAGCGCTATCTCGTTTTTCTCAGAAATAGGATTGAAGTTAGAAGGTCGTGGGATTGTAGAGGGAGATTGGGCTGGTCGTGTTACCGGTCTTGGCTCTCAGTGCGTAGAGATTGCTATGATGTTAACTCCCGATGGTCATAGCCGAGTCGAACTTTCGAGATTTATAACACCTATTACTATATCAGATCATCGGACTGCACCAGTAAATGCCCTTGGTTATTTACGTATTATGTTCACTGTTGAAGATATTGACGAAATGGTATGCAGACTTATCAGGCATGGTGCTAAACTTGTTGGAGAAATAGTTCAGTATGAAAACTCATATCGACTATGCTACATCAGAGGAGTCGAAGGACTTCTTATTGGACTGGCAGAAGAAATTGGTAACAAGTGATTAAAAGTAGTGCATAACACGATTGTGCGTTATTAATACAGGCAGAGATTAATCATTTTTTATAAGTAGATAAACAAAGTGGAGACCAGGCACCACTAAAAAAAACGGCGCGATACTGAAAAATCATACAAGTAAGAAAACAAATAAAAACAAACATTATGAAAGTACATCCTTATTTAAACTTTGACGGCAAAGCCGAAGAAGCATTTACGTTTTACAAATCCGTTTTTGGCGGAGAATTCATGTTAAATATGAAAATGAATGAAATGCCGGAAAGTAAAAATCTACCGGCAGATGAGCAAAACCGCATTATGCATATTGCTTTGCCTATTGGTGAAGGCACTATATTGATGGCTTCTGATACTGTTCCATCTGCCGGGCATAAAATGGTATTCGGAAATCAAACGCATATTATGCTAAGCCCTGAAACCAAAGAAGAAGCAGACAAATTGTTTAATGGGCTTTCGAAAGATGGCAAGATAGATATGAAAATGGAAGAAGCTTCCTGGGGAGACTATTTTGGAAGTTTTACAGATAAGTTTGGCATTAAGTGGATGATCAATGTAGCTGGAAAACAAAATTAATTTTTTTGGAAACGTTCAGCTGCTCAATTTTTCGGCTTGTCTATTTTCTCTAAATCCAAATCAATAATTATGAAATATTTCTTAACGGCTCTTGCAGTAATTTACTTTACTGTAAACGCATATTCTCAATCCAATTATAATAAAATGATAGAAATTAAAAGAGACAACGCAATTCTTAATTACAATATTACAGGAAGCGGAGATACCAGCTTATTATTTGTACACGGCTCTTACATTGACCAAACGTATTGGGCAAACCAAGTAGATTATTTTAGTCCTAAATACAAAGTGGTAACGTTCGATTTGCCTGGCCATGGAAAATCGGGTAGAGAAAGAAAACAATGGTCTGTGAATGGTTTTGCTGAAGATGTAAATTTTGTGATTAAAGAATTGAATTTAAAAAACGTAATTCTTATTGGGCATTCATTGGGTGGAGATATAAATCTGGTAGCAGCCACTTCACATCCCGAAAATATTATTGGTTTTATTGGCATTGACAATTTTAAAAATGCTGCGGCAGAATTACTACCTGAATATAAGCAACAGGCCGCTTCTCTACAGCAAAAACTAAAAACTGATTTTGCCAACACCAATGAACAGTATGTCCGTATGGCATTGCTGACAAAAGAAACATCGATAGAAATTGTAGACCGGGTCGTAAAAGACTACCGTAAAGCTTACCAGCCAATGGCTATCGAAACCACTCCCGAAATATTCACGCTATTTAAAACGGAAAAAGAATTATTACCACAACTAAAATTAAAACTCTATCTGATCAATGTTGACTATACACCAACAAATGAAAAGTCTTTAAAACAATATGCCGGAAATGGTTATCACCTGCTGCACATAAAAGGTACTTGTCATTATCCTATGCTGGAAAACCCAAATGAGCTGAACAAATTATTAGAAGAAATATTTCGCGAAATTTTAAATGAAAGATTTAAATGAAAAGATGTATGCTGCTTAACTTTCTAAAATATTTCAAGATTAATCTATCACGTCTCCCTGTCGTCATTTATTTATGACCAGTTTTCTGCTCAATCGTGTGGTATCTTTATTCAAGACTACGATGTAAAGACCATTTGATATGTCAAAGGTTTCTATTCTTATTTCTACCTTATTGATTGATGCAATTGATTTCACAATTTGTCCGAATTGATTGTAAATTCTTATTTCTCCTCCGCTTAATTGGACAGGCACTTCCAACATAAAAACGCCATTACTTGGATTTGGAAATATATTTAATTTCTTGTCAATGGAGTATTCATCTATTCCTAAAACTAATGCACTTGCTGCATATCCTATATCCCAATAGTAACCAGTCAATGAATTGATCTTTGCGATATCTCTGCCCGTGTACCACATTTTAAATTTGCTGTCAAAACTGTCATACATTACCCCTGGGTGAGATGCCCAAAATCTATCCCATTGACTACTGCTGCCAATCTTTACTACAGGGTTTTGATTTGATTTAGTCCAGTTTATTCCATCTGATGACCAAGCATAACCAACTTGGAAGTTTTCTACCGTCCATTGGTCAAGTGCGGAATAGAACATATGATACGTCGACCCAACTTTTAAAACACTTGGTTCTGCAATACTTGCCGCATCCCAATTTGCCTGATCGCCTGCAATTAATACAGGGGATGTATTAACCGTCCATTGTATCCCGTCACTTGAAGTTGCATACCCGATATTTCCTTTCCCGTCTGTTGGCTGTCCGTTTATTACAAGATCTGGCGCAGTGAACCACATTTTATATATCCCATTCTCAAGTAACACACTCGGATTTGAAATAAATGTGTTGTACCAATAAGAATTGTCGCCTGTCACTAAAACAGGATTGCCCGGATACTTTGTCCAATGGATACCGTCCGGCGAATATGCATATCCAAATTTGTGATCATTTATTGATTTACATCTTGCATTTCTACCTGCATACCACAATTTGTAACGCTGACTTGCCGGCGCAGATAAATCTTTAATTACACTAGGTGTTTCTACACCGTCATAGTCAAAGTCAGTGGAACGAGTGCCAATATCTAAAATAGGATTGTTTGGATGTTCGTTCCACTGAATGCCATTTAACGACCAGGCGTACCCCATTCTTACATGTGGACAATCGTCAGCTGCCGTAAGCCATCCACTTCCTGAATACCACATTTTTAAAGTGTCGTTATCTTTCATAACGGAAGCGTCAGCTGTTGCTAAACCTTTCCAATGAGGAAAGGTGGCGCTTCTGGAAAGCACAGGCTGCGGATGCTTTATCCAATCAGTCTGTGCCATCAAGGATGTTGAACTTAAAAGTCCAATCAGCGCAATGCTTTTGAAAAATGCTTTCTGGGTCATCTCTTTGTTTTATTATGTGACACCAAATTTGTCATTTTATGCATACCGTTGGTGTTTGCGAAGTGACCGGATTTTGAAAATGCATCCTGTCCCACTAACCAAATATCGTAACGAAGCTGAATATTTTCTATCACCCCTCACCCGGGCATTGCACAAACATTTTGTTGCCTTGTCGCCAGTTCTTACTTCAATTTCCTTTAGTGCATTTCCGGCAACGGCTCCACCCCGCTCGGCAATTATTTTGCCTTCATCCAATGTAGTTGGCTTTTCTTTCTGAAATCTTGGAAGTGGTCACGAATGAATTCCGATGATTAATGTCAGCAGTAATGTCGTTGAAAAAAATCTATATGCTTCACTTCTCATTCGTATTCCCCAATATTTAACTTGCATAGTTACAACTGCAACCATTGTTAAAAATACAATTATTAAAATGATAAGTATAATTTTAATCGGTATTTTTCTTATTTGGGTTTGTCATAACTTGTTGTAAATAGCTTTGGAAGTTTTCGTAGCCATTTTTTTCTGGATGTTCAAGGTCAATCATTTCTCCACTCCCTGAGTCAAATATTTGCCAATCGTAAATTTTAGCCACTCTTATTAATTCAAAAAGCGAAGTCTCACCATATAGGTTAAATAAAGTGTTACTTACAAGCTCTGCATCCGCAAAATAATTTATAGAAAAGCTGTCGCCTCTTATTTCTCTATAGTTTCCATCAACGATAATGTTGTCAAAGTGTTTTTCTAAAATCACATTAAAGTCTATTGGTAGAAATAACTCTTCGTCAATTTCCTCAACAGAATTTATTTTTTGCTTTGAACTAAAAATTACAACATCCCAACTCATAAATATTTTTTAAAATTAAAATGTAAACTCCGTTTGCACGCCTCGTGTCTTGTTAGAAAAAATGACATTTAAATTGATGATTATAAATCGCTGATAACAGATAATCGATACATCACTGAAGAATTTACTACTCGCTCACTGTAACTAGTGTAACTGGCGCAGTATCTTCTCTCCCCGGAGCTCTCAGAAAAATAATTTACCCCATTCAATCTCCATACAAAAAAAATCTGGCTCCCCGCTACCGAAGTTCCGTGCAACAGGGGTTTCATACTGAGTCATGCCGACCACATGAAGCATTACTTGTTGTGGCTTTTCGCTTTATTTCACATGTTTCGTTAGCCACTGACTGATTTCTTCGAATTTTGTCTCTCTCTTGGCAGCCCCAAGAACGAACTCATACTTTTCGTTTTCGTCAGCTTGAAGCAACAGTCCATTTTCTAAAAGCACGAGTCTCATTAAAACATACGCTGTTCGTTTGTTTCCGTCAATAAAAGGATGATTTGAAATTATGCTCTCAAAAATGGCGGTTGCCTTGAGAATAGGTATAATTCCTTTTGATCAAAGGTCTGATAGGGTCGATTTATCGCTGCTTCCAAACTTCCCAAGTCCCTAATCCCCGTGGTTCGGCCAAACTTGTCAATGAGAATTTCGTGAATACGCTTGACTTCTTCCAGACTTATCATTTTGCTAACCTCTCAAGCAATTCTTTATCTTCTACTAGGATATCCCTTAGATTTTTGCTCAGCTTTACTTTATCGAGTGATTTTCCTTGAACCTCTTTCAGGCAGTCCACAATCTTTTGAAGAACGTTCTCGGGGATTCCTTCCAAAGTCTTTTGTATCTCTAATTTGATGTCCTTTGCTGTCATAATGGTACAATTTATGAAATATTCGAGATTCGAAGCATACAATGAGCCACAACGTTGGTGCATAATCAGTGGCGGGAATTCGAAGCGCGTCTCTGTCCCACGAAACAAAACGTTATTTGAAAAACTAAACTACAAATTTACACTGACCCCGCCATTGATTATGCACTTTATTAGGCACTTGGCCCCGTCAACCCAGTAATTCTTTAACTTCTTTCTCAAGGTCTGGTAGATTTCGAATTATGATTCCCCAAAGTATGTCCTCTGAAACGGAGTCATATCCGTGAATTATTCTATTTCTAGTGTCGATAATTTTTCTTGTGTGGCTTATTTTAATGTTGCGATCAACTCTAAGAATTCTACTCATTGCTTCTCCAATGATCTCAATATTCCGTTCAACCGCTCTTTTAGTTTTAAGGTCTTTTTAAAAGTCCGTGAAGTTTTTTATTTCTGGTACGAATGAGTTGATTTCTATGATCGCTTGTTCGATATCCTTTAGCCAGGTCTTCACCTCATTGTCCATAGATGAGAACTTTTGATTTGTCAATATTCTCTCTGAGGAATGGATTTTTAATTGCTCTATTCTCCAAGAGGTCAATAGATCGATTTAGAATTATTTCGAGTTCAAATTTCAAGTTAAAATAGTTGTCAGTGTATTCGATCGGGTCATTTGTCTCAAAGTCAACCATTAGGTCAACGTCACTTTCTTTGGAGAATTTTGTGGTGTTAACTGACCCGAATGAATACAGGGTCTTAACCTTGTGACTTTTACAAAGACGCTGTATCTGGTCTTTATATGTTTCAATCAAACCCATATATCAAATTTAATCAATTTTCCTTACTCCAAAATTTTGTCAGAGCATTCTGCACAGTCGAATCATGTCACTCTCCACCGAATCGACCCAATTGCCATCAACGTACGAGTGTTTATGAAGTGGGGGGCTTTTACCACAATCTTTGAAAGAAGAACCGGGCTTTACTTTACTACAAATGCTGGTAAAAACCACATCAGCCCCCGTTTCATAAACACTATATTACCTGATTCCGTTTTGCCTGTCGTGATGTAGTCATTAATGATTTTTACTGCATTTTTTACTCCATTTTCTTTGCGTAGTTCTTGTCCAAGTTTTTCAGCGTTTGAAATTATGTTTGGTTGTTGAGCAAAACGAATTGCTGATGCTAAATCCAACCCAAACTTAACGCAATCCACGGAATCACTGCAAGTAAGACAGTTACTGCTGTCCATAACCAGATTTTGCGAGAAGAGCGGTCCATTGATTACTTTTCCTTACGAACGCTCCCTTCGTTATCAGGTTACGAGCGTGAATGATTTTAACTAAATGTTAACAAGGAAGACTATCTATAGTGTGAAATACCAATTTATTATCGCGAACAACATATTGGAACCAGGAGAGTTGATTTCCTTGTCGACGAATTTATATCAGTCAAATTGAAGGCCAGAATGGAATTGGAAGATGCTTATTTCGCACAGGCAATAAATTATCTTGAAGCTTACAATCTTGAAATAGGGATGCATATAAATTTTGAAGAGCAAAGTTAACTTTAAGAGACTTGTAAATAAAAAATTCAGACAGCAATATGATGACCAGTTTTTAAAGAAATCACATAACCTATGATTTCCAGGATTTCTTTAGCAACTATGATTTCTGTCCACCATACAATCACAAAAATCAGATCAATTACATTCAAGACATGTGTTAGTAATATAGCTCTCCAATTACATCAAAGGCATTTACAATTCATCCTGAAGTGGCTTACCTTTAGAAACCTGTAATAAACCAAATCCATGAAAAAAATATTATTTTACCTTATTGCGCTGGTTCCGATCACCTTGGCAGTAGCTCAGGAAAAAACGATTACCGGCTTTCCAAAAGAATCAGCCGCTATTGAATTCAAGCTCGAGGAAAAATTCGATAGCTATCTAAAACCAGGTAATCTTGATCAATGGCTGAAGACTCTCTCAGCACGCCCTCATCATATAAGTTCTCCTTACGGAAAAACGAATGCTGAGTTCATTCGCGATCAATTTAAAAGCTGGGGATACGAATCAGAAATCGAAACCTATAACGTATTGTTCCCAACTCCAAAAATAAGATTATTGGAAATGACGGCGCCAACAAAGTACATCGCAAAGATTAAAGAGTCGATACGGAAAGAAGATCGTACTTCCGGACAAGTCAGCGAACAACTTCCCGTCTACAATGCATGGTCTGCGGATGGAGATGTAACCGCCGAATTGGTGTTTGTGAATTATGGCGTGCCAAGTGACTATGATCAGCTTGAAAGAATGGGCATTGATGTTAAGGGTAAAATAGTAATTGCAAAATATGGTGGATCATGGAGAGGTATTAAACCTAAAGTTGCACAAGAGCACGGT
>Ga0209511_1002469_pt1 | contig 15120 bp, 9 predicted proteins | sample SSSSmetaG_FD_184141 | JGI IMG/M metagenome (GOLD analysis project Ga0209511, IMG submission 184141) | Glacier valley bacterial and archeal communities from Borup Fiord, Nunavut, Canada, to study Microbial Dark Matter (Phase II) - ​SSSS... | ecosystem: Environmental > Aquatic > Freshwater > Ice >...
CATCAGATCTATGGTATGAAACGCTGTAAATACGCCAACAACTACACCTTTTTTTCCTTCAAGCGTAAGTGTGCTGCCTATCGGATTTTTGTTCTTCATGACTTTTACAGCCACATCATTGATCACATAATTGACAGAATCAGAAGGAAATGAATTGTCAAAAAATCTTCCTTCGGTCATTTTTATATTCACAGTTTTATTATAATCAAAATCGGAACTGATACACCAGAAATGCAGTTTTTCTGAAGCGTCTTTACCCTCCCAGCTGACCTCGCTCGTAACCCTTGTTCCGCGCGTTGGAATACAACTCGTGAAACTCACTGCGTCTATACCCGGTATCGTAAGTAAGTCCGCTTTTACACTTTCAGCATGTTTCTGAATGTTTGCCGAATTATCAATAATAATCAGCTTGTCTTTATCAACTCCTGTATCGAAATCACGCATGTATTTATCCTGGGTTTTAATAATCATCATGCAAATAATCAAAACGATCGGTATTGAAAATTGAAATACAATAAGTCCTTGCCTGAGTAAGCTGTAACTATGTCCGGTAATCATTTTTCCTTTCAACACGCTCACCGGGTTTGAAGATGCCAGGTATAAGGCAGGAAATAATCCCGAAAGCAAACCTGTAAATAAAGTGATGGCTGTGAAACTCAAAATAATGGTAATGTTGGATAACTGGAAATGAATATCAGTGCCAAACATGGTATTGAATCCGGTAACCATTAGTTTGACCAGCAAAATGGCAATGAAAAGGCTTATTAGTGTAAGTAGAAACGTTTCACCTAAGAATTGCATTATAATCGACGATTTATTAGAACCAACTACCTTTTTAATGCCAACTTCCTTATATCTCCTGATATTAAGAGCAATGGCAAGGTTTATAAAATTGAAACAGGCAATTAAAAGAATGGCAAAACCGATGCATCCAACGATCACCACATACTGCATTTCCCGCCAGACCCGCTTTCCGCTTGCATAAGAGTAAAGTATTTTTTCCTTAAGCGGGAACAGGAATAATTCCTGGTTTAAGGTGGTTTCCTGATTTTTAATCAGGTTTTTAATCTTACTTCCAACAAAACCGTTGTCAACATTATCTTTTAACTGAACCCAAATCTGATTCGCCGTAGCGCCCGTTTCGTTAGCCCAGCTATTTTGGGCCAGGAACTTTGAGAATGGGATTACAAAATCAAATTGCAGCAACGATTGGGTAGGTATCCGTTTGAGAACATCAGCGATTTTATATGCTTCCTGCGCTGTTCCATTTTTTAGAATCAGCGTTTTACCTACACAATCCGTGCTTTCAAAAAATTTCATTGCCATCCGCTCCGAAATCACAATTGAATTTACATCGCTCAACACTGTGCGGCTATTTGCATGAATAAGAGGAAAAGTAAATACATCGAAGAAGTTCTCATCCGCATAAATTCCCTTCTCGGTAAAAGATTTATTACCAATCACAAAGGTGTAGTCTCTTTCTGCAATTCGGGTCATCTTTTCAATTTCCGGAACTTGTTCTTTCAGAACATCGGTAAGCGTCGCAGAAAGATATTCCTTGGGAAAGCGGTCACCATTAAAATAAGTCACATAGGCCTCAACCTCATACAAACGATCGTAATTCTTATGAAACTTGTCGTAACTAAAGGCATTCATAATATGCAGTACAGCAATAATTGCGCAGGTCAGCCCAAAAGTAAGGCATAGAAAATTGAGTACACTATAAGTTTTATTGCGCCATAAATTTCGGAAAGCGATTCTGAAAAAAAAGTTATTCATAGTCTTGTTAATTAAATGTTGATCTCTTTATCCTTTTAAATTCTGTTCATCCTGTAAATCCTGAATCTGACATTTTACTCATACCTCAACGCCTCCACCGGATTCCTCGTTGCCGCTTTCAGGCTTTGCCAACTCACTGTCAGCAATGCAATTCCCAAAGCCAGCAATCCGGTGAGTGCAAAAATCCACCAGCTTAGTTCGGTTTTGTAGGCAAAGTTTTCGAGCCAGCGATGCATGGCGTACCAGGCAACAGGACTGGCAATCAATATTGAAATGAGTACCCATACTATGTATTCTTTTGAAACCAGGGAGAATATTTCAAGGGACTTTGCTCCGTTCACTTTCCTTATCCCGATCTCCTTTGTCCTGAGCTCCGTCATAAATAAAGATAATCCGATCAACCCGAGACATGAAATAATGATAGCCAGCACAGAGAAATAACCAAATATCTTACTCATCCGTTGTTCTGTCCGGTACAGGTTGTCAAAATCAACATCCAAAAAATGAAAATCAAGGGGCAATCCGGGATTAAAGGATTTAAAAGTCTTATTAATAGATTCAACAGTCGCAGGTATATGATCAGGTTTCATTTTGACAATTAAATTGTTAGACTCACCTTTTTTCATAATGAGTGGTTCAATTTTGAAATGCAACGACTGAATGTGAAAATCTTTTAGTACGCCGATAATCGTTAATTTAGCTCCCCTGGAAGTTGTAAGTACTTCACCGACTGGATTCTTTAATCCCATAGCTTCTACCGCCTTTTCATTGATAACTGCTGCAGTATTATCAGTTGGATAATCGGAAGAAAAGAAACGCCCATCCTTCAGCTCAAGCTGAAAGGTTTTGGCATAATCCTCATCAGTATCAAGACGATGAAATAAAACATCATCACCTGGCTTTTTCCCTGCCCAATTATAACCCCCGGATGTAGCCTCAAGATTAATTGGACTATAGCCCTTTGTTACACTCAGGATATCGGGATTATTGCTGAGTTCCTTTTTTAAAGCTTCCAGTTTTGGATCTCCGGGACGTATGGGAAACATAAAATAGCCAATATTGTCCTTATTATATCCAAGTTTCTTGTTCTGCATATAGTTGAGTTGGTTCCCAATAATTAAAGTACATACGATAAGCACGATAGACAGTGTAAACTGGAAAATTACCAGCATTCTTCTGAATTTTGCATTACCAGGATCTTTATTAATAACACCTTTAATTATATCAGATGGATTTAAAGAAGACAAATAGAACGCAGGATAACTTCCGGCCAATAAACCGCAAAACAATACAATGGAGATTAAGCCTGTATATAAACCGACACGATGATAGTCAACATCCAATTCTTTCCCGACAAGCGTATTATAGCCTGGCAACAGCAGCTCAACCAAAATCATAGCAATTATTGTTGCCACAAATACAATCAATAAAGATTCTCCTAAAAACTGGGCGATTATCTTTTGTTTGTTTGCCCCTGCCACTTTACGTACACCAATTTCCCTGGCTCTTTGGACTGATTGTGCGGTAGAAAGGTTCATGAAGTTGATACATGCAATAAGCAGAATAAAAAAAGCAATGAGGCCCATAATCGCGACGTAAGTAATATCGCCATGGCCGCTAACATCGTAGCTGTATTTTCTGGAAGAATACAGGTGAATCTTTTTGATGTTTTGAAGGAAAATCTCAGCTTCAGATCCTTTTATATGCGCCTTAATGAAATTCTGAATTTTCTGATCGACCAGTTTACTGTCAGTCCCCTTTTTAAGTTCAACATAGGAATAACTTCGCCCGCGATCCTCCCAATCATTGATGTGCGCTCCGGGTTGAACAAAAAAATCGGTAGAAATTAAAAAATCAAACCGAATGTGACTGTTATGCGGCAAAGGCTTCACAACACCCGTGACTGTTACCAAAAAACCACGTGATGGTACTGTTTTGCCAAGCGCATCTTCGTTACCGAAGTATTTGTGGGCCGTTTCTTCAGTAATAACAATATTGTGAGGATCATTTAATGCGGTATTTATATCTCCGCGAACAAACCTGATATTAAACATTTTCAAAAAATCCTTATCAACAGCTACAACCGTTTCTTCTATAAATTCATCGCCTTTTTTTAACGTTAATGGGGTATGCATGATCCTTGAAGACCTGATTATTTCAGGATATTCATTTTTCAGTGCAGGAGCTACTGCACTCAGAGTTGGCGCAAAAAGAGTGACTTCCCCACTTGGAGAATTTTGCTTTTCAATCACACGATAGATATCATCAGCATTTTCGAAATGTCGGTCATAGCTCCATTCATCCTGTACCCACAATAGAATTAAAATTGCACAGGCCAGGCCTATGGCCATGCCACTTATATTTAGAATTGAATGGACGGAATACCTCTTAATATTCCGAAGAGCTATTTTAATGTAGATCTCATTCATTGTATTTAAATTTAAAGGGAAATGTTGAATATTAAAAACGACTTATTTATTAAGCATTCATCCTGAAAATCTTATAATTCTGAGAATCCTGATTCTGACTTTATTATTCGTACCTCAACGCCTCTACCGGATTTCTCGTTGCAGCTTTCCAGCTTTGCCAGCTAACTGTCAATAAGGCGATTCCCAAAGTCAGCAGACCGGACAACACAAAAATCCACCAGCTTACTTCGGTTTTGTATGCAAAATCTTCGAGCCATTTGTTCATAGTATACCAGGCAATTGGTGTGGCAATTACAAACGCAATGGCAACCCATTTTACAAAGTTCCTGTTTAGCAAAGTGATCACTTCGGCAATAGTTGCGCCGTTGACTTTCCGGATTCCTATTTCTTTGATGCGTCGCTGGCACATAAAAAGCGACATGGCCAAAATCCCCATACAACAGATTACAATAGCGCATCCGGCAAACAACGAAAAGGTTCGCTGGAACTCGAGCTCTGATTTATACATATTTTCAACTGCCTGATCGAAGAAGCTTATCCCGACCGGGAAGGATGGGGATAATTGAGATGAGGCCGCTTTAATTTCCTCAATCGTCCGATGCAATGAATTAAAATCTTTGGTTTGCAGACTGACCAGGCAATAAAAAGCATTTGGCTCATTTTGAATGACTAATGCTACAATTGGCTCGTTGACTGCTTTGTAATGAAAATCTTTTACGACACCGATAATTTCTGAAAGTCCGGCATCCATGCCCATACCCATCATAAATTTAGCACCAAGGGGGTGGTCCATCTTGTTTTCACGAAGGAAGGTTTCATTCACTACCATTTTCTTCGTGTCGCTTGTCAGGTCTTCAGAATAAAAACGTCCCTGTGTAAGCTTTAATCCTAGCATTCCGAAAAAAGCACCATCAGCATTGAACGTGTCAAAATTGAGTTGTTTTTTCTCCCCGTTTATTTCCTGATGTGTTCCCCAGTGAGATATCTGGGCGCCCGGGTAATATTGCGTAAATGATATTTTTGCGACACCTGGTTTGTCCAGAAGTAGCTTTTTGAGTACCTCTCTTTTCTCATTCAATTGCGGTGTTAGTTTGATCCCGATCATGTTATCCTGGTTAAAACCCAGGTTGCTGCTCCCGAAGTTGACCTGCTTTTGAACCAATACTGTAAAAGCCAGCAAAACAATGGCAATTACAAATTGAGTCGTGACAAGAACACCTCCAAAAAAGGAATTTGAAACAGGCTGATCTATTGATCTTTTTAAGTTATCGATTGCATTTGATGATGAAATCCGCAAAGCAGGGATAATACTAAACAGGAGACTTAAAACAAAAACGATTGTTATTGAAGTTAGAATAAAACCGGAAGTATAAATAAATTGAGAATTGAACCGGATTCCGGTGTAGTTTTGGATATACGGATTGATCATTCCAACCAAGATAATCGCAATAAACAGCGCCATCAGGAACAAAAGGAAAGCTTCGGAAAGCACATTGATTAGGATCGTTGACCGGCTTGCACCAATAATTTTCAGAACTCCCGTTTGTTTGATTTTATCGAGCCATTGCGAAGATGAGATGTTAATGAAATTGACCAGCGCAATCATCAGCACCAGCGCTGCAACCATGACCAGAATCATTACTTTTTTCTTATCTCCATGATGAAGGTAACTGTTGCCAAAAATAGTAAATGCGGAAAAATACAATTTGGGAAATGGGTTCAATTTTGTTTCCGGATTATTCTTTAGATCGGGTTCAGGATAAAGGGCTTTAATCTTTTTAGCGGTTTCATCTGGATTAACCCCCTTTTTCAGAAGAATAAAGGTCTGGAAATTGCACCATCCCCATTCTGTAAATTCACCTCCGTTGGGATGGACGATCCTTCGTGTTTCAACCGAAGACATTGCGCTGAATGAGATACACGAATTAGATTTTGGCGCTTCAATAACAGCCGTTACAATAAGCTCTTTATCGTTGTTGATCTTCATGGTTTTCCCAACCGCACGATCATGGCCAAAAAGTTTCTCAGAAAGAGTCCGTGTAATTACGACTGACATGGGTTCTTTCAAGGCCGATTCAAGATTTCCTTCGATAGGATGATAGGTGAATAGTTTGAAAAAATCATTATCTGCATAAAGAAGATCCGAAGTAATAGGATCATTATTCCCAGCCTGAAAGGCAGGTGCTTCCCATGCATTGGCCATTCGTACAGTTGATTCAACACCCGGAACACTCAGATCAATATGCCCTTTCAGTATTGCCGGGGTATAAATCCCCCTGTTCAAGTCGCCAAACAGGTAAACCCGGTCACCATTTTTATGGTAGTTATCGGTTGTAAGTTCACTATACGAATAAACAGACAGGATAATGACCAATGCTAAACTAACACCCAATCCCAGAAGGTTAATCAGGTTTGTAACCGGTTTTTGTACGAAATTCCGGATCGTTGAATTAATTATTCTTTTCATGATATTCAATTTTCATGATTCATCTATTTTCTATACTAAAATTCTGCTCATCCTTTCATCCTGTAAATCCTGATTCAGATATCTTATTCATACCTCAACGCCTCCACAGGATTTCGCGTTGCTGCTTTCCAGCTTTGCCAGCTAACTGTCAGTAATGCGATTCCCAACGCCAGTAAGCCAGCCAGCGCAAAGATCCACCAACTTATTCCGGTTTTGTAGGCAAAGCTCTCGAGCCATTTATTCATTGCGTAGTAAGCAATGGGCGTGGCAATTACAAATGCAATGGTTATCCATTTGATAATGTTTACATTCAGCATCAATAAAATTTCGGAAACATTGGCACCATTAATTTTTCTTACTCCAATTTCTTTTACCTGTTGCCGGACAGTAAACAGTGAAATCCCCAGTATTCCCATAACAGCTATAAAAAGAGCAAGTACAATTCCAAAAATAAAAATCCCCGACTCAGTGGTTTCCTTTTCATACAAAGCTTTTAGTTTATCTTTGTGAAAAGTGATCTTGGTATCGTAGCCCTTATATAAATCCCAAAAAGTTAAGTTAATTTGGGCAATTGCTTCATTTTCCATTCCCGGCTGAAATCTAACAACTACATCAAATTTCATCATGAATTTATTGGATTTTAGAATTCGTACTGGAACAATTTCCTTTCGCATTGACTGTAAATTAAAATCGTAAACCACACCTACAACGTTTACTGATTTTGCCCCGTCCATATCAACCACCTGCCCCACCGGATTTTCCAATCCAAGATATTTTACAGCAGCTTCATTTAACAGAATTTCCTTTTCATGGCTTCCTGCATCATCTTTTGAAAAAAAGCTGCCTTCTTTTATGCGATATCCCATAAAATCAGGGAAATCAGCATTACAAGTGATCGATGCAATAGGCATGGTTTTTTGAGTTTCAGGAAATACAATTATACCTGAACCCAATTGATCGCCAAGAGGTGGTGCTTCAGCAGCAATTGCAATATTTTTAATGGCTGTGGAACCGAATAGTCTTGCTTTTAGATCTTCCAGTTTTGCAACATTTTCATATTGCGGATTATTTAAATCGCTTTTAAAATTTGGATTATTGACATTGCAAACCAACATGTTTTCAGGATTGTACCCCATTCCTTTTGAGGTTGAAAAATAAAGCTGCTTTTGGATCAGAAAACTTACCGACAGAAACCAGATTACTATCACCATTTGTCCGGTCAATAAAATTTGTTTCAGGTTAAATCTAAATCCAAACCCCCTTGTTTCATTTCGTAAAAGCTGAACAGAACTGACTTTTACCAAAGTTGATGAGGTGATTAATCCTGCAAGACTTGCAGTAATAAAGGCTAAAAAAATAATACATGCAAAAAACACAAAATTTTCAGAAAAACTGAAAAACAACTCACGACCAATAAATTTGTTGAACCAGGGAAGAAATGCCCATGCCATTAACAACGCCAGAGGTAATGCAAAAATAACCTGAAGAAAAGATTCAAACATAATCTGACATTGTATCTGTTTTAATGTTGCCCCGTTTATTTTTCTTACTGCAATTTCTTTATGTCGGGTTAATGCACACGCAGTAGATAAAATGCCAAAATTCAGGCAGGCCATAATTACTACCAATGAAACGAGGAAAAGGAGTCCATACAATATTTTAGCATTTCCTGAAGGGTAAAAATTATTGGAAAGATGATCAGAATGAAGGTACATCCGGTTAAAATTTTGAAGCTTGTATTTTGAGGTGGATATTCCGGTCCAGTCGTCGCGGTTCGCTTCGTTTATTTTTCCTTCTAGAATAGAGATGTCAGAACCTGACGGAATCATAAGGAACGTTGTAAAAAACGGATAGGATTCCAGAAACGCACCACAAATGTTTTTACGATAGTATTCAAAATTTAAAAAAAGGTCGCCATTCACCGATGAATATTTGCTTTGGTTTTTAACCACTCCGGTCACTTTGAAGAAATTCTCCTTCCCCGATCGAAACTTCATATGCAGACTCTGTCCAACCGCATCCTCATCGCCAAAAATGGTTTGAGCTATTTTCGCCGATACAATTACTGAATTTGGATCGGATAACAATTGTCCGGTTATTTTCTGGTTCGATTTTAATGAAAACATCTCCAAAAAATCGGGATCAATAAAAACAGCCTTCGCCGTGATTTCTTCTTCTGGTTTTATAATGAAAGATCTTAGATTGACCACCCGGCTCATTTTTTTTACTTCCGGGAATCTTTCTTTAATCAAAGGACCGACATCCAAAGTCGTCAATGCGTCGGTTGTTTCAATAGATTCGCGGTTCATAAGTACCCGATAAATCTGATCTTTGTTTTTATGTTCAAAATCGTATTTCAGTTCATTAATTATATACAACATTATCAGCGACGAAACAGCAAATGCAATGATTAGTCCCACAATATTTATGGAAATAAATACTCTTTGTTTTGAAAAGTAGCGCCAAGCCGATTTTAATTGGTAAATGAACATGGTTTTAAGTTTTGAAAATTTAAAGTATAACTTCAGTCAGGCAAATCAAGTCTTAACTTCAAGTAAATCCCCAGTTATTGCTTGAAGATTGGGCATTTACTTTTTTTTCGATAGTTTTACCTCTATCTCATTTTCACCAACAATTTCTGCTTCAAACGTTTCAAAACCATTGGCGCTGCAAACCAACTTTTTTGCACCCGCAGGAGTCTGAATCACAAAATCACCGCTCGGCCCCGACATGGTTCCTGTGGTTGTCCCCTTTACAATGATAATAGCCATGCTTACACCCTTACCTGTTTCCTGGTTTAAAATTTTTCCTTTTACCAAAAATGGTTTAGCTACTTCTTCCTTTTGTACCGCAACAGCTTTAGGTTCTTTTTCTTTGGTTCTATTTGATTGATTGCAGGCGATTACAAATGCCGCAAAAAGAAGGATTAAAAAAATACGTTTTGTTCTCATTTTAAAATGGTTTTGGAGTTAGTGATTCTTGAATATTGATTTAAAAATATCGCTATCGAATTTGGGATTTATTTGAACCTCATTGACAAGAATATCTGTTTCGCCGTAACTACCGTTAAGCGTCAGTTCAGTCTGAATTCTTTTAAATGGGATATTTATGTTTTCCACTTTTTTATAATTTTGAAATTCGACACTTGGGTATTTTTTACCATCCGATAAATCCCCTCCGAAACTCATAAATGAGATCAGGTTGTTTTTTGGGTCGATATAAAACCAAATGACATCGTTTCCAGGCATTGTTAATCGAATTTTGTAATAATTCTTATTCTTCAGGAGTGCATTTCCCATTTTGGCTACTTTATATCTCTTTTTTTCCCAGTTGAACAGATAACCTTCCAAATCAAGTTGCTGTTGAATGATACGGCGGTCGACATCAATGGGGTTCCAGTTTTCGGTTACGTTTCCGTTTTGATTTATCCAATAGTTACCTTCAAAAAATCCGGTAGCAACATCACCGATTTCACCCATCAATTGGAGCCGGTAACCTTTCTCTTTCTCTACTGAAAGAATGAACTTTGGCTTTAATAACTTTTCAGGAACTTTGTTTCCAACGCTCTCAAGATAATGAAGCACAAAATTTCCTTTGAACTGAATCGTCTGTACCTTTCTTAGGTATTCCATTCCAACGGCTTCGAAATGATTTTCCAGAATCTCATCTAGACCTTGTCCCCGCAAAATATTTGAGGTTACAAAAAAGAATAATATGGCTGTCCAAATTTTCATTTTTATATTCATTATTTATTTCTCCTCGCTTCTACCGGATATCTGGCTGCTGCTTTCCAACACATTAGTCAGAATCAGAATTTCCCGGATGAAAGGATTTTCAGGATTAATTCTCACCTTTTAAAATCCTGTTTATCCTTTCATCCTGTTAATCCTGATTCAGACTATTTTATTCATATCACTTCTTATATTCCCATCCTCCAGCCTGATGATCCGTTTGCCATATTGGGCAAATCTTTCATTGTGCGTGACTTGAATAATGGTAACACCCTCATTGTTTAACTCCTTCAGCGTTTCCATGATCATTTCACCTTGTGTCGAATGGAGGTTTCCGGTTGGCTCATCAGCTAATAGGAGTTTGGGTTTGCCAATGATGGCACGTGCAATGCCTACCAGTTGCTGCTGTCCGCCAGAGAGTTGTTGCGGGAACAGATCTTTCTTAGCCACCATGTTGAAGCGGTCGAGCAGATCTGCCACCATCGCCTGACGGTCGTGGCTTTTCACACCTTTGTAAATCAACGGTGTTTCGATATTTTCGTAAACTGTCATTTCCTCAATCAGGTGATAGGCCTGAAAAATAAAGCTGATGAAATTCCGGTGATAATCGACCCTGGCGTTCTCTTTCAGGTCGAGAACCGAATTCCCATTCAACGTATATTTACCAGACGATGGGGCATCCATCAAGCCGATGATATTCAGCAAAGTTGATTTTCCTGAACCACTGGGGCCCATTACGCTCAGAAATTCGCCCTCATTTACATCCAGAATGATGTCCTTCAGCACGTAAGTTCGTTGAAACTTCGAGTCGTAGTACTTGTCGATGTTGGTTAATTGGATCATTTTCATTATTTTATGTGGTTAATATTTCCAAATAGTTATCTGATTTAAACTGTGACGGCTCAATTGTCTGAATCATGATTCTCCGGATTTAAAGATTTTCCAGATTAATGCTTTCTGAAATTGCTTTTTTACTATTCATTTTTTACCTATAATTAAATTCTGTTCATCCTTCCATACTGTAAATCCTGATTCAGACCTTTACTCATACCTCAATGCCTCCACCGGATTTCTCGTTGCTGCTTTCCAGCTTTGCCAGCTAACTGTGAACAATGCAATTCCCAATGCCATCAATCCGGCCAATCCAAATATCCACCAACTTAATTCTGTTTTATAGGCAAAGTTCTCAAGCCAGCGGTGCATGGCGTACCATGCAATTGGTGTGGCAATTACAAATGCAATGGCTACCCATTTTACAAAGTCTTTATTTAGCATTACCATCACTTCTGAAACTTTTCCACCGTTTACTCTACGAACTCCAATTTCTTTGGTGCGCTGGTCAAGCACAAAAAGGGATAAGCCAAATAATCCCAATACAGCTATGAAAATGGATAATATCATAAAATAGCTGAAAATTTGTTTTGTATTTTCCTCTGATCGATACAGCCTTCCAAAGCTTTCATCGATAAACTGATAAGAGAACGGGGAACCTGACAGATTGAAGTTTTGCCAGGTTTTACCAATAAAAACAACTGTGTTGCTCAAATTGGAAGGAGAAATTCTGATTGAAACCCGATCGAAATCTGAAGGATCGAAATACATGATAATCGGTGATATGGTATTGTGCAAAGACTCATAATGAAAGTCCTCAACGACACCAACTACCTTGCCTTTGTATCCTCCATATTCAATAAACTGGCCGATGGCAGCTTCAGCACTCTTCCAACCTATTTTTTCAACTGCCGAATAGTTAATCAAGTATTCAATCTCTCCTTTTTTCCGATTGGTAATGTTATTGCCTGCAATCAGTTTGATCTCATAAGTTGGAATAAAATATTCATCAATCCGAACATTAGCCAATCTAAAGCCAAGCGGTTCCATGTTGCCGTTATGTACGACTTTTGCTTCATTACTGTCGGCAAGACTTTGCGACGGAATCCTTTTCGAGCCGCTTACACTGAGAATATTTGGATTTTGCGTCAACTCGTGTCGAAAAACATCAAGTTTTTCAAATAGATTTGGCGCTGCATTTAGTGTGATGATATATTCCTGGTTGAAGCCAAGGTTCTTGTTATGGAGAAATCCCAGCTGCTTGTTTATGATCAGGAAGCACATGATCAGCGTAATTGAGATAAAAAATTGGAAAACGACAAGGGAGTTGCGAAATGACATTTTCGCTGATATTGAATTTTGCAAATTGCCTAATACTGACATTTTATTTGACAATGTGAAAAACACCGGATACAAACCCGATAAAAGTCCAATGAAAATGGAAAGAAGGACAAAGCCCATAATCAGGTCGGCAGATTCGTTGAAATGAAATGAAACAGGACTATTGAAAGCCTCACCGAATTTGGGAAGGGTCAGGAAAACAATAAACAGTGCAATTACAAGCGCGATCATGCAAAAGAAAACCGATTCGAGCATTAACATGCCTGCTATTCGTTGGCTTGTGGCTCCAAATATTTTCTTAATCTGAATTTCTTTAATCCGTTTACTATAAATGGCAGTATTAAGGTTCATGTAATTGATGCTTCCCAAAAGCAAAATCAGCAAGGCAATCGATGAAAGAATGTAGATGTACGAACGGTTTCCATACCAGTTGAAATGAATAGCAGAAAGTTTTTCCATCCTGATTTTTGTCCATTTGGTGCCATTATCCAAATGCTTATTAATGAATGCATCCAGCCTGGCATCCAAATCTTTAGCTGGGTGTTTCATTAATACAAAAGTTTCATAATTGTTACTGCTCCAATCTTTCAATTCATTTTGACTAACCGCATGTTCATAAGTTGAAAAAGAGATAAAAATTTCGGGATGGAAATGGCTGTTCTGAGCCCAAGTTTTAAAGGTGCCCGTAACCATTAATTGATAGCTTTTCCCATAATCATCGAAAAATTCAAGTGTGTTGCCTACAGGATGTTTATTCTTAAAGTACTTTTGAGCAACTCTTTCTGAAATAATAGCTGTAAGTGGCTCCGTAATCAATTGAACCGTAGAAGGCAATCCATCAAATGTAAATATGTCCAGAATATCAGGTTCAGCAAAGCAAACATCAGGTTCAACAATTCTTTTATCATCAAGAGCGAATAGCATTTCCTGATGTTTAACCCTGGAAATTCTTTCAATGTCCGGAAATTCGTCCCTCAATAATGGGGCTATAGGGGTGGCGATGTAAGGCAGATGGAGATTCTCCGTTCCGTTAGCATCATAGAAATAACGGTGTACACGATAAATGTTATCACTCTGTTGATGGAATTTATCGTAACTCAGCTCATTTTTGATCCAACAGGCAATAAAAATGACACATACAAAACCGATAATCAGTCCTATGATATTGATAGTAGTATACAATGGGTTTTGTTTTATCACCCTTGCAATATTCGTCGTGATTCTTTTCATTTTTTATCTGTTTTGATTAAATGGATCATCACTTTCCCAAATTCACAAACAAAAATGTTCATCAATGCATTTCTATATCAAAGACAGTTTATCCCCGATAATCGGATCTATATCAGTGTTTCGCTCACCTGCTTTTTTACCTCCGTGATAATCTGTCCGTCGAACAGATTTACAATCCGATGGGCAAAATCGGCATCATGCATCGAGTGTGTCACCATCACAATGGTCGTACCCTCGCGGTTCAGTTCGGTAAGCAGGTTCATCACTTCGAGACCGTTCTTCGAGTCGAGGTTACCGGTTGGCTCATCGGCCAGGATTAGCCCGGGATTAGCAGCTACTGCACGCGCAATAGCAACGCGCTGTTGCTGTCCACCTGATAGTTGACGTGGAAAATGCTTCCGGCGATGGCTGATTTTCATCCGTTCAAGGATCGCTTCAACGCGGGCTTTGCGCTCCGAAGCGCTCATCTTGAGGTAAATCAGCGGCATTTCGACATTCTCAAAAACATTCAATTCATCAATCAGGTTAAAGCTCTGAAAGACAAAACCAATGTTTCCTTTGCGTAATCCTGTACGCTGGCTTTCGCGCAAATTTGAAACATCAACACCATTAAACAGGTAACTACCGCTTGTGGGATTATCCAGCAATCCGACAATGTTCAGCAGTGTCGATTTCCCGCAACCGGAAGGACCCATGATGGCAACAAACTCGCCTTTCTCCACATTAAAATTGACTTCATTCAAAGCGGAAGTTTCAATTTCGTCCGTTTGAAAAATCTTCGTAAGGTTTTGTGTTTTGATCATGACTATTATTTTTAATGAATTTGAACTTTAATTTTTTATTTATTCGTGAAATTTTAAAATATCATTTTAAATTTTCACGGATAAAACTGGTTCAGCATCGTGAATTATTATTTATCCCTATAAATTTATTCATGAATATTTTCATCTTGATTGCAATATTTCATGATTATTTTAGCATATGAAAAGATAAAATAACCTGATTATCTTTTCAAAGAACGTGTCAGGGTTTGCTCCCTGAAAGCTTTTATTACTAATTATTTACCGAATCTTTAGCAACTCCACTGTCTGAATCAGGATTAACGGATTTTAAAATTTTCAGAATTATTTTTTCTGTACCATTCATCTTTTACCCATATTTAATTCTGTTCATCCTCCCATCCTGTAAACCCTGATTCTGACACTGTTATTCATACCTCAACGCCTCTATTGGATTCCTCGTCGCAGCGTTCCAGCTTTGCCAGCTAACTGTCAGGAGCGCAATTCCCAATGTCAACAAATCTGCAAAGGCA
>Ga0209511_1002472_pt1 | contig 15114 bp, 9 predicted proteins | sample SSSSmetaG_FD_184141 | JGI IMG/M metagenome (GOLD analysis project Ga0209511, IMG submission 184141) | Glacier valley bacterial and archeal communities from Borup Fiord, Nunavut, Canada, to study Microbial Dark Matter (Phase II) - ​SSSS... | ecosystem: Environmental > Aquatic > Freshwater > Ice >...
GAACTATAAAGAGACAGACAATCCCATTTTATGTTTTTGCAGAATAAATTTATCAAAAGATTCAAAATAGAGTTTATATGAGAAAACAAGAAATAATTGTTACTACCATTATAGTTTTGGGGTTGCTCGCTGGGTTTCTTTTTATTCTTAAAGATAAAAATCCATCACAAATACATACGGACACAAGAGACTTAAAAACCGCACTGTATCAAGTATTAATAAATGATACATTAAGCATTGGAATCAATAATTCCACCTTAGATGAAAACGTTAAGTTCTTAGATTCACAATGTGAAGATATACCATTAAGAAAAATTGTTGAAAAGACTGCTAAACTTATGATTTATATCCCTCAGAAAGAGTGTTTTTCGTGTTTTCATGGAGAATCAGATGATCTCAATACAATCATATCATACTTAGGCGACTCAAATGTAATTGAAGTTTGTAGTGGTAGGATGTTTAGAGAAGCTCTTGCATACAAAAAAACGAAAAATCTTACTTGCAATTTCTTTTTTACGAAAGAAATTGAATTTAATCTCAGGAAAGTAAAAACCATTATGTACGGGATAATTGAACCAGATTTTAAAATTCACGATGTTTATTTCCCTATGAAATCCTATCCTGAATTTTCAAAGATGTACATAAAAGCTATAAAAGATAAATATTTTACGAAAGAACAAATTAAGCCGAAATTAGATAGTTGATACTTATTTAATACTGATGAACACAGAACAAACCACATTCTTTACCTGTCAAATTCGACATGTTTGGAGCGTGGTTTGTCAAACCGATATCTTACAGAAACCATTTAATGAAAAAAAAATCAATTCTAATAAGCATTTCCAAATACATTGGATGGTTCATTCTAATCGTAACACTCGCCATACTATTCCGCATTTTTATAGCACAAGTATTTTATATACCATCAAGTAGTATGAATAGCACACTCTATGAAGGCGATGTAATTTTAGTGAATGAAATGTGCTATGGAGCGTTATTACCAAATAGTCTGTCAGATATTCCAATTTTATCGAACCTTTTGTTGATCAAACCTATCGGTAAATTTATGGAAGGAAAGCAGTGGCATTGTCATAGGTCACCTGGAATTTGCAAACCAAAACGAGGTGATGTCGTTGTTTTCTTTACAGACGAGAATAATACCATATTTATAAAACGTTGTATTGCACTTCCTGCTGATACTTTATTCATAATGCATGACACAGTGTATATAAATGACAGAATTCAGCATTTTCCAGATTCCTCCAGATTGCAGTATCGATTGCATACAAAAGCCAATTGTTATTCTGATGAATATTTAAAAAGTATCGTACCAAGAAAAGATCAAATTTCTGAAGTGGGCATAAAAAGTTGCCTTTTGCGACTAACAATTTCAGATGCAAAAGCTTTGAACAAACACCGTGAAGTGAACTGTTTGGAACATGCAGAAGATACTGCAACCACCGGTTTTCAGAATTTATTTCCCTACAAAGAATCATTGCGTTGGAACTGTTCAAATTACGGTCCTATTGTTGTACCGAAAAAAGGGAGAACTGTTAAATTGAACATAGTGAATTTGGCCTTTTACGAAAAAATAATTCGTGATGAGGACAATACTCTGGACGTAATTGATGACATGATATTCGTCAATAGACAAAGAGCAAATAGTTACACATTTAAAAAGAACTATTATTTTATGATGGGTGATAATCGCTTAAATTCTTCCGATTCCCGTTTTAGGGGAGTGATAGCTGAGGATAAGATAATTGGAAAGGCAACTTTGGTGCTTTTTTCAAAAGAAATGGATACATGGAAACCTAACGGTTTCAGAAAAGATAGAATGATGAAAAAAATCAAGTGATTATCATTAATAAATCATATAATATGCTCTTCAAAAACCTTAATCTTTCGGTCATTTTTGGATTAATGCTCCTATTCATGTTAGTAACCAGTTGCAAAAGCGAAGCAAAACCAAAAGACGGATCTATAGTATCCATTCAAAATGTACCACTAAATCCTCAGGTAGAGATTATGGACCTGGAAGAAGGAACATTCAATCGAGAGATTTTAAGCAATGGAAAACTCTATGCTTTGAAAAAAGCCGAGCTCCGCTTCCCAATTTTTGAAGAGCTTGAAAAAGTTTTCGTAAAAAATGGAGAACGTGTACAGAAAGGATCAATATTGGCCATTCTTGATAATTTTAAATATAAAAATAACCTGAATCGAAGCAAGTCTTCGTTTGAAAAAGCGAAAGTGGATTTGCAGGACGTATTGATTGGGCAAGGCTACAACACAGACGACTTAACAAAGATCCCATCCGAAGTCTTAAGGATGTCCAAAATCAAAAGTGGATATGAAAATGCACTTTATGATCTTGAATCTGCCGAGCATACATATCAAAGTACTTTTTTAAAAGCTCCATTTTCAGGAATCATTTGTAACCTCAAAGCCAGGGAAAATAATTTGCCAGGAAATGATCCAATTTGCACCTTGGTAGACAATTCCTGTTTTGAAGCTGAGTTTTCAATATTGGAATCAGAACTTGAAAATGTGAAAAATGGACAAAAAGTGGAAATAATACCTTTTGCGAGAAATGAAGATGTTCAAAACGGCTTAATAACTGAAGTTAATCCCCTAATAGATGAAAATGGATTGGTCACTGTGAAAGCCAGGGTGTATAATGCTCAAAATAATCTATACGAAGGTATGAATGTACGTGTGTTGATAAAACAGGCGTTCCCCAATTGCTTGGTCGTACCTAAACAAGCTATTGTGTTGCGTTCAGGTAAAGAAGTCCTTTTTACCTATCTGGACGGTTTTGCCAAATGGCATTATGTGACGACGACGGATGAAAATAGTACGAGTTATGTTGTGACTGGCGATATAAAGGCTGGTGAGCAAGTTATTATATCTGGGAATCTGAATCTAGGTAGTGGTGCAAGGGTTGAAATAAAAAATTGAGAATGGTCAAATTTTTGATTTCCCGTCCCATTGCTGTTATAATGGTTTTCATTGCTGTCCTGATGCTAGGCATTGTTTCTTATAGACTTTTGCCAATGTCATTGATGCCCAATATAGATATACCTGAAATAACGGTTCAAGTCAGTTACCCGAATAGCTCTTCGCGTGAATTGGAGAATGTTATTATAAAAGGTTTGCGTTCAAATTTGATGCAAGTAGCCCATATGTCTGACATTAGCAGTGACACCCGTGATGGGCGTAGCACAATAAGACTTTCGTTCGATTATGGTACCCCCATTGATTATGCCTTCATAGAAGTCAATGAAAAAATTGATGCCGCGATGAGTTCTTTTCCACGAGATATGGAACGCCCACGGGTAATAAAGGCATCAGCAATAGATTTGCCTGTGTTTTATCTGAATGTAACCTTAAAATCAGATACAATTTCGACTGAGAAATTGATCGAACTCAGTACGTTTTGTAAAGATGTTATTAGCAGACGAATTGAGCAGTTGCAAGAAGTTGCAATGGTTGACCTTAGTGGCTCGATAAGTTCGGAAATCTTGATTAAACCGAACAAGTACAAGATGGAAAGCATGAATATTAGTTCGCAACAAATTGAACAAGCAATAGAAGCAAACAATACAAATACTGGTAATATCATGGTGCTTGATGGGTATTATCAATACCATATCCGTTTTAATTCAAAATTGAGAACTGTCAATGACATTAAAAATGTTTATCTACGTGTTCAGGATAAGGTCCTACAAATAAAGGATATTGCCGATGTAACAGTTCAGTGTAAAAAGCCGCAAGGGCAATTTATAACAGGGGGAAAACAGGCTATTACTATGGCAATTATCCAACAGGCAGATGTGAAAATGGATGATCTAAAAAGCAGGGTGGGAGATCTTATTGATCAATTCGAGAACGATTATCCGGAAATGCAATTCGAGATAACTAAAGATCAAAGCCGATTGCTGGATGTGTCCATGTCAAACCTGCAACAAGACCTATTTATGGGTGCTATTATGGCTTTTATTATATTATTTCTCTTTTTGGGCGATTTCAGGGCTCCGGTTTTAATTGGTATCACTATTCCTATCTCGCTTATTATAAGTCTTTTGTTCTTTAATATTTTTAATCTCTCGCTCAACATTATTTCATTGGCTGGTTTGACGTTAGGTCTTGGAATGATAATCGACTGTTCCATCATTGTAATTGAAAATATTCTGTATTACTATCACAAAGGACATTCACTTGAAGAATCATGTGACAGAGGTACCAGAGAGGTAATACGACCGATGATCAGTTCTACATTAAGTACTAGCGCCGTTTTTTTACCTTTAATTTTTCTAAGTGGAATGGCAGGAGCCTTATTTTACGATGAGGCAGTTAGCGTGTCACTTGGTAATGGAGCGTCTTTGATTGTCGCAATTACCCTTCTGCCGGTATTATTTAAATTATTTTACAAAGGGAAAAATTCTCTGGAATACGCTAACGAAGGAAAAATGAAAAAGTTCCTCCGTTTATTAGGTATGAATGGCAGGATAAAACTTATCATTAAGAAAATCAATATTTCCGGTGCTGTTGAAAAATGGTATGAAAATGGTGTGGATTGGGTATTTAGAAACAAGAGGCTCACTTCAACCTTGTTTTTTCTCGTTATATTCATGAATTTAGTCTTGTTTTACGGCATTAAAAAAGAAAGATTCCCTGCCTTACCGCAGACCGAAATGATTGTTGATATTGAATGGAACGAGAACATCCACCTGGATGAAAACCGTAAACGTATTGATCAGCTGGTTAAGGATATACAAAAACAGGTAGTAACCAGCAATTGCCTGATTGGAGAACAACAGTTTATGCTGAATCAGGAAAAAGAGCTTGACTATTTCGAAGCTGAGCTTTATTTGAATCTAAAAGGGCAAGAACTTGTAAAACCAGTCGAAGAGTCCATACGGGCTTTTGTTGGTAATCGTTTTCCCAAAGCTAAAATCAGTTTCCGACCACCGACCACCCTCTTTGAAAGAATTTTCTCAAACGACCAACCACCTTTGTTAGCGCAGGTGAGTGTCAGCGATGTTGGGCATCTGAATCCGGACAGCGCGCTTGCTTTTGCTGCTTTGGCAGACTTGCGTGTTCATTCATCCATTCCAAACGTTATAGCACTTAAGCCGCAACTTGCCATTTCTGTAGATATGGAAAAACTGATGCTGTACTCGATTGATTATTCTTCGGTTGAGCAATCCATAAAAACAGTCTTTAATGAAAATCAGTTTGCAGTATTGCAATCAAATCAAAAGTTTATGCCCATTTTACTTGGAGAAGATTCAGGAAAGTCCCTACAGGCACTGGCATCCAGAAGTGTTAAAAATTTCAGGGGAGATGAATATCCATTGAACAACTTCATCAATGTTCAACGGGAAAATGATTTTAAATCTGTGATTTCAGGTCAGCAAGGTGAATATATACCCCTAAAATACGAAGTCAATTCAGAGCATGTTGATGGGTATAAGGCTATAATAAAGACTCTTGTGAAGGAAAAAGGGTATCCGGATGTCAATTTTGAAGGCTCATTAAAAAGTAACAACAAGATGTTTGGGGAATTGGGAATCATATTGTTAATATCAATATTGTTGCTGTATTTTATTCTTGCCGCTCAGTTTGAATCCTTGCTTCAACCTTTTATTGTGTTGTTGGAAATACCAGCCAATATCGCAGGAGCCTTTTTAATGCTTTGGGCTTTTGACAGTTCGCTAAATATCATGTCCGGAATTGGAATAATTGTTGGATGCGGAATATTTATCAATGACTCCATCATTAAAGTGGATACCATCAATCAATTGAGAAAAAAGGGAATGCCCCTTATGCCTGCCATAAAACATGGTGGATTGTTGCGTATTGGGGGCATCCTGATGACAGCCGCTACAACCATTCTGGCAGTCATACCTTTTCTTTTAGGGAATGATCTGGGATCGGTGCTTCAGAAACCATTATCCTTAGCACTGATAGGTGGAATGGTGGTGGGAACTTTCGTCAGTTTGTTTTTTGTACCATTGGTTTATTGGAGAATTTATAGGAAAGAAGATACCCATAATATTGGTATCAAGTAGTTTTAAAATTATACCTATAAAACCATGAAACTGTCTCCATTCAAAGCGATATTGATTTTTTTAGTTCTTATTACGACTGGAATTGCTTTGATACCACGTTTGTCTATCAACCGTCAACCTTCTGAGGCATTACCTTCTGTTTCTGTTTCTTATTCATGGTATTCAGCAACAGGAAGAGTAATAGAGCAAGAAGTGACGACACCCTTGGAAGGACTTATTAGCCGGGTTCGTGGCGTAAAAAATGTGTCTTCAGTTTCTTCAGCAGGTTCTGGAAGAATAAACATTGAATTTGATAAGACTATTGACTTTGATGTAGTACGCTTTGAAATATCAACCATTATACGACAAGCTTATCCAAAGTTTCCTCAAGGTGTAAGTTATCCTTCAATAAATAGCAATAGACCTAATAATGAAAATGTAAAATCGATTTTAAGTTACACGCTAAACGCACAGGCATCACCTGTTCTTATTAAAAGATTTGCAGAAGATCGGATTAAGCCAATACTTTCAACTGTAAAAGGAATTCAAAAGGTTGAAATATTTGGATCTACTCCAATGGAATGGGTCATGGAATACGATGCAGATTTACTTCAAAGTCAGGGTCTTTTAACCTCTGATATTCAGAGGGCTTTAAATCTGTATTTGTCAACAAGTGATGCAGGAATTGGAAAGGAAATCAAACAACGAACAGATACCTCGTTGATTCATCTGGTTATGCGAAATTACGATCCGAAAGATCTGGATTTTTTAAACATACCAGTAAAGAAAATCGGGAATAGGATTGTTTACCTGAAAGATCTGGTAACCATGCATCATCAAGAACAGAAGTCTGATTCGTATTACCGCATTAATGGTGCAAATACGATAACTATAGTGGTATATGCAAATGAGCTTGAAAATCAACTTCGTATAAGTGATAAAATAAAAGAAAAGATCAATGAAGTAAAATCTGATTTACCCGACGGCTATTTTTTACTAAATAGTTACGATGCAACAGAGATAATCAGACAAGATCTGATTAAAAATGCCTGGCGAACCTTTTTTACCGTTTTGATCCTTTTAGTATTTGTACTGGCTATCAGCAAACAAATTCGATATCTTCTGCTTATAGTTTTCAGTCTAATTGCCAATCTTGCTATTTCGGTTATTTTTTATTCGATTTTTAACATTGAAATTAGTCTTTATTCGTTTGCAGGAATTGCTCTTTCGTTGGGATTGGTACTAGAAAATAGCTTGGTTATGATAGAGTATTACAGGCGTTATCATAACCGAAAAGTTTTCATGGTTCTTTTAGCTGCAACATTGACTACTATAGCAGCACTCATGTCCGTCCTTTACCTGGAGGATCGCATCCGAATTAATTTGCTTGATTTCAGTCTCATTTTGACAATCAATCTGGCTGTTTCGCTTGTAGTTGCTTTGTTCCTGATTCCAGCCTTAATGGAAAAAATCCCCTTAAAGAATCCTTCGAAAGGCAAAAATAATGTTTATCTTTTATTTTATTGGAAGCGAAAAGGTCGTCGTCGTTGTATTGTTAGAAGGACTCGAATCTATGAGCGATTAATTACTTTTATGGTTAGGTTCAGGCGCTCCTTTGTTTTAATTGCAATATTGGCATTTGGCGTCCCACTGTTTTTGCTTCCTGAAAACGTACAATCGGAGAATTTATTGAGTGATTTATACAATCATACGCTGGGAAATGAATGGTATGTCAGGAATGTAAAATCAAAAACGGATAAAGTGACAGGTGGTGCCCTTCGTTTGTTTTTACAAGTATATGGAAACTCACATCAAAGCGGTCTGGAACAAACAACCTTAACCGTCAATGCTAAGCTACCTTATGGTTCGACTACCCAACAAATGAACGAATTGGTGATTCCATTGGAAAATTTTCTATTGGAATTTCCTCAGATTGAGCAGTTTCAAACATCAATTTATGGTGGACAACAGTCACAAATAACCATTTATTTTAAAAAAGATTTTGAAAATAATGGATTTCCTATTCAGTTGAAGGAATACATTATTCGGAAGTCTGTTGATTTAGGTGGAGCAGACTGGTTTGTATATGGCGTGGGGGATGGTTTCAATAATTCTTTCTATGAATCTCTCGGAAATTCCCGAATCAGATTGTTTGGTTTTAATTATGATGAGCTATACCATTGGACAGAAGTAGTTAAAAAGAGCTTGGAAGATTGTCCACGAGTGAGGGATGTAACAATTCTTTCCCGGGATGCATGGGAAAAAGACTGGACTAGTGAGTTTGTGGTTGACCTGGATGGGGAAAAACTGACTCAACAAAATGGATCGGCATCCCGAATGCATCGTTCAATGAAGGATTATACCCTGGACAATGATTATATCACCTCTATGATTTTCGAAGGACAATTAGAAAAGGTTCTTTTGACACCCATGCAAAATAAGAAAATGGATATTTGGAAACTTCAAAGGCTACCAAATCAAGTTGGAAAATCAATTACACGTTTGCAGGATGTGGCAATCATTAAAAAAGAGGCAGTTAGCCTTGACATAGCCAAGGAGAATCAACAGTATTGCATGATTCTTGCGTACGATTATATTGGAAATGAACGTATGGGGCAACGCATACAGAGTCAGATATTTAAAGAGGTGGAAAAATACTTGCCATTGGGCTATTCAGTCAAAGCAGATCCGCGTTATTATCAAATGGGTGTTTCAAGCCAAAAACAATACTGGTTGTTAATTCTCGTGATTGTAGCTATATTTTTCATCTGTTCCGTTCTGCTTGAATCCTTGAGGCAACCCTTGGTTGTAATTGCCATGATACCTTTCTCCTACATCGGTATCTTTCTTACCTTTTACTTTTTTAAATTAAATTTTGATCAAGGCGGATTTGCTGCATTCATTCTGATGAGCGGGCTATCCATTAATCCGGCATTGTATTTAATCAATGAATTTGATATACTTCGACGAGAATATGAAGGACGAAATATATCTGACAGAAAGCTTTACATCAAAGCTTTCAACAGGAAAATAAAGCCAATATTGCTTACTTTATTTGCAATTATACTGGGGTTGATTCCATTCCTGTTTGGTGCGGATGATGAGGCTTTTTGGCCAGCTTTGGCTGGAGGAACCATTGGAGGTTTGGTATTTTCCATTATTGGTTGTGTCCTTCTTTTGCCTATTTTATTGTTGAATAAAAAGAATAGTTTCAAATCCAATAAGAAATAATAATGACTAAACTTTTACAACATCCAAGCTCCAGGTTGCTGATCATTTGCAGCTTTTTTTTAATGTCCCGAATTTTTCTTACTTTTTTATACCAGGCTCCTGGCAGTGATACCCGATTGTATGGGCAATATGCTTTTGAGAACCGGGAAGCGCTGCGTGCAAATACAAACATTTATGAATATCATGATGGTGTCATTGAATATCCCCCGCTTGCTATTTTGTCGATGTCTTCTCCCATGCTATTTGTGCATGATAATTCAAATGAACTTACGCAAAATACTTTTGAAAGTTGGAAACGTTGTTACAAGTATTTCTGCTTTGCTTTTGATACAATAATATTCTGGACAATCCTACTACTGTCATTTGGATCATTAAACCAATTAAAAGTGAATGTTAAGGGGCTAGCGATTTACTTGATAACTGGTTTGTTGTTGTTTAATTTTCTTTACGATAGACTAGATTTTTTTCTAGGTGGAATTCTATTTTTTGCAGTTCTATTGCTTGTAAGCCACAAACATTGGATGTTTTCATTCACGATTTTAGCCCTTGGAATCAATTTCAAATTAATCCCTATCCTTTTAGTTCCTTTGTTTTTGATTGGATCTTTACCTGTTAAATATATCCGTTACTTATATAGTGGTTTATTTAATTGGAAGTTGGTGCAGGAACTGTTTGTGAGAGGTCTATTTTTAATTTCCATCACTATTTTCATATTTTTACCTTTCTATTTTTGGGGAGGCAAGCATACCCTTGATTTTTTAACATATCATAGCGACCGAGGTTTGCAACTTGAATCGACTTACAGTTCTATCCTGATGATGTTAAATTATGCTGGTCTGCCAGTATATGTAACTCATGGATTCGGTTCATTTAACATAGAGTCATCCATTGCTCCTGCCTTTTCCAAAATATCGACACTTTTGGTCTTTCTATCTGTTGCAGGAATTGCACTTCTTCTCATACGAACTGCTAAACATCATTTTATGCGATCAAAACAACAAGACGTTTTGATAAATGATCCTATCACTTTAGCACAATACATGCCACAGACTTTTGTATGTCTGACAATTGCGACTTTGCTGGCTAGTATTGCTACATCCAAAGTTTTTTCGCCTCAATATCTTTTATGGGTTGTACCACTCTTTGGTTTGGTGTCGTATCAGGATAGAAGTCTTAAAATTGCAGGTTTTTTGTTTCTACTCGTCTGTTTATTGACTGCATTCATTTACCCATATACTTATTTTACAGATTTTGTTCACAATGCGCATGAGCTTGAAGACGGAAGAGTTGTTTGGGAAGCACCGACCATGTTTGCGACCAATTTATTGTTTTTTCGAAATGTATTGTTGATTGGTACAATTGTTATTTTAGTTCGCAATAAATTTGAAAAACCTATTTTAAATCCCTTATAAGAGAAACCTAAATTAAAACTTTATAACCATAATATGCTTAAAAAAGTAACCTTTCTTATTATTAGTCAGCTGATTATATTTCATATAGGTGCTCTTAATAAAATGCAACTAAGTCTTAACTCAGCGATAGAACTGGCTAACGACAGTTCCATCGCTGCATTTCAGGCTCAGAACTTCTTTCTTGCTTCATTTTGGGATTATGCAAATTTCGAAGCCAGTGGAAAACCTACTTTACGTCTGAACACGAGTCCCATAAGCTATAATCGGGCCATAAATAAGCAATTCAATACTGTTGATTCAAGCTATAGCTATTTCGGCCAACATTTTCTAAGTTCGTCCATTGGATTAAATCTCAATCAGAATATAGCTTTGACAGGAGGTAGTCTTTCTGTTAATTCCGATTTAAATCGGCTTCAGAATTTTGGATCGCAAGCTTCGACGCAATATTCCAGTTCTCCAATTTGGATTGGATTGAATCAACCATTGTTTGCCTATAATTCCTTTAAGTGGGAAAAGAAATTGGCACCACTAAAATATGAAAAGGCTAAAAAAGAGTTTCTGACCTCATATGAAGAAAATGCCAGTATAGTCGTTGGATTTTTTTTCAACTTAGCTACCGCTGAACAGAATTTCAAGATTGCTGAAACCAATTTTGCGAATGCGGATACACTTTATGAGATTGGCAAAAAGCGATTTGAGATAACTGCAATAACCAAAATCGATTTGTTAAATCTGAGGCTTGAACTTTTAAACAGTAAGGACCAAATGTCAGTAGCTGAAAATGATTTAAGCCATGCCCGATCTCAATTTCTTTCTTTTTTAGGTCTGAATAAAGATACCCCATTGGAATTAATTTTGCCCGAAGAACTTCCAAATTTGATTATCAATGCTTCAAAAGCGGTAGAATTGGCAACAAGTAACAATCCTGATGTGGCGGGTTTTTTACAAAAGGAATTGGAGACCAATCGAGATATGGAAAAAGTAAAGAGGGAAAATCTGCCGACAGTTTCGTTAAATGCGTCTTATGGATTGAATAAAACGTCGGATAAAATGGCAGATACATATAAAAACCTGAAAAGGCAGGAATGTATTAATTTAAATCTAAGCGTTCCATTAATTGATTGGGGACTCCGGAAAGGGCGGTACAATTTGGTTTGTAAACAACGCGAAGCACAGATAGCAAGTATCAAGCAAGATAAAATTGATTTTGAGGAAGTTGTGGTTCGTGAAATAGCCGTATTTAATATTCAAAAAAGTCTGGTTCAATCAGCCAAAGAAGCTTCAAATGTGGCAAATGAAGCTTTCGAAATCAGTAAAATTAAATTCTTGATCGGGCAGGTTGACGTGAATAACTTAATTATTCAATTGGATCGTAAAGACAGTACTTTGCGAAATTATATAACTGCTTTACAAGCTTATTGGACTGCCTATTATGCTGTAAGAAGGTTGACTCTGTTCGATTTTGAAAGGAATAAAACCCTGGCTATAGACTTTAATCGGTATAAATAGAACTGTGGTACTTTTCTTTTACTTCCATTTCTCTCACCAACATTCAGATCAAATTGCCTGGCAGATAAAAATATAAAACGACTTCATTCATGACCAAAAAATCTTCCAGTAGATCCACATATCCATACTGAATACACGATTCCTACAATTAAGTAATAACCACCTTCGAAATATTTTTAAGATTCGAAAATATGTTGTTTATTTGTTTTACTCATATTTAAAATAGACACAACTACATGAAAAAATACATACAACTACTGGCATTTTTCGCTTTTATCCTTTCGTTAAACGCCAACGCTCAGATATTCTGGAAGATTTCAGGAAATGGATTGGAAAAGACGAGTTATTTGTTTGGCACGCATCATTTGATCGATAAGGAGCAAATCCGGAATTTTGACCAGATCTTAACACTGAGTGGACAAATGGACGCCGTTGTCGGTGAAATAGATATGTCAGATATGCAAGCTCAATCAGCCAGAATGATGTTGGCAGTCCAGATGAAAGATACGACCATGAAGGATTTGTTAAGTGCTGAAGACTATGTTTTTGTAGATAGTGTTTTTCAGTCAGTGATGGGTTCCGGCCTGGACGAGTTGGGTAAATTGAAACCTGCCATGTTGAGCGCCTTCTACAGCATTGCATCCTTTTTGAAAGATACGGGTAAAACCACGCAACCCACTGCCATCGATGAGTTGTTTCAGAAAGAAGCAAAAGAACGTCATAAAAAAATTGTGCCCCTGGAAACGATCGATGAACAGATGCAAATGATGTTTGGAAGCATCCCATTAAAACGTCAGGCGGAAATCCTGGTAAAAGACCTGAAAGAGACCTGGAGAGCCAATGAAGAAATTAGAAAACTGAATGCCTATTATCTGGCAGGTGACTTGATTGGTCTTGAAAATCTGGCAAATCAATCCACCAATATGACTCCAGAGGAAGTGAAAGTTCTGGTCGATAACCGCAACCTTAATTGGGCTAAAAGATTACCGGCAATACTAAAAGCACAATCCTGCTTCATTGCTGTAGGTTGCCTGCATCTGGTGGGCGAAACCGGACTGATCCAACAGCTGCAGGCTGTTGGATTTAAGGTAGAACCGGTGGTACTATAAATTAATGTTCATAACAATCCCCTTCATGAGAAAAGTCCTTTTTCTTTTGTTTGTGATCCTCTTAAACAGTCTGAACTTGTTTTCACAAGAAGCGACAGTCTCTAAAATGCAAGTACCACAATCCTTACAGGGCAACTGGCTGAAAACAGATGGGAGCAACGAATGGGTTTATGGAATTTACGACAGCCTGGTTATCTGTGACAACGAATTTTGGAAAATAACCCAAGTGGATTGTTCGGAGAATAATATAAAACTTCAACTCGAAAAAGAGGGAAAACATAAGACGATCTATGCTCAGTTGGACAAAAAAGGTAAGCTGAAGATTGGCGAAACGCCTAAAAAGGGGATGCTGCTGTGTCAAAGCAAGACCTTTAAGAAAAACTACATCATTCCCAATGATGAGGATTTTAGTTTAAACATTTTGAGAAGTGATTCTTCCACCATAAAGGGTTACATTAGTGGTTTCGATCCGAAAAACGGAAATCAGGGAGAATTGATGGTTAATCATGTTCTGGCCAATGATCAGCTCACCTATCCATTTACTGTCCTTCCGAATGGAACCTTTGAGATTAAATTTCCGATGCAGTATCCAAATAAGGTTTATATAAAGTTTCCGAATTGTATATTAATTCCATTTTTGGAGCCTGGTGAAACGATTGTACTATATACCGATTCCAGTAAACGGGATGACAGGACTTTATATATGGGTCATTTGGCCATGGTAAATTCCGATCTACAGAATGCGAATACCATCAGCCATTTTAATTATAAAAAGGCCATGCAACTTATTCTGGATATGAGTGCAGTAGAATATAAAAACTACTGCCTTCATACGATGAAACAAGATATGGACGATCTTCAGAACTATAGGAAAAAGTTTCCTTTCAGCAAGAAGGCATTGTCAATCTCACAACGAGATATTTACTTAAGTACATACATTAATATTTTATCCTTTATGGAGGATAAGGAAAATCAATACAAGAAGGTAAAAAAAGAGCAAGGAGATCAGTCCGTTAAATCCTATGAAAAAGAACAACTTACATCCGATTATTTCAGCTTTTTGCAGGATGAGGATTTAAACAACCCTTTGTCCTTGTTGAGTAATAGTTATAGCACGGTGTTGAACAGGATGTTTTTTTCCGATACGGTCAGGACCGTTCCATTTAACTACAACATCATCGCTTTTTCAGATTATATTCGTAAGAAAAGCATTGCACTTACAGCCGAAGACCAGAAAATCCTGGATAAGTTATTGAGTTGCGACACCAAAGAAAAGCTCTATTCTGCTTATATGGAGGATACCATTGCCACAAATAAATTTTCTCAGAAATTTCTTCCCATTCATAATGAAATTAGTAGTAGTGTATTTGCTTATTCTGATGCTCAAGTAAAGAATCTTAAAAATTATTTTGGCGTTGATCCAGGTTTGGTCTCGGAATTGCTCCTGTCACAGCATTTGTATTCTCAATTAAATGGTGGCAGTCAACCTTTTTCCAAGGAGACCATAGAACAAATCAACGAGAACCTGAAAGAACCGGTTATCATTGACTTTCTTCTGCAAAAGAGTCAACAGATAGCAGATGAAAATGCTGCAGTCCTGGAAGCCAATAAAACGAAGACTGGCAGTCATTTTAATGAAACCCCTCCAGTTGAAGCCAGTAAAGTCTTTGACGAAATCATCCGGAAATACAAAGGCAAAATCATTTTTGTCGATTTTTGGGCAACCTGGTGTGGCCCTTGCAAAGAAGGGATCAAGAAAATGAAACCCGTAAAGGAAGAATATCTGGGAAAGGACGTCGT
>Ga0209511_1002473_pt1 | contig 15108 bp, 21 predicted proteins | sample SSSSmetaG_FD_184141 | JGI IMG/M metagenome (GOLD analysis project Ga0209511, IMG submission 184141) | Glacier valley bacterial and archeal communities from Borup Fiord, Nunavut, Canada, to study Microbial Dark Matter (Phase II) - ​SSSS... | ecosystem: Environmental > Aquatic > Freshwater > Ice >...
GGAGTTAGATGCCAAGCAAACTGAATTAGAATCAATTAATCCAGTAGAAGCTGCTGAATATACTTTTGAAAAGACTCCTGAATATCTTTCTTTGGAAAAAGAAATAGCAACACTGGAAGCCAGTATAAAGGAACCTAATACAGAATACTTGGATTCATTAAAAGCTGATAAGAGGGCTAAGGAAAGAGAAATTGATTCTCTAAAAGCTGAAATAAATCAGAAAGCACAGTTTGAAAAAAATCAATTAAGAATTATAGAGCTCCAGGACAGAGAAAAAGAACTAGGCAGCATGATTGCAGACTTAGAGGGTCAAGAATTCTTATGCGAAACTTTTATTAGAACAAAGGTTGATATGTTAGAAGGTAAGATAAATTCTAAGTTTAAAAATGTAAATTTCAAATTATTTGAAACTCAGGTCAATGGTGCTTTGAATGAGATATGCGAAATCCTAGTCAATGGAGTGCCATTTAATGAAGCAAACCTTGGCGGAAAGATTAATGGCGGATTAGATATTATAAACACCTTATGCGCCCACTATGACGTATATGCTCCAATTTTCATTGATAACAGAGAGTCCATTACCCAAATCATTAATACAAAGAGCCAGGTTATCAATTTAGTGGTTGAAAAGGGCTTGAAACTGACTATTGAAGGGGCTGAATAATGGAAAAAGGCTGTAGCACTTGTTTACATTTTGACTTCTTAGAAGGTGAATGCGAAAAGAAAATAGCCACTCAGCTTGAGTCAAGAGATTTTGACACCAGTAAATGCACATGTTGGGCACCGGATCCATTTTGTTTAGAGATAGAGGGGGAGGAATAAATGTCAAAGCAATTTGTTAAAGGCAATGTTTATGTTTTCGCTAAGAAAAAATTCATGGAAGAGAAACTCAAAAGGTCTTCAAAGTCAGATGCTCAGATGTCTTTAAAAAAATGGGTAAATTCAATTAATGGCAATGAGATAACAATGACTGATAACTGGAGTGGAAATGTAGCAGGAATGCTTGTTAATCCAAGTTGGTGCAAATGTATAAAAAATAATAATCCTAAAATTGGAAGCGAGGAAATGAAAATGAAAGATAAAAAAATAAATTTATGTGAAACTTGTGAGTTTTGTTTCGCTGATTGCAACAATGGTGAAGAGGGTGTCGATTTTAATTTTGGAACAGGACTTGGATTTGACAATGTATATGAATGTAATAACTATAAAAATGAAAGCGAGGAGATATAAATGGCAAATGAAGTTAAGAAGAATGAAATTGTTTTAGCAAAAAATGAAAAGGATATTTCAGATTTAGTTTTAAATAGGGTTAAAGCCTTGGAAAAGGAAGGAAATTTACAGTTTCCAGTATCTTATAGCTATCAGAATGCTTTAAGGTCAGCTTACTTAATACTTGGTGAAACAGTGGACAGAGATAAAAAGCCAGTATTACAGACTTGTAGTCAAACAAGTGTTATGAACTCTTTGCTTAACATGGTTATACAAGGATTAAGCCCTGCTAAAAAGCAATGTTACTTTATAGCCTACGGAAGCCAGTTACAGCTCATGAGGAGTTATATGGGAACAGTAGCAGTAACTAAGAGATTGAAAGCTGTAAAGGATGTAAAAGCCTACTGCATATATGAGGGTGATGACTTTGAAACCACCTATAACCTTGAAACAGCAACTTTAGATATTACTAAATTCAATCCTAAGTTTGAAAATATTGATAATACAAAAATCAAAGGAGCATTCGCAACAATCATTGGTCCAGATGGTCCTATATATACTGAAATAATGAATATTGCTCAAATAAAAATGGCTTGGAGCAAATCAAGGACAGGCGGTCAAGTTCACAAAGACTTTGCAGAGGAAATGGCAAAGAAAACTGTAATCAATAGAGCTTGCAAGATGTTTGCCAATACCTCAGATGATTCTGACATTCTCATTGAAGCTTTCAATAATAGTGATAAGGAATTTGAAACTAATGAGAGTAGTGATGTACAGGCAGAAATTAAAGAAAAGGCTAATTCTAAAATAATCGAGATTGAAAACATCGAGGATCCTAAAGAAAATATCCAAGATGCTGAAATAATTCCAGAAGAAAAAACAGAAGTAAAAAATACTGATGGACCTGACTTTTAATGAGAAATATTAAGTTTATGGCATGGCACATAGATGAAAAGAAAATGTATGAAGTTCAATCATTAGATTTTTTCTTTGGACTCGCTGAAATTCAATGGTGGTCACCTAGTGATAAGCATGGAGAAAGACATAATTCAAAATTGGTAATGCTCGTAGATGGTATAACACAGCAAAGGGAAATAGAACTAATGCAGTATACAGAGCAAAACGACATCTATGGCAAAGAGATTTATGAGGGAATGAAAGTACATCAAACCAATGTTCTGATTGGTAGTCAAGAGATAGATTTCAGAGGAACAGTTAAATTCTATGATGGCACCTGGTGGATAGAGAGCAGGCTTGAAGCAGTACCCTTATTCAATGAAACCTGTGAAAATTCAATAGTGGAGGTAGATTGATGTTATTAAAAGTTTTGGGTAGTGGTTCAAAGGGCAACTGCTACCTCCTGGAATCAGAAAATGAAACCCTGATAATTGAATGTGGGATTTCCTTTAAAGAAATAAAAATTGGATTAGAGTTTAATCTTAAAAACGTAGTAGGTTGCTTAATTACCCATGAGCATAAGGACCATTGCAAAGCTATGCAGGATATTTTAAAAAGTGGAATTGATGTTTATACAAGCTTCGGCACTGCAAGAGGAATTGTTAAAGAGGATGAAGTTATAGAAACTCATCACAGATTGCACTATATAAAGGAATGTGAAAGTTTCGAAGTTGGTAACTTCACTATAATGCCCTTTGATGTTAAACATGATGCTAATGAGCCTCTTGGGTTCCTTATTTATCACAAGGATACAGGAAACATATTATTTGCTACAGATACCTATTACATTGAATATCGATTTATTAACTTATCTCACATCTTAGTAGAATGCAATTATTCAGCAAAAATACTAGAACAAAATAATATTGATGAAGCCAGGACAGAGAGGCTTTTAAAATCTCACTTTGAACTGGAAAATTGCAAAGAATTTATAAAAGCCAATAACAGTCTAACCTTAAAAAATGTAGTTTTATTGCATCTTTCTGATGGCAATAGCAATGCTAAAGAGTTCAAGGCAGCAATAGAAGGCTTAACCCATAAAAGGGTGGAGATAGCAGATAAAGGGCTAGAAATTGAATTAAATAATTAGGAGTAGGAATTATGGAACAGCGGAAATTAATAAAGCTCAAAGGTGAAACAAAAGAAATGAGTTGTGGTGAAGTTTATGAGCAATTTCAAAAGTTTATCTATAAAGCTGCTCATAGTTTTAATAACTCCCAGGAAAGTATAGACGATTTAATTCAAATAGGTTCTATAGGCTTAATTAAAGCATTCAATTCCTACAAAATAGAATCTAATTATAATTTCATAACATTACTTGCAACTATAATAAATAACGAATTTAGAATGAAATTAAGAAAAGAAAAAAGATCTAAAAATGAAATAAGCTTTGATGATTGTATAACAATGGATGCCGATGGGAATTCTTTAACGCTTATGGATGTGATAAAAGAACCATTAAGCTGCGAGGAAGTAGCCTTGGATAATATGGCAACTGTAGAAATGAAAACTTATATAAAACAGCTTAAGCCTCAATATGCAAAAGCTATTGAACTCTTTTATTTTAAAAATATGAGCCAATATGATATTGGTATAGAACTTAATACAACTCAAAGTTATGTAAGCAGAATATTGAAAAATGCACTTAAATTTTTAAAAAAGAAATATGAAAAAGGAGAGCTAGAAATGAGTAAAAAGGAACAATGTTACAAAATATTTGAAGAAAATTCGACAACAGATAGAGGCAAGGTTATTGATTTAGTTATGTTACATGTAGGGGTAACTAGAACGACTGCTAATACATACTATCCAACCTGGAGAAGAGAGTATGTTGGAAGAGTTATGGGTCAAGCTCCAAGAGTCACAGAGAGTATTGGAATAAGTAAAGAGGTTAAAGAAAATGCTGAGAATATTATAAAAGCTGTTGAAGAAAGGCAAAAGATAGTATTGCCGGAACCAAAATATAACTTAAAAGATATTGAGGATAGATGTAGCAAAATTTATAGTTCAAAGGATGAGAAACTGGTTAAACCTAAGGGATTAGATGGGTTGAAGCCATTCATTGGTACAATTGATGAATTTCATGGAGTAAACGCTGATATATATACAAACAAGATAATCACGGAGGCAATTGCTACAGGAAGAAAGAAATTCATTGAAAATGGTGAAAAAATTACAGCTGAAGCTATGGATCAACTGGCGAAAGGAAATGAAAAATTAATCAGTTCAATAAAGAATGTAATAGCTCCTGTTGAAATGAATGGCTTAAAGGTTATAGAGGAAAAGGTTATGAGAAAAGTTAAAGTTCAGGGTGAGAATGGTATTTATGAAGCAGAAACAAGCAAAGGCGTAATGCTAACAAGGAATGGTATGAGTATAGGCTTCCAGACTGAAGAAGAATTAAACGAGTGGGTAATAGAATTTAAAAATGTATTTAAAATGATTGTGTAATCTATGGACCCAATATTTATAAAAGTCTTCAGCAAGGATGCATGGACCAAGAAAAATATTATGGATGCCACAAAGGAAGAGCGGTTAATTTGGTACTACAAACAAAGTAAAGGTCAGATAGCAAATGTGCTTGAAAGGTTTATAGTAGCTAATCTTAAAGATATACCCAAATAACAAAATAGCCTAAAAGTATAAGGCTAAGAGGTGAAGGAATTGAGCCAAATAAGTATGTTTGACGAAATAATAGTTGATAACTTTGCCGGAGGTGGTGGAGCTTCAACAGGGATAGAAATGGCAACAGGCCATAGCGTTGAAATAGCAATTAACCATGACCCTGCTGCAATCGCAATGCATAAAGTAAACCATCCAACTACAGAGCATTATTGCGAAAGTGTTTGGGATATTAATCCTATAAAGGCTGTAAGAGGTAGGCCAGTGGCACTATGTTGGTTTAGTCCTGATTGTAAACACTTTTCTAAAGCTAAAGGTAAAAAGCCAGTAGAAAAGAAGATAAGAGGACTTGCATGGATAGCAGTTAGGTGGGCAGCTACAGTTAAGCCAAGAGTGATTATGTTAGAAAATGTGGAGGAGTTTAAGACCTGGGGTCCACTACTAAAAAACAATATGCCGGATCCAGCTAAGAAGGGATGGACATTTGAATATTTCATTAAGTCTCTTCAAAAATTAGGATATGAGGTTGACCACAGAGAGTTAAAAGCATGTGATTATGGGGCACCAACAATAAGAAAAAGATTTTTCCTAATTGCAAGAAGAGATAAAAGGCCCATAGTATGGCCGGAACCAACTCATGGTGATCCTAAAAGCATAGAAGTAAAGTCCGGTAAATTAAAACCTTGGAGAACAGCAGGTGAAATTATAGATTGGAGCCTTCCATGTCATAGTATATTTAATAGAAAAAAAGACCTAAGCGAAAATACATTAAAAAGAATCGCAAGAGGAATAGAAAAATTTATTGTAAATAATAAAAAACCTTATTTAGTAAAAGGGAATCAAGCTGATTTCCTAATTAGTTATCATTCGGAACGTCAAGAGGGAGAAGTTAGAGGATTAAGCCTTGATAGTCCTATACACACACTTGATACATCAAATAGATTTGGATTAGTTACAGCCTTTATAAGTGAATATTATGGTGGGTTTTATAAAGGCGCAGGGAGTGATTTAGAGCATCCAGTGGCAACTATAACAACAAAAGAAAGGCATGCCTTAGTTACAGCTTTCTTAGTTAAATACTACGGTTCAGATGTTGGACAAGATATTGATACTCCATTACATACAGTAACTACTAAAGATAGATTTGGGTTAGTAACTATTAAGGGCCAAGATTATCAAATAGTAGATATAGGCATGAGAATGTTGCAACCACATGAATTATTTAAAGCTCAGGGTTTCCCAGATGATTATATTATTGACCATGATATTACTGGAAAACCTTATCCAAAGACAGCACAGGTTGCAAGATGTGGCAATGCAGTACCTCCACCTTTTGCAGAAGCTTTAGTTAGGGCGAATCTTCCGGAGCTATGTGATAGCAAAGAGAATATTAAGAAAGTTGTTTAGGGGGTGAAGAATTGGCCATAGGGTTAATAGATATTGATAGCAAAATACCTAACTTATCACTTATGAAAATAAGCAGCTACTATAAATCCTTAGGTGAAAAAGTTGAGTTTGTACAAGCTGATAAGAAATATGAAAAAATATATGTAAGTGCAATATTCACTAGATCAAATGAAAAATGTTTAAAACTCCAGGAGTATTACGGAGATAAGCTTGAACTTGGTGGCACTGGATGGGATTTACACAAGGTACTAGATGACAATATAGAACTTATGAAGCCAGATTATGACCTTTATAGTGTAGAAGAAATAGCAAGTAGAATGAGGGGCATAGGCACTAAGGAACATAAATTAAAAAAAGCTACAGAGATAGTCAATGCAGGTATGGGGTTTACTAGCCGAGGGTGTGTAAGAAATTGTGGTTTCTGCTTTGTACCTGAAAAAGAGGGTGTTTTTAAAAATGCAACTGAAATAAGAGATCTAATTAATCCTAAGTCTAATATTTTAATTCTACATGATAATAACTTAACCGCTGACCCTCATTGTATCAATAAATTATATGAAATAAGGGACAGAAAGCTAATTGTAGATATAAACCAAGGTTGCGATGTAAGACTAGTAAATGAGGACATAGCAAAAGCCTTGGGAGAGGTTAAACACCTTAGGAGTTTACACTATGCATGGGATCTAATGGGCTTTGAAAATCAAGTTATGGAAGGTATTAAAACTCTTAGTAAATATATAAAACCTTATAGGCATATGTGTTTTATGCTAGTTGGCTACAACACAGATTTTGAAGAGGATATGTATAGATTTAAAAAATTAAGGGAAATGAAAGTAGATCCTTTTGTAATGATTTATAACCAACTAGAAAATAAAAAGCTTAAACATTTTGCAAGATGGGTAAATAGTAGAATCTATAAACCCTGTAAATGGGAAGATTACCTACCTTGGATAAGAGATCAAGTAATAATAAATCAAATCAGTTTATTCGATTAAAATTTAGAAAGGAGAAGGATAATGTCTTACAATGATGGATGGAGAGTTTATGAAGATAATCCAGAGCATATTGAGAAAAGAAACATATTGATAACTGCAAAGAACTCTATTGAGAAGCAGCTAGAAAAACAACAGAAGAAAGTAAATATAGTTTCTGAAAGCACTAGAAAATTAACACTAGATAATACCTCCCACGCAAGAAGAAGTGCAGCCAATATGAGGTTACAACAAGAGTGTGAATGCAGAGATACATTAAAAAGAAGATTAGACATTATAGAGAAATGGTTAGAAGAAATTAAGATCAAAGCGGAAGGAGTAAAACGTAACTAAATCCTGGTAGACCAGGTTACTACAAATGTGACGTGTTGTAGATAAAAATTGTACACATGGTGCTCCGCACAAGTAAAATTTTCCACTACGAGAATATTTGTTTATGTAGTGGTAGTTATGAAATATATAGTTTGTTATAGCGGTGGAGAAAGTAGCGCAAAAGTTGCGATTGAAGCAGTTAGAAAAATTGGAAAAGAAAATGTAATTTTATTAAACCATGATCTAAGCCCAAAAGTAGAACATAAGGACATTAAAAGGTTCAAATTGGAAGTAGCAGATAGCCTAGGTATAAAAATTACTTACGCAAATATGGAAGGCTGGGAGACAAGTTCTCCGCTCAAAGTTTGCAGAGATATAAAGGCTTTTAAAGTTGGGAATGGTACTGCGCTATGTACTTATTATTTAAAAACTAAACCTTTTAATAAATGGTTAAATGAAAATTATCCAGTAATTAAAGGTGAAATGAATAAGGACATAACACTTTTGTATGGATTTGACAAGCAAGAAACTAGCAGAATTCAAAGAAGAATAGGAGTGCTAACAGGGAAAGGATATAAAACAGATTATCCTCTAGCCTTCTGGGATAAACCAATCCAAAATATTGCGGAGGTAGGAATTAAAAAACCTAGTACCTATAAATTATTTCGTCATGCTAACTGTATTGGCTGCTTAAAGGCTGGTAAGCAACAATGGTATTTAGTTTACTGTTTATATCCAGAGATATGGCAGGAAGCCATAGAAGCAGAAAAAGAGATAGGATACAGTATTTTAAAAGATACTTATTTGGAAGAATTAGAAAGTAAGTTTAAGAGAATGAAATGCAGAGGAATAGTTCCTTCAGAGACAATGATGCCACAACATTTTTGGAGTGAGGTAGAAAAAGCATTACCAATGGAAGGGCAGATAAGCTTCTTACCTTGCGAATGTAGTTATTAAAATTTGAAAGGAGATAAAAGTATGAATAAAGTAGTTTTAACAGGTAGATGGACAAAGGATTTGGAACTTAGTTTCACTCCAGGCAACGGAACAGCAGTAGCAAAGGGAACACTTGCTGTAACTAGGAGATTTAAGAAAGACGGACAAGCAGAAGCAGACTTCATTCCAGTAACTATATGGGGCAAGCAAGCAGAATCAACAGCTAATTATTGCGGACAGAAAGGAAACCAATTAACTGTAATAGGAAGAATTGAAACCTCTAATTATATGAATAAGGAAGGGAATAAGGTATATAAAACAGAGGCCATAGCAGAAGAAGTTGAATTTTTAAATAGTAAAAAGGATGGGCAATCCTCAGGTCAAAATAATTCTAGTAATACAAACCAAGGTAGATCCGAAGAGAAGAGCTTTGGTGAAGAAATGACTCAGGTGGACGATTCTGATATACCTTTTAATTAAGCAGTTGTTTATCTGCATTAATAAAATAAACATTCAAAATAGGAGGCATTATGGGATATGCGTATGGTTTTAAATGGACTGATGAAATTATAAAAAATAAAATTTACGAAGTGATGAGGGTATTGGATATAGATAAAATGCCAAGTGCTTCTGAAACACAATTAATTTTAGGAGACTTTTCTCTTTCAAATAAAATAGCTAAGACTGGCGGTTTTAATAAGTGGGCGAACAAACTAGGACTTGAAATTAAAAGGTCAGAAACACAGCTAGGACAAGAATTTGAAGTTAAAGCTAAAGAATTGTTTGAAAATAAAGGTTATACAGTTGAGAGAATGAGTACGAAGTATCCATTTGATTTATTGGTTAATAATACTATTCGCGTTGATGTAAAGGTGGCTAAAGCATATATGTCAAGAGGTAGCAGATGTCATACAGTGGGTATCAATAAAAAATATGCAACATGTGACTTATATTTAATATTCGCACTGGATGAAGATGAAAACATAGAACGGACCTTCATTATTCCAGGCTGTGATCTAAGAGTCACATCAATGAACTTTGGCAAAGACAGTATATATAATATTTATCTTAATAGATGGGATTTGTTGAAGAAATATGATAATTTCTATAACAATCTAGCATCAGTGGGAGGAAGTAATGCGTTATAAATTCACAGATAAAGAAGTAAACGAATTATTAAAGCAGATGGTTGTGGTTGTAGATTCACGTGAACAGGCAAATGACCACATTATTAACTGGTTAGAAAAAAATAAAAAGCCATATAAATCGCAAAAACTTGACTACGGAGACTATAGCTGCCTTCTTCCAGTAGGAAGTTTTAGAGGACAGGCTAGAGATGTATATTTCACAAATGAATTAGTTATAGAAAGAAAGTTTTGCATTGATGAGTTGGCAATGAACTTAAGAGATAATGTGACCAATATAAATAATATTAATCAAGAAATAATCGATTTATTGGGAGAGAAGTATTTATCTAAAGTTTTAAAAACTGACTATAACAGGATGAAGCAAGAATTAACTTCAATTAATAAGTATGGAATAGAATTTTATATTTTCTTAGAAGATAAGAACTTTGATGAAAATATAAGGAATGGACATTATAGGGCGCAGTATGACCCTAAAACATTGTATGCAAGACTTAAGGCATTAGAGCGAGAATTCCATACAATCATAAGACCAATGAGTAAAGATGTTATAGGGAGTGAGATATACAATACTCTAAGGTATGGAGTGAGAAATATTTTAGTTCATAAGGGATTCATAGAAGAATTAAGGGAGGATGTTGAATGTTAGCAGATGAGTTAAGAGAAGAGCTAGAAGAATTGTCCGAGAGCAATGGCTTAGATATAGATTTTGATTATGACTACCCTGTAGTAATTAGATTAACTAAAAGTATGCAAGTTAGAATTTTAGAGGCACTTCCGGAACAGGCTTATTTTGAAATTAAATTTATAGTTGATGATGTAAAGCTTGAATTTAAAGGCAACTTCAATATAGATGAAAAATTATTAAGCAAGTTTGTAAGTAAAATTAAGAAATTCCATTACGTTTATCTTCAGGAGCAGTATGAACAGAAGCCAAATAGGTTCAAGAATTGTATAAGGCCTATTTTTGACACGATAAAGGGCGACTATGTGGCCATAGTAAAGAGACATTATGAAGGCTGATTCTAAACTATCTGAATATAATGCGTATTAATTATTTTACAGAAAGGAGATATAAATATGGCTAAAGTAGAAATATCTAAACTAAATGTTGAATTAACAATAGATGAATTGCAAAACATTAGATGTCTTATTAATAAGTTCCAAAACGGAGATAATGATAGGGTGGAAGGTTCTGTTTTTGCAGTACAAATTGACAAACTTGGAGAAGATTTAGAATATCTTAAAAAGATTCTTAAAATAGGAGGGGACAAATAATGGCTAAAAGCAAGTATATAGGTATCCAACCGAACTTTGCTAATTATAGTTTAGTCATTGAAGGTAGTAAGAATTTGGAAGAAATTAATAGCGATTGGGGAGATGAAAGTGGTGGGCAATATAGAAGATGTCAATGTCCATTCTGTCATTTAGATATAACTGAAAATCAATATAAAACAGGAAAAATCGTTGAATATAAAGAAGAACCTACTGGAGATTTAGCACTTTCATTAGCACACAAGACTTGTTTGGATAAATTAAAGGGTTAGTTCGCATTTCAAATATATTATTCAGATGTTAAAAAAATATAAACTAATACGGAGGAATTAAAAATGTTAAAAGAAACTCTACTGGCTTTGTTGGGTATGGGGATAATATTTGTATTAATTTTTACTCTATCATGGTGCAAATTAAATAGTAGACTTTCAAGAGAAGAGGAAATGGACATAAAGGCTAATGAATGGGAAATTTGCGATGATGATTGCTATATGTGCGACTTGCAGATAAAGTGTCAAAAATCTGCAATGAAGGAGAATAGATGATTAAAAAATTATTCATTGATACAGAGACATCGGGCTTTAAACCTGGAAGCATAGCCCAATTAACATACGTTATAACCATTGATGATAAGGTGGAAGCAGCTAAAAACTTCTTCCTTTCATGTAATTATATAGACCCCGGGGCAGAGAAGATCCATGGGTTCTCTGTAGAAAAATTAAAAGTCTTATCAGGTGGAAAAAGCTTTAAGGATATCGCCGAAGAGGTTGCCATGGATTTAAAAGATGGGATATTCATAGCTCACAATGTAAAATTCGATATAGATTTTGTGAAAACTGAAATAGAAAGAGCAGGTTACCCCTTTGATATTGGTGGTCAATTTTGCACTATGAAGTACTTTGAGAACATTATAAAGCTTAAAGGAAAGTACGGAAAGTATAAATGGCCAAAACTCGAGGAGACAATGCAATTTTTAGAAATAGACACTGAAAGCAAGGGCTTCAATGATGGATTACAACGATTATATGGTGATGAAGGTATAAGCTTCCATGATGCCAGGTTCGATGTGGCAGGTCTTATCACTGTATATTATAAGGCTATAAAAATGGGTTATAAGATGTGAATTTGATTTTATGATAATCAGAAGGATGTGATACACATAAATGGAAGTTGAAGATATAGATCTAAAAGCACTGATGGAAAATGAAACAGGAAATAAATTTGATAGACACAGCACAATCATATGTCCTTTTCACTTAGAAAAAAGTCCTTCAATGAAAGTAAAATTTTTCAGTGATGCAAATAAGGAGAAATATAAATGTTTTGGTTGTGGAGAAGTTGGCGATGCCTTGGATTTTATTACTAAATTTAAGAATATGGATTATATAGAGGCTAGAAAACATTTAGGGCTAACAGTAGAAAAAAGTATTACTGAGGAATTAAAGGATAAGGTAGAATCCTTTATAAATTGGGAGCTAGGTAAATATAGAAAAGGTCAAGAGCTGCAAGGATTGTTCCCCTTTATGGATGCAGATAATAAACTTGCATATTTTAAGGGTAAGTTCTTGGACCATGAGGACAACAAAAAGAAATGTGGGTATTATCACTTAGAGGGTGAAAAGGTTGTTGCCAATAGAGGTGTTGACGAGATACCTTATAACCTTCACAGGACTATAGAAGCAATTAAAAAAGGTAAGACAGTAATTATATGTGAGGGCGAAAAGGATGCTAATATGGTCAATTCAACTCTAAGAAATGAGCCATATCAAGCCACCAGTATTAAAGGGGTAATTGATAATATACAAATGCTTGAATATGCAAATATATTTGTATGCAGTGATACTGGAAAAGGTGGAGATATCTATAAATGGTCAATTTATAAAAAACTATTTGCAACATCTAAAGTATTTAAATTTATAACTCTTTCAGGTATAAAAGATTTAGGTGATAACAAAGATGTCACAGATTGGTTGGAAGTTGGACACACCAAAGGAGACCTACTACAAGCATTCAAGAGAAGCTTAGACTTAAAAAATAAATATGAACTGCAGCAAGATTTTGGAGGGATTTATAAATCTATTCTAAAAGAAGTGGAAGGAGCACAAGTATTTACAAAATCATATATATCCAATTTCCAGCTATTAGAGGCTACTAGAATAAACTTTGTAGACAGGGAGCAAGAGGGAGTTAAAATAGTTTTAAAATCTTGTACAGGAGCTACAATGGAGAGAATTGACATTGCAACGGTATTTGATGATGTAAAAACCTTTAAGGGCTTTTTAGGTTCTTTAGATTTATCCTTTACCGGAAGCATAGGAGACTTAACAAATTTAAAAATTTGGATTAATAGTTATTTCGCTATTGATTCAGAGGAAAGATATACGGGCGTAAAATTCATCAATAAGGACAATGTGAGAATGCTAGTCACTAATGATGGAGCAATTGCAAAAGGTAAAATAAATACTTCCATGAAGAGCGATGAAGGAACAGAAGTAAATATTACAAAGGTGGAAGAGATAACAGCCGATGAACTACGGGAAACAATGAAAAATCTATTCACCTTTGCAACCTTTGGCAAAACATTCTCCATCATAGGATCCATTATAAGTTTTTTAATGACAGACCAAATGGTAGATTTGAAAATAAAGAATCACCATTTAAACATGGTTGGAGAATCTGGAAGCGGTAAAAGTACAATATTAGAGAACGTCATAGCTCCTATACTAAATTATCCTAAGAATGATATCAAAAGTGTGGGATTGATTACTCCATTTGCATTAATAAAAAATTTATCTGATGGGAATTATCCTATATTATTTGATGAGTATAAGCCAAGTTCCTTAGATAAATTCAAAAATCTAAAATTATCCGAAACTTTAAGAAATCTTTATGATAGGTCAACAGTCTCCAGGAGCGATAAAAGCTTCAAAAACAGGAACTTTCAATTAAACAGGCCACTTATACTGGCAGGAGAAGAATCCTACCCCAACAGTGAAAAACCACTTATAGAGAGGTCCTGTATAGTTTACCTTTCTAAGATTGAAAGAGAAGCAAAACATACTGCAAACATGAAGTGGTTAATAGAAAATGAGGAATTATTAAATAAATTAGGCAAAAGCTTAATAAATATAGTCCTGGAGTTGTCCTCAGCTGATTACCAAATTATTAGAAGTGTTGTGGCCATAGATATAGATAAAATGAAGGACAGGCCATTAAATACCTGTATAAACATATGCAGCGGAATTGAAGTTTTCAATCTATTGCTTAAAAAATTAAAATTGAAGCAAATTTCAAATTATACAAAAACAGTTGTAGATAATATCAAAGAAGAGGTTTTGGACAATAAAGAAGAAGCTTCCTCTCAGGTAGAAATGATGTTAATACAATATAACAGCATGATTGAAGATGGTAGAGCACATGACGTAGACAATGTAATAATCCGCAATGGTGAAGGGCTATTTATCAAAAGTTCTGAAATGATAAACCAAATTAATGAATATGTTAGGTCTGTAAATAGCACTTGGGTTCCACTAGATCTTAAGGATTTCAGAAAGCAGGCTATGAAGGCAGGTTATTTGAGTGGTAAGGGCGACAAATCTATATATAGTAAATCTTTAGTGAAATTAATAAGGTATGACACTTGTGATGTTGAAAGATTTAGAAGACTTGAGATAAATTCAATAATATCGCAAGAGGCTGAGGATGTTACAGGTATGGATAATGTAATTCCATTCAAAGATTCAAGTAATAAAAAAGAAATTATGGATAGTAAAACAAAAGGAGCGAAGTTAGATGGATTATAAAATAGTACAAATAATACCAGCACCTAGCAATATGTATGCACTTTATGAAGCAAAAACAATAGATCAAATCAAAAATAAAGTAGTATGTCTTGCGTTGATTGAGTATGACGATGGTGAAAGAGAGGTTATACCAATGGACATAACTTCCGGTGATGGGCTTATCGACAAGATTGGTGATGACTTAAAAAGTATCGAATTCAGTTAAAGTGATTAAATTATTACACTTTTTAGCATTTATTACACTAATATTACACTTTTTTTATAAAAGTGTAATGTTAGCAAAGTGTTGATATGACAAGGTTTGTTATCTTATATATATACAATATTACAGTATTACACTTTTATAAATATATATACACATTACATGCGCGCGCACACACACACATATAAGAGTGTTAGTTAAAAAAAAGTGTAAAAGTGTAATAAGTGTAATAAGCATTTAAAATATGT
>Ga0209511_1002474_pt1 | contig 15106 bp, 24 predicted proteins | sample SSSSmetaG_FD_184141 | JGI IMG/M metagenome (GOLD analysis project Ga0209511, IMG submission 184141) | Glacier valley bacterial and archeal communities from Borup Fiord, Nunavut, Canada, to study Microbial Dark Matter (Phase II) - ​SSSS... | ecosystem: Environmental > Aquatic > Freshwater > Ice >...
TGTGTCCAGCTAGGCCCGATCCCAAAGAATGACCGGGCCTAGCGCGTGCCTAGCTTCCGTCTGGAGTTGGTGGGAAGGGGTCGGCCTCGACTCGGAGCAGCTGACCGGCGGGGACCTGGTCGCTGGGTGTGTAGCTGGTCCAGCCATCACCGAGCGTGACGATCAGCCCCAGCCCGTCAGCCTCCGCGATGACCCGGACCCGCTCCACCTCCAGGGCTGCCTCCGCTACGTTGGACTGCCAGCGGCCGAGACCGGCTGGGGTAACCGTGACGATTAGGGGCGGCATCGCCTGGCTTACCTGGTGGAACTGGTGGACCATCCAGCTGGGCAGGGCCACCCGGCCAGCGGCGGGGAATGGCTCCCCGCACTTGCATGCTGCCCCATCCCTCCAGACGTGGGCCTCGACTTCAGGGTGCCTGGCCTGGCGCATGGCTTCATAGTGGGCGAAGTCGTCCAGCGCCTGGTAGTCGTCGCGGGTGGCGGGGTGGTCACTGACGATGAGATGGACGGGGCAGTCATAGCCACGGAGTCCACCCATCCTGACAGCGTGGGTGGAGATGACCTGGCGAACTGACAGGCCATGTGACCTGGCGAAGTCCAGGGCCATCTGGTGGGTGCCAACGACGAACCATCGCTGGGTGGTGGGGGTGTAGGTCATGGTGTCCTCAGTGCTTGGTGAAGTAGTCACAGCCGTCCTCGATGAGGTCGAAGGCGGCGGGTGGGCGGTTGCCCCTGGATTCGTTGCAATGCTTATGAGCTGGTCCTAGGTTCTGGAGGTTGTAGACTGCCCCGCCCCTAGACCGGGGGATGATGTGGTCGGCGGTGGCCTTCTGGCCTAGGCGGATCGGTAGGCCGCATAGCCAGCAGGTGTGGCCGTAGGTCTCCAGGGTTAGGCGGACGTACTGCTGGGCCTTCCGGCCGCCCCAGGTTTCGACTGGGGCGGCCGGGTCAGCCATGAGTCCTGGACCGCGTGGGCTAGCCATGGCGGTTAGCTCGGTCAGCGTTCACCACGGCGTCGGCCGCGTGGCTGATCAGCCTCATGGCCTGGTCCAGGTTCGGGGTGTGGATGGGCCGGGCGTCAGCCAGTGCCCCGGCCAGCTCCAGCAGCTCATCCGGGCTGAAGTGCACCGCGATGGTCTCCAGCTCCACAGCTCCCAGCTCGGCCGCGATCATGATGAGGGCCTGGCCTACATCCTCCTGGGACAGGCCGCCGAACTGCTGGATGTCCACGGTCCCGTCCATGGCCCCGACGACGACGAAGGCGGCGGATGCCGCGTTGACGGGGACCACGGTCATCCCCGCGTCCCGGCCCTGGTCTACCAGGGCCTGGATGGCGGCGGGGATGGCGGCGGGGATGCCCTGGGTTGTGGTGGGGACTGACGTGGTCATTTGTTTCCTTTGTGTGTGTGTTGGTGGGTGATGAGGTCTCGGCTGGCCTGGGCGCTGGTGTTGCGGACGACACCAGCCCAGCCACAGCGACAGGTGGCGGTGAAGGTGTTAGCGACCCAGGCCCGCATCCATGGCTCAGCGGCCATGCTGGCGGTCCCTCCAGGCTAGGGCCGCCCAGCTGCCCCAGAGGACCAGGGCGGCGGGGATGGCGATGGCGGCGGGGATGGACTCGGCGGGGTTCACTGGGCCACTCCCAGGGCCAGGTCAATCCGGCGGGTCATCTCGATGGCCTCCGGGCTGTCCGCATCGTAGTGGATCGTCTGGGCCACGTCGCGGGGGTCGGTGGGTGTATTCATCCAGGCCCGCTGGAACTGATCCGGGCGGTTCATCCTGGACAGCGCGTTGGCCGTGGCCTGGTAGTACTCCGAGCCATACCCAGACGCGACCAGGGCCAGCTGCTCCCGGGCGGCATCCGCATCCGCGTAGGCGGTCAGCATGGTCCCGGAGGCGCTGAGCCAGGATTCCCCCATCGCGGCCATCCCCGGCCCGGCGGCGGTCAGGGCCGCGACGAACCGGAGCTGTGAAGCGTTACGCCTTCTGGTGTCCTCATCCTCGACCGTGTAAGCCGTGGCCGACGCTTGGATGTGGAGGCGGGCGGCCGCGTACAGCTCAGCGGCCAGGTCTTCATGGGTGGTGCTCATCGTGTGACTCCGATCATTAGCAGGGTTAGAGCTGTGGCAATAGCCACAGCGATGGCAGTGAGGGCCAGGACGAAGGCCAGCTGACGGACGCTCACCTGGGCGGCCTGGGCTTGCCAGTCAGGGGGTCGATGTAATTGCCATCGTCACGGAGGCCACAGTGACAGCGCCCGGAGGGCTGCTGGTAGTCGTGGATGCGGTTGCGGCTGGTAGGGCACTGGGTGGGCCGCTCGGGGGTGACAGGCACTGTGTGGGTTGCGTTAAGTACTTTAGTTATATCTAAGGGGGGTTCTTCCTTTAGTGAAACGACACCAGTTGTCACCCCTGTGGATAACTCTTCATCGTCTGATTCTTGGGGTGACACTTCTGACACCCCCAAGTTATCCAGGTCATCTACCTGGTCCAGGGTCGTGGGTTGCCACGTCTGGTGGGACATCACCAGGTCATAAACCATGGGTCGGCCGTGGCCCCGGCCGGTGGGGAGATGACTCAGGAGGCGCTGGTCCCCGTAGCGGATGAGGTGCTGGTCCTTCAGGTCCGCTATGGCGCGCTGAATGGTCCGGTGGGACACCTCCAGGGTGGCGGCCATGCTGGACACACTCCGCCAGGTTGCGGTCCCATCGTCGTGGGCGTGGTCGGCCAGCAGCATGAGCACACGGAAGGGCACATGAGCCACCCTGGAATGGGGCAGGCTAGCCGCCCAGATTGTGGCTTGCCAGCTCATCGCGGGCCGCCGGGGTTGGTTGTCTTCATCCCCACAGCATAGGCCAGTCCGGCCAGGCCAGGCCGGACACGCCGTAGACAGCCGAACTGGACCGATCTAGGGTGTCGTCATGACTGACTCAGCGGACGCGGTGGTGGGCCGGAATGTGCATGTGTTGATGTGGCGGGCGGGGATGCCTCAGCGAACCCTGGCGGTGGCGCTAGACCTGGATCAGTCGGCGCTGTCCAAGAAACTCCACGGCCGCCGGACCTGGACCGTGGACGAGCTGCTGGCCACCGCCCTGGTGCTCCAGGTGGATGTGGCCGAGCTGCTGCCTGGAAGTGACTATGAACCCCGCCCAGCGGGCCGTGGGCGGATTGTGGAACACCTCTAACCCCCTGCTAAACGTTTAGCAGAGGGTTAGAGGTTTCATGCACGATTGGGTCGTTTTGTTTGTATGAACCCCACAGGCCGGCCTTGAGCTCCGCGGCCGGCCTTGACCAGGCGCAGCGGCCGGCCTTGTGGGATACCTCTAATCGGCCGCCTGGGGTGCTCGGGGTGCGGAATGTGCTCCAGCTGGCTCCGCCTGGTAGGCGGCCATGATGACATCTGTCAGCCGTCTGTTTTCCAGCTCCTTGGCGGTCAGGTTGCCGTTGGTGTTGGCCCGGATCGTCTCCAGGGTCTTCTGCTGGGTTCCCAGGCCGTAGATGAGGACCACCCCGGTGGTGCCCACCCCCAGGAGGCCGGTGAGCATCGTCAGGAACGATCCTGCCATCTCGGGGCGGACCACCAGGAGGATGACCAGGCCGATGATTCCGACCAGGATGACAAAGAAGAACCCCAACGTGATAAGGGTCTTATTCATCACAGCGCCGCCTTGATGTCGGCACGGACGGCGGCGGGGATGGCGGCCAGGTCGTCCGCCAGGCGGGCCTCCACAGCGGCCGCGATGTCGTCGGCGGTAGCTCCCGGCCCGGTGGTCTGGCTGATGATAGCGACGGCGGCCGCGATGTCTGCGACCAGGCGGGCGCGACGGTTCCGGGCCTCCCGGATAGCGGTGGACGCTTCATCCTCCGTGAGGTTGTCCACCTGGCCGTACACCTTCCGGTTGACCCCGATACTGAAGGCGTACCCCTGGGCGGTGGAGGGGTAGACCGTCGATTCATACTCACCAACCGCCGCGATCGTTCCGCCGGGGACGCTGATGACTGTCATGGTGTCTCTTCTCTGTTTGGTGATGGGGGTCAATCCCAGGGCGGCTGGTCCGGCCTGGTGGGCTTTGATGTAGGCCAGCGGGTCCTGAACGTGGCCGCTGATGATCCCCAGGAGGTCGTCCCCCAGGGTGTAGTGAAGGTGTCGGCCCTTAGCGGCCGTCCCGGTGGAACCGATCAGCGCCCCCAGGTCCCCCAGGATGCCCACCTCATGGCCGATAGGGAACCTGGAGGCGGTCGCCAGGTGGCAGGACCCGGAGAACTTACCGTCCGCCATCTCGATGACCACGATGTGGCCCAGCTCACCGCTCCAGGTCTTAGCCACGATGGTCCCAGCCGCGATGGCCAGGGCAGGCAGGCCGCCAGGGGCGGTGTCCTGGCCCCGGTGGGGACGGACTCGGCCCTCCGTGGCTCCGAACAGGTCACCCCGGGATTCGGGGTATGGCTCCGCGTAGACCGTCATCACATCACCGGCCAGGAATGCGCCAGGTTGATGACAGCGCCCACCGTGGTGTATCCACCGATAGTGGAGTCCACCACCAGGACAGTCTGGGTGGTCCCCGCTGAGCCAACCATGGCAGGCAACCGGAGGACAGACTGGGGGTAGTACCCGGAGGGCAGATTAAACGCGGTTCCACCGCCCTGGGTGATCCGGCCTTGAATGTAGACGACCCCGTTTTTCCGTCGAATCTTGGGGGTCATCCCATCCGCGACCGTGGACGGGGCAGGGACCACCAGCAGCTGCCACCCGGTATCCGCGATGTTGGTGGTCAGGAATGTATTGATCGTCCCGATGGCCACACTCACCGAGCTGGCCAGCTTATTGAGGAACGTTGAAAACAGGGACGGGACGGCCTCCGCCTCCGTGTACTGATAAATGCCGTTGGCATCGTTGGGCATGGTCTACTCCAGGTTTCGTGTGGTGGTGGTCATGGTGTTACCGGCTGTCTTCCAGGTCACGGCCCGGATGATCCCCGAGCGGGTGGGCTGGCCAGGTAGCTGGATCGTTGCGCCCATCCCCGGGCGGGCGGAATAGTCGTTGACCGCGTCGGTGGTGGCTTCCCTGCCCCGATTCTGAAGGCGGGTCCAGATATTCTTAGCGGCCGCCTCCACCTGGTCCCAGGTTGAAAACTGATTGAACGGGGCCAGCGCGTCCACAGTCACTGAGAGGACCTTAGAGACCGGGCGGCCGTCCGTGGGATACATGGAGACATTCCCAGTTGCGGCCTCATTGTAGATAACCGCCACCCCGTCCGCCCAGAGGTCGTGGTCCCGGTCGATGGTGTCGTCGGCCCCGGTGACCGTCTGGGACCCGTCCAGGGTGATGGACCCCGCGATGGCTACATCTGCCAGGGTCAGCCGGAATACCCCGTCCAGGTCGCACCAGAGGCGGAGGCCGCCCTGCTGAAGGTAGGGGGTGAAGAACTCCTGGTAAGTCTGGCCAGGCTTCAGGGTTGGGTAGGGCATCACGGCCATATCCTCCCAGCCGGTGGCCAGGGTGAAGGTCCGGCCGGTCATGGTCTCCAGCTCATGGAATACCTCGATGATCAGGCCCCGGAGGGTGTCGGAGGTATATAGCCAGTTGGCCCCGTGCATGCTCCGGAGGTCTTCCAGGAATGCGTCATGTGTTTCCAGGTGGAGGGTGGTGGTCCCGTCCAGGTTGATGGTCCACCGCCGGACGTGCAGCTCGGCGGAGACCAGGCCAGGCTCCCGGTAGGCTCCGGTCCAGGCCCCCGAGCCGTAGGCGGCCGACATCGCGGAGACCAGCTTGGTTTTCCAGGCCGTGGTCAGGGCGGAGACCGCCTTCCCAGCCCAGAGGGTGGTGAGATTAGACACGGGCTTGACCGGTCCAAACTGCTGGGACAGGGTGATGGTGACCAGCGGCGCCAGGCGGGGGTCCAGGGGGCCGGTGGAGGCCGGGGTAACGATGGTCAGGTCACACTGGGCGTAACGGCTCCAGCTGTCGTCCAGGGTCAGGACCAGGTCTGTGACATCGAGGACAGTAGCCCCCACCTGGGCGGTAACGGACCCGGAGCTGATCATGCCGCCACCTCCTGGAAGGGCACCTGGAGGGTCCACCTGGTCAGGGTGGCTGGGTCCAGCTCACGGACTAGGTTCCCTTCCCCCAGGGCAAATAGCATCCCCACTTGAGCTAGTCCAGGCTCGGTCAGGGTGAACGTTCCCGCTACCCCCAGGGCCAGCTCGGCGGCGGCGGCGGCGGCGGCGGTCTTGAAGAACAGGGACAGGGTCCCCGAGCGGAGGCCCGTCCCTGCCAGGGTGACTGCTACCCCGCCGTTTACCAGGCGGTGGACCGTGGCCCCGGTGGGGCGGTCGGCGGAGTATCCCAGGACCAGGTCTGGGGTGATGGTCACGGCCCCCTGGGTGATGGTGGTCATGGGACAAGCCTTCCGGTTCTGCTGTCGATGATTCGGGCGGTGATGGTCACAGTCCGGTCCCGGACTAGGCGGTCGATGGCACGCTCAGCGGCGGCCTCACCGTCTACCTGGGTGCCGATATGGGCGGTCCTGGTCTTGGCCGCGATGCTGTCCAGGTCAGTGCTGGCGGTGTTCTTCCCCACCTTGGCCTCCACCTCCGCTGACCGTTTGGTGGTGGCCAGCTTGGTGAGGTCCTTCTCTGGGGTGTCCACGTCAGCGGTGACTTTGACCCCGACATCCAGGTCCGTGCGGAGGGTGCCATCTATGGCATCGTTACCGGCGGCGGCCGCCTGGGTGAACGTGGAGTTGAACTGGTCCACCATGCCAGAGTCCAGGATGGACTGGAGCATGGGGGCGAAGTCCACCCCCTGGTCCACCAGGTACTGGTAGGCGGCGGGGTCCAGCTGGGCCTGGGCGGTGGCCAGGTTGGCCGCGTAGCCAGCGGCCGCGCTGATGCGGGCCTGGACGTTGGCCAGGTACTGGGCCGGATCTAGGGCGGTCTTCTCTTTGTCGCTGTAGACCTCCCAGCTCCCGGCCGCATCGTCCACCCCGCCCTGGATGGACTGGATGGCTGCTGACTTGGTCTCCAGCTCGGCTCCACCGGCCTGGGCGTAGAGCAGCTGGGCTTCTGCTGCCTTCTCCGCCACCCCGATGGACTGGCCCACATATTTGGTGTATTCCTCCTGGGCCACGGCCTGGCGGATCAGGCTGCCATAGTTGCTGGCCCCGGTCCTGGAGGCGGTCTCGGCTTCCTTCTCCAGCTGGGTCTGGCGCTTGTCACCTTCCCTCCATAGCTCCTTGAGTTGGTCGGTGTTGCCCGCGTAGGCCATCGCTAGGTCTTGGAAGGATGACCCTGAGCGCTTGGCGATGTCGTTGAGTTTGGCCAGGTTGGTCTTGCCGTCCTCCGATTCGGTCGCCAGCTCCTGGAGTCGGCCGATGAGGTAGTCCATCGAGGCCACCCCCAGGTCCCCGGTAGAGATGTATTCCTGGGCCAGCTCGGCGGTGTGCGCCTTGACATCCTCCGTGGCATCCGCCGCCTGGCCCATAGACGAGACGATGAGACCGATCCCGGCGGCGGCCGCCAGACCAGCGACCAGGCCAGCCGGGCCGAACCCAGCGAAGGCATTAGCCGCTACCTCCTGGAAGGCCCCCACGATACTGTCCGCTGAGCCATCGAAGCTGGCGGCGGTCTCCTTGGCGGTGGATGCGGACTCCTGACCCAGGTCCTTTACCCCGTCCTCCGCCTCCTTGGTGCCCCGCTTGATGTTGGCCCCGACCTGGTCCCCGGCGGTCTTGAATTCCTTTTTCGATGAGTCGGCCAGCTCCTTGAATGTGCGGTCCAGGTCGTCCACGGACCTGGAGGCGGTCTTGGCTCCATCCTTGATACCGTCCCCGAGCTTGTCGCCAGCCTGGCGGCCATCGCGGGCCAGGTCATCCAGTGAGCTGGAGACATCTCCCAGGGCATCCTCCGCATCCTTGGTGCCCCGGAGGAACTGGACCACGTTGGCGAAGAAGTCGATAGTGGCGGCCATTACCGGCCCGCCTTGATGTCTGCGAAGGTGCGGAGCTGGTCAACGATGGTGACCAGCCAGAGTCCTACCAGGCGGGTCCCGGTCTCGGAGGCGGCCGCGAAGATGACCCGGCCATTCTTCGTGCGGGCGGGGAACTGGCTGCCCTGGGTCCTGGTCATTTTGTATGCCTTGCCTTTCGGGCTGTGGGTGGTGAAGGTGCGCTTTCGGAGTCGCATCCCGAACTCTTGGGCCTGCCAGCTGTGGGTGGGGACCAGGCCGCCGGACAGGGCCTTGGTGGAGGTAGCCGCCTTCAGGCTTACCTGGCGAACCCCGACCGCCACCCGGGCACCCTTGACGAGTGCCCGGATGTCTAGGCGGGTGGTGCTGTGGCCCCGGAGTGATTCTTGCCAGACGGGGCCGAGCTTGGTCCTGGCTGTCTTGTTGATGTCCGCCGTCAGCTTCCGGTCCGTCTGGCGCATAGCCAGGAGGGCCGCCTGTAGCTCGGGCGAACGGCGGACATCCAACATGGGTCAGACGTAGGTGTACGGGCTGGTGAGAGACACCCCGGACACGTTGGTGACCTTGACCGGCTTGGACCCCGCCGCCTGGGCCGGGGCCTGGGCGATGATGAGCGAATCCGAGATGACCACGAAGGTGGTAGCCGCGACGGTACCGAAGACCACGGCGGTGGTCCCGGTGAAGCGGGACCCGCTGATCTGGACCAGGTTGGCTCCAGCGATGGGGCCAGACGTTGGGGTCGCACCAGCCAGCAGCGGGACACCACTCCCGGCGGGGACCTCGACCGGACGGCCGACGACACCCAGGGTCACGCTGGCCTCCGCCCATGCGTTCACCGCGCCACCGATAGCGCCCGGAGTCAGGACCAGCGTGACCTGGAAGGACGAACCGCCACCTACCCGGGGCTTGAATACGGCGGTGACCTGAGCGCCTTCATTGTTGAACAGGTAGCGGGACAGGCTCCCGGCGGTCTCCCAGTCCTGGGCGTAGCCCAGCTCACATACCCAGGTCGCTGCCGGGGTATCGGAGAACGTCGCGGCGGGACTCAGCCCCTGCCAGGTCTGGGTGGCGGCGGAGGGGGTGAGGACAACTGTGGACACCTGCTTCTCATAGTTGTCGGCCCCGATGAGGAGGGTCACATCCTTCAGGATGATCGGCTGGGGGTTGATCTGGCTCATGGGGTGGGTTCACTTTCTGTTGGGGTTGAGAGGACAGTCAGGGTGATGCGGTAGGCGGGCTTCTGCTCATCGAAGCGGTCCCGCTCGGCGGCGGTCCAGGCGACCCAGGTGAGCGGGCGGAGGGCGGTCAGGACATCATCCGTGGCCTGGTCCAGGGCGGTCTCCGTGTCATCCACGTCGATCCCCTCGACCATGACCCAGAGGTCAAAGTCCTCCTGGTAGTGGCCCTGATTCTTGGCCGGGGTAATGCTCTTGCGGTGGAGGACGATGACCGCCCGCGTGTCGGCCCCGAGCGGGTCCACCGATGTGGGGGCGGGACGGACCTGGATGTCCTCCGGGAGCGCCTGGGCCAGGGCGGCGGCCAGCTGGTCCCGGGTGGTGGTGGTGGTGGGCATGATCAGCCAATCCCGGGCATGGCCCGTTTGGGTCGAAGGAGGGCCTTGACTTGCATGTCCATGGGGTAGACACGCACGCCGATCCCATCCATGCCCAGCTGGTCCTGGGGGTTAGCCTGCTTGGCCGTCCACAGTGCCCGGGCCTGGATCAGGTGGGCGATCCTCCAGCGGGCGGGGATGCCCTCCGGTGGGACGATGTAGTCCTCAGCGGGCTGGCTGGTGGCGAACTCCAGGCACTGCTCCTGGGATGCGTCCAGCTGCTCCTGGACTTCTGCGGAGCTGGGGGCATCGCGCCACAGCTGGCGGGCCGTGCTCTCGGTGTGCCAGGCGTAGACAGTCATGGGGTCCTCTCAGAGGTTGGGCCTGGGGCCGGGCCGGTCAGCCCGGCCCCAGGGTGGGTGGAGGTTACGCGACCGTGCGGAGGACGATAGCCCGGGGGTCGTTGATGGTTACTCCGCCGTAGCTGTAGAACCCCAGGTCAACACCGCCCCGCGATACGTCGAGGGCCTGGACCTGGAAGGGGGACTTCTCCGAGACCGTGGCGGCGCGCTTGTCATAGGCCGCGATGGTGCCCGCGTCCATGTGCTCATCTGCCCGGATGGACAGCTCCCCGATGCTGGCGGTCCCCTGGGTCAGGGACACCCCGCCGATGGCGTTAGCCAGCCAGGCGGGCAGGTCCGTGATCTTCAGGGCCGCGTATTCCTCGAATAGGTCCTCCGCCAGGGTGACGTAGTCCATGGATGCGCCGATCCGGCGGAGGCTGGTAGCAGCTCCGACGATGGCACCCATCACCGTGGTGTCCACGATGGGGGTGATGCCGTCCACCTCCGTGGGTTCGGTGGCCGCCGCGAGGATCTTGGTGGCGATGTCGAAGTCGGAGTCCAGCTGGTATTCCAGGGTGGCTGCCGTCCAGAAGTCGGTCAGGAATGCGGGGTCACCCAGGTCGATGTAAATGCGGTCGATGTCCCAGCCGCCCGCCCAGCGCTCGGCGGTGGATTCCACCGGCTTGGTCTTGGGCTTGTTGCTCGGGACGGCGGCCTTTCCTCCGGAGTACTTGGCCGGTTTCGGGCGCACATCCCACTGCCATCCCTTGACCTTCATGGAGGTCAGCTGGCGGGGCACGCCGAACGAGTCGATCCAGGGGCGGCCGGTCTTGGTCGCTGCCCAGAGCTGACCCATCCAGTCCTCCCGGCCGATGTAGCCCTGGCCCGCGTCGTCGGCGGGGACGACATCCTCCAGGGCGGCCAGGATTTCCCTGGTGTTGCCGGTGGCCATCGCGGCCGAGACCGTGCGGGTGACACTGTCCAGGGACTTGGGCCGGGGCATGGTGAACGCGGGGGCGGACGGGGCCGGGGACAGCTCCGGGCCAGCGGTGAACTCGGCCGGGGCAACCGGGCGGACGGGGGTCAGTCCGGCCGTCAGCTGCTCGGCCTGGGCCTGGGTGATGGTGCCAGCAGCCAGGGCGGCCGCGATCTCGGCGGAAGTTTTCATGCTGTTTTCTCCTTTTTGTGAAGCTGCCAGGGCGGCCGCGACAGTCGTGACTTGTGCATCCTGGAAGGCCGGGATGGCCACCAGGCTGGTCTCATACATCTCGGCCTTGGTCACCGTAAGGTTTCCGAAGTCGTCGAAGGTGTAGCCGTCAGCGGCGGAGATGAGTCCGACGCTCAGCCCATCGCGGAGGCCGTCCTGGGCGGACTGGAGGGCGGCATCCCCGGCATCCCCGGCGGGGATGTAGAACGTTGCATCCGCCTGGGTGTCCGTCTGGGACAGCTCCATCATGTAGCCCACCGGCTGGGTGGGGTCATGGTCGATGAGCAGTTTCACCCGGGTCAGCGGGTCCCGGGGGGTGATAGCCCCGGCCTCGATGATCCGGCTATCCGAGCTGGGGACACCGAACATGGTGATTGTCCCCGTGATAGTCCGAGCCGACAGGCTGAACGTACTCAGGTTGACCTCTGCGGTGAACCTCAGCGGCTTGGGTTTCATGCGGTGCCTCCTGGCGTGTTGGTAGTGGCCCAGCCTTCCCAAGCGTCAATTTGCGCCTGGGTGATGAATCCGCCATCGCGGCCGATTTTGTAAGTCTCAAACCTGGTCTTCATGTCGTCGCGGGTCAGCTGGTCATGGTTGAACTCGACCGCCCAGCCGCGTGGGGTGACATCACCCATCGACAGCCGGGAGCTGATAGCAGTCATGGGGGCGGCCAGCCCCAGGTCCAGAAGTTCCCAGTTACGGCTGGCCCGGTTGGTGTAGGTCATGGAGGCCCCGGCGACCTCCGCGTCCACTGCCCACGCGGGCAGGCCCATGTGGCGGGACAGCTCCAGGGTTATCGCCTTCCGGCCCTCGATCAGAAGTTGCTCTGTGGGCAGGCCGAGCGGGGTGACCTTGACCGACCGGCTGGAGTAGCCCACCCCCCGGCGGCGGCGGGCGGCCTGCCAGCTGTCCAGGAGGGTGTCAATCTCATCCTTGGTTAGGTCCTCCCCATCGTTATGGATGTCCAGGGCGGGGACGGGGTTGTCCTCCGCCAGGGATGCGGCCCGGTTGATGATCAGCGCCCGGCGGATCGTATCGGCCCCGTCGATGAGTAGACCAGCGTCCACCCCGTCAAACTGGATTACACCCTGGTAGCTGCTCAGCGGCTGCCCCCAGGCTTTGACCAGGTGCCCCTCCAGGTCCAGCTCCGCATCCTCCTGGGGCAGGACCTTGACCCAGGCGGGCCAGCCGTAGAAGTCCCGCTCCATGACTACCCACCAGGTACGGGGGTAGAACATGAGCGCGTCAGCGGTCCAGGTCAGGGTGGCGGCCAGCGGCCGGTCCCGCTCGGGCTGGGCTAGCAGTGACATCTGGGTGGGAGCTGGTAGGCCATCTTTGGTGGTGACCAGGGACAGGCGGCCGATGTTGCCCGCGATCACCCGGCGGCCCTTAGCTACCGGGGCCAGGGTCATGGCCTTAGCCCGGTTGACGGTGATGTGGTCAGCGATGCCGAACAGGTCGTCCAGGGTCATCTGCTCCAGGGTGCCTGTGCTGTAGGGGGTGGCGTATCCGGTCATCACGGCGGCCTCCAGGGTCAACGGTGAGTAACCGAGCGCCCGGGCCATCTTGTCTAGTATCTCCACACCCAGAACTATCTAGGACAAACCGGACAGCTGAAAGTTAGCCCTAGCGGCTCGGCGTGTCGTGGGGCGGCGGACAGCTCGGGGCGGCGGCGGCCTGGCTTCCCCTGTCAATCCAGAGTTGACACCTCCACCTGTCAACGATAAGTTGACACCAGAACACCCCAGCCGGACGGCCTAGGGGGTCAGGGACCTGGAGGACATCATGGCCATCGAGACACTGCCATTCATCGGTGCAGTACGTCGAATGATTCGGGCCGCTGGACGGCGGACTGGGGACGCTGATGAGTGGGAGCTGGCCGAGCTGATCACCCTCCGCCAGGCGGTGGAGGACGCCATCCAGACGGCGGTGGATGGCCAGCTGGCCACCGGCCGGAGCTGGGCCGCGATAGCGACCGCGACGGGGACCAGCCGCCAGGGTGCCCAGCAGCGCTACGGCCGGAAGGCTGTCTAGCGCCTGGCGGCCGCCTGAGCCTTCCGCAGAGCGTCGGCGGCCTGATCCTCACCCGGGTGGGCGTAGAGCTGGTGAGCGCTCCCCAGTGCCCAGCCGTGGACCTTTGAGTCGGTGACCTGGGACCAGCCACGACAGCTGGTGCAGGTCACCACGGTGGATATTTGGGTGAAGTCGAGTTTGATCATGGTGTCCTCAGAAGCTAATGGTGGGCTTGCCTAGTGGTCGCTCCTGGTGGTCGAAGGCCCATAGGCCGACTACAGCGGCCATGAGTGCAGCGATGGACCCGGAGCTATTCTTCCGGCTGAACCTCCAGCCATCACCCCAGGACTGGAGGGCTACATGGCGGATGGCATTCCCCAGGGCCTGGCTCCCGTCATGCTTTAGCTGCTTGTCCCGGAGGGCAGTCAGCAGCCCCATGCACGCGGTGGCCACGTCACCACCTCCGACCGTGTAGACCTCCTGTCCCCGCCGCCGTAGCTCATCTGTGATGCGGCGTGTCTCCCCGCCATCGTCGGCCGCCAGGACAGCTGGCCGCCAGTCCGCCACCAGCTCCACCAGGAATGGGATCAGCCAGCTGGTCCCGGGAGCGCCATGGATGAGCCGACTACAGGGCCGCCCATCGTCGTCCCGCCAGGTGGCCATGACCGCCGCGCTGTCGCCATCGCGGGCAACCTCATAGGACAGGGCCAGGGACCGGCGGCTGGGCACCACGTTGGGGGTTGTCCGCATCGCGGCCATATCCTCATCCGAGATGAGCGGGTCAGCCGAGCTAGTCAACGTGTTGCAATAGGCCCTCAGCCACTCCCCCAGCGGCTGGTCCTGGGCCTCCTTAGCTAGGTAGGACTCCGTGATCGTCAGCCCCAGGGCGGGGTGGAAGCTCCACCAGGTCTGTGGCTCATAGGGGTCCATCCCCTCCGCCATCGACCACTCCGCATAGAACATGCCCGGATGTCCGGAGCGGCCCTTCTCGACTAGGTCATTCATGAACCCACTAGCGGCGGTGCCCATGGTGCTGATCAGCCACACCTGGGACTCCCCTTCCAGGGTGGCCTGGGCCGGTCCGATAGCGCCCATTAGCTCGGTGCCCCGGACCTGATTGTGCTTCCAAATTTCATCGAGGGTGACCAGGTGCGGGGTCTCTCCGTGGATGGATGCGGGGCCGGGGGCGAAGCTGCGGAGCTGGGACCCGTTGGCCAGGCTCATCCCCTCCGATCCGGCGGCATACCTCATCTTGAATAGCGGGGCCAGGGGGCTACCCGCTACCAACTTCTGGAGGTCTTGCATCCGGTCCCGGGCATCCTTGCCCGTCTGGGCGGTGAAGAACGCCTTTACCCCGGGCCGGGTCATGATCCGGTGGAGCTGGACGGGTCCCACCAGGGTGGTCTTGCCAGACTGGCGGGGCACGGTGACCATGACCGTGGGGTACTTATAGAACCCCTGGGCGGTCTTCTCCGTGGCCCCGTCCACCACCATGCGCTGCCACGGCATCATAGGTTTCCCCATGACCTTGGCCAGCTTGGCTATCTGGCGGCCCTCCGTGGGGGCGTCGAAGTCACGCGGGGTGATGAATCTAGGTTCGGCTGATTGCACGGTGATGCACACTCTCGGTGTCGTCGTCGTCGGCCAGGAGGGCCTGGACCACCTCATCGAGTTTGTCCCGGCTGGCGGCCTCCGGGTGGGGCAGAGACTCCAGAATCTCATTCATGACCCGGAGCAGATTAGCCCGGCCGGACGGGGCACCCTTGCCGAACGATCGGTCCACGTCGCGGGCCGTGTGCAAGGCCAGCTCCACCTGGCCAGCGTGGTGGTCCTCGATGTATCCCAGGCGGCGGAGGACATCGACCTGGCGGCCTATGGCCTTCTCCATGCTGCCAGCGGCATGGGGCGAATCTGGTATGTCGAGACCGTCGAGTGTGGCCGACATCTCGGCGGGGTTAGTCATGATCCGATTTTCCTTTTCTGAACTCGGGGTTTTTTGGTGGGGGGTTGAAAGAAAACGGACGG
>Ga0209511_1002475_pt1 | contig 15104 bp, 14 predicted proteins | sample SSSSmetaG_FD_184141 | JGI IMG/M metagenome (GOLD analysis project Ga0209511, IMG submission 184141) | Glacier valley bacterial and archeal communities from Borup Fiord, Nunavut, Canada, to study Microbial Dark Matter (Phase II) - ​SSSS... | ecosystem: Environmental > Aquatic > Freshwater > Ice >...
CTTCTGATGACGTGATGCAGTACATCCAGTGCTTCACGCTCGTATTCCTGCTGGGTTTTGAGCGCTTCCACTGGTCGTGCGTCAGGGTTGAGCACCATGTCGCGTGTTTGTTCATAGCGCATGACCAGCGTTTTGGCATAAGCCGGGCTGAGATTGAGCTTCAACTCAGTGACCAACCGTTCCCAAAACGGTAGTTCGTCGGGCAGCACATCGCCTTCCGGGTACACGCCCATCACCGATTGGGTCGTGAGGCGCCCACCCGTCACCCACCCATCCTGCTGTGGGGGCAATGGCATCATGTCAGACTCTTCAGACTGTCGCTCGTTCCGGCGCAGCAGACCCCGTTCAAGTTCCTGGCGCTCTTGTCCGATGAAGGCTCTCATGCGCCCATCGGCAGGGACGACCCACACCGCGCTCTGCTGGTCATAGGGAATACCCGGTACCACCCGTAAACTGCGCGCCAACAGTTGGCGCAGATAGCCCGGCTCACGAAAACCAGTCAGCGGCAGCACGACCGAAATGAATGGCTGATCGTAGCCGATGTAGGCCATTTGCACCGTGACCAGCACATCGTGCTGCTCGCTGCGGAAGCGTGCCAAGTTGCGCTGCGCTTCTTCGCCGTCGTCACTGACCGCTTTCAGCACGCGCAGCCCACCGTGCCACTGTTTCAGATACGCGACCACCTGTGCGGCTTGTTCCTGGTTGTAGCAGGCGATCAGCCCGCAGAAGCGTCGATCCACGAGCTGACGGGCATTCAGGTGATCCACAAAACGATCGACCAGACCGCCCCAGTAGTCGTCTGCCTCGACCAGGAATGGACGCAGACTACGATCGTATTCGGACAGCGTGAGCTTTTCGCTGGCATGGTTTGTGCGCGCCCAGTCCACCTCACCATCATATAGATGAGCATCGAACAGCCGCAGATACTCGCCCTCGATGCCATCCGAATAGGAGGCCGTCACGTCAGCCATCAAGTATTCACGACCGTCAGCGCGCGTTTCGTAGTTGGCGAACAACAGCGGGTTGCCATCGGCTCGAAACGGGGTGCCACTCATGACCAGAATGCCGCGCACGTCCACGCTGTTCACCAAGCACTGCACCTGATCCGCCGAGGCCGTGCTGCTTTCACCCGACCCGCCCGGATAGTCAGCCCCCAGTTGCTGCGCTTCATCCAACACCAGCAGCACGCGCCGCCCTTTCAACTGATCCTGATGCAGCGCCAAATTCGCCATCAGCGATGCATAGGTTGTCACGTACCCGCTTTCACTCGCTCGAATGAGCGGCCATTTGTTTTCGCGATGACTGATATAGCCCAGCGCGTTGGGTTCGAAACGATAGCGGTTGTTTTTCCAACTGAGTTCGGTCTGGGCGGCGAGGTTCCGGCGTGGCACCAGTGTCACCAGCGTATCGATGTCATCGCGCTTGAACAACACATCGGCCGCTTGCAGTGCCATCAAGGTTTTGCCACTGCCCGGATAGATGTTCGCTGTCACCACAAACGGGGTATTCCCCGTCTGTGCCGCTTGTGCGGATTTGAGCACCATCTTATCGAGCGTCTCTTGCTGAAAACGTCGTTGTTGCATGGTGTGCTCCTAGAAATCTAACGGGTCGTGTTCGATACGGGCGAGTATTTGGCGAACCTGCTCATAACTTTTACCAACAAACAGCGCCTGCATGTCGGTGTACAGCGCTTGCCAACCCGCTTCAAACATCTTGCGCGACGACTCACGCTGATATTCCAGACGTGACACATAGCTTGCCATATCACTCATAAGTGTGTTGATAGCAATCGATTCAGCGCTCAATGTGCTGAGGAGTTCTTTAGCATGTTTTACCGCTTCGGCTTGTTCCGCTGGCAACGTAGTGGGATCGAGTGCCTCAGATACCTGAACGGTGTCGCGCAGCAGCTTGACCCACTCAGTGAGGCGGTCATGTACGTAGGCAGCGGTTGGTTGCGAGTTATAGTTTTCCAGTTCACGGCGCACGGCACACCTCCAACGCGATAGAGCGGATGAGACGGACGTAAGAGCTGTAAGACGTTTTAGCGAGTGCGGTGCTCAGCCGCTGACGAGCACCGCTGAGAAAGTCCGCCAGTTCAGCATCTTGAGCCGCCCAGATCGCGCGTTGGCGATCCAGCGCTGACTCGCGCTGTGGCTTGAACACAACAATCGGCGGTAAGGATGAGGGAACACGCGCCGGAAGTAACCCGGCAATGAGTGCGGGCGCAGGTAACGCCAGCATTGGTGGAAATGGACAATATGAAGCGGAGGCGGACTGAGGTACAATTCGCATAGACAGATACCCTTTCTGTTGTGTGACGGCGGGTGATCCCTTCCAAGAACCCGCCGCACATATGTGGCTTTATTGTGCGCCATATATGTCCCAATTATAAGTGTTTTCAAACAGTTGTCAAGTATCAATGCTGTTTTCGTCAAGGTGCTTTGATTGTGGATGGTTTGAGTAGGTTGAACACAGATCGACTCCGCTACCTACGGGAACAACGTGGATGGTCGCAGCGTGAATTGGCACGTCTATGTGGCTTTGGAGAAACTCAAATACGCAGGTATGAAGCAGGAATTGTTGACCCATCAGCAACAAATTTAGGTTTGATCGCTGATGTGCTAGAGACAAGCGCTGACTATTTGCTTGATCGAACTGACGCTTCAGAGGTACGGATAAGCGAAACTGCACTCAGCAAAGACGAAACAGATTTGATGATACAGTTCCGTAGTGAAGGTTGGTCTGGTGTGACCCGACTTGGTGTAGAGCGCACTCAAGCAGAAGTTGAAGCCGAACGCGAAGTTTTTCGTACTATTGCGAATAGCTTAATCGAACAAGCTGAACTTCTAAATCACCAACGTGATACGTTGGTAGATCAAATCGGTTTAGTCACAGGACAACTGACCAGATTATCCAACTCCATGTTGATACTTAAAGGTATTCAAACACGCCTGAACATACTTTTTCCAGACGAAGTGTTTACATTTGAAAGCATCCAAGCAGTAGCTGAGCATCCTATAGCACAGTTATTAATGAGTATTCTACAACCAAACACAAAGTTGCCTCGCGGTATACGACAACTATACATGTTACTGTTTTTTGATGAAGACCGTCAGCTTTCATCAGAGCGTGCTGAACTTTTACGTCAAACTTGGCATCTAATTTCGTACTCGGTAAAAAATCAATAGTTTGGTGGGAGCATGTAAAAAGGTTTTTAACATGTTGATCCACGTCTTTCGGTTCCACGCAATTTACGTCAGTTCCGGCACTAACAGCAAAATTGTTGTGGTACCTCGCAAGATTTGCTATTTCGCATAAGTTGTTTCATGTCAGCAAGCTTGAATAATGTAAACTCGCGATGACTTAGCTACTTCTTGAGCATCTGGCAGCCATCAATGGTGTAACCGCACATAGGCAACGATATATTGATGCCAAACGTCTATCGTTCAAGTATATGTCGCATGTCTGATTGTCTAGATCAATGGACTTCTCAGCCACAATTGGGCGGCTTTTAACTGTATTTTTGCTCAACACGGTGTCTTGACGCGTGTGGATGGCTTATAAAAATCGTTGACTGCATCACCCACTAGAGCCTGTTATGCACTTTGGATTTCCTGGTTCAGAACGGCTCATGACGGATTGATTTTGGCAAAACATAGCGCACTAAAAGCCATTCCTCTAGCAATATTCATCAATATTCATTCAGTCAAACGCTATTTTGACCTATCCTGAGCTGATACTTGAAAGTGCATAACAGGCTCTAAGCTGCAATCATTGCATTTGGCGACATGGTCTGTTGGCGTAGGCATGTGCCCGGTTTCCAAAAGGGAAAAAGCCTGTTGAATAACGGTATGCGTTCGTTGACGCAATTCGTCGTTGATCAAAACTTTTTCGCGGCGGCGGTTCGTCCAGTAAAAGATTTCTCCATAGGGTATCGTCATTCCAGTGCGTTCTTCCAGACATAATGCTTGAGCACAAAGCTGAACATGATCGTTGAGCCATTTACCCATTTTGCCACGCTTGTGTTCCAACGGGATCAGAAGCCCATCCCGCTCCTGCACAAAATCAGCGATTCCCGCAATATGCAGAACATCACTCCAAATGTGAATACTGCGTAATGTGCGGCCATATTCATCGGTCTGGTAACCGGGTGTATCCGCGTTTTGGTGGCGCAGTGTCCCCTCTAGAATGGGCGCATTGATTTCCATTTCGGATTGAGCGTACATCAACCAAAAACGACGTGGACAGTACACGAGTTGATTTAGGTAGCTCAAAGGTAGGTAGTCCGGCAGTTCAACGTTCATGGCATCTGCTCCTTTTGTGCCGCATCGACGCGCCGCACTTGTCCCATACCACAAGTAGTTTGGTAGCCGCAACCCCGCCAGAACACGAATTCGCCTAATAACTGCGTCACTCCCCACCAACGATTATCACGGCGCACACTATAGGTCACACGACCGGTGAAGCCTGAAATGAAATGTCCCTTGATGCGTGCTTCTTGAGTGTGTAAGTCGAGTGCAGCGATCTCAATATTGCGTTCCGTCCAATCATCAAATTCATCACCCGGACCCACGCCGCCTAGCTTGAGCCATTCGCGCCGCAGCGTCCCAAACACGAAACGTGGACTGGGTAAGGTGTGCAACGTGCGCGTTTTCGTTTCTCGGTCATAGCCTAAGTTGAAAACAGTTGGTGTCAGAAAATCGAGCGTTAAGGTACGCGACAGCGTATCTACTGGCACGTTCCACCTTTCGTACAAGGCAGGAACTGTCACATACCCACTATCTGGGTGACTATTGTTCGATGCGAAGGAGTCGGTGACGCCAAACTCGACCGCGCCGATCCGCACATGAGGAAGCTCTCGACTCAAAATGTAGCGCCGTAGTACTGCCTCAAACGCCGGTTCGCACAGTAATGTGAATCGCCAAAATGCCGTGTCTCCAATGCCGAAGTGCTGTGCGCCATCCGCGCGCCGTTTTCCACCGTAAAGCGGCGCAATCGTGTACGGTTTATGATCATTTTGATCGTGCAAACTCGTGGCTAGTTCAATATCCCCTTTGCCAATCAAGTCAAGTAGCGCATCGCGTGCGAAGTCGCCATGATGGTAAGGCACAGCGCCAGGCCGTAGCACGACCAACCGCAGCACAATTGCGTATAAACATAGTTCGCTCATAGGACTCGGCCTCCCAATGCAGCAATACGATGAGTAAGCCCAGTAGGCAGCCAAAGCGGTGTCCCTGCTAGAGTGCCGTGCCACCAGCCATCTGCCGCGATTAGGGCATTTTCGACCAGACTGCTTGGTCGCATCGACACTAGATCAAACAAGCGCAGATCTGCCGTGTCTGGTAAGTCGGTCGGGTTGAGCGGATAGGCCGAGACGACCTGTTCGCTACTCTCTGAAACGTAGGTCAGGGCGATCTCGGTTGTTTCTAAGCGCGCTTTGCTAAGCCATATTCCCATTCGTATCCAAGTTGGAAACAACAGCGGGTTCTCACTAAGCACACCGAAAGCGAAACGGCTGCCGATCCCAATTTCCTTTGCTCGTCCATAGGTCGGGATGTTCGCGTTGCTGCGCTCCATCAGCACTGCCGAACGCTCGTCACCTAGTTTGAATGTGTTCACCACGTAATGAATGTCGACACCGCCTGCCGGAGTCACATAGACTCCGGCCTCGTTCAAAACGGCAATTTCTTCTGCGTACTGCGGCACATCGAGTGCATGATAGTAACTGGTCTGTGCAAAGCCTAAGGCGTAACAGAGCGCGATATTGTGAAGCAGTCGTCCTGTCTCATACAGCCGCCCCATTGTCCGCGTTTCGTAAAACAGGGAGTCGTGAAAAGTGAGCGTACAGTGATATAGGCGCATGTTCACCCCCTTATCGCTTCTTGTTTTCGATTTTGCTCTTTTTGGCAATGTAGGCATCGTAATAGACACCGGTTTCGCGACCAGCTTGAGATAGCATTGCCTGTAGCGCAGTTTCGTCCAACCCACGCATCTCCGCCAAATATTGGTTCAGCGCGTCGCCCATTAGTACTTGCTGATCGCGCACGCCGTCTTCGGCCAGCAACGCTGGAATCACATCGGACGCAGCCAGCAGCGTATCCCCAATCTGCACAGGATCATTCGCCACAGGACGGAGCACGTCGTATAGACGTTGTGCGAACAGTAAATTACTGAAAATCTCTCCATCGCTCAGTACGATTGCAACGATATGGTTGTGCATCGTGCCGCCACGCGTCGTCGTCGCACCGTAACGTGTTGTCCGCAGAACGTTGAGCAGAACGTAACGGAACAGAGAATCGGTCAAATCGCGAGTCGTTAACACCGATGGAAAGACCGTTTGTGGTTTGACATGATCTTGTTGATTAATACGCGACGAGACTTCACCGTGGTCGGACATATTGCCGTCTTCATATGGTGCATTCAACGTGAATACCTCATGACTACTGGCATAATCGGTCAGTGAGAATGCTGTATCCGAATACACCTTGCTCTTTTCACTGCCACCGTCGCCAATTGCAAAGCCATAAGTGATGCAGTCGGGGCATTTACGACAAGACTTCACGTTATAAATGCAGCTATCTGGGTCTTTCTCGTCGCCCGAAGACGACATTATGCCATAGCTACGTAGCAATTCACGTCCACTCAGACGTTCCGGTGTGGTCTGCTTACGTTTGAACAACGTAATTCGCGTCATTAGTGTTGAATCGGCTACGCCTGCTGAAACACGTGATTTGTTCAATTCACCATCGGTCTGAAAAAGGGCATAGCCCTCGGTGACGCGCAACGTGATGATATGGGCATATCGCCCCATTGGGCGGAATGGCAGTTCTTGGTGGAAAAAATCGGTATTGATCATGGTACGAATATCCTTTTCTATATACGGCTATCGGTTTGCAAATGAGACGAACTAAGCTTCATTTACATCAGTGTTGGGGTCGTTAGCTGGTTCAGCACCTTCACTGATTTGATCACGTTCTGCCCACTCTTTCGTTTGCGCATTACGGTACAACACTTCGCAGGCACTGCGCAGCAGATTTAGCTGCTTACCGCGCAAAGCAGCCACATCTCCGCGAAAAACACCTTTGAACACTTCGATCACGAATATTTCACAGAACTGTTGCATGTGTGTTTCACGCTCTGGCAAGCTGATCCCTTTCGGGAAACGTCCATCAGCCAGGCCTTTACTTACCCGATCCATAAAACGATATAATTCTCCATAGGCCACTTCGGTCAGCGCCTCGTCGCTGTCAAACAAGTGTTGATCGGCAATTAGTAGCGCGTCGGCAATTACGCTGAGCGGGCGCAGAATACTGTTTGCGTTGCTATTTTTGGCGCGATAGAAACCGCGATACAACTCGACCAGTTTTTTGGCTTTGGACATAGCTACATCCTTTTGAACATTGAAAACTGACTCAGCATAGCGGACATAACGGCGGACTTGCTTATCACTCACAAATTTTCCATCGCGCTCCTGCTTTTTCAGGTAGTAAAATACGTAAAGTGGCGACTCCATGAGTGAGTTGGCAAGAGGTGGCAGACGTTGCCAGTTCTCTTTAGGCGGCGCGTATTCTGTGTCCAAATGGATTGTATAAGCCGCTGACAGCCGTTCCAAAATGGGCAGCACGTCATCTACCATGATGCGATCCTGTTTGGCCAGTGACTGAACCGCTGGATGTGCACCATCGAACCATATCGTCTCTGGGAGGTCGTCAGCTTCCAGCAACAACGGCGTGCTGCTTTCGCTGACGACCACTTTGACATCCAGACAAATGGGTAGTAGCAGCGCCAAGAACGCGGGCCACACCCATGACTCGGTATCTGTCGGTTTATTGAAATTACGGAAGCCGATTGTAAGGAAAGTGGACTGTACCTGACTGCTGTAGCGTAATACTCGGCGCGATGGCTCATCCATATCGGTGCGCATCATAAACGGCTCCAACCGTTGCCAAAATGCCGCACCACCGGAAGCAGTAGCTTCTTGGAGTGCGAGTTTCAAGTCTTTATCACTCAGTCGCATTTCCTTAATGCGCTCACAGAAACGCTGCACTAAGCGGAGTGTTTCCGGTGTGAAAAAATAGGATGGATATAATGACAGATAACGCACACGTTGTTCTTCGACCGTGCCGCCTGTATCCAGGTTGGTCATGAACAACTGCCGCAGAAGCTGCTCGAGCGCACAAATTGAGCACAGGCTGCGACCATTGTCGCTTGCACCGATTCGGATGCGCGCCGTATACACACCCGGTTGGAACGAGACTGCTGTTTCAGCAGGCTTGCGAGTTGTGTAATCGCTGCCGCAAATGGCGCAGATCGTTTTAGCACGACCGCCTTTTGCTCGTGCATAACGGGTAAGCTCGCCGTCTTGCGCATCAACCTGAATCGCTTTTGTGCCGCCGAGTGTCAGTACGCGCCTGATGTATGCGGCTAAGTCGTCCCACGTTTCCTCATTGACACGCGCTGATGGCGGGAGTTCTTCGGGCAACACCTCCGCCAGATCATGCGCCAACATATCAAGGCGTTCCAGCACTTGATCGGGCTGAATACCCGGATTACGGAAAATAACGTGCGCTGCTACCCAAAACCACCAATATTTGATGCCGCCTTTTTTAGCTGCAGGAAAATCGCGTAAGGCCTGAAACTCGTCCGTCAAATCACCGACTCCCAGTGCATTCAACAGCCAACCTAATGCGTCGAAACCAGGCAGCCGATCCCGGAACTGGACTTCCATCAGCCCTGCCCATTCCGCGATCTGGTCGAGCCGTGCGTCTTTGGGGTCGGATGACAATGGTGGGATATTAGCACCGCCCGGCCAATTGTTATCACGAAGCGGAGCGAGCCGGTCGGCGCTTTTGTTATTGCGGATCAAGTTGCTGACCAACGACACGCTTTTACTGACTAGCTCTCGCAAGTCGAAGAAATCGTTATAGCTGTCATCGATTTGTAAGCCAACGTTGCCGCGCTTGGCACCCTTACCGGTACTAATCAGTTGAGCCGCAGCTTTGGCGCGTACCTGCTGGACAATCTGCGTTGTCAGGGCTGCCGGATCGAGCATCGCTGGCGCATCATACCGTTCTAAGTAAACAACTCCACTTGGCGCGTATAGCAATGGGACGCGCTGATCTTCGACGGTGAGCACGTTCAATGCTGCGTCGTGAATGAAGTTCAGCAGCAGCCCACGATTTTCCGCGACATGATGATATGTAAAGTGCGCAACAGCATTGCCAGGCGTGTACGGAACTCCCAAATCGGTCAATGCTTTTCTGATGGTCGGATGTGCCACCAAATCGCGTGGCGTCCGTGCTACATAAGCCAATAGATCGGCCAAATGGCTAAGCGTTGCGGCCAGCATATGGACATCCGATGATGTATGCTTGTTAGGCAGTAAGAAGGGCGCGTGTATCGTCCCCCCGAACTGCTGAGTATTATGTACCACATAGATCAAGTCCTGGATATACGGTGTGGTGCCGCCTATCGGCGCTAAAAATGCATCGAGGCCGAGTTTGCTGCACCAATCAACAAAAACAGCTTCTAAAGCTGGCATTTTGGCGGCGCTTGGCGCTTCCATTTCTACGAAACCCGCCGCTTCTAACGCAACTTTGACTGCCGGAATTTTCGTATAGTCATGCAGCATAAATCCGGCGATGAACAACCGCTCGGTTATTTCATCGTAACGGCGCATTGGCTTCGCGTTCCAGCGTGCCAAATAACGCGCAATGTGCAATACGGGCAGCATTCCATTAATCAGATGCCCGCGCAAGGTCTGGTCGCGTTGGTAACGTTCGGTGTTTTTGGCGTGTTCGGCATCCTTCTTCCGGAAGAATGCGCCACCTTTGGCAGCTGTCATCCCCAACACATCGGACAACGGTCCGACTACGTGATCCGCGAAATCGCGCAGCACTGGGTCATCCCGGTCGATAGATTGGGCGAATAGCGTCTGGAACAGCGGTTGACTAGCGGGTCGTACCCGAACATGTTCACCTTTACGCTCCTCCAGCTTTTCGGCAATCGCGGCCAGCGCAGCACGGCCAGCCTCGCTGTCATCGAATTCATCGTCTTCCCGTGCGTCGTGTTCTTGCATGGAATCAACCATCATCGTCTCCTGCTCACGTAATTTAACAAATAATCGGACGGTTATCGTTCGATTTGCGAAACCGAAACAGCACCGAATCAAGTAGAAGTGCGTCGCGGGCAAACGCCACAGAACCAGTTGAGCCGTCGGCAGAGTGAAACTTGAACAGATCGATTTGGAAACCGAGTCGCAAACGTCGTCGAATTGCCTCCGGTTCCTCATTGCACAGCAGCAGTGCCACCAGAGTTTGTTGCTCTAATTGATCGTTGAGTGCTGTCATTTCCGGCACACCTGGCGCGCTCAGCCGAAAACCTGTTTGTTCAATGACCACATCAAAGCGCGTCACGTCCAACTCACGATCCACATAAAAATCAAGCGGACGCGACTGTGGCAACCAGCCTTGCAACTCGTATCCGGCAATCGGCTGAGCACGCTTTAATGCCTTGACACTTTTTCCTTGCCGTTGTGCTCGGTCGTACAAATCGTCGAGCGGCACGCTTTTCAATTCGCAATTCAGCAGCAGCGCAATCAAGTTGTATGGAACCACACTTTGACTACCATTGAGCTTATCAACGACTAACGCCATGAATGGGCTGCCCCCCCTGAACGAAATCGCTTCCTTCAAAACTTTGATTTGCTCATCTGCGCTCAGTCGGTAATAGATAGGCCTGCCACTTGGGAAGAGCGCTTTATATTGCACTGCAAGCGGCGCATAAATGGCGTCATATTGACGTTTAATCTCTGTTCGGCTCAAGTTACCCAAAACGTGTGCAGCTTGCACACCTGACCATCGTTTCAAATAGGCGTCAAAATGCTGCAAAGGCGGGTACACCTCTTCACATTGAACGGTATCCGCATATTTTTCGCGGTCAGTTGTGATACCCGTCGGGAATTTGGTTGCTAGCGCCTCAACGACCCAAGGCGGTAGCAGCGCGTGCGCTTCGAACTCTGGGAAAACGTTCCCGTGTTCATCTTTTTCATGTCGCCCCAACCGTCCCAGGCGCTGAATGTGGCTAGCCGCGTCTATGCTCTCGAAAATGATTAGATTCACCCGAAAATCGACTCCGACATCCACCGTTGATGTGGCAACCAGCAACTCAGCACTGATTAACCTATCCTCAGGCGGCGTTAGACCAGTATTGAGAGCAACTTTGATATTTGCAGTGCGCGCTTTGATCAGTGCATAGATGCGATATGCTGTAGCCACACTGTTAGCGATGATCACACCGCGCGCACCGGGACGGTTACGCTTAAAAAATGGCAGGATTACCGTTTCCAGGTTTTCGGTCACCCATGTTTCCAGCTTTCCAGAATACAGATGCAAATCTACTGGCTGCAGAATGCGTCGATAGCCATCTTCGGCCACATTACAACCATGTATGTATTCACCTTTGATACGCTCAACTTCGACGCCCGCCAGCCGTGCCAGATGTAGCAACTGCGCTTGCGGCGTGGCGGACATGAACAGGAAACGCGGCGGGTTTTTGACTTCGCCAATCTTGAGCGCTAATAGCATCGCGATCAGCACCGACCCAGTTTGCGCCGCACCAAACTGGTGGAATTCATCGAAGATAAATAACGAAAAGCGGTTCAATACCTCGCCTAGGAGAAAGTCATGCGCTGCGCCGCGCCGTTGATAGCCAAACTGCATCATTAAGTGGAAGATGTCCGGATTGGTCAGAATTAAATCGTTATCGAGCTGTGTTTTGAGTACCTCCGGGCGTCCCAGGTGTTCAAGCGCATCTTGCCACGTATCTAGTTCACTGGCATTCAAAGTCGACAGACTCGGCCGAGAGCGCGTCCAGCGCGGCGGCGTCCATTCGCTCAGCAGTGCATCCAAACTGCGCTTCTGGTCGCGCGATAGTTCATTAGTCGGGTACATGATCAGCGTCGGTGTACCATCCGCGAACAGCCGAAACTGCCCGGCCAGTGATTTGCCGTCGCCAGTAATTGCCGAGTTGATGACGATTGGCGCCGTGCCGAAACGCAGCGCACGGATTGTCGCCGCTTGATGTGCCATAATGCGCTTATCAGGTGGCACCTGATCGGGGGTGATCTGCGCTGCATCGAGTTCGTCAGCAGTAGCCTGACGAGAGTCGACAGCTTCGAGATGAATGGTGTGCATAAATCCTCGTTTGTTTGGTATACCGTCAGTATATCAAAAAGACTCCCCCACATTATGGGGGATGAACTACGAAGATTCAAACCTGTTGAATGCGTTCCTCAATCATTAGAGCTTCAAACTCTTGCCAAATCAGTTGTTGTCTGACATCAAGATCGATGCACGAGACTGAGTAGGTCTCAGTTTCCCAGTCATGAATTGGTTTAGTAGAAATCCCAGAAGATGTGTCTACCTCGAGTAAAAATAACGAAAGTTGAATGTATTCGTCCATGTCAGATTCCTTTATGAACACATGTTCTACAAACTTGACATAGAGCAATGACCGAGATAAACTTCAGTATTGAAGTGGTTTTCCTAGAACTACTCCAAGATGAAGTGCAGGTTATCGCCCTGTAGTCCAAACTGCACGCTATTTCTGTTTAGCAACGGAAGCGTGCAGTTTGTATTTCAAATCATAGCCCTAATTCCTTGCATGTCAAGTATGTGCTTAACGCATCTTATCCGTACAACCTTTTTTCTAAATTTGAAATTTGCTCAGATCAGACTATACTTGTGTTAGAAATTACTGCCGTTTAGGGCATTGAAATGTACGAATAAGTGCGTTTGCAATCAACTGGTTGACAAGCCGATTGAGGCATGGGATCAATTAGCGTCCTGATAAGTTGAATAGAGGGCAGCGACCATTTTTTTCATTTCTTTCACCGCGCGTTCACCACCAACCACGCGACAACCTGATCCGTAATGCAGCAGTGCTCGCAAATCCAAAAAAAGTATCCTCGAAACGGTTTTGATGGTTGCGCTGCCATCTTCGTGTCGCTCGACCACACTGTTCACAAAATGTTCGGTTACACCTAAACGTGCTATGTCGGGCGAAAGCTCATAGACCAGTTCATCGCTTGGAACGGAGCGGCGGCCAGGTATAAATCGAGCGGGTAGTACTTGGGCATCGCTCATGCGCCCGATTCGGTAGCGCCATAATTCATTTGGCGAAAATGTGCCAATGTGACTGCGCGTTTGGAGGCAAAACGCCTCTAAGAGAAAATGCCCACTTCCAAAAAAGTAGCGATATGGCTCGACGCGGTGAATAACCTTTTGCCCATCGATACGGCTAGGTGATAGATACTCGAACTCTAGTTCGTGATGATTTGTATAGGCGCGCCTTACCGTATCGATCACACTCTGATCAATTGGATCGCTGTCGCGCGGGCTTAGATCAATTTCAATTAGGCCACGCTGTTTTTGTAGATCATGCCGTCGCTGCTCAGATAAAGTACGTTGTAATACACTGAAAAGTGCAAGCACTTCTTGGCTCATTACAACGGTTTCGTCGCTAAACGTTGACTGCAAAAAAGCCAGCCCGCGTAATGCGTCATCGGACAGGTCAAACAGCGGACGGTTGACTCTCGCTAATGTATAGGTAGCTGTCCGTCGATCGTAGCTTAATTCACAGCCAAACCAATTTTGTAGGCGATCCCGATCCTTTTCGAAGCGTTTGGTGTTTGCATCGTCAGAGCGAGACTCGTTTGGATCATCGTATTCAGCGGCGACGCGGAGCATTTCATCAGTAGTGGCGGGGCCGCGGAGTAGACGTGTCATCAAGGCGATGCAGCGCCCCATGACAATCTCCTGTGCATTGCGGAGCCTTGACCTAGGCGACGTGTCATGGCTCATTCGGGTAAATTATCCTGTCACTTTCGTCCCTGTATGCGGTAGCGTGGCATGAGTAGCGTAGGCGCGCTACCCGCACGATTATCAGTCCATCAAGTAATCCGTGTCGCGAAAGCTGTGTCGATTGGTTTTGTTGTTTGGCAAACTTATTGAACACAAAACGCATATTTTGATCGACCAGCAACAGAAGTTTAGGGTGATGCACCATACACTGTTGAGTAGCGTTTTTGAATAACGTAATCATATCCGTTTCCTGCGAATCGCCCAGACCTGCACTTTGTGCGTATTCAATGTTTACCGGTCGGACATTTTTTCGATGCTGAGCCGAGCAACGCCAGACCATCCTTCACGACGATACATATCGATCATGATACGTTCATCGTCAGTCATTTGTTTATCTTTCAAATGACCACTTGGTTCGTCACTTAATCCAACTAAATAATCAGTGCTTACGTTGAGTTTGTCAGCTATCAGGGTAAGGTATTTTGTTGATGGATCGGTGATACCACTTTCGTAACGGTAAATCATTACTTCCCCAACGCCACAAACGCGCGCCAGTTCGCGTTGAGACATGCCTGCTTTCTCACGAATTGCACGCAGGCGATCCCCTCTCAACACGAATACCTCAATTCCATAAAATTTGGTGGAACCAAATACTTGACATTGTGCCTGCTTCGTATTATACTAGTACAAAGTGATGGGTAGCCAACCTGTACAAGAGGATTTGGCTACCGCTAGGTAGGAGTACCACCTTATGCGAATTGTATCTCAATCCGTGTCTCCTTCATATTGCCGTTTTCCGCCGATGTTGGCGCTGCCTGCGCCCGCACCCATTGCCGGGCTACTTCCGGCGCGTGTTCCGTCGTCCGAGCCGCCCAAACAAGCCGCCCCTGCGCCCTTCATCTTCGATCGCCCCGTACTGGCCGATTTGAGCGCTCAGCAGCGCGAGCACTTGTACGACGCCACCAACGTACTGCTCGAAATTGCCGTTGAGTTCATGATCGGCGCGCTTAATGAGGATGCCATTCGTGCCGCTGAGGTGTTGTTTCACCGGGCTCTGTCGCAAAAAGCTGCACGGTTGGATAGAGTCAAAGGTGCGACTCAAAAACAACCAAGGCCAAGACGGATGTGACTATTGAATCCCCAACGATCTTTAAATGGCGACATTTCCAGGGCGAAATCATCGTGCTCTGCCTCCGCTGGTACTTACGCTATAGCTTGAGCTATCGGGATTTGGAAGGTGCG
>Ga0209511_1002477_pt1 | contig 15097 bp, 14 predicted proteins | sample SSSSmetaG_FD_184141 | JGI IMG/M metagenome (GOLD analysis project Ga0209511, IMG submission 184141) | Glacier valley bacterial and archeal communities from Borup Fiord, Nunavut, Canada, to study Microbial Dark Matter (Phase II) - ​SSSS... | ecosystem: Environmental > Aquatic > Freshwater > Ice >...
GTATTGATCAGGAAGACCAAAACGCGATTTTTGAGCGCTTTTTCCGAGTTGAAAATCGCGTTCACACTCTAGAAGGAACGGGCTTAGGACTCTCGATCGTCCGCAATATTATTCAACGTCATCGCAGTCGAGTCCGTCTTGTCAGCGAGGTCGGAGTTGGAACGACATTCTGGTTCGATCTGGTGGTTTATCAGGATGAAGTGGCGGCGATCGAAGCATTGAAGTTAGCTGAAGAATCTCACACACTGGAAGCGATCGTCTCTGAGCCGAGTGCTGTCACAGCAGTTTCGTAGGGCACAATTGTCAAATTTGAGAAACTGATTCAGGCATTTAACATCATTGAAGGTCATGATTCTTGCTGAAGAACATGACCGACCTACTTACTGAGACGAACGAGCTTCCTCATTGGTAACAGGGCAGTTCGTCTAGACTTTAGATTCGCAATTGTCTAAAGGTTTTCTCTTTTCACGATGCCCCCTGGTGGGATATGCTTGAGTTGAGCCGTATCCATGAAACTCAACGATATCCCCCAATATATTTTAATTGTGCATCAGCTAGTTTGTCTGTAGTCATCTCTTCAGCTACATACAATCCACTTTAAAACTGAAGACTGAAATGAATCGTTTCCGGCTATTTAGCAGCCTTAGCAATCCAGTATTCGCTCGACTTTATCTGGCTCAAACTACCAGTTTGTTGGGCGATGCTCTAACGTGGGTGGGTTTAGCGCTTCTCGCTTTTGAGTTGGCAGGACAGAACTCCGCGATCGTGCTTTCAGGGGCATTAACTCTACGCGTGACCGCTTTCGTATTGCTTTCACCTTTCGCAGGCGCGATTGCCGATCGGTTCGATCGCAAACGCATTATGCTTGTCACTCATCTCATGCGGATGTTGATCATTAGCCTCATGCCGTTTGTCACTCAGGTCTGGCAGATTTATGGGTTAGTTCTGGCTCTAAACGTCTTCAATGCGTTCTTCACTCCAACCTATCAGGCAACCATTCCCCTCGTTACGGGTCAATCTGAGTATCCCCAAGCGATCGCGCTATCGAGTGCAACGTTTCAGCTACTGGGTGTTCTCGGTCCTGGTCTGGCTGGGAGCGTCGCCGCCTTTGTAGGAGTCAGACAAGTCTTCTTTCTAGATGCCCTTAGCTTTCTGATTGCAGCTGCCTTGATCTTCACACTACCCGGACAGCTACGAGCCACACCTGAACAATCATCAGTTAGAACAACCCGTAGAACTTGGCAAGATGTCCAGGAAGGCACCACTCGGCTACTGACTGATCCGCCGATCCGATATGCATTGGCGATGCAACTTGTTGCCTCGATCGCAGGAGCGCAAATTCTAGTGAACACAGTAGGTTATGTAGAAGGAACGCTGAAACTCGGCAGTCAGCAGTATGGCTGGGTCATGGCAGCATTTGGAATCGGAGCAACGCTGGCATCTGTGGGGTTTGGGGCGCTCGATCGACAATTAGAACGCACTTCTTTTGTTTTTATCGGTGCCATTCTCATTAACATGGCGCTATTGCCTGCAAGCTTCGTGCAGTTATCTCCCTTGATGCTGCTTTGGTTAATAGCGGGAGCGGGTCAATCTCTGGTGAATCTGCCGACTCAGACGTTAATTGCCGATCGGACTCCTACTGCCCTACAAGGGCGAGTTTATGGGGCACATTTTGCGTGGAGCCATTTGTGGTGGGCACTTTCTTACCCAATGGCTGGATGGTTGGGCAGCCAGTTTTCTCGCGTCTCATTCTTCTATGGCAGTTTAATCGGTGGGCTGCTGTTACTCATCGTTCAACTGACGCTTTCACCACGCGAATCATTCAGTCTGAACGAAAACGGAACGGCTGAGATTGGAGGGCATGACCATAAACACGATCATGAACCTCTGCTGCATGACCATGAACATCTTCATGATGACCATCATCAGCACGAGCATCAAAGAATTTTAGTCAGTCAAGCTCACACACATCTCCATCAACACCCCACTTTTCGCCATCATCATCTCCACAACCACGATTTACACCATCTCCACCATCCTGGTTAGAACTGAGTCTTGGTGTTTGATGAAGGCTAGGCAATTATCTGTCCGCCGAGCCGCCACCAGAATTAACCGACTCTTCACGCGTTGATCCAATAGCTCACCTAAGCATTGCCTAACAACTTCAGCCAACTGACTGCCAGTTTCTACAGCAATTCTAAACGCTCGCTGGTGCAGTCCAAGATTGCAAGCCTTGCAGGACTCGATCAACACTAGCCGTCCAGCCAATAATCCCGCCTTGGGCGCGTACCATCTCTAACGTCGATCGCTTAAATTCTGGAAAGTAGCTCTCGGTTGCATCTTCGACTAAGAGACACTCATAGCCGCGATCGTTGGCTTCTCGCATGGTCGTTTGCACACAGACTTCGGTCGTCACCCCGGTGATCAGCAGGTGAGTCACGTTACGCTCTTTTAACAACGGTTCTAAGTTGGTGTTGTAGAACGCGCCTTTGCCGGGTTTAGAAATCACAATCTCACCGGGAAGGGGAGCCAATTCGGGAATGATGCCGTTCCCCGGTTCGCCCAAGACGAGAATGCGTCCCATCGGTGCAGCATCTCCGATCGTCAGTTTCCCCTTCCCCCGTTTGAGCTTTGAGACGGGACAGTCTGACAGATCGGGTTGATGTCCTTCAGTGGTGTGAAAAATGGGAAGATGCCGCGATCGACAGCCGTCTAATAACCGCTTGAGAGTCGGCACGATCGCCTGTAACAGGCTGACATCGTTTCCCAAAATGTCGCCAAATCCGCCCAGTTCCATAAAGTCGCGCTGCATATCAATGACGATCAGCGCGATGTTGCTGTCTTCAGGCAATTCGTAGTCATAGGGCTGTGCAGAGATAACCGTCATAGGGTTAATGTCCTGCCATGCTGCGTCCGATCGAGGCAAAATCAGCGTCGGCGATCGGGCTTTCATAGGCAAATTTGCCTTCACTGATCACGAGGATACGATCGGATAATTTCAGCAACTCGTCTAAGTCTTCGCTGACTAACAGCACGGCAACCCCTCGATTTCGAGCTTCTAAGATTTCACTGTGAATATAATCGACGGCGGCAAAGTCTAGACCAAAACAGGGATTTGCGGCAATCAGAAGGTTGATATGATCCGAGGAAAGCTCTCGTGCCAAAACCGTGCGCTGGACATTGCCGCCAGAGAGATTGCTGATCGGGGTTTCGGGGGAAGGCGTTTTGATGTTGAAGGTTTTGATCAAGCTCTGAGCCGCCTCTCGAATCGGTTTGAACAAAAGCATCCAGCCCTTGGCTTGAGGAGAGCGATCGAACGTTCGCAGTGCCAAGTTTTCTGCCACGCTCATGTGAGGAACGCAGGCATTTTTGAGCGGCTCCTCTGGCAGCACAAAGACTCGATGTTGGAACATTTCGGTGCGGCTAGCTCGATAGACTTCGCCATTCACCAACACCTGCCCATCGGTGGCGGTGCGCTGACCCGCTAACACTTCGACTAATTCGCGCTGACCATTGCCAGAGATGCCCGCGATGCCGACAATTTCGCCACTGTTGACGGTCAGGTCTACGCCCGAAACCGCTTCTAACCCGTTGTCTTTGTTGGCGTGAATCGCTTGAATTTGCAGCACCGGGGCAGGATCGGGATGCAGCGTCTTTTGAACGGTTTGCGGAATGCGCTTTTCGCCCATCATCATCTCTGCCATATCGGCGATCGTCAGATCTTTAACTCTGCCGCTGCCAGCAAATTTGCCTTTTCGCAGAATGGTGATCTCGTCTACAAAGGCAGTCACCTCACGGAATTTGTGGCTGATCAGCAGCACGCTCAAATGCCCCGCGACGACTTCTTCACGAATCAAGCCCAGCACCTCATCGGCTTCACCAGGCGTTAGCACTGAGGTTGGCTCGTCTAGAATCAAGATTTTACTTTTGAGATAAAGCTGTTTGAGAATCTCTAGCTTCTGCTTTTCCCCAGCCGCGAGTTGCGCCACGGGCACGCTTAACGGCAGTTTGAATGGAGCCGTTGCCATAAACGCATTTAGCACTTCATATTCAGCTTTCCAATCAATCAGCGCAGCACTTTCATAGCGACAAAGCACAAGATTTTCGGCTACCGTCATCGCGGGGACAGAGGTGAAATGCTGATAGACCATCCCGATCCCATGTTTCTGGGCATCACGAGGACTGTCGATCGCCTGCACCTGCTGATTAAATCGCACCTCCCCAGAGGTCGGTTTATAAAAGCCCATGACGCACTTTACGAGCGTACTTTTTCCGGCTCCGTTTTCCCCCAACAGCGCGTGAAACGTTCCGGGTTTTAAGGTCAGCGAGACATTATCTAACGCGATCAGTTGACCAAATTGCTTGGTCATATTGACGACTTCGAGTTCGGGAGGCAAAGTAAGTTCTTTCATCTCGATCGTTTTGACGGCTGGCTTCATAGGGTTCACCACATTTAGAATGATACCGATGCAAACTTAGGTCAGAGTTCCTAACGCGCCCGGTGCGCCAGTCAGCGTCTTTTTAGGAGAACAGGTGATAATCATAATCAGCAGAGTCAAAATATAGGGCGACGCGTTGAAAAGATAATAGCCGCCCTCAATGCCGACAGCTTGCAGCGCAGGTCCGATCGATTGTGCCCCACCAAACAGCAGCGATGCCCAAAGACACTGAATCGGATTCCAGCGAGCAAAAATTACTAATGCAACCGCCATCAAGCCCTGACCGCTAGAAATCCGCTCTGTCCAGCTACCGGGGTAGTAGAGCGACAGATACGCTCCGCCGATTCCTGCCAAAAAGCTGCCTGCAATAATGCACAGCATTCGCACTTTCTTAATCGAGATTCCCATCGCTAACGCCGCATCGGGGCTATCGCCCACAGCACGAATAAACAAACCCCAGCGAGTAGACTTAAAGAACCACGCCATTAACGGCGCAATCAACACTCCAACCATCAGCAAAGGACTCACCTTTAAAGCAGACTGAATCTGGGGAATGTTGCTCCATGCGCCCAGTTCAAATGCAGGAAGTTGAGGCGCAGACGGTTGAATAAAGGGTTTACCAAAAAAGAAGGCGATGCCACTGCCGAAGATAATCATGGCGATGCCGACCGCGACATCATTGACTTTGGGCTGTTGAGAGAGCCACGCGTGGATGAAGCCTAACACCATTCCTGCCAAACCTGCGACTAATACGCCCAGCCAGGGTGCGATCGCCGAGCCGACCGTCTTTTCGCTCAGATAGGAAACTGCGTAGGCGCTCATGGCTCCGGTCAACAGCGTCCCTTCTAATCCAAGGTTGACTTTGCCGCTTTTCTCGGTCAAACACTCGCCCAAACTCACAAACAAAAACGGAGCGCTGCCGCGTAACATACCAGCCATGATTCCTAACGGAACGCCCCACCATCCGAGTGCTTCTGTTGCCATTTCAATGTCTCCTTTTGTTAGATGCGATCGCGAATTAGTTTCCGAGAGTTTATCCCGCTAGAGGTGCTGAAGATGTGGGTGGAGTCACTACGTCGGGTTCTTTAAAGATGGCAAATCGTCCGTACAAAGATTCGCTGTAGAGAACGACGAGAAACACCAAGCCTTGAAAGACGTAGACTGTAGCATCGGGCAAGCCTAACTGTCGCTGCAAGATGCTGCCGCTTGCGAGAATGCCACCGAGCAGAATGGCAACGACACTAGCCGCGATCGGGTTATGTCGCGCAATAAATGCCACCAAAATTCCCGCATAGCCGTAGTTGGCGTTGAGTGATTCGTTTGCCCGACCGTGAACTGCCGCAACTTCGACCATTCCCGCTAACCCAGCAGATGATCCGGCTAGAAAGCAGATAGCGATCGTCAACTTCCCAACGGGCAATCCCGCAATTCGAGCGGCTTTGACGTTTCCACCTGCCGTCCGCGCTGCAAACCCGAACGTGGTGCGCTGGATCAAATAGTAAGCAATAATGCACACAACAATGCCATAAAGCAACCCATAATGGACTCGCGTAAAGGGAATCGTACCCAGCTTATCGATATCAGGAATCGGGAAAGTAGAGGGTTTGTTGAGCGAAGACGGATCGCGCATCGGACCGCCGACCAGATGGTTGAGCAGCGCGATCGCGATGTAGTTCATCAGTAGGCTACTAATCGTCTCGTTAACGGCTCGATAGTGACGCAATGCTCCAACTGCGCCGATCCATAGCCCTCCGGCAATAATTCCCGCGATCGCCATTGCCAATTGGACGACGATCGGGGGGGCAAAATCGGCGACGCTTAACCCAGCAGCGACCGCGGCGATTCCGCCCATGACGAGCGCCCCTTCGTTGCCGATGATCACCAGCCCCAATCGTGCAGGAAGCGCGGTACACAAAGAGGTCAACATCAACGGTGCCGCCCGAATCAAGGTGTTTTGAAAGGCGAACCAACTGCCAAACGCCGCTTTATAAATCGCCCCATACACCGCGAAGGGATTTGCGCCAGCGGCAGCACAAAACAGCCCAAACAGAAAGAGTGAGAAAATCAGGGCAGCGATCGGAATCGAAACGGCTTCGAGGGTTCTGCGCCAGCGAGAGTAAGTCAGCATACGCAACCGGGTAAGAATGATAAATGAATATAATCCTTTTTGTTGAATAAAAGTGCATCATAGTGGACTAAATTTAACGATCGTGACAGGCGATCGAATGTCCCTAGAAGATTGACGAAAATCTGTGGCGATTGATATCTGACTCTCTACATAATGCCCAAATCTTGGTTGCCTTCTCTAATTGCCTTTATTTTGCTGCGTCTCGTGTTTTGGTTGACAGCGTTCCCAAATTCTGATGAAGCTTATTATTGGCTTTGGGGTCAGCATCTAAACTGGTCTTACTATGACCATCCGCCCCTAAATGCTTGGATTCAAGGGCTGTTTACGGCAGCTTTCGGGCGATCGACGTTCACGCTGCGGTTACCAACCGTAATCAGTAGCGTCATAATCGCTTATATTTATGGTCGAATCGTTTATTATCTTTATCGAGATTCCATTCAGCAACGGTTTTGGCTCGTAATCAGTTTAGTCGCTGCATCCCCTTTATATTTTTTATTTTTAGCGTTGGCATGGCACGACCATTTATTGATTCTGTTTTCATTAACCTCTGGGTATTTATTCGTTACATTTCTTGATGGTTACACAGTCGATCGAAAAGGAGAGACGTGGCGACTTTATGGATCGGCGGTGGCGATCGGGCTTGCAGTTCTATCCAAATACAATGCGATATTTGTGCCCCTCGGATTTCTCGCCGCTATGATTGCCGATCGCCGACTGCGACCTCTTTTCTGGGATCGACGGCTCTATGTTGCGATCGCGATCGCCGCGACTGCGCTGATTCCAATTTTGCTGTGGAATCTCTCGAATGATTTTCAGTCATTTCATTATTATGTCGATCGCAGTGTTCATCCGGTTAATTCTGGAATTAAATTAGGTTCATTCACTGCATTCGTTGGTATTTCATTTCTAGTTGTTTCTCCATTCTATTGGAGCGGGTTTTATCATAGTCTCAAGCAACCCAGTCAGTTAATTCGCTCTGATTCTGTTTATTCTACTATTGCATTTTGGGTGTTTACTGTTTCGACCGTCATTCTTACCGTTATTTCTCTAATCTCTGCTGCGCTTTATTACTGGAATATTACGGCTTACCTTTTATTATTTCCATTACTTCCATCCGTTTTGATTCGACCTTCAAACGTGAAGCCAAAAGCATTTTTGGGCTTTCAGATTTACGGTTTATTTTTTGCAACGCTGTTGGTTATACATTATTGCTTTTTGCCATTATCTGCGTTGATTAGTAGAGATGCTGATCCAGATTCGCGAATGCTGTATGGATGGCAGGAAGTCGCAGTTGTCGTTAAGCAGCAAGCAGCAGAGTTAGAGCCATCTCCCTTATTGATCACAACCGATTATCGATCGGCATCGGCGTTGGCATATCAACTCAATGACAAAACGGTGAGGGCAATCTCCGATCGAGTCGATCAATTTGACTTCTGGTATCCGAGCGATCGCCCCTTTCAAGGTAAAAACGCAGTCATTTTATCGGATGATTGGTTTCCGGTTCAGTCAAGTTTAGTTGCGAAGTTCGATCGCGTCTCGCAGCCGATCGCTGTTCCCGTAATCCGGTTTGGGGTGTGGATCAAGAACTACTATATTCAAAAAGGCTATGGGTTTAAATAAATGGACTGCATTCACCTCACTAACATTCGCGCGTATGGCTACACAGGCGCGCTACCGGAAGAACAGATCTTGGGACAGTGGTTTGAAGTCGATTTAACGCTGTGGATCGATCTCTCGCACGCCGGACAGAGCGATCGATTGGCAGATACCTTAAACTATTGCGATGTGATCGAAGTCGTTCAACACTTAATCAAGACTTCGCGCCTAGTGCTGCTAGAACGATTAGCGACGCTGATTGCAGACTCGATTCTCACGTTCGATCGCGTCACTCAGGTACGTGTGCAGTTGATTAAACCTGCGGCTCCGATTCCTGACTTTAGCGGCAAAATCACGATCGACCTAACGCGCAGTCAATCAGCCAGACGCTAATTTGTGAGCAAAGCGAGTCGTTTCGGGCAGGCGATATTTTGTGGTGCAGCCCATCACATAGGCGATCGCGGTTTCTAAACTAATGCGATGACCGAGTGAAATGTAGAGTGGAAGCGTGTTGGGGTGGGTTTTAAGCACTGCGCCGATTGTTTCACAGCGATCGGAGAGTGGCTCCCAAGTCCCGCGAATATCTGGCACGTCAGCGTGTTTGCCGATCAAACGAGATTTTGCTACCCCGATCGACGGCAAATTGGTCAACACTCCCAGATGACATGCAATGCCAAACCGCCGAGGGTGCGCGATTCCCTGACCATCACAGAGTAGTAAATCGGGCACGATTTTGACCGCTGCCAACGCGTCTAAAACTGCCGGAACTTCTCGAAATGAGAGAAATCCCGGAATGTAAGGAAACGTGGTGGGACGAAGAGCGATCGCCTGATCACACAACTGTAATTCTGGATAACTCAGCACCGCGACTGCCGCACGAGTCACCGTCCCATCTGCCTCAAACCCGACATCGACCCCCGCAACGTAATTCACCACCCCGAATCGATCGTGGGTGATCACCTCCTTTCGTAAGGTTTGCTGAATCTCGATCGCCGCTTCTGCCGTCAACACCCATTCATGTCGCTGCTCAATCTTCATTTTTCATCCCTCGTCCTTCCTCTGCATATCGCTCTACAATCAGGTTGTCTACCATCTGCGGGTGCAATGCTAGGACGATTGCTCAGTTCGCGATATCGAATCGTTAGGGTGCTGGGTTCAGGAGGGTTTGGTCACACTTATGTTACTCAGGATACTCAGCGTCCTGGGCATCCTCTATGTGTCTTAAAGCACCTCAGCTTTGCCAGCCACAACCCCGCTATTTTGCAGCAAGCGAGACGAATGTTTCTCTCGGAGGCAGAAACCCTAGAGAAGCTGGGCGAACACGATCAAATTCCGCGACTGCTGGCATATTTTGAGGAAGACGAAGAGTTTTATCTCGTTCAAGAATTTGTTGAAGGACATCCCCTCAGCGACGAACTGCTGCCAGGGAAAAAGCTGTCAGAAGATCAGGTGATTTTGCTGTTAGAAGATGTGTTGAGCGTCCTGGAATTTGTTCATGCTCAAAACGTGATTCACCGCGACATCAAACCTGATAATTTGATGCGTCGCGATCGGGATCAAAAATTAGTCCTGATCGATTTTGGTGCGGTTAAAAATATCGAACACACGATCGCCGAAGCTACTGGAATCACCGAGATGAGTATGCCCGTCTACACGTCAGGCTATGGAGCCAGCGAACAGTGTTTAGGCAAACCTCGCTTTAGCAGTGATGTCTACGCCTTGGGCGTGATTGGCATTCAAGCCTTAACGGGGGCACGTCCGATCCAGTTGCCGCAAGACCCCAACACCTGCGAATTAGTGTGGCGCGACCTAATCGACGTGCGGCAAGACCTCGCGGCGGTGTTAGAAAAAATGACTAAATTTCACTTTAGTCAACGCTATCAAACCGCCGCCGATGCCCTTCAGCAACTCCAGGCATTAGAGAATCAAACCAAGGTTCCGCTGTCTCGATTTGATGCCGTTCGGGGCGCAGGAAGTCTCTATCAAGATGCGCCTTCATTGAGACAACCTCGCCATCGATTTCTAGACGGTACCTCGATGCCGCTGACGATCGCGACTGGCATTGGCGCGGCTGTCTCCCTAGCGATCGCCGCTTGGGCAATCACTCGCACTCTAACGCCCACGACACTATCGACGACAACTCCGGCTCCAATTCAAAACCAAATCAGTTTTGGCGAGAAAATCCTGACACCGGGAACTGTTTCGCCCCTCAAGCAAGAAGCCGCTGAACAGATTGCCGCCGGAAATTTTGGACAAGCCACCACTCTGTTAGAAAAAGTGCGTCGAGCCGATCGTGCCGATCCAGAGACGTTGATCTACTTGAATAACGCTCAAATCGGTCCGCAAAAATCTTATACCATTGCCGTAGTCGTGCCCCTCAGCACTCAACCCAGTTCTTCGGAAGAGGTTTTGCAAGGAGTCGCCCAAGCGCAAAATCAGGTCAATCAATCTGGGGGAATTAACGGAGTCCGGTTGAAAGTCGCGATCGCCACCGACAACAGCAATCCAGAAGTCGCCAAACAAGTCGCCAAAGCGTTTGTAGACGATCCGACAGTCCTAGGCGTGATTGGTCACGGCACCAGCGATACCACCCTCGCCGCCGCCAAGATCTATGAATCGGGCGAACTCGTCGCCATCTCTCCCGTCAGTTCAGCCGTCGCGCTATCGGGGTTCAGCCCCTACGTGTTTCGCACCATGCCCAGCGATCAACTCCCGGCAAAACAGCTTGGCAGCTATATGGTGACGCAGCTTAAGAAACGCAAAGCCGTTGTTTTTTTCAACTCTACCAGCGCTTATAGCAAGTCGCTGAAAGATGAGTTTAGCAAGGCTTTATTTTATGGCGATCAAGGTAAGGTTGTCGAAGAAATCGACTTAAGCAAACCCGACTTTAACCCGGTTGCCAGTGTCGATCGAGCGATTCAGAAAGGGGCACAGGTGATCATGCTGGCACCTAATAATGACTTCTTCGATCGTGCCCTTCTGGTCATCAGCGCCAATCAAAATCGATTGCCTTTGCTAGCAGGAGACGCGCTCTATTCAACCAAAACTTTGCAAATTGGAGGCAGAGCAGCCGCAGGCATGGTTTTATCGGTGCCGTCTTATCAGGTTGAGCTATCAAAATCTGCCTTTCAAAAGCAAGCCAAGACGCTGTGGGGCAGATCTGTGCGGTGGCGAACGGTGTTAGCATACGACGCGACCGAGGCGTTGATTGGGGCACTTCAGCGCACGTCAACTCGGAAGGGCATTCAGCGATCGCTGGCTAGTCCCGATTTCTCAGTCATGGGAGCCATTCATCCCGTCAAGTTTTCTGAAAGTGGCGATCGCACGATCGATCTCGAACTGGTGAAAGTAATGGCAGTACGATCGGGCAAGCAATACGAGTTCAGAGCACTCTCAAAGCAAAAATAAGCAATTTAGTTGTTTCCTTCCGGAAATGCAATCATCACAGCCGCTCCTTTGCAGGCACTCAACAATACCTCTAACATTGCTGGAATAAAGGTTGTAAATCGATGAGACGATTCGATTTCGATTGTAAAACCACGATCGAAATATCCACAATTGCTAAAATGAACATCACCTACCGCGTATACTCCGAAACGTCCATCTCTTGATCACCCCAGGCATCACGCTCTGCTTGAATTCTGTTCATGATGTCTCAAATGCAGACTTATCTTCGAGAACCTCGGCAGAGTGCTTGTAGGTAGGTTTAGCAGACGGTAAAGGCACATCCCAGGGGATCGTTTCGATATGGGCGAACCGCTCTAGAAAAGCAGCTTGAGCTTTAGCGATCGCGTCTTCCCGCGTTGCTGCCTCGACCCGACAATCAGGAAATTCGATGACTGAAGCGACGATCGTGCCTGATGGCTGAATTTCTAGCCTTAGAGTCACTCTTAATCCGCTAGGTTGAGGATTCTGTAGGTTCATAGATTTTCCGAAAGCGCCTAGTCATGATTATATCGATTAGCAGAAGCCTGGATTTGTTGTCGAATCAATTGCGCTAACTGCTCGGCACTGTCCACGATCGCTAAAGAAGCGGCTTGTTTTGTCATTTGCTGAAGTCGATCGGGCGATTTCAACAACCTCAAAACTTGCTTTTCTAAAAGGTCTGGCGTGAGATCTGCCTGTCGGTAAACCTCTGCGGCTCCTGCTTGGGCAAAGATCGCTGCGTTGAACGCTTGATGATCTTCTGCCGCAAACGGGTAAGGAATCAGAATCGATGGCGTATGAGTGACCGCCAACTCAGTCAGAGTGCCAGCACCCGATCGACTAATCGCCAAATCTGCCCGTTGAAACAGAGCCGCCATATTGTTGTAGAAAGGCAAGACCACATAGTGAGGATGCTGAAGACTGGTTGCGTCTGGATCGCTTTCACCCGTGAGATGCACAATCCACGCGCCTGCGTCAAACCAAGTTGGGGCAGCTTGTCGCACCATTTTGTTGAGCGCAACGGCTCCCTGACTGCCGCCAACCACCACAATCAGCGGCACCTGGTTAGGAATGGACAAATCGTCTAGACCGTCTAGGGCAGAGCGAAACTGCGATCGCACGGGAGTTCCCACACAGATCGTTTGACTGCGAGGCAAACAGGTTGCAGCGGCAGCAAATCCGATCGCGACGACACTGCACCAGGGCGCAAACCAGCGAGTCACTTTTCCCGGCAGAGCGTTTGACTCGTGGAGAATCACGGGCAAGCCGAGCGACCGAGCCGCCAAAATCGCTGGAGCCGCAATATATCCGCCCGTGGTGAATACGCCGTCAAAGTTGCCTTGTTTGAGCAGCGTTCTGACCTGACGAATCGAGCGAATCAATCCTAAAAGTATCTTTAAGGTGCCGAGTCCTAATTTTTGTTGAAATCCGGTGACAGAAATAGTGTGTAGGGGATAGCGATCGCCCACCAACTGCGTTTCTAACCGATCGGGCACGCCTAACCACTCGATTTGAAACTCAGGAAGCTGTTCAGCCGTGGCGATCGCCGGAAAAACGTGTCCTCCGGTGCCGCTTGCAGCAATCAATAAACGAATTGGTTTTAAGGTAGATTGCACGAACACGTTTGGAAATGACAGAGTGATTTTACCGCTAATTTCGAGTTGCGGTCATTTATGAATTCAAATGATCAATCACACAGAGTTCCGTAAATTGATTACTATCTTAGATGGCTGACCTTTGCCCCACTCACTGAAACGATTTCCTATGCGTCATTTTCTGACTGTTCGATCGACTCTTGCTTCTCAAAATTCTAGACAGAACCCGTTGCGATCGCTGTTTTTGCTGACGTTGGGGCTGGCGATTGCGGGAGGCGGAAGCTTACGGAGCGATCGGGCAAGCGCTGCCACGCCAGAAACGGCTCCTCCGCAGCTAAAACAGGCGTTGACGCAGATCGATGCGGCGGCAAATCGCAAGAATTTGCAGGGAGTGATGCAGTTCTATAGCCCCACTTTTACGCACTCAGATGGGCTAAATCGGCGCTCGCTCGAACAGGCGTTACAGCAGCTCTGGGCACAGTATCCAAATCTGACTTATCGCACTGAGCTAAAATCTTGGCAACCAGACGGGCGAGGCGTTCGCGCTGAGACGGTGACTTATATTTCAGGCACGCAGACAGTGAATGGGCAACCGCTTAAGCTCGATTCGACGTTGCGATCGCGGCAGCGATTTGAGGGGCAAACCATCGTTCAGCAAGACGTGTTAGCCGAGATGAGCAAAGTCATGTCAGGTGAAAACCCGCCCGATGTGAAGGTGAGTTTGCCAGAGCAAGTGCGAGTCGGGCAAGACTTTAATTTTGATGCGATCGTTCAAGATCCTCTCGGCAGTGATCTGCTCTTAGGGTCAGCGCTAGAAGAATTGGTTAAACCGAGCGGCTACTTAAATCCAACGATCGCAGATTTAGAACTACTTCCGTCTGGGGGCATCTTTAAAATTGGTCGCGCCTCTAACACCCCCGACGCTCGCTGGATTTCTGCGGTGTTGGTGCGGCACGGAGGCACCACAATGGTGACGCAGCGATTGCGAACTGTTTCAAACACCCCAGCACTTAAGTAAATGCATCACGACTGAGACCTGCTAGATACCTGAAAAAATCCTCAATTGAGTGTGATCGTTACGATCGCATTCAAGAATGGTGATGATGTTCCCCTTTATCTAGAAAAACAACTGCGGAAGGCAAAGCTAGAACTGGAATCGGAACAATAGGAGCTAGACGAATGAATTACCGCTATAGCTTAATCATTCAATGGTCAGAAGAAGATCAACTTTACCTCATCACAATTCCTGAATTTTCACAATTAGTGATGCAACCCTGTACGCATGGAGAAAATTATGAAGAGGCAGTTCGGAACGCTCAAGAAGCGATCGAGAGTTATCTAGCCTATTGCCAGGAAGAAGGCATCACCCCTCCTCAACCAATGATTCCACAAGTTGCTTAATCTTTGAGTAATACTTGAAAACAATTATCCTCCAAGAATTGCGGCGCGATCGTCACCCCAAATGATCTTAAGATTGGCATTCAGTTTTACCACAGACTTCAGGCTGACCTTGTAAGGAAAAGGGTTGACTTTTAATTGAGTTGGTAGATTGCAGGTCGATATTTAGGTTCAGGAATTGGCTTCCCTGACGCTTTTGCCGCTTCAATCCATACAGATTTGGCAATCTCGACTTCGTGGACGGCTTCTTCAGGAGTGGCACCAAATGCAGAGCAAAACTTTAGGTCTGGAATGTCAGCGATGTAGCCTTCATCATCTTTGCTGTAGAACACATTGATATGGTAGTTGTTCATTCTTTCTCTCCAGCGTCTTTTATAGTGAGACTATATTGCTCAAGCAGCGTTAGAAATTGTCGAATTTGGTAAGATTTTGCCTGTCCTTTTTGATTTTGAAGGTTGACAAGCTCAGGAATATCAGGATGCTCGAAGACGTGGTGACTTCCTCCCACTCTAGAT
>Ga0209511_1002479_pt1 | contig 15085 bp, 13 predicted proteins | sample SSSSmetaG_FD_184141 | JGI IMG/M metagenome (GOLD analysis project Ga0209511, IMG submission 184141) | Glacier valley bacterial and archeal communities from Borup Fiord, Nunavut, Canada, to study Microbial Dark Matter (Phase II) - ​SSSS... | ecosystem: Environmental > Aquatic > Freshwater > Ice >...
CCTGTTGTGGTATCACTGATAGCCTGACCAGCCTTAAAATAAGCCGCAGTGACATTTGCACTATCGCTCTTACTACAGGAAGAAAAAAATACCGCTGTCGATAAAATTATTCCTCCAACAATAAGTTGCTTATACAACTCAAATTTTGTTTTCATTTTTTCTGTGGTTTGTGGTGTTTATTTAGAATACATGTGTGATTAAAGTTTATAGCGCAATCCAACTAAGAAAGTCTGATGGAATACTTCTTTCTGGACAACAATTCTGTCGGTTCGATCCTGACCCGGAGCATCCGCGTTCAGATAGTTAGGACTCAATACTTCTGTGATAAGTGCTGCATCCAGTAGATTGGTGATTTTTGTAAAGGCCTTGAATTTCCTGAAAACTCTTTTCTCCATCGAAAAATCAAGCTGTGAAAACCCTCTCTGCCAATAGTCCAGATCTTTAAATGGTGACACAATATTGATTCTACGACCTGTGTACACCCACGATAGCTGAGCATCAAATCCTATTTTCGGATTCTTGTATAAGAATGAAAGATTAGCAATGTGGTTGGACTGTCCCTGAAGAGGGCGGGTTTGATCTACCAGTGAATTGACTATTGAACTGCTACCATCAGGAAGGACTACTGACTCTTTATTTTTCTTCGCCTGGACAATGGAAGAATTAGTGAATGTGTAGTTTGCGCTTACACCCCAAAAACGGATGTACTTTGTCATCACAAATTCAAATCCATAATTTGAAGCAGTCCCGTAATTCTGAGGTATTACATTGGAATTGCTTACCGTCACTGGCACGAAACCATATTCTATTGGATTGTAAATAGTTTTATAAAATACTCCAGCTAAAATCTGGTCACTGCCACCATTGAAAAACTCGTACCGCAGATCATAGTTGTCAGCAGTAGTATGCTTGATTTTATAATTCCCTTGTTCGGTGAACAAATCTCCTGAAATTTCTATTGGAACAAACTCAAAGTAATTAGGCCTGGATATTGCCGAGTAATAGGATAATCTCAGGTTCTCCTTTTGCGATAATGCATATTTCACATGAAGACTTGGAAGTAGATCGGAATAGGTAATTGTCCCGTCACGACCGTCTTTGTAAATAGTCAACTGAGAATGATATTCCTGGTTCGTATTTTCATTGCGCACACCACCAATCAATTGAAGTTTATCAGTAATAGTATATTTACCCTGCAGGTAATAAGCAATCACATTTTCCTTGGCAGTATAATTGTTCGGATCATTTGGATTTGCAAACGCATTTGACACAGGCAGGAAACTAAAGATTGCCTTATCAATTGAGGTGTACGCCTGGTAATTACCACTTCCATCGTTTAATAGTGTGCCAAGCTCATACTCTGTATAAACATTGTCCCGTGTCTTAAATCTCGCAAGCCCGCCCGCTGACATCTCAAGATGGCGTATGGGCGAATGAGAAAGATTGACCATAATTGTTTTATCCTCATCATTATTATTTGTCCAACGTTGCGTTACAGGAAGCAACTCACGGCTTTGAAGCTCCATATTATTGTAACGGTAGCGAACATTCATATCCGACCATGCAGGAGTGCTGCTGGTTGCCTTTGAATAAGCAAGTGTCCAGTCGAATTTCCATTTTTCATTAAAAAATGAATGATCACCTCTCAGGGTAGAATTGTATACCTTTTGAGTTGTAAAGCGGGAGCGATCATGGATGTCATTTGTTGCCAGACCTGGTCCTGTTCCAAGCGGATTGTAGTAATTGCGATGCTGGTATTCATCTAATTGCATAAAAAAATTTGTCAATGCTATCTTATGCTTGTTATTAAAGGTGTAGTCAGCTTTTGCAAGTAACCCTAACCTGTTCTGCTGATTAGAAAACTGGCGGATCTGCACTTCCTGTAACTGGTATGTATTGGGTGCCGGTAAAGCGGCCGGCTCACCCGGGACATAAAAAATACTGTTTGTACCTCTGAAGATATTCTGATATGACGCCGCTGCAACAACTCCCAGCTTATTATCTAAAAAACTATTACCAATCGTTAAGCTCATCAACGAATTTATGGGCGTGTTCTGACTATTGTATTGAAGTTGCTTCACTCCAAAATCAGAAGTTTTAGCCTCATAATTCTGACCGTTAATTACCGTCGGTGATTTATCGGGGACGCCATTCAAATTAAAGCCTGCAAAAGGACGCCCTGAGTTAAGAATGTTGCTATAGCCTGACGCTGCTGTTGCAGATATAGTGAGATCACGGGGAGCAGATTTTAAAACTATATTCATAACGCCTCCAATACCATCCCCTTCCATGTTTGGAGTTAATGACTTAACTACCTCCAATCGTTCAAGAAGGTCAGATGGAAAAATATCCAAAGGCACATATCGGTTTTTATTATCGGGACTCGGAATTTTTACACCGTTAACAAGTGTATAATTATACCTCTTGTCCATTCCACGAATGATTGCATATTGGCCGTCGCCGCTGCTATTCCGAACAATGGAAACTCCTGACACACGCTGTAATATATTTCCCACAGTAATATCCGGCAGCAACTCGATTGACTTTGCCCCCATGATATTCAAAACATTATCTGCATTTTTCTCCGACCTGCGTACGCTTAGATCTGATTCTTTGTCAATTTCGCCCGTGACAACTACTTCTAAAAGTTGATTTTGGCTCTCCTCCATCGCAATATCGACCGACACTACCTGGTTGCTTTCCAGGTTAATGTCTTTTTCAAAGGATGAATAGCCAATAAATTGAATCATCATACGATAATTCCCGAGGGGAACATCTTTGATCCAGAAACTTCCATCAAGACCTGCTATAGAATTAAACTCGGTGTCCTTGAGATACACCACCGCTCCCACTAACGGCTCCCCGCTCGCAACATCAAGAACTTTACCTTTTAATTGTCCGCCGAAAGAAAGGGATACAGAAGCAAACAAAGCAAATAGAATCAGAAATTTCCTGGCCACATTGTTATTGTTGCTTCCAGGTAAAACTCCTGTCATAGATAAAAAAATTTAGATGCTAATAAGACCATATCCTACCTTACCGGAATAAAATGTAGCTGGAACATTCAACGAAAACTGAAACATTTTCAAAACACAAGACTACTGCTGCTATATGATCTGCCTATTAGACCAGTGTTACCGAATAATTATGACACACTGAATAATTATCCGGAATCATATAAATTTGTTCACGCCTGGATAAGGTAAGGATGGACCTATTTTTTTATAGGTGAGAAACATTGAGATGGGATGAAAGCCTATTGCATTGAATAAACAAATACCCCAAACGTTCCTGGTTTGATCGTCTTGCCGTCTTCTAAATAGTCCGCTCCGCTTAGATAGATAGTATGCGTTGTGCCGCGATGTACCATCGTCTTACAGCCAGGCTTGGTTACAAGCGTCTGTATTATTTTATATTGATCCGGGGATTCTTGTTTGATGATCGTAACATTTCCTTCACCGTTAGACGTCATGATCAGCTTGAGTTCCTTCTCATACACAACAGCATCTACTCCACCACCAATGGGCAATGTCTGAATAATTTTCCCGGTTGTTGCATCCAATACGACAAGTGATTTACTGCGACAACCGGAGAACAGCCGATTATTGGCAACATCAATTGCAAGTCCTGTTGCAACTTTTTCAGGTGCCAAGGGAAAATGTCCTTTTACTTTTAATGTCTTTGTATCAATGACGGTGACCTCATTTGTATCTTCATTATTATTGAATACGGTTCCTTTAGCGTCACTCACCGCAAATTCAGGAGCGCCGCCAAGTTGTATTGATCCTACCACTGTATCAGTTGTAGCATCGATCACCACTGCGTTACCACTTCCGTTATTGAAGACAAAGATCTGTTTGGAAGGTGCATCGTACATCACTGCATCAGCTTTTTTTCCCTCTATGGTAATTGTTTTTAATATTTTGAATGTAGTGTAATCAAAAATGGTGATCGTGTTATCAGTTCCGTTGGTGATGTAACCTTTACTTAGATCCTTTGCCAGGCCGATACCGTGAACACCCTTAAGTCCTGTAATCTCTCCAATTGCTTTGTCTGTTGTAAGATCAATCACATGGACCCTGTCAAAATGAGAAACAAAAAGTCGTTCGCGCTCTCCATCCATTTTTAAATAATCCCATTTGCCATCTCCTGGCAAACTGATTTTCTTTAAAAAATGATATGCCGGTATTTCCTGCGCATGTGAAAAAAGTGTGGTGCTTATAAAAAGTATACTGCACAGGAATATTTTCATATTGATCTTTTGGATTTTCATCACAAAGAACACTACCACATGTTGCGGTGCTGTAACGTATAAATGATCCTATTGCTATCACATTCTGAATACATTCTGAAGTTTCAATATAGCGTGTAGGATTTACTGACGTATACTATGAAATAAATCAATGCTCGTGCTACCCATCATCCAAGCTTTGACAATTCACTGAACAAGGTCTTCTGCTGCTCGGTGAGGTTGATTGGCAATTTCACATCGCACGTGATATACAGGTCACCAAATTGCCCGTCTTTCTTATATAACGGAAACCCTTTCCCCTTTAACCGTACTTTCGCACCCGGTTGTGTTTCCGCCTTCACCTTGAATTTTACTTTCCCATTGAGGGTATCAATTGTAATCTCACCTCCCAGCACCGCTGTATATAAATCAATTGTGGCATTGACGAATAAGTCATTCCCCAACCGCTTGAATAGCGGGTGTGAATCAATCATGAACGTTATATATAAATCGCCAGCGGGCCCGCCATTCATACCCGGTGCGCCATGTCCCTTCAACCTGATAACCTGGTTGTGTTCAACTCCGGCAGGTATTGTAATGCGAAGATTCTTCCCGTTCACCACCAGCGTTTGTTGATGCGTGTTCTGAGCATCGGTCAAACTCAGATTAAATTCACTGTGATAATCCTGACCTTTAAACGCAGCCTGAGGTGCTGCACGCCCCTGACCTCCGAACATCGATTCGAAGAAACTTGAAAAGTCTCCCTCCTGATCACCAGAAAAATGATGCCCGCTAAAATTATCCGAAGGACGTTGCGCACGTTCCTTTTGACGAAATTGATCAGGATGCTCCCAGTCTTTTCCATACTGATCATATTTCTTTCGCTTGTCGGGATCACTCAGCACCTGGTTGGCTTCATTGATCTGCTGAAACTTCTTTTGGGCATCCTTATCGTTGGGATTAAGATCAGGATGAAGTTTCCTTGCAAGTTTTCGGTACGACTTTTTTATTTCGTCTGCAGACGCCGTTTTCTCAAGCTTTAAAATTTTGTAGTAATCTATGAACTCCATCGAAGAGATTTATTGATAATAACGTCCTGCCGGACCTGAGTAGTTTAAGTAGTTACGGCTTCATGCCAAAATGGAAAGGTAAGATGATGGAAGTTAAGGGACGTACACATTCCCTTCAAACCCTTGCATAAATCACAGATTCAGGATTGTTACCAGCATCATCGTTTTGTTACAAATCCTGCCGTCTTCTATTCCAATGATTTCAACCGCCTTTAAGGTTCAATCATTGGTATTGACATTAGGCAAATAGCGAATGTGTAGAGATGTTTACCCGGTAAAAATAATGGCATGATCCGGAAGGAGCGCATGTCTTGTGATGTTATAGCAACGACTGCGCTGCGTGACGCTATAAACTCACTATGAAATGTTCGGTGGTGCCGTTAAGTTAACTGCCGGTGGCACGAGTATTTCAGTATGGTTTATAAATCAAAAAAAACAAATAATTTATGAAAAAGACGATGTTCATTGCTTTGGTTCTTATATCTGCCTTTGCAACAGGTTTTGCTCAGAGCAAAACACCAAGTACTGTAATGGCTGCATTTAAAGAAAAATTTCCATCTGCTACAGATGTAAAATGGGGTAAGGAGAGCGCTAAAGAATATGAAGCTGCCTTTAAGTTAAATGGAGGAAATTATTCAGCCAGTTTTGACAACGCAGGCGTATGGCTCGAGACTGAAAGTCCTTTAAAGTTCGACCAGCTTCCAGACAAAGTTCAGAATGCTTTTGATGCTTCACACAAGGGACAAACAATTAAGGCGATTTCAAAAATAGAAACCTCAAAAGGAACAATGAAATACGAGATCGAAGTAAAACAAGGCAGCAAAACCCTTGAACTATTTTATCACGAAGATGGAACTAAGGCTAGCGAGTAATAATAACAATAGCAATTAGCGATAATAATAATTGTAATAGAAGGACAAAGCGTAGTACGCGTTTTGTCCTTTCTTCATTAAAGCAACTTAGAAGAATTTGAATCAATCTTCGAATGCCTGGTATGAAATTGATAAGATTTTCGTAACTTAGTTTTAAGATGGTTTAAGCATACAGAAGTGGACTCACCGCCGCATGCTTTTAAGTATAAAACCTAATAATTTAAGTCGTCCGCGCATTTTTTTACGACTGCACCTCCATTTCCAGTACAGAAACACATAAAAGACCCCAAAAGAGTGTCGCACCCGTGCTGACCCAGTGCCTACCCGGTGCTGACCCATTGAACAATGATTGCGGAAACTTTAGGGAGTCATTTACCAGTCTTTTGAGAAGCTACGCACACCGCCTTAGAAGAGTGTTTTAAAGACTGGAATTCATGCTTTTTTCGCGCAATCTGGTATCTTTATAATACGCCGCCACCTTATGCCAAAAATCAGGAAGAAAACCAAGGCCGATACTTCGGCTGCCTTTAGCAATGACGTTGCGTACCGGAATTACCGTAACCAGACTATACTATCTACCATCAAAAGGCCGAAGCCTTCAACATCTGCCGAGGCCCGGAATTCCAAAAAGCGTTTCAAGAATGCCAGCCATTGGGCCCATGAGATACTTAAGGACCCTGATCTGAAAAAGTTGTATTCAAAAGCCATTAGCGAAAAAATCTCAAATGCCCATACGGCTGCCATTCAGGATTACCTCAAAGGTCCGACAATCCACTACATCAGTTTGAAACAGTACACCGGCAGTATTGGTGATACCATCCGTATCAAGGCAACGGATAATTTCCAAGTCACCTCTGTAAATCTTCAGATCATGGATAGAAATGGTGAGGTAATTGAGAGAGGTCCCGCCGTCAAATATAAACGCAAGCCCATGATATGGATCTACACCCTGACGGTGGTCAACCCACAGTTAGAAGGAACGGTCATTAAGGTGGAGGCTAGTGACAGGCCAGGGAATACAGTTAAAAAAGAGGAGAAGATTGGAGTTTCGACGTTGCAAAACATAAAAGCAATTAACAGCCGTTCAGGAAACACTGTGAATTTGAAGCAACCAATAAATAAATCGGATGCAGTTGCACTAAAATTGGACATACGTAAAATTCTTGACCGGATCGAAGACGAACAGTTGCTTCGTAGGATCTATGAGTTTTTGAAACAAAGTGGAAAGAGTGAAGTCGGACAAATATGAAAGGGTTGAAATGTATCTTCTTCCTATCTCAATCAAAGGTTGTATAAACCAACTAAATGATAGAAGTATATGCCTCTTCGATAAGAGGTGTATCGGTAATTTGTACATAGCTAATAGTTATGCACAATTTTAAATAGCTTCGTTAAAACATTCAGACCAACATGAAACATTTACGTATCTCCCTCAGACAGAAATTCACTTCAACTGTTCGGAATTCTGTTTTTTTAACCCTTGCGATAGTCCTCTCCTGTTCGGACGAAAACAGCATCGTCACCAAAGAACAAGCCGACAAAATACCGATCAGCGCTGCAAAAGAACAATACCAAATACAGTTGACCAGTATAAGCAGTACAACCACAAACGCTAGACAGAAAACGAAGCGGATACAATTAATAAAAAATGTGGTATGGGCAAACGCCTCTTATAAAAACTTGCCAGCTGGTAACGTTCTGGTAGTGCCCAACAAGTTTGACAATGAGCTATATTTTAAACCCGACACAAATAAGAGTAAGCTACCGATAAGTTCTTTGACACACCTATTGTTCTATAAAGACAAGGCAAAAAGGCTACAAATGGAAGTTATTACCGTCTTGCCAAGTTACATGGGCCACGCTACAAGTTTTAATGGGGCGTTGGTTGTAGAGAATTGGAACGGTGATTTTCTTAGGGGTTATTCATTCAGGGATGGGGAAGCTTTTCCTTTAGCTACCTCTACACCAGTGAAAAAGAACGGCAGGTTTGGACTTCAGTGCACCACCACCAATTGGTTCACTTGTTTTGATTCGGAGCTTGCTTCTGGCTGTAATTTTGACTACGCAGAGGAATATGTGAGGTGACGTGGGAAGACGACCTCATCAACAACCCATACAGTGGTGGTGTAGGTGGTGGTAGCGGTTCGTCAAATGGTGGCGGAAACACCCCCAGCTATGGTTATTTGGCAGGGGAATTAACACCTGCTGTGCTTGACGAAGATGTACAATGGTCTACAAATGTATTAATAAATGCTCCGTCAGGTGATATTATAACTGATATAACTGAATATTTGAAATGCTTCAATCCAAGTTTACCGCAAAAATTACTATTTACGTAGATCAACCAACCAGTAATAGTAGAGCAACTTGGTCAGGAAGTCCACTCGACCCGGATGTTGGACATACTTTCATAGAAATTGAGCAAGAATCAACAAAACGAATTTTTGGTTTTTATCCAACCGAAGGAGTAAACCCTTTTACTAGCCCAACAGACGCAAGTTCACTTGTAGATGACAGCAATCACCCATATGATGTAAAAGTTGAAATTTCGGTAGATGCTAGCAGGTTAGCCAATGTGTTAAATCTTGCGAAGAACACACCGGCCACCTATGATTTAAATACATACAATTGCACAGATTTCGGAATAGCATTAAGTGCAGGTGCAGGTTACGTACTTTCTGATAAAAATGGAAGCTGGCCTGGAGGTGGCGGCAGTAATCCAGGCGACCTAGGTCAAGAAATTAGACTACTAGCATCATCCTATAACGTGGTTATTACAAAAACCTCAGGTAACGCTCCTTCAAACTCAGGAACTTGTAACTAAATAATTTTTATTATGACTAAAATAATTGCACTATCCAAAATCATATCTATTATTTTTGTGTTTATTCCGGTGTCTTGCTGCAGTCAACAATCAAAATCTCAAATTCGTCTAAGTGAAAACTTTATAAATTCGGTACTTAGAAATAAGATGACTACTGACGATGTAATTGAAAAGTTTATACTCGTTGATAAGACATCGGAGAGAAAAATCAAATTTGCACATCAACAAATTCAATACCTAAGGGAAGAGATTGAGAAAAGAAATGTTACTGAAAGTAAACTAAAATATTTTTCTTATGCTAAATCCGGCTATTCTGATTTATTAATATCTGAGTCTGAGGCACAGTATGTTGTGATTATTAGAAATGGAGATGAGAGATTTGCAACGATTCTACTCCAAGAGGGTAAAATTAAATCCTTTACAACAATGAATAAAGGAGGGAAACGTATTTTTATAACATTCTAGAAAAACTGTGCATAGTCGAGTAGGTAAAGGGGAATTACACCCCTAAACCTCTCACAGAACCGTACGTGAAGCTCTCACTTCATACGGCTCTTATTATGCAGTCATACTCTGTTTTTTTTTTCAGAATAACGTATACCCTAGTTCCCAATGGTAGAATAAATTTGGATATGAATTTCCAACTGTTCTTAACCAAGCAATAGCTTTCACCTTGCTTCCTTTAAAACTTTTGTACTTGTTCAATATCCAACGTATCATACGATGATGCAGGTAATAGAATACAGGCTTTAAACTACGCTTGCTAATCTTTCCATAATATTGGATCCAACCTCTAATCTTAGGATTTAGCAGATTTGCTATCCCTTGTATTGTCCATTGACTCTTGTTATGAAATCCTAACGCCTTTAGTTCTTGTGTTATGCGCACTTTCGATTTTCTGCTCATCTTGCAATCGTATTGTAAAAAACTCCCTCCTGTCTTTAACGTATTGCGTATCGGCTGAAGGCTAAATCCTAAGAAATCAAATTGCACGGGATAACCTTCTAAATTCCTCTTGTCTTTCTTACAGTAAATTATTCTCGTCTTCTCGGGATGGGCTGTTAAGCCACATTCGGTCAAGCGAGTTGTAAGGGTTGTCAAAAGTTGTGTCGCTACTGTATAGCTTTCACAATGAATGATCAGGTCATCTGCATAGCGTACCATTTTAACTTTCGGATAATACTTCTCCAACCATTTGTCTATGCAATAGTGTAAGTACAGATTGGCTAACAACGGACTAATTACTCCTCCCTGGGGCGTGCCCTTGCCTGTGGATTCTTTGATTGTTCCATCTTCCAGTTGCACCGGAGCTTCCAGCCATCTTTGGATGTACATCAATACCCACTTCTCTGACACATGCTTCCGCAAGGCTTTCATCAGTAACTCGTGACTTACGTTCTCAAAGAATTCTTTGATGTCAAGGTCTATCACCCAGCTATACTTTAGCACATTACTCTGTACTTCCCGTATCGCTAAATGTGCTCCTTTGTTAGGACGATAACCGTACGAATTTTCTACAAAGACTGTTTCTAAGCGTGGCTCTAAGTACGCTTTCACTACCTGTTGTGCTACTCTATCTCCTACTGTTGGGATGCCTAACGGACGGGTCTTGCCATTTCCTTTCGGTATGGTAACTCGTTTTATCATCGGTGCCAAATAACTTCCTGAAGACAGTCTGTTCCATATTTTGTACAATTCTTTTGATCGTACCTTGTCAAATTCAGACAAGCTTTGATGGTCGACTCCTGCATTTCCTCCATTACTTTTCACTTTCTTGTAGGCTTCCCATACCATCTGTTTGGTGATAGGTACTGACTTTGTCTCTTCTTTAAAAATCATCCTGCTTTAAAGTTGTCTTTAAATTAAAACCACATAATTGAAGTCCTTCGCTCCATTCTCATTACAAGAACTTCTTCGCTACTACAACTTCATCCGCCACCTTTAATGACCTTGGTAATTGTCTTACAGGTAGTGCCTGCTTGATGTTTCCCTTTTACATTCATTAAAGGCTTCCTGTGTTTCCGCGCTAAAGCCTAAATAATGTTCATGCCTCCTTTATGACGGTTGCCGTAGGGGCAGTGATCAGGTTACTTCCCTACTTATCCCTGATCTCTCGATATGGATCAGGTTTTGACAACAACTTGCCTTTTCGTCACTTCATCGGATGGTTCGCTTTCGCTCATCTCCAGTATTCGCACCTGACTGTTTACACAGCCTTTTCTACTAACGCTCAACACCGTACCATTACTGGCACAGCATCATAGTAGTGGTTTAACAAAAACACCTGAATGTCTTTGTTGGAAGGCCTACTTCCATCTTCATTGCAGTTATGTTGCTCGTGCAACCACAGCACACATCGAGTAGACGGCCTCACTTGAGTTAACCGATGAGGTTCGCCTCTCACACCATTGTACATATGCTTACGCCGAAGCTTCAGCAAAGGCGCTGCGTGTAACCATGTGCCATGCTGGCTGGGCACACACAAAATATTTATGCAATGATGGCGTGACATCAAGGTAGAGAGTATATTTATTCTACTAAGTTTGCCCACGTAAACAGGACTCGGTTTTAATAAGCCACCACTGCGCAAACATACAGACCGTTGATAACTATACAGGCGCATTGACTTCCATAAAAATGCTCGATTTACATGACGGTACCTTACTTAATTGTAAAGCATAGAATCAATAGTTCTTATTTTGATCAAAATTAAAGTTTCAAATTGATGGACAGATATTTTTTTCTTGGTTTGACGCAGGTAACAATAGTTGTTCACTTCCTCTTTATTCTTTTCGTAGTGTTCGGCGGTTTTTTTTCAAGAAGAGTTTGGTTGATTGTTGTTCATCTAAGCTGCGTCGCATGGGCAGTTTTTGCAGAGTTATCTCCTGGTGTGATTTGTCCGCTTACAAGTCTTGAAAACTATTTTGGATTCCGTGCCGGTCTTTCAACTTATGAAGAGGATTTTATAGCTCGATATCTGGTTCCAATAATTTATCAAGAGAGCTTGACAAGAGATGTTCAATTCGTCATCGTAGCCATCGTTATTACCATAAATCTAATTGCGTACAAGAATATGTATAGGCTAAAAGGAAGAGCAGAAAGGAACGGCACAAAATGAATGAAACTCGTCTTCGTAAAAATATATGGTTGCCATCACCGTACATGCAACATTGCCTGTGACGCGCTAGGGGGTTAAATTATATTCAATATAGAGTAGTTAGTATGAAGGACAATCATTTGCTTCAATTACGGTAACGATATATATACAAACCGTTGGCAGTAATAGTAGGACATCCCAAACTTCAGAAAGACTATAAATAATCGAACATAGATTTGACTTCGACAAAAGAAGATTTGACTACATTTTTTTATCCGCACTTGTAGACCTTTACAATATTAAAAACATAAAAATAGAAATTATGAAAGCAATTATTTACAGCGAATTTGGAAACGCTGATGTTATCAAAGTTATTGAGACGCAGAAACCAACTATTAAAGACGACGAAGTATTGATAAAGTCAGCAGCGGTTAGCGTTAATCCAGCAGACATAAAATACCGAAAAGGACTTATGCAGCAAAGACTTCCAATACAACTACCCTACACACCAGGACTTGACGTGGCAGGGACAATTGAAGCAGTAGGAAGCAATGTTTTCCGACTTAAAGTTGGAGACAAAGTTTTTGGCGGCAAACACGGAAACACCTACGCTGAATATGTTACGCTTAAAGAAACCCATACTTCTATTATGCCATCAAATGTTAGCTTCAATGAAGCAGCAGCCTTGGTTGTTCCATTGGTAACTTCCTATTCGTTTCTAATAGAAAATGGAAAAGTAAAAGAAGGTCAAAGGCTTTTTATTCAAGGCATAACAGGCGGCACAGGACAGGTAATGCTACAAATAGCTAAATCACTTGGATTGTATGTAATAGGAACAGCATCGCCAAACGGAATAGCGCTTGCAAAATCTCTTGGAGCTAATGAAGTAATTGACTATAAAAATGAAGACTTCGCCAGCGTAGTAAAGGACATAGACCTAGTAATTGATTTAGTAGGTGGAGAAACACAAATAAATTCTTTTAAGGCTTTAAAAAAGGGAGGAAAACTTTTTAGTGGTACTATGCCACCTTCACAAGAACTTGCAAAGGAATATGAAGTTGAGGCTAAATTTATATCATCATCCTACTCGTATGAAAAATTGGATTTCGGCAGAAGATTAGTGGAAGAAGGTAAAATCAAACCACAGTTTATAATAGTAATGAAATTAGAAGCAGCAGCACAAGCACAGGACTTAGTTTCAAAAGGGGGTATAAATGGCAAAGTTGTATTGGAAATTAATTAATTTTATGTAACCCTTTTGTAACTTAAAATGCCGGCAGCCAACTGTAAAATCCATTATGAAAAACACACAGCCTCGTAGGATTAAAACCATTAATGAATATCATCAAATCAAAGGTTTACCAAAACCTGAGCATCCGTTAGTTAGCGTTATACATTTAGATGAAACGCAGCAACTCACTGCTACACAAAAAGCGTGGGTATTTGATTTTTATTCTATCGCCTTGAAAAGAAATTTTGATAGCAATGTAAAATATAAATACGGTCAGCAAACGTATGATTTTAATGAAGGCGTTATGTTTTTCATTGCACCCAACCAGGTTTTTTCAGTGCAAACGGATAGGGATTATAAACTTTCGGGATGGATGCTACTCATTCATCCCGATTTCTTATTGCAAACATCTTTAGCAAAAGCGATAAATCAGTATGAATATTTTAGCTACTCGGCGAATGAAGCTTTACATCTATCAGACAAAGAAGAAACAGCCATTACAAATATTTTCAAGAGTATTCAGCAAGAATATCATTCTACTATTGATACGTTTAGCCAGTCGGTAATCATTAACCAAATTGAATTATTGCTCAATTATTCCGACAGATTTTACCATCGTCAATTCATTACCAGAAAAATAAATAATCATCAGATTTTAATTCGATTAGAGGAAATGCTTAATGAATATTTCCGCAATGACCATTCAATAGAAAAGGGATTGCCAACTGTGCAAGGCATTGCACAGTCTTTAAATTTGTCACCAAATTATTTAAGCAGTTTACTTAAAGTATTGACAGGACAAAGTACGCAACAACATATACACAACAAATTGATTGAAAAAGCAAAAGAAAAGTTATCAATAAGCAATTTACCAATAAGCGAAATTGCATACGAGTTAGGCTTTGAACATTCACAGTCATTCAGTAAATTATTTAAGACAAAGACAAGCCTTGCACCTATGGAATACAGACAGTCATTCAATTGACTGAACCCACTACCGGAGTGTTATGGAGACAAAATACCAATGGCTTCATGCTCCGCATAAACGTCTGCGGTAAAAGTCCCGCCCCTCGCAAATCTGCAAAACGTAGTATGCAACCTAACTATAGACTTAAAAATTATAGTATAACAGACAACATTAAATATGGCCACAACATTTATAGACAGAAAAAATAGGATAAAATCATTAGGCCTTACGACCTTACTTTTTTTACTTTTTGCTGATCAGGTATCTGCCCAAACGACAGATTCATTAAGACAACAAATTGAAAAAATAGCTTCGTCAAAAAATGCAATTATTGGCGTTTCAATTATTGGTAATAACGGTAAGGATACAATTTCTCTAAATGGTGAAAGACATTTTCCGTTGCAAAGTGTTTTTAAATTTCATATTGCATTGTCAGTCTTATCACAAATAGACAAAGGGAAATTTTGGATAGGCGAGAAAATTAAAATTCGTAAAAAAGATTTATTGCCAAATTTATATAGCCCAATTAGAGAAGACTACCCAAACGGAGCAACACTTTCTATTTCGAAAATTTTAAAATATACAGTTTCAACAAGCGATAATGTAGGATGTGACGTTTTACTAAGGTTAATTGGTGGACCGAAGGTGGTTGAAGATTATTTTGCAGGAAACAACCTTAAAGATATTTCCATAAAATTCAACGAAGAACAGCAACAGGCGAATTGGGATTTACAATTTCAAAATTGGACAACACCATTTGCAAGCAGTGAAACTCTGGCAAAGTTTTATTACA
>Ga0209511_1002486_pt1 | contig 15062 bp, 15 predicted proteins | sample SSSSmetaG_FD_184141 | JGI IMG/M metagenome (GOLD analysis project Ga0209511, IMG submission 184141) | Glacier valley bacterial and archeal communities from Borup Fiord, Nunavut, Canada, to study Microbial Dark Matter (Phase II) - ​SSSS... | ecosystem: Environmental > Aquatic > Freshwater > Ice >...
GGAACAGGTGATTTTATATGAGAATCAACCATAATATTTCGGCCTTAAAAGCTAACAACCAACTATCGAAAACAAATTCAGCACTTGACTCTAGCTTAGAGAAATTATCCTCAGGCTTTCGAATCAATAGTGCAGCAGATGATTCAGCAGGCTTAGCAATTTCAGAAAAAATGAGAACACAGATTTCGGGTCTTGATCAAGCATCCAGAAATGCTTCGGATGGTATTTCCGTTATTCAAACAGCAGAAGGTGCACTAATCGAAGTGGAGTCTATGCTACAAAGAATGAGAGAGTTAGCAGTTCAGTCTGCCAATGGTACGTATACAACAGACGATCGTGTTGCTATCCAAAGTGAAATTGATCAGTTAAGTCAAGAAGTTACAAGAATATCAGATACGACAGAATTTAATACCATGACCTTATTAGATGGTAATATTGATAGAAAATCGTATTCCAGTGATAATAGAGTGAGTTTAGTATCTTTATCCGATACGGTAGCTGTAGGAAATTATAGTGTTAATATTTCGCAGGATGCAAGGCAAGCAGTTGTAGTTGGTAATGTTACTAATTATGCAGGATTGTCATCTGGGAAGATTACGGAAGATCAAAAAGGATCAATCAATGTGAATGGAGAATCCATAACTGTAAGCGAAGGTGATACCATTGATGAAGTTTTTGAAAAAATCAGAGATGCTTGTGACAATGTTGATATTAATGTATTTGCAGTTGATACAACAACACCATCCCTTGTTAATAACTTAGACAATGCAGGTTATACAAGCAAATTATTAGCAGATACCGATAACTTGGTATTTGTATCAAGAGATTATGGTTCGAACGAGAAAATTAATATTTTCTCTGATAATCCAAAGTTATGTACTTTACTTGGGCTAACCATTACTGGTACAAGTGCATCGGGAGTTGACGCGAAGGCAGCAATTGACTTAACAGTTACAGATTCTTTGTTTGAAAATACGGCAACCGTTTCTGTAGAGGGAAATAAGATTACAGTATCTGATAGTAATGACTTCAAGATGGTATTTGAAGTAGAACCCGGAACAGTTGGAACAATATTTACCGACACTCCGATTGGAGGAGTAGCTTTACCTCCGACAGGTGGCACAATAAAACCCATTAAAGTATCAGTTCTTGATGCGGGACCAATGGATCTACAGATTGGCGCTAACGAAGGACAAACCATGTCAGTAAGAATTCCAAAGGTTACACCTCAGACTTTAGGCATTGATAAAATCAATATCGGTACTTCTGATGGCGCGCAAGAAGCAATTGGATTACTAGATACTGCAATTGAGCAAGTATCTGCAATCCGTTCAAAACTTGGTGCATATCAAAACCGTTTAGAGCACTCAATTTCTAACCTGGATGTTACCTCTGAAAATATGACGGAGTCATTATCACGTATTGCAGATGTTGATATGGCAGAGGAAATGGCAAACTATACACAAAAGAACGTACTAGCACAAGCCGGTACTTCAATGCTTGCGCAGGCAAACCAAAGACCACAAACAATCTTAACCTTGTTACAAAACTGATAAAGGCAAAGAAAAAGCAGTATAGATTGTGCATGTGAGAGGAAAGATGTTTATGAAAAAAGAAGTGATTCAGGGTTTTACAGCAAGAATTACACAAGCCTCCAAGAGTGAACTGGTTGTTATCCTTTATGAGATGATACTGGCTGAACTAGAAGAAGCAAGATGTGCATATAAGATTGGTGACTTCACTGCTTTTGATAAAGAGCTAAAACGGGCACAGAAATTTGTGGGTGAATTAATGGCAGTCTTGGATTATAAATATTCCCTAGCCTATGATTTGTTAAGTCTCTATCTCTATGTGAGTAAAAGGATCATTTCTGCAATAATGAAGAGAAATCCGGAGGTATTAGATAGCGTAGAATCGGTGCTTAAAAAGCTTTTAATAGGATTCGAGGGTGTTAGCAAAGAAGACCATAGCGGCCCAATGATGCGTAATACACAACAGCTTTATGCAGGATTAACCTACGGAAAAGGTAAGTTAAATGAGACTTACATCGATCTAAATAGTAGAAATCGCGGATTTACCGCGTAAGAATAAATAGTAGTGTTTTTTACAAATAAAGTGAGGAAACTCTCAAAGCATTGACTTGCTGGAGTTTCCTCACTTTTTTCATGGTGATTACCATGGCATAACATATCATATGGTAGTGCATCAAGCATTCATTTAACAATTATTATCGATAGCTTTTGCTTCTCTAAGTAAAAATTTATACCTTTTTTGGACTGCATTTACTTCATAGATACAACAGTCTATTAGGTCGGGATCGACTACATTCTCAAAATTAGAATAGGCAGCTTCTAAGGCTAATTTTGTTTTGTTAATTTCTTTTAATAATAAATCCTCCTTTGGAGATTTCTTCTTCCCAAATAGTGACATGATAGCACCGTCCTTTCTTAAACTCCTCTTCTTGATTTGTTAATAGTATAGTCAAATTATTTCCTTATTATTCTATATAATTAGAATAAATTGGATAAACCAGTATATAAATATACTAGGTTGTATCACAAACTAGGGGGTTAAGATGGACAACATAATACTTATCGCAATCATCGTTATATGTATTGTATTAATTATAGGCTGTGTCATTAAGCACAGGCCTGATTTAATTGTGAACTTCATGCTACGTGCTTGTCTTGGTACGGCAGGAATTTATCTTTTAGACATGATTTTTAATGGAAAAGGATATGGAGTTATTGTTGGAATTAATGGGGTTACTGTAATGACAACAGGATTTTTGGGGTTGCCCGGTTTTATATTGCTCTATGGGCTTGCAATTTATTATGCATTTCAATAATGGTTTAAGCATTCGTGTAACGAAATAAGAATGACAAAAAGACATCGTACCTAGGAGAGTCCTCATCATAAATTTAACCCAGGTGAACACCCAGATGTGCACCTGGGTTTTTGTATAGATAATGTAACCTGTTATACTTATTATTGTTGTGAAAATTGACAAGAAGTAAACCATCAAATGTAAATAAGTACCAAAAATATATTTTTTAACAGTGATTTGATTGACATCATATTGTTGGTATTGTATTATGTCCATATCGATACATTCTAAAAATTCTTTATACAATCTTTGATACAAAATGAAATTCTTATGCATCACCCATTTCCACTTAGGATACAAAATGAAATTCTGATTTATCAACAATTTCCATTTGAGTTACAATTGAACAGGAGGGATTATTAGTTGGAAAGAAATTTGGCTATCTACGATTCCGATGTAGTATATGCCACTCGTTTAATGGAATTTTTTAAAAGAACAAAAGATTTTGCCTTTGAAGTCTCTGTATTTACTAGAAAAGATTGTCTAGAGGATTATGTAAAGAATAAAAAGATTGATTTATTACTACTAGATGATAATATATCGCAGGAGGAAGTGAAGCATGAAAATATTAAACTAATTTATTTGCTATCTGATAAAAAAAGTGTAAAGCAGGATTTATCTATTCCAAGTATTTTTAAATATCAATCGGCACAAACAATTATGTCGGAAATTATATCTTACTATGCAAGCGAAGAAAGGGAAGTCGGCGTGGGCTCCTTTTTAAATCATACGAAATTGTTTACAATCTTTTCTCCAATCTTAAGTGCCAATAAATACGCGTTTGCATGGTCCTTTGCAAGTATTTTAGCAGAGAAGAAAAAGACATTACTTATCAATCTTGAATTATTTCCAAACATGCCAGTATCACTTTGTGATGCGGCAGATCAGGGTTTATCTGAATTTATCTATTATCTGAAACAAGACAATCCCAATATCATTATGAAAATGAAATCGTTGCTTCGTTATACAGGGAAGCTAGCCTTTATGCCTGGAGTTACACATGGGTTTGATTTACTTTCCCTAAACAAAGAAGAGATCAGCAAATGGATGGAAGAGTTAAAGTCCTTTAAAGAGTATGAAATAGTTATTTTTTACTTGGGATTTTACTCGGAGGCTGCCATGGAAGTGTTGTCTAAAAGCAGTTATATCTGCCTACCCACCACAGACAACTTTTATGAAGATGCAGTATTAAGAGAATGGGAACGGCAGACCAATTTAACCGGTCTCGAGGTAAAACAGGAAAAATTCCAACGTATCAGTATACCAAGGGAAGAAGGGTTGGGCAAAAAGAATTTTTCCATACAGGAGCTAAAAGGCAGCAGTATATGGTCATGTGCAGAACAATATATCGGTAAATATAAATTGGGTGATTAAGTTGAAAGGGGGTATTATGGATTGCCTAAAGCAGAAGCTACAAGAAACAGTGCTAGAGAGTGTAGATTTAAGTAAAGAAATTGATGATATGGATCTTCTCGAAATCATTGATCAAACGCTTTTATTCAAAGCAAGAGAAAATTATATCAGTATGATTGAAAAACGAAGGCTGAGAAAAGATATTTTTAATTCTATTCGAAAATTCGATATACTCCAAGAACTAATCGAAGACCCAACAATAACTGAAATCATGATTAACGGAGCAAATAAAATCTTTATTGAGCAAAATGGAAGACTCTTTCCTTCGGATAAACAGTTTGAATCCGCTAAGAAGTTAGAGGATGTCGTACAGCAGATTGTATCACAATCCAACCGAATTATTAATGAGGCGAGTCCAATTGTAGATGCAAGACTCTCGGATGGTTCCAGGGTAAACATTGTACTTCCCCCGGTTGCTATGGATGGAGCAGTGGTGACGATACGTAAATTTCCTGATAAACCAATTACCATTGAACAATTGATTGAATATGAGTCAATTACCAAAGAAGCAGCAGAATTCTTAGAACAGCTCGTAATTTCTGGCTATAACATCTTTATTAGTGGCGGGACCGGTTCCGGTAAGACCACATTCTTAAATGTATTATCTAATTTTATCCCAAGTAATGAAAGAATTATTACAATCGAAGATTCCGCAGAACTGCAAATACGAAACATTCCCAATCTCGTAAGATTAGAGGTGCGTAATGCAAATGGTGAGGGAAATAATGAAATCAGCATACGTAACTTAATAAAAACATCACTTCGTATGAGACCTGACAGAATCATTGTGGGAGAAGTGAGAGATGCTGCCGCAATTGACATGCTGCAAGCGCTAAATACCGGACATGATGGCTCTCTTTCAACGGGTCATGCCAATTCTCCAACAGATATGCTTAGTCGGTTAGAATCGTTAGTGCTTCTTGCCGCCGATATTCCACTTCTTGCCGTGCGAAAACAAATTGCATCGGCCATAGACATTATTGTACATCTTGGAAGGCTCAGAGATAAGACCAGACGAGTCCTAGAGATTGTTGAAGTATTAGACTGCTTGGAAGGTGAAGTAAAGATTAATAAGCTCTTTACCTTTATCGAGAGTGGAGAAGAGAATGGACGAGTGAAAGGTAAGCTTACTAGAATGAAACAGGGTTTAATTCATACAGATAAATTACAAAGGGCAGGAATGAATCCTTTGGGTAATACAGTTATGGGCGAGAATTTGCTGAATAATACAGTCAATTGCGAGGATAACCCACCAGAGGAGGCATATGGTTGATGATTATAGTACCTATCATTTTACTTTATCAGAGAAAACAGTATATTTTCTGCAGGGATTAATGATTGCCACAATCGTGGGTGCACTTTTCTATCAGAGTATGATAGCAGTAGTTTTTTTCAGCCCATTTCCGTTTATGTTCATAAGAAAGAAACGAAAGCAATGTACGAAGGAACGACAATGGCAGTTGAACCTTGAGTTTCGAGATGGAATAACTAGCTTACTTGCTGCACTGAATACAGGGTATTCAATTGAACATGCGTTTGAAGAGGCAAGAAAGGATTTAAAACTTATATATGAAGATAATTCACTTATTATGAGGGAATTTTCCTATTTGGTGCATCAGATTAATATGAACATTACCGTGGAAAGGGCACTTAATGATTTTGGAGAGCGAACTGGTGTGGAAGATATTATTAATTTCTCGGAAGTTTTTGCGACAGCAAAGCGAACCGGAGGGGATATCATAAAGGTGATTCAAACAACCTGTAACACCATTGGCGATAAGATAGAGATTAAAAGAGAGATAAAAACATTGATTACTGCCAAGAAATTTGAAGCAGATATTATGAAATTAATTCCTTTTGGCATACTGCTCTATCTTATGCTTTCATCACCAGGATTTTTAAATCCTCTTTACCACAACATTCTTGGAGTAATTATAATGACTGTGCTACTGGGAGTTTATCTAGGCGCCTATCTACTGACAGAGAAAATAATGGCAATTGAAGTATGAAAAGAATGTCAATACTTTCGTGAGAATATATGCTGCACGCCCAAATTAGACTTTAGATGCGCTAAACCAGAGTCAAAATATTTGCTAAAATCCTAACTTAAGGAGAAGGTAACGCATGATATATGTAAATATAAGCTTTTTCCTTCTTCTTATAGGGGGGTATGCTGTTTCGAGAAAAGGTATAAAAGAGTGGGAGAAAACCATTGATAGAAAGGTACATAAATTATATTTTTTATACCCATTGGCACATTTTATCCTAACAAAAACCGGAATGGAAAAGCTCCTGCAAAAGAAAGAAAAAGTTGGGGAAAGCCTAAAAGCATTGAATGTCACAACGAAGACGGAAATGATTCAAAGACTCTATTGGTGCAGTAAACTATCTACCGTAGTACTGATTTTTTTTCTATTTAATTCTTTTTCCTTTGTCTATCATCTTCAAGCAGGAGCTTTGACACAGATATTGGACGGAAACTATTTAATGAGACCCAATCACGGCGATGGAAGTGATGAGATCGAATTAACAGTGAACATGGATCGCAAGGAGACAAAGGAAAACAACTCAATTAAAAATGAAGCTGAAAATTATGAAAAAGATATGGTAATTGAAGTGGAAGAACGAAGCTATACCAATCAGGAATTGAAGGAAGTATTTGAGTATGCAAAAAATTATATAGGGGACGAGCTTTTAGGGGAGAACCAGTCGGCAGATAACATTTATTATAATTTGAATTTTAGCCGTTCCATTCCTGGGACAAGTATTTCTATTGAGTGGCAGCCAGAAGATTATAACTTAATTGACCGAAATGGAAAGGTTAAGAATGAGGATATAGATTCAAAGGGTGTAGTTACTACGATTACAGCTGTTCTTTCCTACCAAGAAAAGAAACAAGAATATATGATACCGCTGCGAATTATGCCGAAAGTTTATTCCAAAGAGGAACAGCTTTACATGGCACTGAAAGAAGAGATTAGTACGTTTTCCAAGAAAACAAGTGTAGAGCAAAGGTTAGAGCTACCGCAGATTATAGAAAATTACAAGCTAAACTGGGAGGAAGAAAATCCTCCTACCGGTACATATTTACTGATATTCGGCATCTTTGTATCGATACTTGTGTGGATTTATAGGGATCAGGAGCTTGGACAGCAAATGAAGAAAAGAAAAGAACAGCTACTCCAAGATTATCCGGAAATTATTAATAAATTTACGCTTTTGGTAAATGCGGGAATGACTGTGAAACAAGCATGGACCAAAATAGTGGAAGATTATGAAGGGAAATCAAAAAGATATCCTCTATCAAAACGTTTTGCTTATGAGGAAATGATCGTTACAGGAAACGAGCTAAAATTAGGAGTTTCAGAAAGTAGTGCGTATGAGCAATTTGGGAGAAGGATTAGGATATTACCTTACATGAAGTTTAGTTCCTTGATTGCACAGAATTTAAAGAAGGGAAGTAAGGGGCTTTCTGATTTATTAAATAAAGAAGCGATTGAGGCTTTTGAAGAACGAAAGGAGGCTGCGAAAAGAATGGGAGAAGAAGCAGGAACGAAGCTACTTGTACCCATGATGATGATGTTACTTATTGTTTTATTCATTATTATAATACCGGCTTTTATGTCATTTGGAATATCGTAAGGTTAAGAAAATAAGTTTGAATAAGTAAAGATAGTATGGAGGCGTGGAAAAATGAAGAATAGCATAAAAAAGTTTTTTACTTGGGAGCAAGACGGCGTTGGAGTAGTTGAAATAATATTAATTTTAGTTATATTAATCGGATTAATACTATTGTTTAAGGATCAAATCACAAGTATTATCACGAATGCCTTTGAGGCTATTACGGGTGATTCCACTAGCATTATGCTGGAATAAGAGATGAACTTGTAGTAGGGGTGGATAGAAGAATATTGAAATAGAGATGGAGGTAAGCATTTGATAAAACACGAGAATCAAAAGAGCAAGGTCGGAGGCTCTATCACCGTATTCTTAAGTTTAATACTTCTTTTAATTCTGTCCTTAATATTAACAACCATTGAGGGGGCAAGAGTTAGTACTGCCAAGACCGTTGCTCAACGAGCATTGTTTACCGCGATGGATTCCGTACTTGCAGATTTTTATGCGCCTCTTATGGAAGAATATCATATCTTGGGATTAGATACAGGTTATGGCACCAATACGGTACAGGAGGATTGCATCTTGGACCGATTGCAAGAATATATGTCTTATACGTTCTCACCTAATCAGAACTTCAGTGATTCGTCTGAGGAGGGTGTGGAGCTCTATGACATATCAACTGTAAACTTATCAATTACAGATCGAACGAACTTAATGGATCATGAGGGAGAATTATTTATTAACGAAGCTGTAGAGTATATGAAATACGAAGAAATTGCAGATGGGTTAGAAGTATTCATGAATAAAATGTCAATGCTTGAAAGCCCACAAAAAGTGAGCGTTTTGTATGAAGAAAAGACGAAGGTAGAGGAAGAGCTTGTAGCAATTGATGAGGGAATCTTGACCCTTATGAATTTGCTTGATGGTGTAAAAACGAGTGAGGGTGGGCTCGTGACCACCAAAGATGGAGCGTTAAAAATTTCAAACTATTTTGTAAAAAAAATCTGTCTAGGTGAGATTTCAAAAGAGCAGGTTGGGATAAATAATGATAGTGTTTTTCAAGCAGTAAAGGGTTACTATGTGAATCCCATGACTGATTTTGAAGGAATCGAGGAAGTGTTTTCAAGGTTGGAGGGACTTATACAGGAGGATCAAACGCTGATAGAAGAATGTAGCGGTGTGACGGCTTCCATAGAATCAAAAACAGTAACCTTAGATAAGTTAAATGAGGAAAGTGACAAAACCAAAGAAATTAAAGCAAAAATAAAAAAAATAAAACAGTCAATAGAGGATTTAGAAAGTCGTAGAAGTGAACTCCAAACAGACATTGCAGGACTTGCACTCAAAAAAAATGAATGTAGTGCAGAAATTCAAGGGAAAAAGAATGAAATCTCAATCTATAGGAATGAAATCATAAATAAGATAAATGCTTCTTTCCCCATCATTGATAAAATGAAAGAGAAGTCAATTGAGGCAAATGGACTGATCATGAGTTATGAAAACCATCTATATGAAGAGAAAGACGAGATAGAAAAAGAAACTTTTCTTGGCTTAGAAGACGACCTTTTGGAACTAAAAAAGTATATAACGAATGACCAGGGGGAAGGCTATGATTTTGAAGAAATGAAGAATAAATTGGAGGCTGACTTATCGGTATTAACGGAGGAAGACACTTACTTAGAAGAAATGGCACAGAAATTAACGAGTGAAGAATATAGCGGTTCAAAAGTAAGCTTTCAAAAAGCAAAAGAAGCCTTAAGCACCTATCAGATAGAGGGACTTACGATTGATTATAGTTCCCTTGTCATAAGTAAAAAGGAAGATAACAACCCGTTAAGTATGATACAGTCCCTTATCAATGATGGAATTTTGGGTCTTGTCGTTGATCCAAATACCATATCAGAGGCAGAACTTACGGAAGAACTTCTTCCTTCTGTGATTGCTGCAATGGAAGGTGAGGATAATGATGATTTTGGACTTGACATTACCTCCCTCTTAAAAGGGGTGACGCTTGGAGAAACGAATAATGAAGCAAGTAATATCTTTGCAAGCTTTGGTCAGTCGGGAGGAGCCACATCCTCCGTCGGCACGGGTATGAATGCAGTATCGGAGCATTTGCTTTTTCAAGAGTACCTACTGAAACACTTCCCAAAGTATCAAATGAAAACTTCGGAAACAGAGGTAAAAAAGCCTTCTGTACTTACTTACGAGCAGGAATATATTCTGGTTGGTAAACGAAAGGATATGGATAACTTATCATCGGTGGTCTCTAAAATTGTATTTATAAGAACGGTGATGAACTTTATGAGTATTCTTGGTGATCGGACAAGGTGTAATGAGGCTAGGATTACTGCAGCAGCGTTAGTGGGCTTTACCGGTTTACCGATACTAGTTAGCATTACGAAGATGCTTATATTAATCATTTGGGCATTTGCGGAAGCACTTGTGGATACAAGTGCACTTCTTCAAGGGAAGGAGGTACCATTTATGAAAAGTAAAAGTGATTTAGTAATAAAGTATACCGACCTATTCATGCTTAATCGAGTATTTATCGAGACGAAAGCATCACAAATGAAGGAAGGAAAGGGTGCTTTGGGCTTTACCTATCAAGATTATTTGCGTATCTTCTTATTCTTAATGAAGAAGGAGGTAACAGCCTATCGAGCGATGGATTTAATACAAGAGAATATTCGAATACGATATGAAGATACCTTCTCATTACAAAATTGCATGTTTGGTTTTACAGTGAATGCTCGTTTTCATATTCAGTCTAGATTTCTTCAATTCTCCTTTGTCAAAAAAATTCTCGCTACGGATGGAGCTGGATATAATTATGAAGTATCAAGTGGCTATAGTTATTAGTTAACCGGCAAAGCAGTTGTGAATAGCTTTGATTGGGTGGATTGGGATGTCCGCTCTCCTTATAAAAGTGTCTAAAAAGTTTTTCTACATATGTCTCTAGTAAATCAAATATTATAACTTCTCTCTCCAAGAAATCATTTGCTTTATATAAGTACAATCTTTAGAAGAACGGACATCCCAGTCCATCCAATGTTTTGCAAGCGTGAATTAAGATAAGAGGTAAATTGCAGGCATGGGGGTTAGAGTGATAGAAAAAAATAGAAAATGTACAAATGAGATAAAGACAAATCACATCAGTAAAGCATCAATGACAGTAGAAGCGTCGTTGGTGTTTCCCCTTTTTTTATACTTTTTTATTGCTTTTCTTTATTTTTTTCAAATTATTACGATACAAGAAAAATTGCAGTCTGCCATCACGGAGATGGGATTAAATACGGCTAAATATGCTTTTATTTATCAGGATTACATAGGTAACGTTGGAACCGAAAGCATGGATCAATCCTTCCTTGGGGTTGAAGGTGCAATGAGTGTGAAAGAACTCACGGATGCAGTGATAGACGGTGCTTTATTAAAATTGAAACTAATGAATTATGTGGATGTAGATTCTGTTAATCGTTCTTGTATTCAGGACGGTTTTTCCGGGATTGATTTGTCTTATTCTACGGTGTTGAATGAGGAAGATTGCATTGATATTGTTATGCGATATCAAGTGCAAATACCCATTAAGCTATTCCAATTAGATGATATGAAAATGATACAAAGAGTGAGACTTCGTGGCTGGACAGGGCAGCAGGTTCAGGCAAATTATACGATAGAGACAGCCGAAGAAACACCCGAAGAAACACCCGAAGAAGAGGCAGAAGAAAAAACGATTGCCTATATTACGGAGACAGGTACCGTATACCATCTTAGCAGAAACTGTTCTCATCTAAAATTATCAATCAAGACAGTGCAAGGAATACCAACCGATTTAAGGAATGACAATGAAGGCAAATATTATGCCTGTCTAGTTTGTGGATTTAATGAGATTAATAGTACGAATACTTACTATATTACGGATGATGGAACAAGATACCATACGAGTTTGAACTGCAGTGGGCTAAAACGAACAATTATTGAAGTGAATTTGTCCCAAGTGCAAGGAAAAAGAGCGTGTTCACGTTGCGGGAAATGATTACTAGGAGGTTATATGCCAAAGATTATTATGAATTCAATTATAGGGGTTATGCTATTGCTCTGCACTATACAGGATCTCAAACAGAAAGAAGTTCGCATCTGGATGATAGGGATTGGAGCAATACTTTTATGTATTTGTGTACCATTTTGTAATTCCTTTTCCCTAATAGATTGTATTGGAGGAATATTGGTTGGGGGAAGTGTGGTGCTTATTAGTAAAGCAACTAGAGGTAAAGTTGGAATGGGAGATGGACTCATACTGTGCGCAACTGGAATTGGTCTGGGGCTTTGGGGTAATCTTGAACTATTTGCATTTGCTTTATTCATGGCAGCAGTACTTTGCATTGTGCTATTAATTCTAAGGTTGGTAGATCGGAAAAAAAGCATACCTTTTGTACCTTTCCTTTTTTTAAGCTATTTAGGAATACTTTTTGTAAAATAAAAAAAGATACACAGTATTTTATGGACACATAGTGGTCGTGTACTGTAAATGTGAAAGAATTGGTATAAATGTTTTAATGTTTTCGGCTGATAGGAGAACTTGTATGGATAAGAAAAAATTAATCGCAGGTAGTTTCACCGTGGAAGCTACCTTTATTATGCCAATTATTTTGATGACAATATTTTCACTGATTTATTTATCCTTCTATCTTCATGATGTGTGTAGATTGCAAGCAATCGTTGATAAAACACTCAATAAGGCCGGGCTTATAATCAAACATGAGGCAAGCATTGAAGATGGTGAGACCGATTATGAAAACATCAATGGGCGGGGTGTATTCTACCTTGTGGTAGGAAATACGGAGGATGAGGAGGAAAGCATTCAGGCCTATTTACAACAGGAATTAGGGTCTGGATTATTTTTGGCTAAGGTGATGGATATTAACGTAAATGCCGAAAAGTTCAAAGTTAGTATTTCTGTTAAAGCAGATATGCAAATTTCGTTGGTAGGTGTTCGGAAATTACTGCGTCCCTTTGCCGGCGAAGTTGTAGTGGAGGGCAAAAGTATAGTCCATAACCCAGCAGAATTTATACGGATGGCAGAGGTTATCATGGATACAGGAGAAAAGATAAAAGGGGTCGAAGGATTGAAAGAGAAGTTAGCTAATACTATAAGTAAGGTACGATAAAGGATAAGGTGGCTAGAAGTACAGCAAGAGAAATTATAACGAAAGCGATATTAATAATAGGAAAAATAGATTGCTGAGGGGCGACAAAGAAATGGAAGTGGAGTATAAAAGAGACATTCATCATAATTATATGGTGATAAAAGAGAACGAAGATATGGTAGCAGATCAATATTGTATTAAGATGCTATCCTACCATTCGGTAGAAGGAATATTACCATTGGAGCGAAGATCAATTGATAACCAAAGTTTATTCTATTATGATATCACCGCAAAGCAAGCATTAAATAATCTGTTTGATAAAATAGCATTACCTTACAAAAGGTTGAAAATCCTATTTGTCAATATGATCGCTATCATTGAGCGAGCAGGAGACTATTTATTAATTGAGGATGATTTTATCTTAATGCCGGAATACGTTTTTATCGATGTTACGATGGATACTCCATTTCTTTGCTACAGATCCGGGTACCGCAAGGATATCAAAGAACAGATGAGCAGCTTCATCGAATATATAATGAATAAAGTGGATTATAAGGATGATGAAGCAGTATTATTAATATATAGCCTATATATGGCAAGTAAAGAAGAAGGCTTTACCTTTCATCATTTACTTACAATATTACAGAAACAAAATGATAAACCGGTGATGGATTCTAATCAAAAAGGAACTGATTTTCCACCTGAGTTTATTCCACACAATAGTAGTTTGTTAAAGGAGCAGCAAGATAAAAAAATCCCTGCAATTCCTATGATGATGGAAAAGCTCCTTGGAGAAAAAGAGGTCCAATATTATGAGCCAAAAACATATATATTCACGGCGGCGTGCATTCTCGGAGGAGCTCTTATCGTTTCCGTGTCTTTTCTGTCTAAAATAATTTTTAATTCCATGGGTAACAGAATTGACCTCAGTAAATTATTTGCTCTCCTACTTATCCTTCTTTGCGTGGAAGGTTATTTGCTAGCTAAAATATGGGACAAAAAGAATCAAATTACAAAGATTATTGCAAAGGAAGAATATGTTGATCCTCAGTTAGAGAAGGAAAATATAAACATCCATGCTCCTTTACGTCAGGGAGGAAGGGAAGAAAGAAAGCAACAATATTCTTCCCTTCTTTGCGATAAAGAGGACGTGAAGAACAAGGAATACCCTAAGTCTGTAGAAATAATGCAGAACAGATTAGAGTGTAACCCAACCTGCCTATTGTCAGAAATGAGTGAAACCCCCCGCTATATCTTAGCGTCAAGTGACGAAATAAAGTACGAGAGTATTGAAATAACAGAATTTCCATTCTTTATCGGGAAAATAAAGAAAAATGTGGATTATTGCCTAGATAATAATGCGGTTAGTAGATATCATGCAAAGCTTACCTGTGATCAGGGCCAATTCTTTATTACTGATTTGAACTCTACGAATGGAACCTTTTTAAACAAGGAAGCTCTTAAAACATACCAAAGGAAGGAAGTAGCAATTGGAGATGAAATTGCATTTGCAAACCTTAAATATCGGTTTTTATTACAGTAATTGCAATAACAAGCTTATACAAATTCCATTTCGGAAATGCTCAAAAGTGGTAAATAAATTCATACATTGGCCAATTAGAGAGGTGAAACTTTGATTGGTCATTTTTATTTGATCTATTGACTTTGATATAGATACAACAGGGAACAACTTCAATTTATATATAATGACAAAATACACCAAACAAAGTTTGTAGTATTTGCATATGGTAAAATATGATAAATTGTAATATTATTAAATACAATAATTTTCTTCCTTCCTTCAGAGTTCAGACGCTGTCGGAGCTGTAAGTAGCAGGTTGAGGTTAGAAATTACAGTATAGTTATTAATGATAGTGTAAAGTTTGATATGAAAAACTAGATTTAAAAAAACAATCCTTCATGACCTTGAAAAGAAAATAAAATGATCAAAGATTTAGGCAGCGGCAGGCAACGCCAACCTTGAGTGCATCAAAAAG
>Ga0209511_1002488_pt1 | contig 15057 bp, 16 predicted proteins | sample SSSSmetaG_FD_184141 | JGI IMG/M metagenome (GOLD analysis project Ga0209511, IMG submission 184141) | Glacier valley bacterial and archeal communities from Borup Fiord, Nunavut, Canada, to study Microbial Dark Matter (Phase II) - ​SSSS... | ecosystem: Environmental > Aquatic > Freshwater > Ice >...
GTCTTCTCGAATCTGCTCAACAACGCGGTCAAGTACAGCCCCAATAACGAACTGATCAGCGTCGATTTCTCAATGGTTGAGTCAACCACTGCCTGTATTGCGGTGATCGATCACGGTATTGGCGTCCCGATGGAACACCGCCCACATATTTTCGAGCGGTTCTATCAGGCGCATGGCAACGGCTATCTGGGCGGAATGGGTTTGGGGTTGTATATCAGTCAGCAGATCGTGAAGTTTCACAGCGGGCGGATCGAGCTGGAAACATCCCCTGACGGCGGAACCCGCTTTGCCGTTTACTTACCCATTATGTCTGTGCCCCCGGACTCTCTACCACAGAACGAAACGTTATCTGAAAATCCCGCGACCTGAAAGATTCAAGCTGAGAGCTGAGGGCAAACTCCGCCTGGCTAATCCTCAGCGATAGCGGGCACAGCGCCGCCCTTAGCCAGCGTGAAATAGAAGGTTGCACCTTCATCAATGACGCCCTCTGCCCATGCGCGTCCGCCGTGCCGAATGATAATTCGCTGGACAGTTGCCAACCCGACACCCGTTCCCGGAAAATCGGTGGCGCGGTGCAGGCGCTGAAACGGCGCAAAGAGGCGATTGACGTACTTCATATTGAAGCCAGCGCCGTTGTCCTTGATGAAGTACACGGCTTCGTGATCCTGATACAGCACGCCAAACTCAATCCTGGGCGTGCTTTGTTTTTGCGTGAATTTCCAGGCGTTACTCAATAAGTTTTCCAGCACCGCTTGCAACAATGACGCATCGCCATCAGTGAGCATGTCTTCAGCGATGATCATTTCGACAGCGCGTTCCGGCTGCGCTTTTTTGAGTGTGCCCGCTATTTCGCGCCCTAGCGCACTCAGATCGACGATCGCGCGCTGCATCGGCGTCCGGGTCACCCGTGACAGCGCGAGCAGGTTTTCGATCAGCTGACCCATTCGTAAAGTTGCGCCGCGTATGTCGTGCAAAAGTTCCTGACCAGTGGCATCTAAAGCGGCGTTATAGTCTTCCAACAAAACCTGGCTGAAACTGCTGATATTCCGTAAGGGTGCTCGCAAATCGTGCGACACCGAATAGCTGAAGGCTTCCAGTTCGTTATTGACGGCTTGAAGCTGCGCAGTCCGTTGTTCGATCCGTATTTCCAGCTCTGCATTCAAGCGGCGTATCTCAGCTTCGGCACGTTCACGCTCGGCAATTTGTGCCTGAAGCGAACTGTTGGCTGCGTCAAGCTCAGCCGTTCGCAACTTGACGCGCATTTCGAGCAAATCCTGCGCTTCCTGAATTTGATCCAGCGCGCTCAATAATTCGCTGTTCTGCTGTCGAACTTCCTCAAAGGTATTTTGCGGGTGCAGCCGTACCAATTCATCGGCAATACGCGCAACCTGTACGGCGTCCACTTTGATCAGCGCAGGCAGCAGCTTTCCGAGCACAACGGTAGTGCCCTGCCCGATCACCGAGTCAACCCTGAACTCGTCCATCAAGCGCCGTGAGCCGTGCAATCCTGAGCCACCGCCCGCTTTGCCGTCGCTTTTTTTATCCGCCGATCCCTGAATACCCGGCCCTTTGTCGCTCACCCGAATCACGAACAGCTGCGAGTCGGTTCGGCTTTCGATTCCATACTCGACTCTACCACCGCCCGCGTATTCAAATGCGTTACGCACGATCTCGGACACCGCCGTGGAGATGCGCGTCTGATCTTGTGAGTCGAAGCCGAGCAATGCAGCAAGCTGACGGGCGCGCTGGCGGGTGCCCATCACATCCGACTCGGTATGCACCGCTTGCGTGATGATCGTGAAGTTCACAGTGGCCTATTTCTGCTCAGCGCCGACAAGCGACGAGTACCGTCGTATCATCGTAGCCACGATTGAAGTCTCGGTACAGCACGCCCGCAATCAGTGCCGGATGCTTGAGCGGCAGCCCTGGATAACCGCTCATACTCAGATGTGAGGTGCAGCCATCTGAATTCATGATGATGAGCGCATCATCCGAGTACGCATAGCTGAACGCTTGAACGCGGTTGAGCGCAAAGCCAGCCGTGCCGTTGTGCGATACCATATGCTGAATGAGATCGGGCGTATCAGGGGTGTACAGGCGGCTTTCAACGTTGCCGACGCCCACGAAATGCACCTGCTGCTCAGCATATCGGATTTCGGCTATCGCAATAACTGCGCCGCGCGTGTGTTTCATATTTTCATGAATGACTTTGATCAGCGCATCCGGCCTCAGGTGCGAATGCGCGGTGAACACATCGACGGCGGTTCGAGAGGCGTCCGCAGCGCCCGGCCCATGCCCAAGCCCATCCGCTACCATGAGTAAACAGCGATCGATCTCCTGATGTATCGCCCAGGCGTCGCCACACGCTTGTTCGCCCGGCTTGGGCACGCATACGCTGCCCACTTCCATTTTTTGCGCGGCGAGTGTTTCGATTGGCGGCTTTGCCCACAGCTGCGTTAAAACGGCAGTGCCCCCCTGACGCACGGAATATATATCGAACACATCCGCCAAACGCTTGATCGCGCCCAAACCCGTTCCGGCAGTGCCCGCCGTCGAATAGCCATCCCGCAGCGCATCCCCCATATTGGCGATCCCTGCGCCTTTATCCAAAGCGATCAGCTCGATCCCCGGCAGCGCGTCTCCATGCAGCGTATCGCGAGTGAGCGACCTTACGAGCAGCTCACCACCTGCCGAAGTATGCTTGATCAGGTTGGTGGCGCACTCCGTGGTGATTAACGCAATTTCGCCGGTCAGCGTTTCGTTGAAGCCAATACTTTGCGCAAGCGTGGTCGCAAAGCGCCGTGCCTCTGCTACCTGCGTCATTTCGGTGATCGGAAGGACTGATTGATGTATGCTCATTTTACAGGCTTACTTCCAGCGCGTGACGACGATGTGCGTCCCTTTTCCCACCTCGGAAGTCAGCGAAAACTCGTCTACCAGCCGTTTAGAGCCGCTCAAGCCAAGCCCTAACCCGCTGCCCGTGCTGTAGCCGCCTTGCATTGCCCGATCGATGTCCGCGATTCCTGGTCCGTCGTCGTGAAATGTCATGCGCAGTCCCCGTCGCACTTTATCGTCCAGTTCTTCCATGAGCATCGTGCCGTTTTGAGCGTAAATAACGATGTTGTGCACCAGTTCACTGGTCACGGTGATCAGTTTTGTTTGATCAGACAGGCTGAAGCCCATTTCGACGGCCCACTTTTTGACCGCTTGCCGCGCAGTGATGACATTTTCGGAAGCGCTGATCACAAACACTTCATGACGTTTGATGATCATGAGGATGTTCAAATTTCTGTGCAGCGATCTGTTCGCGAAGGATGTCCATCCCTTTTTCCACGTTGAGCGCAGTCCGTACCGCCTTGAGGGACGACGACATGCCCAACTCGACAATCGTGATCGCCACTTCAGGCCGCATCCCCACCAGCAGCATTTCTGCGTCCAGGATGTGCGCCATAGACGCGATATTAGCGATCACGCGCCCAACAAAGGAATCCACCATGTCTACCAGCGATATATCCAGCAGAACACCGCGCGCGCCAGTTTCAACCAACTTATTCGTCAGATCATCCTGCAAAGTCAACACCAGCCGGTCATGCAGATCGACCTGAATGCTGACCAACAAAATATCGCCTATTTTGAGAATGGGAATGCGATCCATTCAACACACCTTTAACTCGTAGGCCGTGAAATGCGGAAACCCGTCCGCTGTAACGCCACGATGAACGCATCCGCCAGCGTTGCCTTGGTAATGATCTCATGCAAATCAACGCCGAGATGCACGATCGTTTGCGCAATCTGAGGCCGAATGCCGCTGATAATACAATCGCTGCCCATCAGCCGCGCCGCTGAAACCGTCCTGATCAAATGCTGCGCGACCAGGGTATCGACTGTCGGCACGCCGGTAATGTCGATAATGACGATCGGTGAACTCGTCTCCACGATCTTCTGCAACAGACTTTCCATGATGATCTGCGTGCGCGCGCTGTCCAGCGTGCCGATCAGCGGCAAAGCCAGGACGCCTTCCCACAACTTGACGACTGGCGTTGACAGTTCGATCATTTCCTGCTGCTGACGGCGAATGACTTCTTCACGGGTTTTCTGAAAAATGCCGGTCGTGTACAAGCCCAACTGATCGACAATGACGGTCGCTTTCCACATTTCAGCGTCTAACGCTTCAACGTCATTTTTCAAGGCTTCATGTAAACGCGTGAACAGCGGCTTTTTGAGCGAAAACACGAAAGTCGCGGTTTCGAGCGGCGAAAATCCCTGAATCGCGCGAGAGTGTGAGACGCTTGCCAGCATTTCGCGCACATCGTCCCAATCCGAACTTTCAATACTGGACGAAGTGTCATTTTGAAGCGCGTTGATGAATAAATTGATGAATTCGCTGGACTGCTGGCGCAATTCCGCTTCAGTCATCAGATCGGATCGCCATGCCGAAGAAGCCATTTGCTCTTTTAGCCAATCGATCAACAAATCTTTTTGATGCTGCTTAACCAGCGTAGAAAGTGTGGGAATGTTGTTCATAACGTGGCAGCTCACGCTTGCACATGAGACGCGCCCTATCCTTTCAAAATTATCTATCCGATTAAACAGCAACGGATTTTGGGGCGTGCAAACTTTGGGGCACCGCTTGTACCGTTCAAAAGCGGCGCTATCATGCAGCCTTAGCAGACAGTCTACTCGTATTTGAAGCAATTTGCGATATTGAGATGATAGGATGCGCGTAAAGTCGTTGACCCCTAACCCCCGCCCTTTCCCCGATTACAAGGGAAGGGAGCAACACAGTGGTGCAAGTCCCTCGCAAGACGAATTGAATTATATGCCTGCAAGGGAGCAAGACAGTGGTGCAAGTCCCGCCCTGTAATCGGGGAGGGATTTAGGGAGGGGTCAATTGAGGCCAGATCACAAGAACGTGATAAAATGACTGCTTACAGGTGGATGCACGCCACGCTTTGAAATAGTCTGATTGATCTCAAAAAGAGGATTACCCCGATGAAGCTCATTTTAGCGATCGCCGCTTCAGAAGTTCTGGATACCGTGACGCGCGCTTTGGTGGAACACAACTACCCGGTGACGCAGATCAGCAGCATGGGTGGCTTTTTGCGACGGGGCAGCACCACGCTCATGATCGGAGTCGATGCGCCGCAAGTGGCGGGTGTGCTGACGACCATTCGCGCTGCCGTACCGACAACGCCGCGCGCCAATAACGAGCATTATGTGACGCTCTTTGTGCTGGACGCCGCACAGTTCGTACAGGTCTGAGGCCGATTACGCCGCAACTTGCTATTTACTGATGCGTTCCGCGCCGAGCCGGATAATGCCCGGCCAGCTTTCGCGGCGCAGCGTATCCAGCACCTGATGTTCATCCGCGCTTAAACGGTCTGGGTCGATCTGCCGACGCGGATCATCTGTGATCCCTAGCAGGTAATCGGTACTCACGTCCAATACTGACGCAATAATTTTGAGGCTGGTTGCCGTCGGATCAGTGAGTCCGCTTTCATATTTGCCGACTTGAGCTTCGCCAAGACCACAAAGCCGAGACAATTCACGTTGCGACCAACCGTGCGTTTCTCGCAGTGTTTGAAGTCGATCTATTCGCAAAGCGCCATTATTCTGCTCTGGATCGATTTTTCGATTTGCCACTGCTTGACAAGTCCCACATCATGGTATAAAATGAATTTTGAAAGGCTCAATATTGGGTCTTGAAAATTTAGCGCATAGCGGGCGACGTTCAAATCTTCCTGCCGTGCAGACAAAAAGGATTGTCGAGCATTATTGTATCACAAGATTGCCCGTTGCTACTTTTCAATATGTGCCACGCTCAGCCGGATCACGCCCGGCCAACTTTCGCGCCGCAGCGTGTCCACTACCTGATATTCATCAGCACTGAGATTAGCCGGATCAATCTGTTGTTGTGGATTGTCGCTGATACCAAGCAAGTAATCAGTGCTAACGTCCAACGTTTCCGCAATAACTTTGAGCAGTGTTGCGGTTATATCGGTTTGACCGCTTTCATACTTGCCGATCTGTGCTTCGCCAAAACCACAGCGGCGCGAAAGTTCGCGTTGCGACCAACCGTGTCGTTCTCTTAGTGCCTTAAGCCGATCCATTTGCAAGGCAGTATTGCTTTGTGTTGGATCAAATTTTTGTCTTGGCAAAACTTGACAAACCTCAGAATCATATTATAATGACTTTTAGGTGGTTCAATCGAACCACAAAAGGAACGGCGGCAACAGCCGAATGTTAGCCGCCGTAGAAGAAAGGATCGCTTTCCAGTTGACAACTTTACCACATTCCGACCGCAATTCAAAGCCCTTGTTTCCGCCGCCTTTGCTGATGCTGCCCGCGCCACGTATTGCAGGGCTGCTCACCGCGTGGGTGGCATCCTCCGAGCCGCCGCCACCATTGCCCGAAGCCGAGCCGTTCATCTACAACAATCCGCGCATGGTTGATCTGCCCGAAGCTAAGCGCGAGCGCCTGTTGTATGTCACGAGAATTTTGCTTGATGCCAGCGTCGATGTTGAACTTGGCAGCTTATCGCCCGCTATTTTCCATGCGGCAGCCGTGCTCCTGAAGCGAGCCGTAATAGGCCAATCGAGTTATCCGCCAAGCAACCGCATCGCTTTCCTTGCTGAAATAGATGCTGATGTATTAGATATGTCAATGCGCGCCCGTGAGGATATGAAAAATGCTCGCAAAAAGGCCGAAGAACGTCTTGAAGAAATGCTTGCGCGAGCACGGGCGGGAACATTATGAGCGACATCGATAAGGAGCTGAAACGTCAAAACGCTGTAGCTCTTGAATATGCACATCTCATGCAATCGTTTGTAAAAGCACTCTATGCAATGGAACAATTGGAAAAGAAAAACAGCGATCCAGCCGCTGCCGTCGATTTCAAGTGCTTTCTGAATAATCTACGCGATGCTTTCATCAGTCTGGACACGATTCGTTCTGTCACAGAGGAACAAGCGGAACAAATCCAAAATCTGATGCGAAAAAGGTCAGATAAAGATGCATTCATCGCTGGCGAAGAATCGGCTTATTCGCAAATTATGGCGGGATTGTCCGCTGAAGATCAGGTTGTTATGCGCCATGTGATCGAACAAATCAGGAAGCGCGATCAAGGCGTGGTGTAAGTTGTAGGCCGGTCGGGTGAGCCGCAAAAGCTCACCCGCGAAGCTGATCAGCGCCCGATCAAGGCCAATGCCACGCCGACCATCGCACCTAAGATGCTCACCAGCCAAAAGCGCTGTACCACCTGCGTTTCGCTCCAGCCGCCTAGCTGAAAGTGATAATGTAGTGGTGATTGGCGAAAAATGCGCTGACCGTGCGAAAAGCGAAAGTACGTCACCTGAATCAAGACGCTGGCCGTTTCAACCAGTGGGATGATCGCGATGATCGGCAGCAAAAGCCATTGTCCGGTCATCAGCGCCAGCGTGCCGAGCGTTGCGCCGAGTGCTAGTGCGCCCGTATCACCCATGAACATCTGCGCGGGTTTGGCGTTGTACCACAAAAAGGCAAAGCACGCGCCCACCATGATGAAACAAAACTGAACCAGATACACCTGACCTTGCAAATAGGCGAGAATGCCGTAGGCCGCCAATGCGCTGGAAGTGGTCAGTCCCGCCAGCCCGTCCAGCCCATCGGTCAGGTTGACCGCGTTGGAACTGGCGACGATCACGAACATGGCGATAGGAATGTACATCAGCGCAGATATTTTTATCGTCAAGCCGATGATCGGCACGTAAATCTGATTGGCAAAGCTGAAGCCCTTACCGATCACGCCCGATAAAAAGAGCGCGGCGATCAAGGATAAAGCCAATTGTGCGCCGAATTTGGCACGCGCCGAAATGCCCTCACCCCGCGTGCGGCGTCCTGTAATTCCTTCGATGTCGTCTACCGCGCCCAGGATCGCGTGACTCACCAACACGAACAGGGGAAGCAGGATTGATGCGCCGCTGATCTGCCGGATCACGCTCACCAAATTGATTCCCAATGTGATCACGAACACCGGCACCAGAATCAGGATACCGCCCATCGTTGGCGTACCCTGCTTTTGCTGATTACTCTCCGGCTCCTCTGGCCGGATGTTCTTGCCGACTCGCAATCGGCGCAGCACTTCCACAAATGGCTCACCCCAGATCACGGCGAGCAAGAAGGTGATCCCGCCGAGGGTCAGCGCGAAGGGCAGCGGATTGTCGATCACGTCAGCGCACCCCGATGATTTGCGAAGTCGAGCCGCCTTGCTGTTGCAGTTTCTGACGTTCGGCGTCCGTCGGGATGTTCATCAGCACCACCAACCGCTTGACCAGTTCAGCAAAGGCGGGTGCAGCAGTTTCGCTGGCGTATTTGTTTACCTTGTCCAGCTTGATCAAGATGCTGACGCGCGGCTCATCGGCGGGTAAAAAGCCGACAAAAGTCGCCTCTTGCAAGATCGGATCGTAAGCTAATATATCCGGGTTGTAAAGCTGTGCCGTGCCTGTTTTGCCCGCGATCGTGTACCCGCGTACCATTGCCGGATGACCTTCACCATTCGTCTTTGACACGACTTCCACCAGCACGTCGCGCATTTGGTGGGCGGTATCGGCGGAGATCGGCGCACGCATAGCGAACGGCGCAGCTTTGAATACCGTGTCGCCGCGCACCCGCCGCAGCACAATATGCGGCTGCATCATCTGCCCATTGTTGGCGATCACGTTGACATAGCTCAGCATTTGCAAAGGTGTCACTTGCAAGCCCTGCCCAAAACTGTTGGTCGCCAGATAGCTGTCACTCCACACCGAGTCGCCGGGCTGATGCAGCACGCCGGTCGCTTCGCCTTCCATGTCGATGCCGGTACGCGCGTTGACGCCCCATTTATCGGCCAGATATTTGTAGAATATAGTCGGTCCCACTATCATCGCGGCAGTTGATGTGCCGATGTTCAGCGACTTAATCAGCACATCGTCGAAAATAGTTGAGCCGTGACCCGCATGATCCCAGTTATAAATATTGCGCCCACCAATGGTAAGCACCGCAGTGTCGTTATAAGTCCAATTGCGCGGGATGATCTTGGAGTCGAGCGCGGACGCCATCGATACGATTTTGAATACCGATCCCGGCTCGTACAGGTCGCTGATCGCGCGGTTCTTGATCGAGTCGGCGTCCGCTTTTGAGAAGCTGTTCGGGTCGAACGTCGGGTAAGACGCCATCGCCAGAATTTCGCCATTGCGCGGATCCATGATGATCAAGCTGCCGCCCGTCGATCCGTATTTGGTGATCGCGTCTTGCAAGCTGCTTTCGGCCAGATATTGCAAGCTGCGATCGATCGTCAGGTACACATCATCGCCCGGCTGCGGCACATTGTTCGTGTTGATCTCAAAAGGGATCGGGCTGTCTTGCGTGAAGCGCGTTTGCCCGGCCAGATAATCATTCAATGCGCCCTCGACGCCGACATAGCCGCGCCCATCGCCACCCACGAACCCGATCACCGGCCCGGCCAATGAGCCTTGCGGATAGGTGCGGCGCGGCTTCGGATCGAGCTTGACGCCGTAAATATTCAACGCCGTCACTTTTTGGGCGATGTCCGTGGCAACCGGCGTTTTGGTCAGCGGCACATATTCGGCGTTGCTTTGCAATGCGATCAGCAGCTGCGCTTCATCAATGCCGAGCTTTTCCGAGAGCTTGCGCGCAACGTCAGCTTTGCTGCCCTCATTGATCAAGTTCGGGCTGACGCCAATGATGTAAAACATCTCGTTGCCTGCAAGCAGTTCGCCGTTGCGATCAAAGATGCGCCCACGATCGGGCACGCTTTCGCGCGGCGTGTGATAGCTGGTGTCGGCACTATCGCGCAGATAGGCGGCGGCGTCGAATTGAAACTGAAACGAGCCGAGCCGAGCCAGCATCAGCACGCCCACGGCGATCAGCAGCACGGTCAGCAGAGACAAGCGGCGGGGCAATACGTCAATCATCAGCAAAATCGCCTTTCAGCTAGCGTGTAGGCTAGTCACTATTTTACGGGCTGGCGGTTGGATTAGCGCGACCTGACCAGGCATCGAATTGCGCGCTGAGCTTTGCCCACTGCACTTGCGCCCAACCGTTGAACGTTTCATCGTAAATGTAAGTTGGCATGGCGGTCACGACGGGCGTGGGCGTGGCGCGATCAGGCTGATAACCGTTGATCACCAGATATTCTTGCGTGCTCACCGGTTGAAAGCCGAGCGCCTGCGCCCGTCCACGCAAATCAGACACGTTCTTTTTATGCGCAATCTGCGCTTGCAAGTCTTCGTTATTGCGCTGCAACGAGTCGCGCGTTTTGACCATCGCTTCCAGATCAAAGCCAGTGGTCGCGGTGGCCGTCGCCTGCGCAAGATACAGCGCGCCTACCAATATCGCGACGAATACCACCAATGCCGCGATCGTCAGCGTTTCGGCCTGCGTGCGCGCGGAAGCTTGTGCCAGCGCATGTTGTAGCCAGGTTGGACGTCGTTGGCTCACGAGATTCAACAATCCTTTTGATCCATCGTGCTCATTGTAGCCCAATGCAGCTAATTGTGGCGATTTTTGGCGCGTGCCTCAACGGGATAGCCCTAATCATCCTTTCAAAATGCCGTCATAGATGGAACAAAGCCACTTTTTCGCTTGCCCCATTTGCCCAAAATTGCAAAATCATATAGGATCAGGCTTGTTCGATTTAATTTTTGTTTAAGCCCTGCCAAATAAGGAAAACTTGAAGTGGCCGATAATAAACATCCTGCGACCGAGCACCACACTACAGCGGCAGAACATCACCGCCGCGCTGCTGAGCATCATGACAACGCCGCGCGTTTGAATGAAGAAGGCAAGCACGAGCAAGCCGGTCATGAAGCGAACCAAGCGCATGGTCACGAGGCGCACGCTATCGGGCAATCCCAGGACGCCGCTCGCAAGAGCAGTGATCATCACGATCACGCTGAGAAGCAGCACTCCCACTAAATTTTCGTAGCCATTGTTTTTGTAGATTGCCCCGGCCTGAAGACCGGGGCTCATACAGAAGAAAAGAAGGAAAAAGCGCATTTCTTCTATATGGCACTGTTGTATAGCGCTGTGGCTTCAGCCCTGCGCCTTAAGCGAGAAACGTACTATGGCCGATTATTAGCACGTCTACCCATCGTAAGATTGATGTGCTGCGGCTGTTGGCGGAGGCGGCTTCACAGTTGGAAGTGCCACAGTGTTTGAGTTGGGCACAATTATCTCAAGTGGGTTCAGCCTGTTGGCGGTCGGGGCAACGTTCGCCCAATGCCCGGCCACGGGTATATCATTTGGGACGCCATACACGATGTTAATGTCAGCATAGCCCGTGCGCAGTACATTTTTCAGGTAGATTTGACCATCCGACGGGCGGAACACACCGACACCTGCGCGTCCGCGCCCCGTCCAATCCCCCGCTAACGGTACGTCGCTCGCATCGCCCAATTGCAGGGCGTAATCCCCAAAGACCGAACCCTGGGTGACCTGATTACTCAAATAGAAAACCGTTGTGCTCGGACGATACACGCCGGGGCTATCGAGTTCGTCGCCATTCCAATCAGCGGCCAGTCCCATGTCACCCGGAATGCCAAGCACCATTGTAAAATCAGCAAAACCACTGCTCAGCTCCTTTTTGAGGTAGATCAGGCCGTTTGAGGGACGGAATACGCCAACACCCGTATGGGTCATGTCATTCGTCCAGCGTCCTGCCAAAGGCTGATCCATCGGATAGCCGAGCGTCAGCACATAATCCGCAGGGCCACTCGTGTTGCTGTCGCGCAGTTGAAACTGTCCATCTGCCTGATCGTAGATGCCGATCGTATCGATCCCATCGCCGTTCCAGTCACCGACAATGGGATAGCTGGTTGTGGTACTGCCAAACGGTACCACGAGATCGGCAAAGCCTGATGTGTTCTGATTGCGCAGATAGAACGTGTTGTTACGATAAATGCCGATCGATTTGGTGGGTGATGGGGCACAGCTTCCGCGCCATTGTGGGACCGCCGCCAGGATGAAGGTGCTTACCGTCCCATTGGCGGGCGTCAGGACGTTGTGACCTCCGCATAAGAACAACGCCTGAACGTTATTGGTCGCGTAGCCTGGAATCCTGGTGTTGACGATCGACGCCGGGATAGTCCCACTAAAAGCGTTGCCATTTACCTGTAAGCGACTGAGTGTGGTCGGCAAATCAGGTAGTGAACCTGTCAGTTGATTGAAAGATGCGTCCAACCCGATGAGCATAGCGGGCAGCGCAGCGGGTAACGTACCACTCAACTGATTATTAGCGACATACAAGTTTTGCAGTGCAGCGGGCAGCGCAGGCAATGCGCCCGTCAATTGGTTATTTGCCAGATACAATCCCGTTAATGAGGCGGGCAGGGCAGGAATCGTGCCTGTGAACTGATCATTGGCGAGATCGAGCGTTTGCAGCACAGCAGGCAGTGTAACGGGAAGTGTCCCGCCTAATTGTGGGTTATAGCTGATATGCAGATTTTGTAGCCCGGCAGGCAGCGCAGGCAATGTGCCGCTGAAATTATTGCTGAACAGATAAAGACTTTGCAAGGATGCAGGCAGTACGGGCAACGTACCGTCAAGCTGATTGCCGGAGAGTGAAAGCACCTTCAACGATGATGGCAGGAGCGCTGGTAAATTGCCAGTGAGTTGGTTGCTATATAAAAAGAGATTTTGCAACGTGTTGGGCAAAGAAACTGGCAGCGTACCGGATAGTTGATTATTGCTCAGGTTCAGGGAGGTCAGCGCACTTGGAAAAGCAGATGGCAGCGAACCGCTCAATTGATTGTCGCTCAAACTTAACGATTGCAGCGAGTCCGGCAGCGTTGGCAGCGAACCGCTCAACGTGTTGGCAATGTAGCTGCTGCATGTGACACGTGCGCAGCTTCCGCCCGCCGAAAAATTGACAAGGCTAAGCGGTAAGGCTGGAAGCGAGCCTGTCAATTGATTAGCAGTAACATCGAAATATTTCAAAGAGACGGGCAGCGTCGGAAGTGTCCCACTCAGCGCGTTGTGCCGCAAATTACCGCTGCCGTCATAATTACCTGACGAGCCGATCTCAAAGGTGACTAAACCAGCGGGCAGCATCGGAAACGCGCCGCTCAGTTGATTATTCCTCGCATTGAAGGATTGCAAGGTCGCGGGGAATGTCCCGATTGAGCCAGTCAGTAAATTATTGGAGAAATCGATCGATTGCACAACGGTCAAGGGGCTGAAATCGATCAAGATGCCAGTCAGATTATTGTTGGCTAAATTTATAGCGCTGACGTGACCATTCGCACAGGTTACCCCATACCAGGGCGTGCTGCATGGCGTTGTTGTGTTCCAGCCAGCATTGTTGATCCAGCTTGCACCACCCGCATTTTGATAGAGCGCCACCAGTACCTGGCATTCGCTGGCGGGAAGTTCGCTAACCCCACTGCAATCGGCAGGCGGCATATTGGGCACGCTTTGCGCATAAGTGATTGATCCAGAGAACTGCCCTGCGATTATCAGCAGTACAAAACTTATCGACGCAGCAAAACGCAGATTAAGTGACCCGATTTTATTGAACATGATTCCTCTATGTTTTCCAGCGAACGCCTCTCATTTTACTACAAACTTGCAATGACCCTATCCGACTAATGCCGCCTCAGCCTTTGATACCTGTCGTGGCAATCCCCTGAATGAACTGCTTTTGCGCCAGGAAGAACAAGATGATCATTGGCACGGTGACCAGCACTGATGCTGCGAAAAGTAATTCCCAATGGAACTGACCATAACCCACATCCTGTACAAAAAGCTGTAAGCCAAGCGGAAGGGTGCGCAGATCGGGATTTTGAATATAGATAAGCGGGGTCATGAAGTCGTTCCATTTGGCCTGAAACTCAAAGATGACCACAGCCAGCAGTGCTGGACGCGATAAAGGCAGCATGATCCACCAATAGATGCCGAAAAAGTTAGCGCCGTCTATTCGTGCCGCATCGATAACATCTTGCGGGATGCCCAAAAAAAATTGGCGAAGCATGAAGATGTAAAACGACGATCCAAACAGGTTACCGAGCCACAGTGGCGCAAGCGTATTGACCAGTCTGAGCTGTTTCCAAATCAGGTAGACAGGAACCATCGTCACCGCGCCGGGCAGCATCATTGTTACCAGTACCAGCGCAAAAATCAGATTTCGAGCAGGGAAACGCAAGCGTGCCAGCGCATAGGCGATCATACTGCTGGACGCGGCGACCGTGACAACTGCCAGCACTGCCACAAAAATACTGTTGCGCGCCATGAGCAACAGCGGCACTTCCTCGAAAATGCGCGTATAATTCGCCCACTGCGTAGGGGTTGGCAGCCAGTTCGCGTCGAAAGCGTGCGCCGAATCTTTAAGCGAGTTAGAAAGCAGCCACACAAACGGTGCCATGAACAGGATCGTACACAGGATCAGGATCACATACAGCATCAGCCGTGCTGCGAAATTGAGCGGCGTATGCTTGCCGACCTCGGCTAACGGCTGCTGATCGATCACAGGTTGCGAGCGGAGCGTGGTGGTCATTCCTCGTTCTCCGTATAAGTGACCCGCCGAGAGATGCGTACCTGGATAGCCACAATGATGATCGTAATGATAAACAGCACCCACGCCAACGCAGAGGCGTAGCCCATCTTGAATTTGCCAAACGCCTGATCGAACAGATACAGCACGTAGAACAATGCCGAGTCCTGTGGACCCATCTGGCCGCCAAAAACTTGCGGCGGAAACATGACCAACGGTTCGGTAAAGATGTTCAGCGAGAAGATGGTGAGCATAATAAACGTGAAAAATATAACGCCTGAGATCATCGGCAGCGTCACGAATCGAAAACGTTGAAAAGAATTGGCACCGTCTACGATAGCCGCCTCGTACAAATCTTTGGGAACCTGTTGCAGTGCAGCCAATAGTACGACTACAATCCAGCCAACGCTCCACGTCTTCATAAGCACCAGGGCTGGTTTGACCCATGCAGCATCAATAGTCCACGCCGGGCCGTGAATGCCGATCAATGCTAGTCCTTCGTTGAGTAAGCCATTTTGCGGACTGAGGATGCG
>Ga0209511_1002490_pt1 | contig 15049 bp, 18 predicted proteins | sample SSSSmetaG_FD_184141 | JGI IMG/M metagenome (GOLD analysis project Ga0209511, IMG submission 184141) | Glacier valley bacterial and archeal communities from Borup Fiord, Nunavut, Canada, to study Microbial Dark Matter (Phase II) - ​SSSS... | ecosystem: Environmental > Aquatic > Freshwater > Ice >...
CCCCCGGCGGTTACCTCGCGCGGGGGCACACTGTTGGCTATACGGCCACGAGCGTCCCTGTCAGGTCGCGGCGGGTGTTGTCTCCGAGCACGCTGTCCAGCACCATGCGGTACGAACCCGACAGCGCGGCGGTTTCGGTGTCCGTGAGCGACACATTCGTGAGCGTTCCGGCTGGCGTTCCGCTCTTCGACAGCGCGGGCAATCCCTCGTCTCCCGGCAGGTAGAGTCGCAACGTGCTCACGCGGCCTACCGTGTCGGCGTCGAATGAGAGCACCTTGTCCGTGCCGCGCTCGACTACCACAGAACGTGTGATGGGCGTCGAGGTCGTCACGCCGCCAGTGCCGAGCGGGGTGGTCGGAATCGCCATCAAGTGCGCGTCCTGCGCGGTCGTGAGCGCCATCGGCACGTCCTCGCTCACTTGGTAGACGCCAGCCTCGTACCACTCCACGCGCATCCCGTCGGGAATCACGGCGGCGGTGAGGTACTGCTTGGCGAGTCCCGCTACGGCGGCGGTGGACGCTGTGACGACCGCGAGCGTGGTGGGATTGACGACGCGGTAGGTGACGGTCAGGCCGTCAGCCGTCGTGTCGTAGGGCATGATTCGCGGCATGTGCTAACTCCAAACGCCAGCGGTGCGGATATGCGTCGCGCAGTCTTGCCAAGCGCCTGCGGAGCGGTAGCGAATGGCGAGGGGAGGAGTGATGGACTTCGCCACTTCCAGCCCGCTCAGGGTGAACGTCCCTATCTTCTTGATCCAGTCAGGGCTGTTCGCATAGAACATCCCGATGGCAGTTCCGTCGCCGTTGTTAATGACGCACGACGGACCGACGTACTGAGTGCCCCAAGACTGCGTGGGGATGAGCGGGCGCATGACCTCGGTGTAGGGACCGAGGATGCTGTCTGCCCTCCACAGAGCAGACCTGATACACCCCGCGTCGCCCTTGAGTCCGTAGTTCACGGTGAGGTAGTGGTACGTCCCGTCAGCGAAGTAGTGCGCGCACTCCACGTAGTAGGAGTCGTAGGTGCCGATGATCTTGCTCCCCACCGACCACGGGCCGTCGAGTGTGGGAGACGTCAACGTGACCGCGATGCGGTTCCTGCCAGATGCGTTATAGATGTGGACGAACGCAACCCATCCACCGGCGGGGTTTCGTCGAACATCGGGGTATATCCAGCCGTTCGTCGGAGTTCCCGTGTCAGGGTCGAGCAGGTCGCCGGTGTAGTCTGCAATGCTCATCATCGGAGTGTTGGCAGTCGGATAGAGCCATCCCGTAGTCGGGAACACATCGGGGTTCGTTGACGGGTTCGTGCAGTGGTACACGCGCCAGTCCTGAGTACCTGACGGATTCAGTAGGTGCTCGAACAGATGCCACTTTCCATCGGCGAAGAAGATGGTGGTGATGTCTCGCATGTTCGGATATGCACCGTAATAGGCCGTGTCGAAGGAGCCGACAGGACGCGAGTTGGAGTAGAAGTCGCCCGCGAAGTCGCACCACCAGTCAGTCCACGGTCCCTGCGGATTCGTGGCACGAGACACTACCGTCCAGTACCAGTAGCCCCCGTCGCCCCTCAGCGGCGGCTGCTGCCCATACACGGCCCCCTGTGGCTCATTGGAGCAGTTATGCAGGAGGTAGTAATACGCTCCTGCCTTGAACATGTAGTGCGGGTCGCTGGCTGATGCGTAGCGAGCAGCTGGGGGAGCATGATTCGTATTGGTGCGGTTGTCGGGGACGATAAGAGGATTCCCAGTAGGGTATGTGACCACGAGTGTCATATGACCACCTATCCTGTGAACTGGAAGGAGTCGAAGTACATGGCACCAGTGTTAAGCGTCGTCTCGATTCCGGCCTGCCAGAAGGTTCCGAGGGCAGTCGCGATCAGGGACGACTTGGGGATGACGCCCGAGTCTATATGCGTCACCGTCTCGGTATCGTCCTTGACCGTGACACGAACAGTCGTCGCCGTGAGCTCCCACTGGACGACGACCCATAGCGCACCCGCTATCGACTTAGATGCTCCGACTGTCGTCCATGAACTCGATGTGTTCTTGTACGCGCAAGTGAGAAGTTCATCGGCAGGTACCGCCAGCCTCATTCGGGACACGTACCCCGTGCCAGCGTAGAAACTCCCACCGGGCGAGAACGCGAACAGTTCACCGATGGTCGGGTTAGCCGAACCTAAGATATTTCCGACCTTTACCCTGTACTTGATGGTCTGCGGACCTGTCATCAACGACGTCTTGTAGGCGAAGTATGCAGTTTCGGCATCCGTCGCGTTCCTGATATGGAGATTCCCTGCTCCATCCGTCGAGACAATACCTGTACCTCCAGCGGCTACGGCGAAGTAGGTGGAGTCGGGGGCAGTCCCGGCCGTCTCGTTGAAGTTGAAGAGAAGCGGGGCGACGATGGTGGTGAACTCAAGCGAGGAACCTACGGTGAAAAGCGTTCCGTCCGATGCCCGAACGTGAACCTTGTACGCTGTCGAAGCCGCACCGCCGATCCACGCCTGCGGAGATGTCAGCACGGCGGCAGAGGTCCACGACGCATCTGCGGCGGCTGGCGCTGCGGCGGCGGTCGGGAGCACCTGATACTTGTACGTGAGCGGATCGCCGTTGGCATCGGTCGTGGACGCGGTGACGGTGCAGCCCGTGGCGGTGATGGCGCTCACGACTGGCGTGAACGCGGCAGGAGCCACGTTGCCGAGCGTCGGCGTGCTCGTGGCGGTGGCGGGAGCGGAGTAGTTCGGCACGGCATCGAACGCGAAGATGGCGTAGAAGTCTGCCACGCCGTTCGTGCGGCCTACGTCCGTGTAGCCCGTGCCGACGCCCGTGTAGACGACGGTGCCGTCCGTGATGGTCGCGGGGTAGCCGCCAGCCTTGCGCAGCACCTTGACGCCTGCGAAGTCCAGCGTCGGGTTCGTCCACGCGAGCACGTTCTGCGCGTTGCCAGCGGTGGATGAGAACGCCGTGGGAGCAGCAGGAGCGGTCGTGTCGGCGGGAGCACCTGCTACAGGCTGAAACCACAGGTCGCCATCCTGAGCAGCGCCCGCCTTTGCGAAGCGGTCGGCCTCGTCAACGGCAACAATCTGCCGAGTGAAGCCGAGGAAACGAGCACCATCGGCCTTGCCAGCCAGCGCCGCCACGAGTTCGGGACGGTCGGCTATCGCGCGAAACGGCTTGTTAGCCACGTGGCGGCTCCTTGGTAGTGGACGGGATGTGCGGTCATCGGTGCGCCTTGCGCTTCTTGGCGGCTGCGAGGCGCTTACGCTTGGCGGTGGCGACCTTCTTGGCTTTGGCAGCGGCGGCTTTGGCAGCGCGCAGTCTGGCGGCGGTGATTGCCCTGCCGTCTGTGAGATGCGCCTTGGGCTTCTTGGACGCCTTCCAGTGCGACTCTCCCCAGCGCTCTATGCGTGCGGCGAAGTCGGGAGCGTTGTCGAGCGTCAGCGTGGCGAGAGCGCGGCCTGTGTACGTGCCTTCGGTGATGCGCGTGGTGATGGTGCCGTGGTCAGTCGTGACGAGCGTGATGAGTTCGCCAGGGAGGTAGTCGGCTGCCATGCGTCCGTTCGGAGCGCCCTCGAGCACGAGCGTGCCGCTGTACTGGTCGCGTCCGCCGTCCACTAGCCAGCGTCTGCCGATGGCGATTGCGGCGGCTTCGGTCGTCTGCCCCGTGTCGATTGCGACCACCTTGGTCACGCCTTTGTCCACGAGGTAGTGCGAGGTGTCGGTGTCGGCTACGTCGACGTAGCACTCCACGCCCCAACTGGTCACGTACATGCAGCGCAGGACGCTTGCGAGCGGGTCGCAGGTGAGCGGGTCGATGTCGGCGACAACCTCGCTGCCGATTCCGCTGCCCTCTGTGAGCTGATATGCGGGTACGGTCGGGCGCGGTGCGACCACGAGGCAGGGTTTCATCACGCCAGCGTCTAGGCGAGGCTCGAAGTACGCGCGCCAGTCGCCATGCTGCAGTACTTCCGCGAGCATCCCGAGTATCGACGTGGACGCGGGGAACACTATCTCGTCGAAGGTGTGCGTGATGCTGGCGTCGATGTCGCGCAAGGGCACGAGCGCGCCGGCCAAGTCGCATATGTCATTGATGACCGCTGCGAACCCTGCACCGTTGGCGTGCTTCACCGTGAGGTTGACGATGGTGAGCGTGGCGTCAGTCACCATCGTGCGCGCCGTGGTGCTGCGTGCGTGGATGGCGACGTATGAGGTTGACGGCACGGTGAGCGATGCTGATCCGCTGGCAGCGGTGAGCGTGGTGATGACGCCGCCCGAGCCGTACACGATGACTTCGTAGTTGGCTATCGGCCCGACCCACGCCCACGAGAACGAGACTGTTACCGTCTGTGTTTCGGGGATGCGGAATACCTTGCCGGTGTAGGCGTTGGCCTTGTACGCCGTGCCCTCCTGCCACGTCCACACGAGCGTTTCGGCTTCGGTGGCACCGCAGTCGATGGTGCGCGTGGCGGACGCTTCCGCCTTGTCTTCCCACGCGTCGAGCGCGTGCGTGATGTAGACGCGACCGTGCTTGATGTCGTCCAGTCGCGTCTGCCATCCCTGCACGCTCAAAGTCTGCCCGATAGCCGAGCGAACATGCCCGATGTGGCGGTTGTCGATGTTGCAGGTGGCGAGACGCATGTTGGCGTGGTCGGCAAGCGGGGCGATTATCGTCGCGTCCTTGAAGCCGCCTTGCTCCGAGAGCGTGTAGGATGGCTCCGAGAGCGTTGCCAGAGACAGCGGGGAGCGTCCGAGCGGAGTGAGTGTGACGGTCACGGCTACCCCCTCGTGATGCGCTGTTCGGTTATCCACAAATCGACGGTGACAGCGCCTTCGTCACCATGTATGACGAGGGTGTTTTCTCCCGGCGGGAGTACAAGTTCGCCCTCTACGAGCGGAGTGATTGCGGTTCCTGTCACGCGAACCAGCCGAGACGATGGGTAGAATGCCCGCGTCTCGCTGCTGTAGTACCAGCCCCCGTCGTACGCGTAGGCACGGGGAACGATTGCCGCTCCGATGTCTGCGGGGATGCGCGTGAGGTGGTTGAACTCCACTGACTTCCCCGCCTGCGAACACATGACTGTGACGGGGGTTTCGCTGCTGAAGTCGATGATCGGCTGGTAGAACGACGTGAAGCAGAGGTCGAAAGGCATGGTGTTGCCGTTCTGCTCCTCGTAGCCCGCCACCCACCCCGTAGCGGCCTCGAAGGTGAACCCTGCGCCTCCGGGCCATGTCGGCGGCGTTGGGCCGAGCTGAATCAGCACCGTGCTATTCGCGCAGTCGAGTTCCTCCACCACAATCCCCACGGGGCCGGGAAGCGGTAGGTCTACGGCCCACGTGGCGCGCAGTGATCCGTTGAACATCGGAGGTATCACGACGGTCACTGACACCCACGGGGAGAGTCTGCCTGCGTCAGGGGTGACACCGTTGTTCGCGGGCCAGATGCTCGCTACCAGCGTGTGCGGATAGGCGTTATCGTTGCGTGCGAGGAAGCCGAAGCCCGTGTTGTGTTGGCCTCCTGGGTTCGTGTACGTCTGCCCGATTGCCCTGCCGATAGCGACCATTGACCCGTTCGTGGCGTCGGGGCCGGTAACGCCTATCGCCTCGTCTCCGTAGACGACAGACGAGAACCCATAAGGCAGCGGGGCGGCGGGAACGCTGACCTTCCCGATGCACAGCGTCTCCTCTACGGCGACGGTGTTGGGCGATACGACGGTGGACGCGGTAGGCTTGTCTTGCCACGTAGCTCCGCCGATGATGGTGGATTGCATACGGTACTTGACGGCTCCGAGAACAGATGCCGTGTGCCGCACCAGCATTACGCCGAGGTGCTGGCCACGGTTGGCCGAAGCGTCGATAGGCTGCCCCGCCCATAACGTCTTGGGCGCGGCTGTCATGGCTACGGCAGGCTCGTAGACGCCGTTGGTATCGAACGGGTCATAAGCGGCGGTCGGAGCGTGCTTGATGCCGAGCGCGAGCATGGTGGCGGGACCAGCCGACGTGACACGCACATCCATGCTGGCGGCTAGCGTGCCTCCGACCGTTGGCACCGCCACTGTGCCGCTGCCATTCGCTACAGTGGCGGTGAAGGGAACCGGTGCGTCGCGCCATGCGGGACGGCGTGTGCCGCCGAAGGTGATGAGCCGCATGGTGCCGTGGTCCTCATCGGCGGTGACTTCTCCCGACACGAGTCGGGTTGAGATGCCGTTCCACGAGAGCATGTTTCCTGCTCGGAAAGCGGAGCAGAGCGCACTTATCGACGCGTCCGTGACAGGCTCGACTTTCACCTGAATGCTCCACGGGGCATCGTCATAGTGCCGCTCATACTCCGGCTTCCCAGCGAGTTCGTCAGCCAGCCCGTCCGCATTCTTGCGCGCCGATGGCAGGTCGAAGTCCATGATGGTGAGAGGGGCTGCGAGCAGGTCTAGGCCGCCCGCGTTCGCAAGGGATACGCGTTCCATGTGAGTCTCCTATGCGAGCGAAGGTGAGGAAGAGAACAGCGCGCGGATCTCGCGTTTGACGACCATCGCGATACGGTCGTCGTCGCTGCTGGTGGTGACGTTGATGTGGAACACGTTGCCGCCTCCGCCATTGAGTCCCGCCTGTGAGAGCAGGTCATCGGTGCGGCGCGGATTCGTGAGCGGCAGGATGAGCTCGCGGCCTGCTTCGCCCCAGAGGATTTCTTCGGCTCCGTTCGAGAAGCCGCCTTCGGCCTTGCGCGCTAGGCCAGATGTGCGGCCTTGCGTCACCTTGCCTGCGGCGTTGGTGGGGCCAGCCGATAGCGCTCTCTGTGCAGCGCCACGGTAATCGTCGGCCTTCTGCGCGGCTGCGGCCCACGCGGCTGCTATCTTCTCGATTGCGGCACGCGCACGAGCGGTGGCTGGCACAATCTCGCCAGCGGCGGCCTTCTGCGCGATGAGCGCTCCGACGTACTTCTGGCCTTCCTTTGAGGCGATGAAGTCAGTGCTGGCCTTCTTCCGAGTGGCATCTGCTGCCTTTCGGGTAGCTTCGGCTGCGATAAGGGTGGCGGCCTTCTTCCGCTGCTCCGCGCGCTCGACACCAAGCTCCGACTGCTGCTCTGCGAGGAGAGCGGCACGGTACTGAGCCGACTTCGGCCCGTAGGCTGCCAGAGTGTCGAGTGTGGCCTTGTGCGCAGCGGTGAGTTGGGCCTGTGCGACCTTGACTCCGAGCGTCGCCTCGCGGTTGGAAAGGTTCGCGTCGTCAAGGGCGAGTAGCGCATCCTTGAGTCCGTTGACCGCATCAGCGGCACGGCGCGCGGTGAGTTCGCTGCTGTTCATGCCGTCCGAGAAGATGAGCGCGTTGGTTCCCGCCATAGCGAGGCCGCCACCGAGGAGGCCGACAGCCGCCCAGATGAGGCCGACAGGGCCTGACGCGGCTTGTAGGCCGATAAGCGCGGCGCGGATGGTCAGGATGGACTCCCCGAGCTTCACCGCTGCGAGCACGCCGACTGCGAACGATGCTCCGAGCGCGATGTTCTTGATCGCGGCCTGCTGCGCTTCGGAACTCATGCCGTTGAATCCCGCCACGAGGTCGGCGAGGTTGTCTGCGAAGTTGCGCATCTGCGGAGTAAGCCCCGTGCCGATGGCGATTGCAGCGCTCTCGACGCCGCCCTTGAGCTGTTCGATGCTGCCGAAGAGGTTGTCGGTCATGGTCGCGGCGGCGGCCTTTGCAGCACCGTCGGAGTTGACGAGTTCGGTGGTGACTTCCTGCAACTTGCCCGGAACCTGGTCGATGAGCTTGAGGAACGCAGGGACTGCCTCAGCGCCCACGAGGTCGCGCAGGAAGTTGACCTTCTTGGCTTTGCTCATGCCCTTCATGGTGTCGCGCAGCATAGCCAGTTTGCCGTCTAGAGTAGTCGCCTTCTCGAACTGCTTACCGAATGCAATGGTGGCCTCTTGGATGGCCTTCTTGTTCGCCTTGGATGAGCCGGTCAGTCCCGTGAGGTTCTTGCCTAGCCGCTTGGCGATGATGCTGTTGGGGTTCATCACCTGCGACAGTTGCAGGAATCCCATACGGAGCGCCGTGCCTGCGGAGTCGGCTTTGATTCCGTTGTTGCCGAGGATGACCAGTGCGGCGCTTGTCTCTTCCAGCGAGACGCCGAGCGCGTTTGCGACTGGCCCCGCGTACTTGAGCGACAGCCCGAGGTCGGCCATCGAAACCGCCGAGATGTTCGCGGACTTCGCGAGCACGTCGCCGATGTGCGTGATGTCTCCGGCCTTCTTGCCGAACTGGCCCATCGTCGCCACGAGCACGTCTGCGGTTGACGCGAAGCTCGTACCGCTCGCTGCGGCGGCATTGAGCGCGCCGGGCATGGCGGTGATTATCTCCTTGGCGCTCATGCCAGCCGCTGCAAGAATGTCCATGCCGTCTGCGGCTTCTGACGCCGAGTAGATGGTCTTGGCACCGAGGTCGATTGCGGCGTCACGCATGGCGTTCATACCCGCTACGTTCGCGCCCGACTTGGCCGCGACCGATGACATGCGCTTGTCGAAGTTCATCGTGGTGATGATGGCCGCGCCGAATCCGACAGCGACGGCGGCGGCTCCTACCGCGATGCCCTTCTCCATCGTCTTGCCGACCTTGCCGAGCGCGCCTGCGGACTTCTGCCCGCGCCGCTCGACCTTATCGTAAGCGTCTATCGCGCCCGATACGTCGCCGTCAACGACAGCGATGAGCTTGGCAGCGGTGATTGACATGTCAGCTCCCAGCCTTTCGCGCTAATGCAGCCGCTCTCTCTGCTTGCATCGCATGGCTAGCGATGAGTCCCCAGAGATAGCGGCTGCATGTGTCGTCGATTTCCCACGGCGAGCAGTTGAGATACTGCGCGCGCTGAATGGGCGGATACCACCACGGGACTTCGCCCATCGCCCCGTCCGTGGCGAGGTAGCGGGCTAGTCTTTTCCCTGCGCGCTCATCACTTCGCCGAGCGCGACGGGGATGCCCGCGACGAACTGCGGCGGGAGCGAGATGAGCAGTTCGGCGGTGACGGGCAGACGCTCGCCGTCCTCGTCAAGGATGTCCCAGTACGCGATGGTGTCGGCGATGACCTGCGCGGCTTCGAGTTCGACGGCCTTGGCCTCTTCCTCCGTCTCCCCACCTTCGGGGAAGCGGAGCGTCACGATGTGATTGAGCAGGTCCTGATTCCAGAGCGCCGGACGTACGCCGACCTCTACCTCTTCGTCGAACCATCGGACGATGACGGGTACGATCTTCTTGGCGAATGCGCTGCGCTTAAGCGACATGCTTGGCCCCCTTGACCACTACCGCCCACAGGTTGCGGCGCTCGACTGTCCCGTGCTTCTCCTTGGCAAGCGCTATGGCGGCCTCGTGGCTTCCCATGAGGTACACCGTAGCGCCCTTCTCTTTGATGACCTCTACGGCGTCCATCAGAGCGCCGTGATGGTGTTCTGTACCTCGACCTTGAGCGCGCCGCCGAGAGCCGAGTCCGTCACGTTCTCGTACTCGAAGTCGATGGCGTACACGCCTTCCTCGTCGGAAAGGCCGCCGATGTTGGTCAGCTTGACAGCCGAGTCCACCGTGAGGCGGTACGGGAGCGCCAGTTCGATGATGTCGCCGATGGCCTCGATGCGCAGGTACTTGGTCGTACCGACGCGCAGGGAAGCAACAAGCGCGTCACCGGCTGCGTCAGCCTCGACAAGCAGCTTGCCGCCGAGCTTCGGGTCGGTCTCGACGTGCGCGGCGTAGTTGCCAGCGAGCGCGGCGTCGATGGGGTAGACGCCAGCGAAGCGGTCGGAGAGTTCGATGCTGCCTGTGAACGCACGCGCGAGCTTCGTGGTGCCGATGGTGCCGTACGTGTCGTTGAGGTACAGGCTGAAGTGCTTGCGCGCGATTGGCTTGAGCGCGAGCTGAGTCGTACCGACAGAGAGCGCGCCGCCCGTGACGATGGCCTTGGCGATGGCGGTACCAGAGAGGGTAACGTCGTCTTTGCCGATGTCCAGGCCGAAGCCGGTGAACAGCATGTAGGCCATCTTGTACGCCTTGGCCGCGTCACCCTTCTCGACGCTGTACGTCTTGACGACATCGGGAAGCGTCGAAGATGGCGCGAACGTGTGCAGGCGCGCGGTGACTCCCGTGGCGGGGGTCGTGATGACGCCCGCGCAGAGCACGCTGTTGAGCAGGTAGATGATCTCGTCGTAGGTCGGGATACCGCTTACCGCTATCTTCGTGCTCTCGCGGTTCAGGATGGCCGTGGTGGTGTACTTCTGGCCGGCGGGCTTGAACGTGCTCACGCTCATGTCGGGAGACGGCTCGAGCGAGAGCGAGACGAGCTTCTTGGTGGCGGGGACAGTCGTACCGGGAGTCACCTCGACGCCAATCTGTACTACTTGCGCGATGCTGGAAACTTCGGGCATGTGAGGCTCCTTACTGGATTTGGACTCGGTACGTTCCTCCGAGATGGCGGTAGCTCGCGCCCCCCGTGTACTCGGGGTAGCGGATGGTGGCGGTGCGGTGCGAGGAGATGACCACGCCGCCGAGTACGTCGTGCAGAAGCGCGTCTATGCGCGCCGCGATGGGCGCGAGGGTCGTGTAGCTCGTGCCCTCGCGAACCGCTTTCACGTCCCATTCGGATTCGGTCAACGCGCGTGTCTGACCTACCGCGTTCACGTCGTGGTTATCGACCATGCTGAATACGATGTAAGGGTCTACGGTGCCCGCTGGGGCGACGTTCTCATGCACGCCGCCAAGTGCCAGCGCCATCAGTTGAGTGTCGCCTGAGAGCCGCGCGTAGAGCCACTCGACATAGCGCTGTGTGACGTCCATGCCTTCACCTCCCGGCGTACCTCGGATTGCATGGCGAGCGACAACAGCGCCTCGTCTGTGCCGTGTGTGCGTGCGAGTTCGCACATGTCGCGCATCTGCGCGGACGTGACGAGCCACACGCCGTCGAAGCGGATCACGTGAGCGGCGTCTCTGCGTTCAGCGCCACGGTCATCGCGGCGAAGAATGCGTCGGTCACTTGCCCGATGGCGGGGCGAATCATGGGCTGCGCGCTCATCTTCACCGTGCCGTACTCGTTGTAGATGCTGTGCTCTTCTGGGTTGCCGATGATGGCGCGGAACAGGCTCTCCATCTCGTACGTCCAGTTGCCTTCCATCGCGCCTGTATCGACGCGGGACTTGGCCCTTGCGATGCGTGTGGCGTCGGCTGCGGTCTTGTCCACGATGAGCGGTACGGCGGCCTTGAACGCTGCCGAGCGTGCGGGGAATGACGACTTGTAGCTGACTCGTGACATGTCACACCTCGGCGCATAGACCGCGCTGCACAGTCGCGTCGGGCGCGCATGCCAGCGAGAGCAGCGAGAACGTGCGCGCTCCCACTACCAGCCCGTCACCGATGGCGGCTGGCGAGTCGCTGGGGAGTCGGAAGCGGTAGACGTTGCGGCCTTGGAGCTTGGCGGCCACCTCTGCGCTTATCTCTCCGACCATGACGCCGCCGGACAGACCACAGTGCGTCGTCTGCTTGAGCGTGGGCACTTCCGTATAGCCTCCTGCGCCGTCAGGGGTGCGTGTGACGCCCATGAGCGAGCAGGCCATCGGCATGTGTGCGGTGGCTATCGCTTGGAGCTGACTGGCTTCCATGCGCGATGCACCTCCAACGCTGCGGCTTCGTCACCCTTGAGCGCGTACTCTCGGGCGGCGCGGACAGCCTCGACGCGTACGGCGTCGGCGCGCACTCTTGCCGCGGCTATCTCGTCTTCGGACAGCGGCAGCGAATCGGGGGAGAAGCGGCTCATCCGTTCACCACCGTCCCGCGTCCGATGCCAGAGCCTCCGCTGCCCGCGACCATGCGAGCGCGGTACATGCTGGCTTGCGCCTGGCAGTTCGCGATGACCTGCGAGAGGGCGTATGAGCCGCCGTCTGCGCTGAAGTCATGCGACCCTGCGGCCTTGGCGGCTTTCGTCTCCCACGCCTCGGCTGCTGCCCTGTCCATGTCGTAGGTGGACTCCCACCCTGCATAGATGGGCAGCACGCCGAATCGGTCGGGAATCTTCGACGCTTCGAGGATGTCGGATACGTCGTCAATCGTGAGCAACGGCTCCACATCGGCAGCCGCTAGCCTTCGGAGGCGGTTGTACGCGACCGTGAATGTGAGCGTTGCCATTGGTTACTCCTCGGACTTCTCCACAGGGGGAATGGTGGCGAACAGCGCGAGCAGTTCGGGCTTGCGTGCGGCCTTCGGGTACTCGACGCCAGCGGCTTCGAGCGCAGCCTTGAGCGCGGGTACGGTCGGGCCGTCGTCGGCCTTCGGTGTGCCGTCCTGCTCGGCGTAGCCCTGACCGGCGTAGAACGCGTCGAACGCCTTGCGCGAGACTTCGATGGTGTGCTCGCCATTCGTGACAGTGAGCATGTCGTGAGATGCCATGTGGACTCCTTTACTACGGTGTGCGGGATACCGAGACGGACACGAGTCCGCCCGGGTCTGCGAGTCCAGCAACGCCGGTGTGCGTCGAGACGAGCGCCAGCACGTCACCCTCGGCGACGGTGGTAGCTCCTGCGACGGCGGAGAGGGTGAAGGCCTTCTCGTCGAACGCCACGAGGTTGACGCCAGCGAGCAGCGCAAGCGTCGCGATGACGACGGTGCCGAGACCGTCTGCGCCCTTGTTCACGAGCGTGTACGTGCGGGTCTCCGTTGCGTGCCCTGTGACGGCGGCGGGAGCGATGATGCTGGCCTTGGTGACAGAGCCTGCGAACGGGGCCACGAACGCGACGGCTGATACGTCGGCTGTCGCGGTCACGGTATCGGCGTGGATGGTGTAGTCGTTGACTAGCGGATGCTTGCCCATATGGTTCCTTCCAGATGCGAACAGTGGGGGGCCGAAGCCCCCCACGTCACGACTACGGCGCGGTACGCACGATGGCGACCGGGCAGGGGTCTACGGCGTTGCTGCGCGTGATGGGGTTGGCGGACGCCCACGCCACGCGGCAGGTCAGCATGAGAGCAGCCATGCCCTGCTGCGGGAGGTTGAAGATGACCTTGCCGGTGGCGTCGGTGAGCACGCCCTCGGTCATGACCTTGTAGCTGATGTCGCGACGAACAGCGACGATCTGCTGGCTCCAGTCGCCCACGAACAGGCGAGCGGCGCCCAGTCCTGCGGGCGCAGGCCACTGGCCATCCATCGCGAGCACGAGCGGATCGCCTTCGATGGAGTAGGAGCCGTTGGCCGAAACCACGTCGAGCAGCTTCTGACCGGTGGTGTCGCGCAGTCCGCGAAGCGCGCCCTTGAAGTTGCGAGGGCCGACGAACCCGTTGACGTCGTAGCCGTCGGCTTCGACAAGGCTCATGGCCGCGCCGATGTCTCCGGCGATGCCGCCCTGTGCGGCGGTGGCGGTGCCGTACGTGACCATGTTACCGGCGGCCACGGCCTGAGCTGCGAGGCTGGTGCCCCACGAGGTCGGGATGCCGGTGCCGAAGAACACGGCGGCGTCGATCGCGCGACCGATGGCTTCGGAGCACATCGGGGTCAGTTCGCCCCAGATGTCGAAGTCGGCGTCCTCGATGACCGCGAGCGGCACGGGAACGATGGTGACGATCTCCTCGGCGTTGAGGTACTTGTTACCCCACGACGCCTTGGTGACCTGTGCGAGGCCGGTATCGCCGTCGCGGAAGAACGCCTGCGGGAATGCCGAGAGAGCGGGCATGCGCTGCTGCTTGCGGGACATGGACGCCTGACGGAACAGCGTCAGTGCGGCGGACTCCTTGGAGGCGTCCTTGATGATGACGTTAGCGGCGTCCTCGGGGATGAGGGCACCCGCGTCGGTGCGGGTTACTTCGTCGGTGAATGGCATGTGTGGTGCTCCTTAACTGTGCGCGACCTGCTTGCGGATTGCCGCATTCATGTCACTGGGTTTCTTGTCGTGCTTCTTGTCCGTGCCGTCTCCTGCTGCTCGGGAGCCGAGCAGGTGCGGCTTGGCGGTCGAGAGCGCCTTGAGCGCTTCGTCCACGCCGCTTACCTTGCCGTCCTCATACGTGACCTTGGAGGCGTCCATCAGCTTCACGGCATCGTCGGGATCTGCGAAACCGAGATGCGCCGCGCTGATGGTGACAGCCGCGCTGATGCTTGCCGTCTTGGCGAGCAACGTCGCAGCGTCAGCCTTGTCGTTTGCGGCCTTGACAGCCGCGTCCGATGTGGCCTTCGCGGTGTCCTCTGCCGACTTCGCACGGGTGCGATACTCGGCGTTCTCCTTGCGGAGCTCTTCCACGTACGAGCGTGGGAAGGTGTCCTTGTCAGACGAGTCATTCGTCTTGGCTTCTGCCGCCGTCTTGGCCGCAAGTGCGTCCGCTGCCGCCTGGGCTGCGTTGTCGTCCGACATGGTGTCGGCTCCCTTCGGTTGTGCGCTCGCTCGCGGTATCTGCCGCGAGGTTCGCGCCGGTTACATCTGGTAGAGCGGTATCAGTTCGCGGCCTTGCCCCCACACGGGGCTGTCGGTCGTTCTGACCATGTCGCGTAGCGGTGTCCCGCTGTCGTAGAGCGTGTTGCGCCCGGGGCCTAATACGGCCTTGCGCTCGCTTGACGAGAGCGCCGCGAACGCGGCCTCACCATCGGGTACGGCGTCCACACTCTCGGCGATGCCTGCGTAGTCGCTGCCGAGCAGGTCGCCCCATTGGAACGTCTTGGGGACAGGTACGCATCGGCATGCGGGGTGCGTGCCGAACTCCTCTTCCATGCGATGCTCGGTGCCGCTCATAGCGCGGCAGACGGGGCACACACGGTGGTCCTGAGCGGTCATCCATACCCAGCCTTCGATGACGGGGCTGGTACGCCACGAGTCGAGCGAGCCGCCGCGGTAGGCGCTCATCATCTCGGTACGGCTGATGCGTGCCGCCTGCCAGCCGGGCATGTCCGTCGCCCTTGCGAGGTCACGTGCGACCGCGAGCGGATGACGTGCGGAGCCGACGCCCGTTATGAGCAGGTCGCGCATCTGCCCCGCCACGTCAGTGCCGAAGCGGTCGAAGAGCGCGCCTACGGCGTCCGTGCGGGTGCGGCCTAGAACGCGCTCGAGGAACGCG
>Ga0209511_1002494_pt1 | contig 15030 bp, 14 predicted proteins | sample SSSSmetaG_FD_184141 | JGI IMG/M metagenome (GOLD analysis project Ga0209511, IMG submission 184141) | Glacier valley bacterial and archeal communities from Borup Fiord, Nunavut, Canada, to study Microbial Dark Matter (Phase II) - ​SSSS... | ecosystem: Environmental > Aquatic > Freshwater > Ice >...
TGTTTCCCGTTATGAAGATTGACCAGGAAGAACTGGTGTTGCGCCCGATGAACTGTCCGCACCACATCCAGATTTACAAGCACGCACAGCGCTCTTACCGCGACCTGCCGCTCAAAATTGCCGAGCTGGGCACCATGTACCGCTTCGAGCAGTCCGGCGAACTCACCGGGCTGAGCCGGGTGCGGGCCATGACCCTCAACGACGCCCACATCTTCGTGCGCCCGGACCAGATTCAAGGCGAGTTCAAGAAGGTTATTCGTATGGTGCAGGAGGTTTACGGCATTCTGGGCTTCGCTGAGTACAAGTGGCGGCTGAGTCTGCGCGACCCTGCCGATACCGAGAAGTACGTGCAGGACGACGAGCTGTGGACCAACGCCGAGAACCTGCTGCGCGAGGTTTTAGACGACCTCGAGCTGGACTATTTCGAGTCGGTGGGCGATGCCGGGTTTTACGGCCCCAAGGTGGATGTGCAGGTCAAAAGTGCGCTGGGCAAGGACGAAACCATCAGCACCATCCAGCTCGATTTCCTGTTGCCGCGCCGCTTTGAACTCGAGTACGTCAACGAGGAATCCGGGCGCAGCCGTCCCATCATGATTCACCGGGGCATTATTTCCACCATGGAGCGCATGACCGCGTTTCTCATCGAGAACACAGCGGGCGATTTTCCTTTCTGGCTGGCCCCCGAGCAGATTGTTGTGATTCCGATTGCGGACCGTCACCTCGAGTACGCTCAGGACGTGGCCCAGACCCTCATAAACCGGGGACTGCGCGCTCGAGCGGACGACGGTGGCGAGCGGATGCAGGCCAAGATTAGAGTCGCCGAACTGCATAAAATTCCAGTCATTCTGGTGGTCGGCGACCAAGAGCAGGAAGCGCGGGCGCTGAGCGTGCGCGAACGCGGGGCCAATGGAAGTGAGCGAAACGAGCGCAAGGGCGTGCCACTCGAGGAATTGGGCCAGGAACTCGAAACCCGTTACCGCGCCCGGTCCTGAGACTCAAATTTAGCTGTATGAACATCTCACCAACCCTCGAGATGTGAACGATTCGGTAAGGCAGCTCGAGTTCGCAAACTCGAGCTGCTTTTTTAGTGCCCACAGTGGGGATTTTTACGATTGGCGAGGCTTCTCAAATCGAACTCATCTCTAAAACTGAGTCCCCGCTGAGTTTAGCGGCTTTTTGGCCTCGAGTTCGGGTGCGTGTAAGCTCTGCTCGAGCGTGCTAGTGAGGAGTCTCACGCTCTACCCCATGTATATAAGCTTCAAATGAACCCGTCTGAGACGAGGCCCAAGCTTGTTAATAAATCACTCATTCGCTAAGCTATTTTCCATGCATTACACGGTTTACGCCGATTTGGATTGGACTCGAGAGCCTGTCTCTCGGAATCTTTCCAGAAGTGCGCTGCCGTGGGGCAACTCGAGTTCTTCTCCAATCAGTGTCTGAACCCTCCGGTTTATACCAGGGGTTCTCAAGCCTCGCAACCCAGCGGCCTCCTCTTGCATCAGGTCGCTCAAAAAGGCGCGTGCAATATGAAGAAGACCGGTTACAACACAGGTGATAGAGTCGTTTTGCAGCCTTACGGTGTGGGTGTGGTGTGCGGCATCGCCACTCAAGGGTTCTCGAGCGGGGCGGGTTCGTACTATCAAGTCGAGTTCCCCAACAGCAACTCCAAAGCTTATGTCCCGGTGGGCACTCCAGTGGGCACCGCCATGCGCCCCGCCATGACCCTGCTCGAGCTGCCCGAGCTGCGCTACCGCCTGTTAGAGGGCTGCTGTGAGTTGCCGCGCCAGTGGTCGGCCCGCGCCCGCCGGGTGGGAGAAATCATCGGCAGTGGCGACCCCTTCGAGATTGCCATCCTGGCCTGTGAACTGCGCCGCTGGCACTTAGAAAAGGGTCTGGCCGATTTGGACCGTCAGGCGTACCGCCGCTGCCTGAAGCTGCTGCTCTCGGAAGTGCGTCAGCTCGAGGGGGGTGGCAACACGCTCGAGGTGGTCTCCGAATGGCTCGAGAGCGCCTGGGCCGAAGTTTCCAACTGAGTGGGTGCGTCTTGGAGGACGCTCAATTCTTCTTATTTGGGTCTTGGTAAAAGTAATCGTTCCCTTTTAAATAGAGCCACTTGAGGTCCGCTTTACCGTCTTTGCCCAGTTGTGGCAGCATCGCAAACAGCTTTTCGACGCGCCCATCGTCGTAACTCAGGGTCAGGGTGTTGCCCGCGAAGCCGTATTTACCCCCGTTTTTGCGGGTGTTGCTCGAGGAAACCCCGCCCGTGGCCTCCCCAAAAGCGGTTCCGTCGGTAGTGGTGGTGATGGATATTCCACCCGACCTTTCCCTGGTGAAGCGCCCATCCTTGCCAAACCGCAGGTAGTTCTCGAACACCCCACCCCCGCTGCCTATCACGGCGGTGAAGATGCTGGTGGATTTGTACTCGCCCTTGAGCACGAGGTCGCCCACCGGGCGCACTGGCTCGAGCACATCACCATCCAGAATCAGAGTGTTTCCTTTGCGCTCGAGCTTCTCGGGTTTGTCCTTGCCGATGGTGATGAGGCCGTTATTCACGCTATAAACCTCGCATACTGGCAGGCCGCTGGGATAGGTTTTGCTACAGTCGGCATCGGCCAGCGAGGTGTCGGGGTCGGCGGTGAACACGTAGCCGTTTTTAGAAAAAATGTAAAAGTCGCGCACGAACTCGAGGCCGCCGCCCGCCTGCATCTGCTGGCGCTGCTTGGAGTAAGCCCCCTCGAGTCCACCTGAACCCTTGGGCGGCGTGGGCGCTTTATCCGGCCCGAACTGCGGCAGTACGCTGGGTTTGACCACGATTTTGCAACTGCCATTTTTCAGGAAACTCAACTCGCGCTCGCCCTGTTCGTCCTCGAAGTAGCTAATGTAATAATCCTCGAGCGGACCCCCGACAAACTCGAGCTTTGGCCCCGCATAGTCGGTATCCTGGTCGCGCAGTATGGCCACACTGTATTTCCCGACCTGGCCCCCGAAGCGGTACTGCCGCCCCGCCAGAATCTCGAGCGCGCCCATATCGGTATTTTTGCCGTCGGTGCTGCGACACGGGTACTTGCCCACCTGCGGGTCCTTGCGCCGGAACAGGTCGCGGGCCACCGCCTCGCGTGCGCCGCGCTGATAGCAGTAGATGTCCACCGTATCGTCATTTTTGAGCGGGTAATTGTTGAGTTCGATACTCTGTCCCAGCTTTTTCTTCCACTGGAGATAGGAATCGTCGGTACCGAGCAGCGGACCCGTCTTGAACTGCACATAGCTGAGCGAACCGTCCTGCTTGAGCGTGTAGGTTCCGTCCGCTCCCGGCACCCGATAACGCCCACCCTCGAGAAATTGTAAAGAAAAGGTGGGTTGGGCATATTTATCGCTGCTCACCTGCGGGTAACAGCGAAATTCGTCGGGAATGGGCTGCTTTTCGGGATTGAAACCCTTCGAGAGCAGGTCGGCCAGCTTGGGCGCTTTGAGCGCGGGTAGGGCGCTCGAGCCTGTCCCAGTTTGACCTGTCGCTTGGGCGTCGATTTTGGGAGTATTCCCGCTCGAGGCCGTTGCGGACACAAATTTCACTGAGTCGGTCAGCGCGCTGAGCTGGGGCTGGTACTTTTTGAACGCTGGTAAGCTCGAGGCCGCGTAAACCAGCAGTTCCACCCGTCCTTTGGGGTTGGCGGCCTGGAAATACATGTAAATCTGCTGCCCAGCGCTGTTTTTGAACACCACTGCCTGAGCCAGCAGCGGCACGCCCCCCTTGCTTTGACCTTTTTCCACACTCGAGCGACTGGTTACGGTGAAGCCCGAAATGCCCCCATTCGCCTGAGCAAACCACCCGGCAAAATCCCCGGCAAAATCCTTGCCCGGAAACAGCGTTACGCCCACTTCTTCTCCAGGGGCCAAACCGTCCGGGGTCAGGGTCACGCCTGCCTCGTTGATTTTCGCGGTCCAACCTGCCGGAACGCTGTACTCGAGCTGCCCAAAAGTCGCGGCTCGAGCGGCTCCTATGACCAGTATTCCGGCCAGAATCAGGGTTCTGAAAATCATAAAAATCTCCTCGAGAAGGCGCTGAACTCGGGTTCAGGCTAACCCGCTCGAGGAGGGAAAAGATGTGTTGAGGTTATGTAATTTCTCACTCAAAAGTGAAAACGTCGCGCAGCTCCCAGGAAGCCTCGAGCGAACCGTCCTCGAGCACTTTGCTTGCAAAATTCTTGACCTTGTAATTCGTGGTCAGGTGCTTGACCACCGGCTGCTCGGGTCGCAGTTCAGGACTCTGCTCCGGGAGAGTGATGAAAACGGCGTCTCCGGCTTTGAACTTGCCTTCATTGCTCTCGAGCACCACACCTTCTTTGCTGCCCGCTGGAAAAATGGCTTTAATCATGGGGTTCAGTTTACAGATTTTTGTAAGATTACGCCCCCGCTCGAGTTCTTCCACGGCTGTAAGCTGAATCCACTATGTCCTTCAAAATTTACACCAAAACGGGCGATGCAGGGCAGACCGGACTTTACGGCGCAGACCGGGTGAGCAAATCTCACTCGAGGGTCGAGGCTTACGGCACGGTGGACGAACTCAACAGCTTTATCGGGGTAGCGCGTTCTGCACTCGAGCACGGCACAGCACTCGATTTAGACCTCGAGCATCTGCAAAACGCCCTGTTCGATGTGGGCGCAGATTTGGCCACACGGGAAGACAGCGCTTACGCCAAGAATATCTCGAGAATAGACGCTGCCGATGTGGACGCGCTCGAGCGCCTGATTGACCACTACAGCGAAACCTTGCCAGAACTGCGCGCCTTTATTCACCCCACCGGAACTTTGGTGAGCGCCCAGCTTCAGGTCGCTCGAGCGGTGTGTCGCCGCGCCGAGCGCGAAGTGATTCGGCTCTCAAACGAGGAAGCGGTCAACGAGTCGGTGCAAATTTACCTGAACCGCCTGTCGGACTTGCTGTTCACCCTGGCTCGAGCAGCCAATCTGGAGGCGGGAGGCAGTGAGGAGCGCTGGCAGGTGAAAGGGCGGCGCTGAGGGTCGCGCTCCGCGCTCAGCAAACGTCGAACGCCAAACGCCAAAGACAGTCCAAGCGTTCAGCGTCTTGGACAAAGCGACACCAACCGGGCCTGTCCGCGTTCGACGTTTGCAACCTCGTAAGAGGTCCTTACTCTCGAGCGCCCACCGTCTTGGTCGCATAGCGCTCCTGCCTGCGTCCGCCGCGAAAAATAGCCAGGGTCACGTATTCGATGTCTCCATCGGCTTTTTCGCGCAGGTGGTCCGGGTCGGTGGGGCGCGCTCCCCTCGAGTATTTGACCGCTTTAGGCATGGTGAGCTTTTTGGTCTCAACAGCCTCGAGTTCACGGCGTTTGTAGCTGTAGCCGCGACAAATCACCACTTCGTCGCCCTCTTTGGTGGTAATTTTGCGGCCCCCTAAAAGCGCCCAATCAAAATCCGGTTCATTCTCGAGCGGGAAGATGAACCCGCCAGACGGCACCTCGCCGGAGTACCAGCCCATGCGCCCATAACGGCGCTGAAGCTCGATGACCTCTTCCACGCTTGCAGCGTCTACCGTGACTTTGGCCCCCAGGTCGGTGGTGAATTCGATGTGTAGCATAATGTTCTCCTCGAGCGATGATAAGGTGGATGGCAAAAAAGCCTTTGAGAACGGTTCTCTCGAGCGATTATGTTCACAGCATAACCGATTGTGAGTGCGGTGTCAAATAGAGAAAACCGGCCCCCGAATGAATGCTCGAGTAGGACGCAGCTCGAGGGAATCCAACGGATGTATAGAGCTGATACATAATGCGTAACGTGGTCTTTTCATTCCGACAGCGGCTTGAGAGGGTCGCGTTTTTTATTCCTGCAATGGCTCGAGTAAAAAAAAGGCCACACGTAATGTGTGGCCTTTTCCAACTGCCAAACCTTCACCTGTTCATGATGTGAATAGCCTGCTTATGCACGTTCTCGGCAGCTTCCATCACACTTTCGCCCAGGGTGGGGTGAGCGTGAATGGTGAGCGAGACATCCGAAACCGTGGCCGCCATCTCGAGCGCCAACCCGGCTTCGCCCAGCAGGTCGCTGGCATGTGGCCCCACAATGTGAACGCCCAACAGCAAATCGGTGTCGGCATCGGCCACCATTTTGACAAAGCCGTCGGTGCTCTGAAGCGTCACCGCACGACCCGAGGCAGACAGCGGGAACACCCCGGTCTTGACCTTGTAACCTTTGTCCTTGGCTTCCTGCTCGGTGAGGCCCACCCAGGCCAGCTCTGGCGCGGTGTAGACCACACTGGGAATCGCCACCGGGTCCATCTCGGACTTCTTGCCCGCAATCACTTCGGCGGCCACCAAGCCCTCTTTCATGGCCTTGTGGGCCAGCATGGGGTTGCCAATCACGTCGCCAATGGCGTAGATGTGCGGCACGTTGGTTTGCAGCTTTTTGTTCACCGGGATAAATCCCCGTTCGTTGACGGTCACGCCTGCTGCCTCGAGTCCCAATCCGCTCGAGCGGGGACGACGGCCCACCGCACTGAGAATCAGGTCGAACACTTCGGTTCGCTTTTCTCCGGTCTTGACGTCCTCGAGTTCAACGTGTAGCCCGTCGAGTTTTTCTTCAAACGAGTTGGCCTTGGTACTTGTCTGAATTTCGATGCCCTGCTTGACCAGAATCTTGTGAAACTCGGCAGCGGCCTGCGCGTCAGCGGCAGCCACAATCTGCGGCACGAACTCGATGACTTTGGTCTTCACGCCCAAGTTGTTGTAAATCTGCGAGAACTCGATGCCAATTGCGCCCGCACCAATCGCCAGCATCCGGGCGGGCAGGGGGTCAGGGACGTTGAGCGCCCCAGTAGAGTCCACGATGCGCTTCTGGTCCACCGGAAAGGCGGGCAGCCTAGCGGGTTCCGAACCTGTCGAGATGATGATGCTCGAGGCCGTGACCTTGCGGTCTCCCACCAGCACGGTGTGGGGGTCAATGAACTCGGCTTTGCCAATCAGGTGCGTCACCTTGTTGGCTTTGAACAGGCTCGAGACGCCGCCGCTCATGCGCTTGACCACACTCTGCTTCCAGCCGTTGAGCTTGGCGATGTCGAGTTTTGTCTCGGTAAAGGTCAGTCCAAACTCCGAGGCGTGCTTGCTGTTGGCGATTTCCTCACCTGCGTGCAGTAGGGCTTTGGTGGGAATGCAGCCGATATTGAGGCACACGCCGCCCAATTCGCCCATCTCGGCACAGGCGACTTTGAGGCCCAGTTGCGCGGCGCGAATGGCCGCGTGGTATCCGCCGGGTCCTGCTCCAATCACTAATAAGTCGTAATCCATGAGAGTATTCTACCCGGCTCGAGCGAGTCAGATGGAGACGCTTGCCCCGCTCGAGGGTAGGGTCAAAGAGGGTTCATCCCGCCGTGCGATTGAGGCGCGCTCGAGCGCCGCGTAAAATCCAGGCGGCTGCGCCTACCACCAACACCAGCAGCCCCCCGCCTAGGGTGACGGTCAGACTATCCGGCGCGACGATGGATTGTCCTCGCAGCGCCTGAACCGTGGTCAGCGCCATCGTACCCAGGAAGCCTAGTGAGGCCACCCAGACCAGTTGGGTTTTTTGCCGCTCGAGTAGACGCCCAGAACCCGCCAGCAGCCAGCCCAACAGCGGCAGCAGTTGCAGCGCGTGAATGCCCATGAAATGCCCGATACGAAGGTCGCCGCCCCTGGTGCTCCAGCCCACCACCGGCAGGCCCACGCCGCCATCGGCTACACCTACGCTGTGCGCGCCGATAATCGAGGAAAGGCCACCGGACTGCAAAGTCGCCATCTGCGTGGCGGTGGGCGAGGTCATTAAGAACGCCTCGGCCATGCCTATCAGGGTGAGCACCAAGCCCAGACGCAAGGAAAGCGACAAGACTGGGTTCTCGAGCTTCTGACGCATTACCAGCACGGTAATAATCAGGTGCAGCAGCCATAAACTCCCGATTGCGATGCCCATGCTCGAGTACAGTGCGCCGTCCAGTGGGGTAGACGTGTTGTAGTGCGATAGGACGCCCCTTGAGGCTTGCAGGGCGATAATTCCCAGCTCGAGCGCGGACACGGCCACAATCCAGAACCCGGCAAAGCGCACCAGTCGGTCCCGTCTGCGTAAAAGACTGAGAATCCACAGCATCGAGGCCGAGTACATGGCCAGCGAAAGCGCGAATTTGGTGGGTTTGAGCCACACGGGCGCGCCACCCAGGTAACGGGGGTCCAGCCAGATTCCAGCGGCGAACAGCACTATCGTTCCGGCCAACAGCAGAGCCGAGGTGTAGAGCGTGCGGTGGGTGGGGCGCAGGGTGATGAATCGGTCAACGAAGGTGTTCATAACTATTCCTCCAAGCAAGTCTCTTTTACTTAGCATTGTTAAGTAAAAGGCGAAAAAAATTTACCCTCGAGCGTTCATCCCGTGCATCAGTGTGTGCAGCACCAGTTCCTGTAACTCGAGCACCCGTTCTTTCGGGAAATAGGGGGTAGCAAGGTGCAGCGAAACCAGACCGTGAACGCTGACCCACAATGTGCTCGAGTAGGCTTCTACGTCGCCCTTGGGTAGGGTTCCGGCAGACATGGCTTCACCCACTGCACGCTGCAAAATATCGAAAGAATCGAGTACCGACTCGAAACCCTCCGGTGGGGGGCGCTCGAGGAAATCGCCGCGTTGAATGAACATCAGGCGGTAGTGCATGGGGTGGTCCAGCCCGAACTGAACGTAGGCCCTGCCGATGTTCAGCAGCCGCTCAACCGGGTCTGTGCTGCTCCGATACCCCTCCTCGAGCTGCTGACCGAATTCCCGGAATCCCTCTATCACCACGTAAAAAAGCAACTCGTCCTTATCGCGGAAATACAGATAGATGGTGGTAGCGGAATAACCGATTTCCTCGGCCACCTGCCGCAGCGAGAAGTTTTCAAAGCCGCCCTGCTCCTCGAACAGTTTGACTGCCGCCTCGAGAATAGTTTGGCGCAGCTCGAGCTTGCCGCGTTCCCGGCGCTCGAGGCTGCTTTGACTGAGCTTTTGTTTGCGCGTTTGTGCTCCTGAAGTCACACCATCAATTTACATAACACCGTTAAGTTTGTCAAGTGCTCGAGTTTGGGAAGCGGTGAGTATTGGACGGTGAGTGATGAGTGGTGAGTCAAAAACTTGTGCGGGAGGAGGTATAGGCTCGAGGTTCTGAGATTCCCGATTCCTAAGAACCCAGCTCGCCCTCCACCCACTTGCGCTATGCTCGAGGGGTGAGTCTTCCAGAAGTCCCCAAGCGCTACACCCCCATGACTCGAGCCTTTCGCTTCGGACTCTTTGTGGTGGAACTGGGCGTGCTCTCGAGCTTTGCTTTTGCGTTGATGCTGTTTATCTCGGGTGTGGTGCAAACCTTTGTCAGCCTGCGGGAAGCGGTGGGTCGTCTGGGAGACAAGGAGTCCAGCCGCAAACTTCTGGTGCTGGCCGTGGAACAGGCCGACAATTTGCTGATTGCTACCGCGCTGCTCATCATCAGCCTGGGCCTGCAAAGTCTGTTTATTGGGCGTATCGAGGGCCTGCCCAACTGGCTTACCATCCGCACCCTGGACGACCTTAAAAGCAAGCTGCTCAGCGTGATTGTGGTGGCGCTGGCGGTCAAGTTTTTCAGCTTCGCTTCCGAGTGGAAAGGGGGCCTGGATATCCTGATTCTGGGCGGAGCCATCGCACTCATCATCCTGTCGCTGGCGGTGTACGGCGGAATTCTCGAGCGCTCGAGCGGGAAGTACAAATCTGAGGAGTCGCTCGAGACTAAAGAGGAATAAAGCGTGGTGAGAGCGGTCATTCTCGATGCCGATAGCGTTTTGGTGCGCCCCGAGCGAATCTGGTCCCAGCAACTCGAGCATCAGTACCGCTTGAACCCTCGAGCGTTTACCGAGTTTATCTTTCACGGTGAATTTCAGAACTGCCTCATCGGGCGTGCCGATTTGAAAGAGGTGCTTTCACCCGTGCTCGAGCAGTTGTATTGGACTCGGGGCGTTGAGGTGTTCATTCGGGAATGGCTCGAGGCTGAACACGCCGTGGATGCTGCCCTGCTCGAGCGCATCGCCCAGATTCGGGCTTCAGGAGTTCCGTGCTATCTGGCCACCAATCAGGAACGGTACAGAACCGCCTACCTCGAGCGTGAGATGGGCCTGGGTGCGGTTCTAGACGGAATTTTTTCCTCGAGCACTCTCGGCTTTCGCAAACCCTCGCTCGAGTACTACCAGGCCATTCAAACTCAACTTGAGCTAGGCGGTTCGCAAATCCTCTTCTGGGACGACACTTTAAAGAATGTGGAGGCGGCTCGAGCGGCAGGCTGGAACGCAGAACTCTACACTTCACTCGAGGGCTTCGAGACGGTCATACGGGCCTACAGTTTGCTCGAGCCAAAAACGAATTGACCGATTCCCCATTCCCGATTCCCTAAACCGTCTCCTTGACCCCAGTCTCTCGAGCGTCCATCTCCTGAGTGTCTTTGACCCCTTTGCGGCGTCCCAGCGCAGGCAGGCGCAGAAAAGTGCGCTTGTCACTACTCAGCGGCTCGAGCGCAGGATTGCAAGGCAGCACCACGTTGACCACCGTACCCACCCCAACGGCACTCTCGACCCAGATTTTGCCGCCGTGCGCGTCCATAATGCTCTTGACGATGCTGAGACCCAACCCAGAGCCGCCCGCGTCCCGCGCCCGCGACTCGTCCACCCGGTAAAAGCGGTCAAACAGGCGCGGTAGGTGTTCGCTTGCGATGCCAGGACCGTTGTCGGCCACCTTGAAATGCACCTGACCCTCCTCGGGAAACACCTCGAGAAAGAGTTTGCTCGAGCCAGCTTTAAGCGCGTTGGCCATTAAGTTGATGAACACTTGTTTCAGTCTCGAGGGGTCGGCCTCGAATTCGACTTCTGGCCCCAACACGCTGATTTGAGCGCCTGCGGCCTCCGCGATAGGCCGCAATTCAGTCGAGAGTTCTTCCAGAAAAGGCAGCGCCAGCACGGGTTGCAGGTTTAAGGGCGTTGCTCCCCCATCACTCCGGGCCAGCTCGAGCAGACTAGCAATCAGTTGGCTCAATCGCTCGGACTCGTTTTTGATAATTTGCAAACTTTCTTTTTGCTGTTCATTCGGGCTGGTGCGCCGCAGCAGATAACCCGCGTGTCCGCCGATGGCCGTTACCGGAGTTCTCAGCTCGTGCGAGGCGTCACTGGTGAAGCGCCGCTGAGTCTCAAAACTGCGCTCGAGCCGCTCGAGCATGGTGTTGAGCGTGCGGGCCAGGGTCGAGATTTCGTCGCCGGTTCTGGGAACCGGAACCCGTTGACCCAACGATTTCTCGGTGATTTGTGCTGCCGCTTTACGCACGGCCCGCAACGGTTGCAAAGCGCGGCCCGCCAGCCAGTACGCTAAAAACGCCATGCCAATCACCGCGTACAGCGAGGTAGTGAGCATAATCAAGCGCAGGCTCTCGAGGATGCGGTTGTTTTGGGTCAGGTCTTTTCCTACGTGAATACCAATGATTCCTTTACCGAAAGCTTTAAAACTTTTATGCTCTCTAAGGCTGGTGAGGACCTCAAAGGTGTGATTTTCAGAATCTACCGTCAAACGGGTCTGGCTGTAAATGCTTCCAGCATTCACCAAACGCTTGTAGTCTTCACGACTTAACCGAATTCCATCATCAGACTTATCCTTGTCTTCGGTGTATAAACCAATATGTAAGGGCGTAGCTTGTGTAAAGAACGGTATGGCTTCGTTAATATTATTGGATTTCAAGCTGTCCAGAGAAATGTTTCCATACCAATCCACCTGATAAGCCATATCTGAGGGCATTGAATAGTTGGGGTCGCCTTGCTTATCAATTAGGATTGAGCTTCGGGTCAATTGATTGAGCGCACGTCGCAAATCGTTGACTACAGTTTTTTGTAAAGCTTGCTGAACAATCGAGAAAACGGAAACCATCACAATAAAAAGTAGCACAGACAATAGGGCAGTATAGAGCAGGGTTAGACGCCAGCGCAGGGTCATATTCTCCATTGAAGCACAGCGGCAGGGTAGGAAAGTGATAGCCCCGCCTTTGAACAATTGAGATAAGCAAAAAAACCCGCTCGAGGGCGGGTTTTGTGGGGGTTCTCCAGTTTCAGATTGACTTATTCTTCACGCAGCACGTAGCCCACACCGCGCACGGTATGAATCAGGCGGCGCTCGCCACCCTCCTCGAGCTTGCGGCGCAGGTAGCCGATGTAGACATCTACCACGTTGCTGCCCCCGGTGTACTCTGGCCAGACTTTTTCCTCGATTTCAAACCTCGAGAACACTTTGCCTGGATTGCGGGCCAGCAGCTCGAGCAGCTCGAATTCTTTGGCGGACAGCTCCACCCGGCGGCCTCCCCGGAAGATTTCGCGTCCGTCCAGGTTCATCACCAAGTCGGCCACCCGCACTTCACCGGTCACAGCCGGATTTACCCGGCGTAGGTGGGCGCGCACTCGAGCCAGCAACTCCTCAATCGAAAAGGGCTTGATGAGGTAGTCGTCGGCCCCAGAGTCCAGGCCCTCCACCTTGTCCTGAATGCTGTCCTTTGCGGTCAAAATGACGATGGGGGTATTGGAGGTTTTGCGGATGCGCCGCGCCACCTCGAGACCGTCTAGCACCGGAAGCATCAGGTCGAGAATCACCAAATCGGGGTTCACTTCGCGGAATTTGGATAACCCAGTTACGCCGTCAAAGGCCACATCGGTGGCGTAACCTTCGGCAGCCAGCTCGAGTTCAATAAAGCGGGCGATATCTTTTTCGTCTTCGATGACGAGTACAAGCGGCTTGCGTTCCATGAATTCAGTGTACCGCTCCTCTCATGAGAAGCCCAGCGCGTTTGCTAAAAAATCTTTCACAAGAAAAAGAGCGTTCCATCAGGGAACGCTCTAGAGGCCAGCTTTTACGAATGAGAGCAAGATGGATTACTTTTGGTCCGGGGTGGCTGGTTTGTCGCTCTTCTCAGGCTTGTCCGACTTATCTGGCTTGTCTGGAGTGGCAGGTTTATCAGTTTTCTCGAGCAGAGAAATCTCGAGCGCGTACCCTTCCTTGACCTTGACCTTAACCTTTTGACCCACTTTGAGTCCCTCGAGCGCCGCCACTTTTCCCTTGACGAAAAACTTGGTAGGTGGAACCGAAGGCAGGGTCAGTACATCATTTTGGCGGGTAATCCACAGCGAGGTGCCAGCCAAGCGCAGGCTCGAGCGGTCCGCACTCAGGGCCGTCACCGTACCACTAAGCGTTCCATTCGGCGGCGTTTCCTCTTCTGGCAACGAGGAACACGCTGCTAAAACCAGCAGCAGCCCTCCCAAAAAAATCGTCCGTAAGCGCTTCATAAATTACCTAGCCAAATTCTACCATACCCACGACCCTCCAAAAGTGTGCAAAACGTTCAGATGCTTAATTTTTGCTCAGAAGCGCATCAGCCGCTCATCAGCACTCGAAGTAAGCGCTCGAGCCACTCGAGCGGCCCGAGTTCCGTCGAGATTGTCCAATCCAAAACGGGACAGCATGAAGGTCCTCATGCGCTCGAGGGGGTTCTCATGTGTTGCTTGTCTGTTTTCTCGAGCACAACAGGCTTAGAAGGATGTCGCTCGAGTTCGTTCCAGGCAGCATGGTTTGAATTCACTCTTTAACGCCAATGTGCAAGGCGGCGATGCCGAAACTCAGCAGGCGATACCGGGTGCGAAATCCCGCCGCTTCCATCAGGGTTTTAAGCTGTTCGGGCGGTGGAAAAGCCTTTACGGACTCGGGGAGGTAGCTATAGGCCGCTGCATTTCCCGAAATCAGACCCCCTATGCGGGGTAAAACCTTCTCGAAATACAGCCGATAAAGCTGTCCCAGTGCGTCCGCTCGAGGGGGTGGAAACTCCAGAATCACCACCCGTCCTCCGGGAGACAGCACCCGGTGAAACTCCTCGAGTCCTCGGGCGTAGTCGGCAAAGTTGCGAAACCCGAAGGCGCAGGTCAGCGCTTCAAAGCTCGAGTCGGGGTAGCTCAGGGCCAGCGCATCCTCTTGCTCGAGTGCGATATTTAGCTTTTGTTGACGCGCCTTTTGTCGCCCAATCTCGAGCATCTGGGGCACAAAATCGCAGCCGATAACCTCGCTATGCGGGGACATATGCTTGAGGCTCAGGGCAAAGTCCGCCGTTCCGGTGGCCACATCGAGCACCCGGCGCGGCGCACGAACCAGCGCGGCGTGTGCGGCCTCGCGTCGCCAGCTTTGGTCCACCCCCAAACTGAGCACCCGATTGAGCAAATCGTAGCGCCCACTGATGGCCGCAAACATCTGCTGCACGCGCTCAGCCTTGCCCTGCATCTCATCTTGGGCCACCTGACCCACCGGGGGCTTTTCGGTTAAATTCATGAGGGCAGCTTAGCAAGCACAAAGGGGGGGAATGTCCTGTTGCGGCTGCGCCGCGCTGCAAACGTCAAACGTCAAACATCAAACGCTAAACATCCAAAGGCAGACCAGACGTTCAGCGTTTGACGTTTGCAATCTCGTAAGAGATTTCCCCTCTCAAACCTCGAGCAAATCGCGCTTAACCCCGTTGAGGTGGGTCGGCGCTTTAGACACTCGCACTCGAGCGCCCAATCCCAGCGCGTAATCGCTCAGCAGGGTCAGGGTGTCCTGCACGCTCTGACGCAGGTAATACTCACCCTCGCCCAGACGGGAAACCGCCAGCAACGGGGGCCGGGTCAGGGTGTCTAAAATGGTTTCCAGGTCGGCTTTACTGACCCGCTCACCCAGGCGGTGAATCAGGTGCGAGACCCTAATGCTCGAGTGCGGCTCGAACTCGGTCAGGCACAGCAAAACCTGTGAAAACACCCCTCGGCTGCCCAGTTCGCGCGTGGCCATCTCGGAAAGCGATTGGGCGCTGTCCTGGTCAATGGCGGCAGCTTTCCAGTAACCGCGCAGCTCGAGCGGGGTGAGCGGACTGAGCGTCACACTCTCGAGCAGCGTCTCGAGCGCCTCCACCGACACGCGGGTTACTTTGAACTGGCTGGGCAACTCGAGCACAGCTTCTTCACGCAC
>Ga0209511_1002496_pt1 | contig 15028 bp, 15 predicted proteins | sample SSSSmetaG_FD_184141 | JGI IMG/M metagenome (GOLD analysis project Ga0209511, IMG submission 184141) | Glacier valley bacterial and archeal communities from Borup Fiord, Nunavut, Canada, to study Microbial Dark Matter (Phase II) - ​SSSS... | ecosystem: Environmental > Aquatic > Freshwater > Ice >...
CAGGGCAAGCGCGAGAAAGAGGGCGTAAACGGATTTCATAGGCTTGAGGAATTAAGGGAATCGTAAAAAATAGCACGTGCGGACAATACGCCGCAAACCGGCAACACTCCCCCGGCACAAGCCAGGGGAGCGCAGCCCGAATAACCCGGAAAAGAAAACGTTACGGGTCGGAAACCGACCGGTGGCGTGCCGTCACGTGCACGAACGCCGAGTGCCCTGCCAGTTGCAGGAAGCTAAGAGTTCGGTAGAAAAACTCAGGAAGAAAACAGGCCGTGGAAGGGACCCAGGAAGCAACTGCCGCGGTGGAAACGGGCAGGCACTCAATCTACCAAAGATAGAAGCGGGGCGGCAATGACGGCTATACTCGAATCTTGCGTTCGCGCAGGCACTTCAGGTCGTGGTAAGTGCCAAAAATTCAGTAATCTTGACGGCCGGCCGGCATTTGGTCGGTGTCACCGTCTACCCCACTTTTTTATGGATGCCCGCGAAGACAACCAATACGCCATGACCACGGTGCTGGTCAAGTTCATTGCCGATAACACGGCCGCCATCGGGGCCAGCGCCGTGGCCGCCGCCGAGGCGGCCGACGTTGCCCCGGCCTACCAGCGGCTCACGGCCGCCGTGGGCACCGCCCCGCTCAGCACCCTGGCCACCACCCGGCAGGCCACCGATGCCCGCCTCGACTTGCTGGCCGGGCTGCCCGCGTTGCTGGGTCCGCTGCGTTCCATCGCCACCAAAACCAACGACACCGCCCTGCTGGCCCGCGCCACGCTCAGCAGCAGCCAGCTGCGCAAGATGAAGCCCGAAGAGCTGCGCGACGTGTCGAAAAGCCTCTTCGACGACGCCGACGGCCACGCCGCGGCCCTGGTGCCCTACGCCCTCACGGCCGCCGTGCTGGCCAACCTGCGCCAGCTCCAAACCGCCTTCGCCGCCACCGTGCGCGGCACCAGCGTCCTCATCGACCAGCGCAGCGGGGGCAACCAGTCGGCCACCGACCTGTTGCGCGAGCTCATGCAGCAGGTGTATGAGCTCGACAAGCCGATGGACGTGTTCCGCTTCCTGAACAAGCCCCTGTACCGCGCCTACAAAAAGGCCCGCCGCGTGGGCAAGGTTGGCGGCGGCGGCTCGGCGGGACCGGCCGCCGGCCCGGCCACGCCGCCCAAGGCGTAGCGAAGGCACGAAAGGTGAAGTAATGGCCCGTCGTGGTGCGCAAAAGCGCAGCACGACGGGCTTTTTGCGTCGATTATTCCATTCGGAACGGGTTTCACTTCAGCGCCTCAAAGCTCCACTGGGCATCGGCCCAAAAGGCGTCGAGGGCGATGAGGCGGGGCTTGAAGAACGAAATGAGGGCGGGCCAGTCGGCGCGGTCGAAGAGGTTGGCGGGCCGCAGCTCGCGGTAGATGCGGCTCAGGGGGGTGCCGTGGGCGTCTTCGGCGGCGGGGGCCCAGGTCCACTTCTCGCCCAGGGCCGCGTGCAGCAGCGGTTGCAACTCCCGGAACTGCTCGAAGAACAGCTCGCGGATGCCCGCGTCCGGGTGGGTCAGCTCGATGCCGATGGCCGCCTGCCGGGTGTCGGCCTGCAGCCGGAAGTGCACGTGCTTCAGCCCCGTCTTGTAGTTTATCCAGTTGGTCGTCTCGCCCTCGGCCGATGGCACCGGGGCCATGTACTGGCCCAGGGCCGTCCAGAAGGCCTGGCGCAGGTGGGTGGCTTCCGCTTTGCTGTACATTCTTGGGGCAGGAGGGTGGGAGGAGAAAAAGTGGACTGCAAAGGAACAGCTTGCTCCGTATGCCGCCACCCGCGCCCCCTCCTGCCCTCACATTCCTAAGCCCTACAGCGGCGTGGCCCACCAGCCGGCTTCGTTGCTCTGCACGGCCACGGCGCCGGCGCTGTGGTAGTATTCTTCCACGCACTCCCGAAAGCCGGAATTGTTCACGCTGGCGAAGCACACGGCGTGGTCGGCGGTGGGCAGCGGGCCGGTGTGCACCGTGAACACGCTGCCGCGCTCGGCTTTGGTGATAACCAAGTAAGACGACTCGGTGAGGGCGTTGGTTCTGGCCTCGAAGGTTTGTTCGTAGGCCTTGTCGGGCACTACCTCGCCGCGCAGGGCCGGGTCGCCGGCGGGGTGCTGCCATACGCCCGACTGCCCGTTCTTGTCGCAGCCCACCAGGCCGGCCGCGGCCAGCAACACCACGGCCACCGGCCGGCGCAGCAATGAGATAAGCGTAGTTTTCATGGCCCAGCTGCTGAAGAGTGACAAATACGGCAACCGCCCCACCAAATGTTAAGGCCGCCATCCCCTTGCAAGTTGGAAGGCCGGTTACAAGGGATAAGTTAATCTTTTTTTACTGCAATTATACAGACAGGCCCGAAACTTACACGTTGCGGTGTGCCGCCTGGCAGGCGCTGCTACTGCGCGGCCACTTTGCTCTGCAGGAAGCCCACCAAGACGTTCAGGCCCCGCTCGAAGTGGCGGTTGTTGGGAATCACGATGTCGGCGTAGTGCTTGTAGGGGGCAATGAACCGTTCGTAGGTGGGCGCCACGTGGTGGGTGTAGCGGTAGAGCACGTCGGCCAGGTCGTAGCCCCGCTCGTCGCGGTCGCGCACGATGCGCCGGTGCAATTTCACGTGCTCCTGAGCGTCGATGTACACCTTCAGATCAAGCAGCCGGGCAATTTCTTCGAAGTGAAACACGAAGATGCCCTCCACCACCACAATGGGCGCGGGCCGAAACACCAGCTCCCGGGGCGTGGTCGCCGAGTTGTTGAACGTGTACTCCTGGCGGCGCACCTCGTGGCCCTGGCTGATGCGCAGCACGTCGTGGGCGTAAGCGGCGGCGTCGATGCTGGCGGGCAAATCGAAGTTTTCGACGCCCATTTCGTCGCGCAGCTGCTTTTCGCGGGGGTGGTAGTAGTTGTCCTGGGAAATCAGGCAAATCTGCTCGGGGGGGAAAGCTTCCAGCAACCGGTGCAAAAACGTGGTTTTGCCCGAGGCGCTGCCGCCGGTGATGCCAATAAGATATGGGGTGTGCATAGCCGGCAAAGGTAGAACGCTTCGCTTAATAGGAATGAAAGAACGGAAATTGTCATCCTCATCTGGCGTCCGCGCAGCGAAGGACCTTATCGCCGCCGAACTACCTGCCGTATTTTTAACGGGGCGAACGTGATGAGGTCCTTCGCTCTGCTCAGGATGACAAGTGCTCACTTCCCAAATAGCCCAGCAGCCCGGCCACGGCCCGGGCCCGGTGGCTGATGCGGTTTTTCTCGGTTCCGCTCATTTCGGCGAAGGTGCGCCCGTCGCCCTCGGCGGGCACAAACACGGGGTCGTAGCCGAAGCCGCCGGTGCCGCGCGCCGCCGGACTGATGTGGCCCGCCACCGCGCCGGCAAACGTGCGCACGGTGCCGTCGGCCGCGGCCAGCGCCACCACGGTGCGGAAGTGCGCCGCCCGGTCGGGCTGGGCGGCCAGCTCCTGCAGCAGCTTGGCCGTGTTGTCTTCGGCCCGGCGCTGGGGCCCGGCGTACCGCGCCGAATACACCCCCGGCGCGCCGCCGAGGGCCGCCACTTCCAGTCCGGTGTCGTCGGCGAAGCAGGCCACGCCGTAGTGCTGGCGCACGTATTCGGCCTTTTGGCGGGCGTTGCCCTCCAGGGTGTCCTGGGTTTCGGGCAGCTCTTCGTGGCAGCCGATGTCGGCCAGGCTCAGCAGGGCAAAGCCGGCGGGCAGCAGCGGACGGATTTCATCGAGCTTGTGCGCGTTGTTGGAAGCAAAGCAGAGCTGCATGGAGTAGTTGGGATGACGTTCTTTTACCCAACGACCACCTACCGAAACATCGACTTGATGGTGCCCCACGACCGCTGCACGGCGCTGGGCGTGCCGGCCAGCACGGTGAGGAAGCTTTGGTCGCCGCCCGGGCCGCGCACGGTGAGGCGGTAGGTGAAGGGCCCGTTGCCCGCGGCGGGGGCGCCGGGCCCGCTGCCGCTCAGCGCGGCGCGGTACACGTTGATGTCGATGAACTGGTAGCGGCGCTGGCCGGTGGGCACCACGGTGCTCACGGCGGTGAAGCTGGTTTCGGAAGCCGCCTTGCGGGCCAGCTCGAAGCCGGTAACGTCGGCTTCGGTGTTCACTTCCCACTCCACGCGCACGTTGGCCCCGTCGTAGGTGGCCGTGAACAGGAGCAAGGTGGCCGCCCAGGCTACGCCGGCGCTCAGCAGCACCAGCAGCACGGCCGGGCCAACACGTTGAGACAGACGGCGGATGAGTACAAATGCCAGCACGCGCGACGGACCAGCCCCGAAGGAGGGCCGGATTCAAATGTACAAACCTTTTTGGAAAGCCCCGCCCCGCCGCGGGCAGTTGCGGCCCGGCCCGGCAGCCGGAAAAAAGTGGGCCGAAGGTTGGCCGTTTCCGAGCTAAGCTGTACTTTTGCAGTCCCTTCCGCAAAATCGGCAGGGTTCAACTGGTAAAACTGGCCCCCGATATGAAAAAAGAAACCCACCCCGAATACCAGGAAGTCGTTTTTCAAGACACTTCTTCGGATTTCAAGTTTATCACCCGCTCCACGATGAAGCCGACCGACACCATCACAATGGAAGACGGCAAAACCTACCCGCTGGTGAAAATTGAAGTGAGCAGCGCCTCGCACCCCTTCTACACCGGCAAAAACATGTTCATCGACACGGCCGGCCGCGTGGAGAAATTCCGCAGCCGCTACGCCAAGAAAGAGCAGGCCAGCGCCAACAAAGAATAGGGAATTGGTTGTCCGTTGTTCGTTGTCAGTTGTTAGGCTGAGAACGGAACAGCCAAAAGCTCCCGGTAGCCCAGCTGCCGGGAGCTTTTCTTTTGGTAGGTGCCCGAACTTTGCGGCCTGCGCTGGCCCGCCCGGGCGGTTGTTGAACCTGACAACGAACAACTATCAACTGACAACGAAGCAAATGCACGTCCTGCTTTTCGACGACCCGGCCATCCGGCCGCACCTGCTGCCGTTCACCTTCACGCGGCCGGTGGCGGCGTTGCGCTGCGGCATCCTCACCATTGCCGAGAAGTGGCAGCGGCACCTGGCCGCGCCTACGGTGGGCTACCTCACGCAGCCCTACCTGCAGGCCAAGTTCCCGGTATGCGCCGACGGCGCGGTGACGGGGGCCGCGCTGGTCATCAACGGCGCCGTGTGCCCCGACGCGGTGCTCGTGCGCCAGGTGCAGGCCCTGCGGCCCGGCCAAGGGCTGTACTGCGACGAACTGCTGGTGGCCGCGCACCTGGCGGATGCCGCGCAGGTAGCCGAGCTGGTGCAGGACGGCCTGACGGAGGAAATTCAAGTGGCCGAGCCCGTCACCGTCATCGACCGGCCGTGGCAGCTGTTTCTGCGCAACGGCGTCGAAATCCGCCGCGACTTCGCCCTGCTTACCCACGGCCGCACGTCGGCGCCGGTCAGCGACGCGCACACCATTGTGTACGGGGCCGAGAACATCTTCATCGAAGAGGGCGTGAAAATCCGCGCCGCCATCCTCAACGCCGAGGATGGCCCCATTTACCTGGGCAAAAATTCGCAGGTGCACGAGGGCGCCATCGTCAAAGGGCCGCTGGCGTTGTGCGAAGGCTCGCACATCAACGCGGGCGCCAAAATGCGCGGCGACAACACGGTGGGCCCGTTCTCGAAAGTGGGCGGCGAAGTGGGCAACAGCATTTTGCTGGGCTACAGCAACAAGGGCCACGACGGTTACCTCGGCAACTCGGTCATCGGCGAGTGGTGCAACCTCGGGGCTGACACCAACACGAGCAACCTCAAAAACAACTACGCGCCCGTTAAAATCTGGAGCCACGCCGCCCACCGCTTCGTCGACACCGGCCAAACCTTCTGCGGCCTGATGATGGGCGACCACAGCAAGTGCGGCATCAACACCATGTTCAACACCGGCACGGTGGTGGGCGTGGGGGCCAACATCTTCGGCGCCGACTTCCCGCGCACCTTCATCCCCAGCTTCAGCTGGGGCGGGGCGGCGGGCTTCGAAACCTTCAAGCTGCCCAAAGTGACGGAAGTGGCCGAGCGGGTGATGGCCCGGCGCAACCTGCCGTACGATGCGGTAGAGCAGGGGATAATGCAGACGGTGTTTGAGGCAACGGCAGAGGATAGAGTGTGGGAGAAGGCCAAATAGTTATGAATAAGTTACTAATTGGCTTTTGCAGCTTTTTTTTATTGACGTTGGTGCTGATGGGTTTTGTTTCCTCTTGGCTTTCCGGACTGTTGCGCCTGGCAGTAGCCGCTGTTGCTATGATTCTTTTGCTTCGCTTGTTTCGAAAAGATTTGGACTGGCAAACAAAGTTGTTGAGCGCATTGGGCATAACTGTTGTGGCAAGCATCATTTTGATTGGAGCAGATTTTATACCGCCTCGTCAGTGATAAAATATTGGTAATATGACCTTCGCCGACATCCCCAACCAAGCCGCCGTAAAGCAGCTGCTGCGCCAGTCGGTGCAGCGGCAGCACGTGGCGCACGCCCAGCTGTTTCGGGGGCAGGAGGGTGGCGCGGCGCTGGCCCTGGTGCTGGCCTACGCCCAATACCTGAACTGCGAGGCCCGCGCCGCCGATGCCGCCGACAGCTGCGGCCGCTGCCCGGCTTGCACCAAAACGGCCAAGCTGGCCCACCCCGACCTGAACTTCATCGTGCCCGTGACCACCACCAAAACGGTGAGTAAGGACGCGGTGAGCAGCAAGTTCATGGCCGAGTGGCGCACCTTCGTGCTCGAAAATCCCTACCAGGGCCTCAACGACTGGATGCAGCACATCGGGGCCGAAAACAAGCAGGGCAATATCAGTAAAGACGAGGCCGTGCAAATCCTGAAGCTGGTGAGCCTGAAAGCCTTCGAGGCGCGCTTCAAAATCGTCATTCTCTGGCTGCCCGAACTCATGCACCCCGCCGCCGCCAACGCCGTGCTCAAGCTGCTGGAGGAGCCGCCGCCCGCCACCATTTTTTTGCTCGTGAGCCACGCGCCCGAGCAGCTGCTGCCCACCATCATCAGCCGGGTGCAGCCGGTGGTGGTGCGCCCGTTTTCCGAGGACGACGTCACCGCCTACCTGCACACGCACTATAAAATGCCCGAAGCTAAGGCCCGCCAAGTGGCCCAACTGGCCGATGGCAACTTGGGCGCCGCCCTGGCCAACCGCGACGCCAACGCCGACCACGACTACTTCGATTTTTTCAAGCGGTGGATGCGCCTGTGCTTCAACTACCACAAGGAAGCGGAAAAGCTGCTCAAAATGAGCGAGGAATTCCAGAAGCAGGGGCGGGAAAACCAAAAAGAATTGTTGAGTTACTCGTTGGGGCTGGTGCGAAAATCCCTGCTGTTTGGCGTTGATGAAAGCCTGCTGCCGCGATTGGCCACCGAAGAACAACCCTTCGTGGCGGGTTTTGCAAAGTCGGTGACCCTGCGCAACGCCGATGCCATCACCAAAGAGCTGACGGATGCCCATTACCACATCGAGCGCAACGCCAATCCAAAAATGGTTTTTGTCGACAGCTCGTTGCGGTTGGGAATGCAGTTGCGCCAGGGCTGAGGCTGCAGTAGTTGAGTTGTTACATGTTAACTAATATCCGTTCGATGACTCCTATCCGCCTCGCCACCCGCGCCAGCCGCCTCGCTCTGTGGCAAACCGAGCACGTGGCCCACCTGCTGCAAGCGGCCGGGTTCGCCACCGAAATCGTGCCCATGCAAACCACCGGCGATGCCGTGCAAGACCGCAGCTTGGCCAAAATCGGCGCCAAGGGCGTGTTCACCGAAGAGCTGGAAGCCAGCCTGCTGCGCGGCGACACCCACCTGGCGGTGCATTCGGCCAAAGACGTGCAGAGCAGCATCCCGCGCGAGCTGGAGCTGCTGGCTTTTCTGGAACGCGAAAAAGTGAACGACGTCGTGCTGAGCTTCAACGAGCGGTTTTCGCTCGACAAGCCCGGTGTTGTGTTGGGCACCAGCAGCACCCGCCGCAAGGCCCAGCTGCGCCGGTTCTACCCCCACGCCGAAACCGCCGAAGCCCGCGGCAACCTCCAAACCCGCCTCCGCAAGCTCGAGGAAGGCCAGTTCGATGCCTTGGTGCTGGCCTTCGCCGGCGTGCACCGCATGGGCTACGAGCACTTGGTGCGCCACACCCTGCCCGCCGACCGGTTTGTGCCCGCCACCGGGCAGGGCAGCATCGCCGTCGAATGCGCCGCCGACCTGGACGAAGGCCTCAAAACCCAATTCAAAGCCGCCCTCGACCACCCCGCCACCCACACCTGCCTGCTGGCCGAGCGCGCCTTCCTGCACACCATGGAGGGCGGGTGCAGCATTCCCTCGTTTGCCCTGGCCACGCTCGACGGCGCGGGCCAGTTGCGGCTGCACGGCGGCCTCATCAGCCTGAGTGGGGAGGAATACGTGGAAGAAATCCAGACGGCCGAGGTGGCGGCCGGTGCCGTGGCACTGGGCGTATCGGTCGCCGACGCGGTGCTGGCCCGGGGCGGGCGCGAAATCCTGGCCAGCATCCGCGAGCACCGCGGCTAGCCGCGGCCCCCCAAGCCCGGCTTGATGAACCAACGTAGTTTTACGGGGCTTCCTTACGATAATCGTTTCCACATCCACATCTGCAATGACGCTTAACCTTTCCCGCATCAGTCAGTTGCTGCTGGCGCTGCTGTGGCTGGCCGGCTCCGCCTGCGCCGCCGGCCCTGGCAAAGCCGCCAAGAAAAGCAATAAAGACGAAGTGGTGACGCTCACCACCGCGCAAGGCGTTATCCGCCTCGTGCTGTTCGATGACACCCCGCTGCACAAAGCCAGCTTCCTGCAAAAAGCCAAAAGCGGTTTTTACAACGGCACCACGTTTCACCGCGTCATCCCGGAGTTTATGATTCAGGGCGGCGACGCCAACTCCAAAGACGCCGACCCCGGCAACGACGGCCTGGGCCAACCCGACGAAGGCACCATCCCGGCCGAGTTTGCCGCCGGCCATCCGCACAACTACGGCGCCGTGGCCGCCGCCCGGCAGGGCGACTTTGCCAACCCGCAGCGCGCCAGCAGCGCCTCGCAGTTTTACCTGGTGGAAAACCACGGGGGCACCCATTTTCTCGATGGGCAATACACCGTTTTCGGCCAGGTAATCCAGGGCCTCGACGTCATCGACAAAATTGCCAAGCTGCCTCGCGACGGCCGCGACCGCCCCACCGCCGACCTCAAAATGACCATGAAAGTCGAAAAGCTTAAGCGGAAAAAAATTACCAAGCTCTACGGCTACGCCTATTAGCGGGTGGCCGGTGGCCGCCAGCCGCGTTGCTTCTGCGAAACGCCGCAAGACCGTTGGGTAAAAGTTGCCAGCAAACGGTGGCCGGGCGCAGGGCAATGTTTTGATTGCGAACAAATTTCTAGCTGACCACCGACTGTTTAATGCTGCCCACCTACTTAGCCGCACGATGAAAATCCTGCTCACCGGTTCCAATGGCCTACTGGGCCAGAAGTTGGTGGCGCTGCTGCACGCGCGGCCCGGCGTGGAGGTGGTAGCCACCTCGCGCGGCGCCAACAAGCTGGCCCCGCTCTATCCCGCGCTGCGTTTCGTGGCGCTGGATATGGCCGACGCCGCCCGGGTGCAGCACGTGCTGGCCCAGGAACGGCCCACGCACGTCATCCACACCGCTGCCCTGACCAATGTGGACGAATGTGAGTTGCACCAGGAAGACTGCTGGCGGCAAAACGTGACCGCCGTGGCAAACCTGGTGGCGGCCTGCTCGGGGGCCGGCGTTCACCTCACCCACCTCAGCACCGACTTCGTTTTCAGCGGTGCCGAAGGCCCGTTGACGGAGGAGGCTGCGCCGGACCCCATCAATTACTACGGCCAAAGCAAGCTGGCTGCCGAGCGGCTGGTGCAGGCCAGCGCCGGCCCCTGGGCCATTGCGCGCACCGTGCTGGTGTACGGGGTGGCCCACGCGTACGGCCGCACCAACCTTGTGCTCTGGGTGCGCGACTCGCTGCGCGCCGGTAAAACCATCAAGGTGGTCGACGACCAGTGGCGCACCCCCACCCTGGCCGAAGACCTCGCCCAGGGCTGCTGGCTGCTGGCCCACCGCTCGGCCCGGGGCATCTACCACCTCAGCGGCGACGAATTACTTACGCCCCACGCCATGGCCCTGCGCGTGGCCGATTGTTTTGGGCTGGACAAAAGCCTGATTGAGCGGGCCGACAGTCACACGTTTTTGCAGCCCGCCCGGCGGCCGGCCCGCACCGGCTTCGTTATCGCCAAGGCTCGCCGCGACCTCGGGTTTTGCCCCCACACCTTTGCCGAAGGCATCGCCGTGGTGGGTGCGCAAAGCCCGGCCCATTCCGACTAAAAAAATAACCCACCGGGGTAGACGGCGGGTTAAAACTCAGCAGGGGTAGCCAGTGAGTGGTAGACACGGTGACGGGGTAAACTATTGCGCCAGATAAAGCGGAATTAGCGGAATGGATGGGTCGCGGATGGGCTGTCTTAATGAACGGAAAGCAGGATTAGTGCTGCGGCCAAACGCCCACCAAAAGCCCGCCGACCAGCACCGCTGTCCGCCCAAGCAAGGCCGCCTCGCCCAAGGCACGGGGCACGATGATACCATCTGGGGTCACGAAATCAATGCCAACTGAAACGGATGACGCGGACCGATTCCGGGATTTGGGCCGGCGTGGTTGGTTAAGTGACGGATAAATAAGGAGATACATACAGTAGATAGTTGAGAGAGTGAAAGTAAACTAGCAGGCTTGATTAGGATTTCACCCTAAAGCCTGTACAAGATTACAGCCGCTTTCAACCAATTAAAAGGACAGAGTAGCTCCGGATGCCACATCGTCTGATTTGTTTTTTTATCAATAGGACAATATATTAAATAAAAAAAATTTAATTGGAAAAGAATAAGCTGAATACAGTAAAATAATTACAGATGTTGATAATGAAAGGATTGACTGTTTATTTTTATTAGAATAGATTAAATCATGTGCTCGTAAAAAACGTTGAATTATAACATTGAAATGACTTCCTACTTGGCTTAATTTCTCCGCCCGTGTGAAGCAGCCGGAATAATAAATCAGGCCTTGCGGGTGGGGGCGTGATTCTGGCTGGCCAAGGCGGACAGGCTGAGAACAGTTAGCGCCAGGCAAGCGCCGGGAAACAGGAAAACCCACCACGCGCTGGGTGCTTCGCGCGCGGAGGCCAGCAGGCGGCCCCAGCTAGCGGTGTCGGGCGGCAGGCCAATGCCCAGAAACGATAAGGTGCTTTCCAGTGCCAACAGTCCGGCGATGCTAAGGGGCAAAGCAGTGCGCAGGGGCTGCACCGCGTGGGGCAAGGCGTGGCGCAGCCACACCCGGCCCGCGGGCAAGCCCGCGGCGCGCGCGGCTTCGACGAAGGGCAGCGCCCGCACCTGAAGCATTTGGGCGCGCACCAGCCGGGCCGGGTGCGGCCACGACGTGAGCACGAGCACCAGCAAGAGTCCCGGAAGCGAGACCTGGGCGACAGCCGCCAGCGCCACCACCAGCACCAGTCGGGGCACCGTGTCGACGGCCGCCGCCGTGCTCACCACCACCGCATCGAGGGGCACGGGCCAGGTAGGCAGCCCCCGGACGTGCCCGCGGGCCGCCGCCACGCAGCCCACCGCTCCCACCGCTGCCACCGCCAGCGCCCAGCCCGCGGCGGGACCTCCCAGCGCCCACCACGCCGCGCCTCCGGCCAGCAGCCCGCCAGCCGCCGGCACGCGGCCGGCGTTGCCCCAAAACCCGGCCGCGCCGCCGAGCACCGCACCCAGCAGGGCAGCCAGCACCGCTGCCGGCACGGTGAGGACCACCGCGGTGCGGGCGCCGAAAACGAGGTTACTTAGCACATCTTGGCCTTGCGGGTTGGTGCCCAGCCAGTGTGCGCCCGGGCCCAGCGGCGGCTGGGCCACGCAGGCCAGGTCCGGCACAGCGGGCGCATAGGGCAGCGGCAGGTACGGCGCCAAGGCAGCGACGAGCACTACAACGGCCAGCCAGCCCAAGGCCAGCCCGCGGGGCCAGCGAAGCCAAAGGCGGGTCAGGGTTGCCAACGGATGCGGGGGTCGGCCCAAAAATAGAGAAGGTCGGCCAAGAGCAGGGCAAACGAGCGGACCGCGCCGACCAGCAGCACCCCGCCCAGCAGCACCGGGTAATCACGGGCGGCGCTGGCTTCGGCCAGCAGCCGCCCCGTGCCGGGCAGGGCAAACACCACTTCAACCACCACGGCCCCGGCCACCAGGGCGGGCAGCAGCTCGACGAGTTGCGTGAGGGTGGGCAACAAGGCGTTGCGCAGGGCATGATGACGGATGATGGCGGACTCGGCCAAGCCCTTGGCACGCGCGGTGGTGGCGTAGTCGGTGCGCAGTTCCCGTGCAAGGGCGGCTTCGAGTTGCAGCGTTAGTTCCGGCAGCGCCGTAAGTGTGAGGGCCGCGATGGGCAGCACCAGCCGGGCGAGGTATTGCCCCACCGCGGCTGCGCCCGTGGCGGTAAGCTGCGCCAAGCCGTAGGCTGGGAACCAAGCCAGCACTTCTGGATTGGCAAATACCAGCAGGAGCAGCAGCGATACCATAAACAGCGGCATCGCCTGCACGGCCGCCAGTGCCGCCCGAACGGCGGCGTGCCAGCGGGGCCGGGCCGCCAACCGCTGGGCCAGCGCAAAAGCCAGCACCACAGCCAGCACGGCGGCCGTGCCGGTCAGCGGCAGGGTGATGGCCAGGGCTGCGCGCAACCGCGGGGCTACCGCCGCCCCGGTGCGGAACGACGTGCCCAAGTCGCCATGCAGCAGGCGGCCCGCCCACAAGTGGTACTGGTTGGCCGTGCCGTGCCATTGCCAGCGCACGGCGTGGGAAGCAGGTCCTACTCCCCGGCCAATGTAAAACAGGGGCAGGTGCAGCCCCAAGCGTTGGCGCAAGGCGGTTTGGGCGGCGGCTTCCTGCGCCAAGCTAGCCGAAGCACGGCCGCCGTAATCGGGCGCATTGGGCAGGGCCAGGCGCAGGGCGGTATCGGTGTCGGCGCGGCTCAATAAAAACAACCCCGACGCCAGCACCAACACCGCCAGCGCCGTGCGCACCACGCGCCATATCAGCAAGCGAGCGGCCACGCTACGGGACGGATGCCGTGGGGAGGCGCTCGATGCCCGCAGCCGTGTAGCCCGGTTTGAGGCCCGATACGTGCAAGCCGCGCAGGCGGCGGTCGGCCGCAATGCGGGTGGGCAAAAAAAACAGGGGTATCATGGGTGCTTCGGTCTGCATCATGGCTTGGAATCGACGGAGCAACACGGCTTTGTGCACCGGAAGGTTTGCGGCCTCCATGGCTTCCAGCAACCGGTCGCTGGCCGGCGTGCCAAACCCCGTGATGTTGCCCGCACCCACTGCGTGCGAATGCAGCAGGGGCATGAAGTTGAACATGAATGGGTTACCTTTCAGGGTGCGGATGCACAGGTCGAAATCGCCCTGGCGTAAGGTTTCCGAGAGGACGCCCGATTCGGTGGGCTGCAGCGCTACGGCAATGCCCAGGCCGGCCGCGGCGGCCTGGAATTGCAAGGCAATGGTGGCGAACATGGATTCGTTGGCCCGGTAGCGCACCCGCAGTTGCAGGGCTTCGCGCTCACCGTGCGGGCCGGGCCGAAACCAGCCCCTGGATTGGTCGGCGGCTCGTTGCCAGCCGGCCTGGTGCAGCAGGGCCGCGGCCCCGGCCGGGTCAAACGGCACCGGCGCCAGGCTGTCGTTGTAGTAGCGCCGGTCGGTGGGGCTGATGATGCCCACGCTGCGCTGGCCTTCGCCCAGCTGCGTGGCCTGCAGCAGTCCGGCCGCATCGAAGCAGCGGCTCAGGGCGCGGCGGGTGAGGGCGTCGGCCAAGGCCGGCCGGCGGGTGTTGAAGGCAACCGTCACCACATCGTAAGATGCCCGGGAGTAAAAAGCCAGTGCGGCTTTGGCGGCTGGCAGGGTGCGCAGGCGGGCAAATTCCCGAGCGGGCACCTGGGGAAACACGTCCAGTTCGCCGCGCTGCAAGGCCAAGCTCGCGGTAGTGGCATCGGGGATGATGAGAAAGTCGAGCTGCACCGGGCGGGCCCGCAGCACAAACGGCGCGGCCCGGAGGCGGTCGGCCCACCAGCGGGGCTTGCGGCGAAAAGTCAGGTACCGGTCCTTTTCCCACGCCGCAAGCCGGTAGGGCCCGCAGCCAGGCAATTGGTCCGGGGGCATGTTGCGGTAGCGCCGGCCAACGGCTTCCAACGCCGTGTCGGGGGTGGCCGACACGGGGCGGGCCTGCAGGTCGGCCAGCGAGAAGCGCCGAAGGGAGTGCTGCGGGTCGAGCGCCGCTTCAGACAATATAAAAAAATCGCCCGATGCCTGGACGTATTCCGGCGACTGGCCCCGGCATTCCAGTTTGAAGTGGCGCGGGTCGGCCGGGTCGGGGATAAGGCGCCGGATAAAGTTGAACCGCAAGCGGGGCGTCTCGTTAGGCAGCCCCGGGCAAAACATCAGCCGCAGCGTGAAGGCTACGTCGCTGGCCAGCACCGGCAATCCTCCGTCCCACTGGGCACCGGGTCGCAGCCGGTAGCTGAGCTGCATCAGCGAGTCGCCCAGCAGGCGGGTGGTGGGAGGGCCCTCGACCAAAGCCGCTGCAAATTCTCCGGTCGATAAATCAATCTGCATCAAGCTCAAATGCAGCAGGCTCGCTGCATCAAGCGCCATCTGGTTGGTCAACTGCAGCGGGTCGATTGTTTCTGGGTCGTGAGCCCAGCGCACCCTGATTGACGCGGAATCAGTGCGACGTGCCGTGCAGCCTTGGAAAAGCAAAAACAGCGTTGTGCCGAACAGTAGAATAACTGAAAAGCACGGTTTCATGCGAAGTAGCTTGGCCGCTGCCGTGGCGGCAGCGAAGCAAGATAGCCACGAAACCCGGTCGCACTTGCCGGCTTAGGCCGCAACGATGTCGCCGCCCCAGCCGCCCGTGCCGCCATCCAGTGCGATGTCGCCGCCCCAACCGCCCGTGCCGCCCAAGGTAGCGATGTCGCCGCCCCAGCCGCCG
>Ga0209511_1002498_pt1 | contig 15019 bp, 14 predicted proteins | sample SSSSmetaG_FD_184141 | JGI IMG/M metagenome (GOLD analysis project Ga0209511, IMG submission 184141) | Glacier valley bacterial and archeal communities from Borup Fiord, Nunavut, Canada, to study Microbial Dark Matter (Phase II) - ​SSSS... | ecosystem: Environmental > Aquatic > Freshwater > Ice >...
AGAAGCTGAACAGGCATTTACGGAAGGCGAGATTCCTGTGGGTGCGTTGGTAGTTTGCCGCAAACAGATTATTTCGAGGGCGCACAACCTGACCGAAACATTGAATGATGTAACAGCACATGCCGAAATGCAGGCGATTACAGCAGCTGCAAATTTATTGGGCGGCAAATACCTCACCGGGTGCACCCTTTATGTCACACTGGAACCTTGCACGATGTGCGCCGGGGCACTGGGCTGGTCGCAGATCGACCGGATTGTTTATGGTGCGTGTGACGAAAAACGCGGATTTCGGAAATTCGCACCTGAAGCACTTCATCCGAAAACCGTTCTTCTTGGAGGAATTCTCCAGACCGAATGTGCAGATATCATCAAACGGTTTTTTGAACAGAGACGATAAAAAAGAGAGGGAGAGAAAGGGAGAGGGGGTGAAGGGGTGAAAAAAACTGACTCGTTATTTTGTCTTGCCTAAATAACGTTGACCGTTTTTACTCCTTTATCTCCTCTCAATTCACCTATCTGATTCCAAACGGTATTTTCAGATTCAAAGCGATATTTCTTCCGGGGTTAAAGAACCCCGCCTCTTTCAATGTTGAGAGATGATCGATGTATTTCTGATCAAAAATATTGTTTGCAGACAGACCGATCACGATCAGCTGATTTCCGGATTTTAAGTTTGCTCCCACACCAACATCAACAAGTGTATAACCAGAAGTTGCCTCTTCTTCAGGGGCCAGATTATCCTGACTGAAAGCGTTCAAAACATTGATTTTAAAATAAGTATTCTCGAAAAACAGCAACTTCTTCTTTTCTACCCTCAACTCAAATTTTAATTTGTGAGCAGGAATTAAAGGGAGGTAATCATCGTTATCCTGCTTACCTGTTACCGTCGAAAAGACAGTTTCGAAATGAAGCCATTCGATGGGTCGCGGATGAATATGAAGAACGGCCTCACCTCCAAACAACCGCGCATCCGACTGCATGTATTTGTAAATTGGAAATCCTCCATCACCCGCTTCACCTGTTGGCGAAATAAAGATATAATCATTGATCCTATTGTAAAACCCGGCCACATCAAACGACAGGTTGTCGAAATGGTAATGGACACTCAGGTCTCCTTCGAAAGCATGTTGGGGCAACAGATCGGGAGATCCCACTTCATAACGATTCTCATGCAAACCATTCGATGTGAGCTCTGCAAGATTGGGTGATCTGAAAGCCGCTGCTAAATTAGCCCTGAAAAGTATTTTTTCGGAAAGATTGTACGTTGCGCCAAAAGAACCACTTAGACTATTGTATTCCTTCGATAAGGCAGGACGGTAGTTATAATCAGCAGCTAAACCCAACTTTTCGGTTGTTAGATTCCGGTAATCGTAGCGAGCACCAGCCTGTAAACGAAGCTTTTCGAAAAAAGTATATTGCAACAGCGTAAATCCGGAATAACTATTGATGCCGGCATCGGGAAGCAGTTTTGTCTCACGATTGCACAGATTATCGTTTTGCTGATTAAATCCCTGAAGTCCGAAAATATATTCTGCATTCTTTGTTGAAGGGAGATAAAGCTTCGCTTCGTAAGTTAGTGTCCCTAATTGCATATCGATAAAAGGTTCCGCTCTTTCATCATAGTGCATCAGTTCGGTACTCTGAAAGGCTGCATTAACTTCAACCTTGTAATTTCCAAGGTAAAGTTTATTCTGCGATGAAAGGAGTTTATTTTTAAACGTTTGATACCAGATATCATTTACTCTTCCTCTTTCAGTAATCAGCGGAATAACATCAGGCTCAACAAGCCCCAACTTCTGTTGGTTGACATCGTAAAATAATTTAAATGTTCCGGTTTTACCCGTATAACCTGCATTCCCTTTGACCGACCATTCATTGAACCGGGAATTGGGAACGAGTTCTCCTCCGCCCTGGTAATAATCGGCATTTGTTTTTCCACCTCCCCGGATCCCCCAAAAGAAATTTTGAGAGGCACCTTTTACACCGAGATTAGTGGTAGCACCCTGCGAATTTGAATATAGTTGCATATTGTAATCGCCAATGATCTGGCCAATGGGGGCTGGTTTCTCTTTTACAAAATCAACCACCCCACCGATCGCATCCGACCCATAGAGCAGTGATGCAGGCCCCTTGATCACTTCAACACTTTCGATTCCAAACTCATCAATTCCTAAAGGATGATGATCGGAATACTGGTAATTTTCATACCGAACCCCGTTGTTCAAAACCAGAATATCATTCATCGCTAAGCCACGAATAACAGGTTTTGAAATGCCACTCCCTTTCGAGATCATATCGACGCCCGGAATTTTAGTCAGAGCTTCGGTGAAATTTGGAGAACCAGAACCACTGATGACTTCTGATTTAATCACATCAATCTTTACGGCGTTCTCGTGTTGTGTTGAATTGTAGCCGCCTACGATAACCACCGCCTGTGTTTCGATTGGTTCGTGCTGCAAGGTTATATTGTGCGTCTGCGATGAATGATCCATCATTACAGTAACGAGCTGGTTATTATAACCAACATACGAATACTGGATTTTAACTTTCCCCTTGGGGAGATTTCTCAGAATATAGTGACCATTCTGATCGGCAACAGTTCCTTTATTTTGTTCCGGAATAAAGACATTTGCGCCTATTAATAGCTCGCCTTCCTGATTGGTAATCAAACCCTTGATTTCGGTTTGAGCTAATGCTGGAAATCCTGTCAGCAGCACGACAACAAGAATATATATATTTTTCATTTGTGGAGTATAATGATGGAGGAATTGCAAGCAACTATAAAATAACCGGTTAGAGCTATAAATAAATCAACACCATCAGATAGAGGTGTAAGTATTTATACCTGGTTCCTTTTAAGAAGCAGCTTGTGATTAAAGAAAATGATCAGATCGTAAATGTGAATTTTCCGTTAGAAGGCGGTCCCCGGAGGAAGGCGACATGTGGAATAGAGGTGATGGAAGGTTCAAAGCAGCCCATTATCAGCTGTTCAAAAGAGATCGCGCACTTTTGATTATGGATGGAATGGAGCTGATCTGAAAAAACAGGGAAATGAAAATCGCAGACAGCGCATTTGGAATGCGGCGAATGCAATGTATTATTTGCATAGCGATGAAATACCCCTTCATCATTGTGATGGTGAAGAAACTGAACTGCTGTTGGATGAACAAACAACCACAACAGAAACAGGTATTGAATATTTTTAGTAATTGATTTCAAAATACACGGACCCATTAACTTTAAACGGTTATAACAAACCTAACCGACTGAAAGTTCTTTTTTCTACAGCGTTAACTGTAAAGAGAACATGATGCCAAGTTTCGCTTTCCTGTCTTCATTATAGTTGTAGCGCCATACTGCATCAACCCTGATTATTTTGAAGATATTCTCAATGCCGGCAGAGAATTCGGTATAGGGGGTACTTCTCAGCGCCGTCATTCCTGCAGGGAACACTAAGCCTTTATGCTTTGTTTCATCGTAACTTCCAATCAATGTTCGGACACCAACTACTTCCCGCCATTTCAATCGTTTGAATAAGGGAACTTTATTCAGAAAAAATCCCTGAAAATGGTGCTCCAAAAATAAACTGGCATAGGTATCGCTTACAAACTCCTGATAATTCATCAGATTAAAGGCATATAAATCGAAAGCGTACGTCTCATTACCCTCGTGGATTTTCATTAACGGGAAAGGGACATCTCCCCAAATTTTGCCAGCCTGAAGGTAATAAGTCAAATAGCCAAAAGGGTTTAACTTGATTTTGTCAGAAAGATTAAAATCAAGCTTCAGGTATTCGTAGTCGCATCCTAAAAACCCCTTTAAACCGGCTGTTACGCCCAGGTTAATTACCGGATCGTAATTTCCAAATGTGTTACGTTCAAATCCATCCTGGACAAAACTTGTACCAGGCGAATAACGTGTATTTAGTTTGATTTCACCTGTTCTAATGGAAGGAATTGAATCACCGGCTGAAGTAATAAATGGAACATAAGGCCCTGAAAAAATATGGGTAGAAGTTACAGAAAGCTGATTCGAAAATCCGTTAATCCACTCTTTATCAAATGTGGCCTCTACACGATCGATCATGTTCAGCTTCGTATTGAGCCTCTTGCTGAGAACCGAAGTTAAAATATTATCCTCCATCAACGCATTCGAACTTTTGCCAAGTAATTCATAGTCGTGCTGCCCCTGAAGCGCTATCATTGAACGTGGTTTCTTCGAAAAATAGTATTCGAGACCACCTCCGTATTTAAAATCTTCGTCCTTAAATCCGTACGCACCATAACCATTCAACCTCAAATTGGGATTAAATTTGGTGGTAGTACGACCTCCAATCCTCAAGCGCGAACCTTCCACTTTATTGGTGCTGTAAAGGTAATAGTAAGGTCCCAGCTCAACCTTTCCCAGATCGCGATAACCATAGTAAAACATGTACAGATATTCTACAACTGTTTTATAAAGAGGAACTGTTTTTACTAAATCGACCATTTCGTAGATGCCGGCTTCCCGCTTCTGTAGCTCGATCGGACGGGTATTTTCCCAATAAAGTTCATCTTTTTTAACAGCGTCCTTGCTTACTACAATTTCATCCTTTTTCTTAACCGCAACTGGAAGCGCTTCCGCAAAAATAAAATCCTGATAAACATTGGTCTTGCGTCCCATAAAACCCATTCTTTCCGAATCTTTGTCTTTTTGAATATCAAGGTCAGTGATCAGAAGCTCATTTCGGGGAACCCATCTCCCCTCCTTCTTTTGATATTCGATTGAATACTGTAAATTATTCAGAAAATTAATATTTGCTTTTTCCGATAGTTGCATTTCAACTTTGGTCACGGCAAAACTCTGGTCTTCGACCCAAAATTTACCCCTGAAAGTTGGTTCCTGTGGCAACTTTGGCTTAAAAGAAATTTCGTATATCTTGTGTCCATTCACAATCGTACTGTCTCGCAGATAGTAATGATAAAATTGTAATCCAAGTGAATTCAATGGCGAAACAAGCCCCATATCCGAAACCATGATATAATTATCGTATGGATTCACCCCTTCATACATTTTCCCGGTAAATTGAGTAATCATATCGGAAGTCATTCCGGATGCTTTGTTCGCAATAATCTCTTCACGATTGGAATTCGATACACTGCTATGGTAATAATTAGAAACAGTTTCAGTGAAAAAGATCGGGAGAAAGGTTTTGCCCTGAATCTCAAGAGAGTCGATGTATTTAAATACAAACTCGAATTGCTTTAAAAGTTTCTTTTTACGAAGAGACTCTTTTACATTTTTGATGTCAATCTCTGTCTTGCTATAGAGTTTCGATTGCCAGGAAGGAAAATTGGATGGATTATTTTCCTTTTTCCGATCTACAACTTTCCGGAAGAGCGGAATTGCAGGGTTTTCCCCTGGCCGGACAGAAACCTCGGCCAATGAAACAACATCCTCTTCCATTGCAACATCAAGCTTATTAACCTGGTTAGGCTTAATTGTAAATACCTGCTTTTTATAGCCTACAGCAGTAAATTCGATAATGGAAGCCGGCTTTAAGGAACTTAGGTTATAATTCCCATTAAGGTCGGACATGGTACCGGTATAAGTACCCTTAAATAAAATGCTAACATAGGGAATCGGATTGGTGTTACCCGCTTCTGTAATTTTCCCTGAGATCTCTGTTTTCTGAGCTTGAACAACATTAACGAAAAACGTTAATAGCATTATTATCAGACTTATATATTTGCTCATTGCTACTTATTAATCCGGAACTAAATATTCCTGCGTTTATTACATATTAAAATAATACCCGTTCTGCTTCCCAATATTAAAGACTGAGAATTTGTATTACACAATATATAGACAACAAAAATACAAGGAAGTTGCGTTAACAAATCCAATAAATTTCAGGATTTGTTAACGATATTGATTAATTAACATAGCGTTAACCTTCAAAGGGGAAAAAGCGGCGTGAAACGAGCATGGTACAAATACCGCAAAAGGAAATGTATACACTCTTGCGAGTTCCATGAGCGGGTACCCGGGATTTACAGAATTATGCACTTCGATCCAAAAAATATACAGCCACTTAATACAAAATACGAATGAAATACTATTCTTTTATTAGCTCTTTTTGAAGCTGTTCCAAAGACTTTCCTTTCGTTTCGGGATAAAAGAAAAGTACCACGAAGAACTGCACGATCATCATCACACCAAAGAAGACAAAAGGAACACCTCCGGACTTCGCTGCCAAAACCGGAAAACTCCATGAAACCATCGCTGCCATTGCCCAATGCGTAAAGCTCCCAAGGGCCTGCCCTTTTGATCTCACAGAATTGGGGAATACCTCACTAATATATACCCAAATTACTGCTCCTTGCGAAAAGCCAAAGAATGCAATATAGCCGACAAGAAGGTAGACCAGCAGAAATTGTAAGCTATTGGTGAAGAAGATAAATGAGACACCCGCCAGACAAACTGCAGTTCCGATTGAACCTACGAGCAGAAGTGTTTTGCGTCCGACCTTGTCGATGATTGACATTGCTATCATTGTAAATAACAAATTAGTAGCACCAACAGCTACTGACTGAAGATCCCCCGAAACCTTGTCGAATCCGGCCTGGGCAAAAATATTGTTCAAATAATAAAGTAAGGCATTGATTCCCGAAAACTGATTAAATATTGCGATTGAAACCGCCAGAAAAATCGGAAAAGAGAATTTCTTACTAAATAATCGGTCACCCGAATGTTTTGCTGCATCCAATGACTCCTGAATATCATTCATAACCTCATCAATATGCTGCTCGCCTACTCTGACAAGTACTGCCCTGGCTTCATCTGTATACCCCATTTTCATTAACCATCTTGGACTGCGTGGAATGAAAAACAATGCAAAGAAGAAAATGATAGATGGGATTGCCTGAACGCCGAGTTTCCATCGCCATTCAGCATCACCCAGATCGAACTGGCCAACTATATAATTTGACAGGTAGGCCATCAGAATTCCAAAAACCACATTGAACTGGAAGAGACCAACTAACCGTCCACGATAGGCTGCCGGAGCAATTTCTGCTATGTACATCGGTCCTACGACAGACACAACTCCAACGCCAATTCCACCTAAAAATCGTGCAAAAAGCAAAGTTTCCCAACTAAATGAGAAGGCACATCCAAAAGCGGAAATGGTATAGAGTACTGCCGTTACAATCAGGACTTTTTTTCGTCCGTAAAGATCAGCCGGCTTACCTACAATAAGGGTTCCTACTATTGTACCAATCAATGCGATGGCGACCGTAAAACCCAACCCTGATTTGTCAAGCGAAAAAATCCGTTCCAGGTCAGCAGTAGTACCTGCAATAACCGCTGTATCGAAACCAAACAGAAACCCGCCTAAAGCTGCAATCAATGCAATGATAAAAACCTGATAAGATCGCTTGTGCATGAATTAATTTTATAAGTAGTTAGAAAGTATTGTTAGTCAAGCGAATTATTTCGCTAATGAAATCTCATTTATAATTCAATCGTAATTTGCTTCCCCGAAGTTTCAATCAGATCTCCCGGTCGTAGTTTTGCCCGTTTGCGAAATTCAACTTCTCCGTTTAATTTTACTTCTCCATCCTCCACCATAATTTTTGCATGTCCACCCGATTCCGCAATATGAAGCAGTTTTAACAACTTGATCAGTTCGATAAATTCCGCGCCGTTTAAATTAAATATCATAGTTTTCTAAGTTAATCTTGTTCAATTTCCAATCGTAATTTTGCTGGCAATGATTGAAATACCAGGTCATAAGAGTGATCAATCATTTCGAGAATCAGATTTTTTGACAACGAACCATCCAAGACTACAGTATTCCAATGTTTCTTATTCATGTGATAGCCTGGTATAATTGCCGGATTTTCTTCTCTTAATTCGATCGCTCTGTCGGGATCACATTTCAGATTCATCGAAGGATCACCATCAAGATTCATAAGAACAAATATCTTTCCACCAACCTTAATTACCAGCGTGGTTTCATCGAACGGAAAGCCCTCTTCTACCCCTTTTTTAGTGAGACAATAAGCCCTGATCGCTTCAATATCCATGAGAAAAATATTGTGTTAATAGATTGATCAAAAATAGAAAAATTCCGTTAACGACTCTACTAATTGACCGGGGGAATAAATGCACCCTGAAAATGTGTTAATTCATATTTGACATCATCAGAAAAAACGATTGAAATAACGTCGAAACGGGTCTCCAGATCGATCTGTCGCTCGTTAAGCCATGCGTCTGCAACTTCCACCAGGTTTCGGATTTTTTGGGTCGAAACCGCTTCCCATGGTTCCTCAAAATAATCGCCTTCACGGGTTTTCACTTCAACAATCACGATCTCGTCATCCTGCTGAGCAATAATATCAATTTCCTTACGATCGCTAAACCAGTTACGCGCTAAGATTTTATAACCTTCCTTTTTAAGGTAACCCGCTGCAATCTCTTCCCCTTTTATTCCAAGTTCTTTTGGTGTCAACATCAGATCGAACTTTACAATGTTTTAATAATCACCTTATTTTCTGAAACATCCAAAGAGATTCGACTTCCCAGAAGCAAAGGATAATTAGGCAATTCGTGACCGGATTGCATTCCGAATACAACAGGATACCGGTATTCGGCGACTGCATCTTTAATAATTTGATAGGCTGTTTTACCAAAAGGCGTTTCACCATCTTTCATCCCGGTAAAGTAACCCGCGACCAAACCCGAGAGCTGGCCAAGAACGCCACCAACTTTCAGATTCTGCATCATTCTGTCGAGGTGATAATGGTGTTCATCAATATCCTCAATAAAGAGGATTTTTCCTTTAGGTGCGATGTCAAACGGTGTGCCCCGCAAACTTTGGATAATTGATAAATTTCCCCCGGTCAAAATTCCGGAAGCCAAACCATTCCTGTTCAATTCATGCGGTTGTAAAAAGTAATCAGGTTTATCTCCTTTTAACAAATTTATCATACGTAAAAAACTATCAGTTAGCATCTCCTCCTGTTCAAACCAGGCACTCATCACGCCATGGACCGACGCGATATTGTGGCAGGAAAGGTATGCATGAAAAACTGTAATATCACTAAATCCAATCAGCCATTTAGGCTTTTTAAAAAAAGAAGACCAATTGATTAACTGATGAGTTCTAATGGATCCGTACCCGCCGCGCGTAAAAAAAACAGCTTTAATTGATTTATCATTCAGCACCTTCTGCATATCAGCAGCCCGCTCAGGATCCGTTCCGGCAAACATTCCATGTATGTCAAGAGCATGCAATCCAATTTCAACCCGAAATCCTTGTTGCCTTAACAAATCAGCAGCGCGTTCGGCTATTTGACGGTCTATTTTACTTGCCGGCGATATAATGGAAACTTTATCTCCCGGACTAAGTTTAGATGGAAACTTCATTCTGCAAATTATTTTCTGTTTAGATAATCTTCTATTGCTTGTGGAAAATACCTGTACTCGAGTTCATGAATTCTTGCGGCAAGGGTTTCTGGCGTATCATTGGAATATACAGGGCATTTTACCTGTAGAAGATGATCCCCCTTATCGTACTCTTTATTGACGAGATGAATTGTAATTCCCGACTCTTTTTCCTGATTACGCACTACAGATTCATGCACAAAAGCACCGTACATTCCTTTGCCACCATAGGTTGGTAATAGCGCAGGATGTATATTGACAATGGCAAATGCATCGACAAATTCAGGTGGAACCAGCCAGAGAAACCCAGCCAGGACGATCAGATCGATTCTCCTGTGTTTAAGTTCTGTAATCATTTGATCAGATCCGCTAAATTGTTCGCGTGTAAAATGCCTCGCTTCGACACCAAGGTTTTGTGCTCTTTGAAGAACATAAGCCTCCTTTTTGTTTGACCAAACAGAATCCACCCTTACGTTGGGATGGTTTTGGAAGTATCGGATAATGTTCTCAGCATTACTACCCGACCCAGAAGCAAATATAGCTATATTTTTCATTTATAATTGATTACGATCTTTGTAAATTCGACTATTCGAACCAAATGTTTTAATAAGAATTGCAGACAGTGATTTTCATGTCTAAAATAATAGATTCTTGACTAAATATTTGGAAGATAAATTTCTTTCTTCGTTTCTTTGCACTCGCTGTTCGCAAAAACCAGCGAACAAATTTAATAATAGTATTAACGTAAAAATTTAAAAAATCATGTCTGACATTTCAGCGAAAGTAAAAGCGATCATTGTTGATAAGCTTGGTGTTGATGAAAGTGAAGTTACCCCGGAAGCATCGTTCACGAACGACTTAGGCGCCGATTCTCTTGATACCGTAGAGCTAATTATGGAATTCGAAAAAGAATTCAACATTGCTATCCCCGATGATCAGGCTGAAAAAATCGGAACTGTTGGCGATGCCATTAATTACATCACAGAAAACGCGAAGTAATCCAGTTTTTCATTAATAAAGGGCTCAAAAGTTTACTATGGAATTAAAACGAGTTGTTGTAACCGGATTGGGCACAATTAACCCTCTTGGTAAAAACGTCGGAGAATTCTGGGAAAACCTGTGCAATGGGGTTAGCGGTGCCGGCCCCATTACTCGTTTTGATGCATCCAGATTCAAAACGCAGTTTGCCTGTGAAGTAAAGAATTTCGATCCAAGCGAATACCTTGAGAAAAAAGAGGTTCATAAGCACGACTTGTATGCTCAATTTGCATACGTTGCTGCTGCCCAAGCGCTGAAAGACTCGGGAATTGACCTTGAAAAGACAGACAGAGATGAGTGTGGTGTCATCTGGGGTGCCGGAATTGGTGGTCTGAATACTTTTTTACAAGTTGTAACTGAGTATAATGCCCAACCGGAAAATCCAAGATTTTCGCCATTTTTTATCCCCAAAATGATTGCCAATATGGCGAGTGGAAATATCGCATTGAAGTATGGTTTCCGCGGACCAACAATCACCACTGTAACAGCTTGTGCCTCGGCAACCCATGCAATGATTGATGCGGCTACTTATATCCGTCTTGGAAAAGCAAACATCTTTATTGCCGGTGGTTCCGAATCTGCTATCAACGAAGCTGGAGTAGGAGGGTTTAATGCTATGCGTGCGTTATCAACGCGCAATGATGATCCAAAAACTGCTTCCAGACCGTTCGATGTCGGACGTGATGGATTTGTAATGGCAGAAGGTTCAGGCGCATTAATCCTCGAGGAATATGAACATGCAGTACGCCGTGGTGCTAAAATCTATGCTGAACTTGTAGGAATTGGAATGTCAACAGATGCTTATCATATGACAGCTCCGGATCCTGAAGGTGGAGGCGCAGCACTGGTTATGCAAAGAGCTCTTGAGGATGCCGGGTTGAAACCAACTGATATTGATTACATCAATGTTCATGGTACATCTACAGGTCTTGGTGATATAGCCGAGCCCAAAGCCATCCGAAGAGTATTTGGCGATCATATTTATGATCTTAGTATTAGTGCTACCAAATCAATGACAGGTCACTTATTGGGTGCAGCTGGAGCTGTTGAAGCAATTGCCTCTATTCTGGCAATGAGAGACAGTATTGTTCCTCCAACTATCAACCACTTCGAGCTCGACCCTGCAATTGATCCTAAAATTGATTTTACCTTTAACAAAGCCAAAAAACGCGAACTCACCTATGTTTTAAGTAACACCTTTGGGTTTGGCGGTCATAATGGAACTGTAATCTTTAAAAAACTTTCTTAGTAAAGTGTTAAGAGATTTAAGGTATCGAATAAAACTCTTTTCTTCTTCAAGAAAGGAGTTTTATTCATTTATAAAAGCGACCACAGGTTTTAGCCCGTTAAAGCTCCGGCTTTATGATCTGGCATTTATCCACAAATCGGCTTCCTCTGCTGATTTATTGGGGCAACCTATCAATAATGAACGACTCGAATATCTTGGCGATGCGGTAATTGGAACAATTGTTGCCGATTACCTCTATAACAGGTTCCCCCGTAAAGATGAAGGATTCCTTACACAAATGCGTTCGCGCATTGTTAACAGGAGTTTCCTGACACAATTAACCTTTAAACTTGGGCTCAACCATTTTGTTACCTCGAATACGAATTCTGTCAACGAATCGAGCCATATATTTGGCGACGTATTTGAAGCATTTATTGGAGCGATTTATCTCGATAATGGCTACCAGGGAGCCAAAGACTTTTTGATTAAAAAAGTTTTGTCAACCTACGTTGATGTTAACGCCTTAGAAAGAAGTGACAATAATTTTAAAAGTCAGCTAATAGAGTGGGGGCAAAAGAACAAAAGAGAGGTCGAATTCGACACCCAGGAAAATCCTGTTTCTGGCCAAAATAAACCGCCATTTGTGTCTATCATCAGGATTGATGGTCAAATCGCCGGGAAAGGTATTGGGTATTCAAAGAAAGAGGCACAGCAAAATTCAGCAAGTAAAGCACTCGAAAATTTCGACATCCACGATTGCATCTGACAATCTGATCGTTATATTAAAAGAGAAAAAGTGCTCCGATTAAACAATCCATCGCACTAAACAAGTTCATAATTTTTGGCAAACGCAGAACAATGTTCTAACTTAGCCATCAGTAGCGATAGAAAGCTAGATTATTTCAACCTCTTAACGTTAAAAAAACCTTTTTACAAGGAATAACTTCCTTATTTAAGCTCCTAAGTTAAATAATGTTAAGGAGAATCGACAACATACATTAATAGCTATATCTTTGTTTCGATGAGTAGAAGAATGATATATACTTTAAGTGTAGTAATGGCTATTGCTGCAGCTTCCCTTATTGGTGTGCAGATGATGAACATTAAGCATACAGCTGAACTTCAGGAAAAGAATTTCAGTATGCAGACCATGCAGGCATTGCAGTATGTTACCGAATTGATTGATTACGCGGAGACCAATGAATTTTTAGAACGCGAAGCCAAAATTGAACTTCCAATTAATTATTCAGAATTATTTCCCAACTCTGATCCTAATTTGCCTTTAAGCGCTCTTGAACAGAAGGGCGAAATATCTGTCTCCCGAAAATATTCAAGTACCAGCACTAAAAGTGGTTTATCCGATCAGTCGAATTTTTTTTCAAAAGGGCAGACTCAAAGTTTTCAGCGTGGATATAACGCAAAGAGTGCACAAGATGCACAAAATCTCAGATACCAGTTATTCATGAAAGATCAGGCAGATGTGCCTTTATCGATAAGAATTCCTCCCGATTTTCTGGCTCAGGCATTGGATACAGCACTTAAGCGCAACGGAATTTATCTCGATTATAAGTTTGCCGTGTTAACCACGATTGATGGCAAAAACGATTACATCATGGGAAGCCCGGATTTTAAAGCTAAATTGGGGAATAAAAAACCATATAAAAAATTACTTCTGGCAGGAGACGACCCGGTAAAGCCTGATTTTCTGTGCGTTTATTTTCCGGATCAAAGAAGCAGCTTCTTTAGTTCTACTTCATTCCTGGTATTCCCTTCATTGCTTCTTACGCTGATAATTATCGTAATTTTCATTGTGACGCTTCAGATTATTTTGCGGCAAAAGAAAATTTCGCAGATAAAGAATGATTTCATCAACAATATGACCCATGAACTGAAAACACCGATCTCAACGATTTCGTTGGCTTCACAAATGCTGAGGGACTCATCCGTTTCACTTTCCAAAACGACCGTTGATCATATCTCGGGCGTAATTTTTGATGAAAGTAAGCGATTGAGCAGCCAGGTTGAAAAAGTGCTGCAAATGGCTGTTTTCAACGAAGGAAAATTAAAACTCAAGTTCACACAAATTGATTTGAATAAACTGGCAGAAACTGTCGCTTCTAATTTCGAAATCAGGGTGTCGAATGAGAATGGAGAATTGAAAACCGATTTACAAGCTGAAAATCCATTTATCAAAGGAGATGAAGTTCACATCACAAATGTATTTTTCAATTTATTGGACAACGCTGTAAAATACAGTAAAACGAAACCAATAATTGAACTTTCGACCGAAAACAAAAACGGTTGGGTCATTGTTCAGGTAAAGGATAACGGCATTGGCATTCCTAAAGAAAATCAAACACAGATTTTCGAACGCTTCTACCGGGTTCCAACGGGTAACATTCACAATGTTAAAGGATTTGGACTTGGCCTTTCGTATGTTAAGCGCATTATTGATGTTCATAACGGTAAAATAAAAGTAGATAGTACTTTAGGGAAAGGTACCCGTTTCAGATTGTATTTCCCATTAAAAAATACTCAGAATTATGGAAAAGAAAACTAGAGTGATTCTCGCAGAAGATGACGAAAACCTTGGCCTCCTGCTCAGAGAGTATCTTATCGCAAAAAATTACGACACTGACTTATATCCGGATGGCGAAGCAGCCTATAAAGGGTTCCAGAAAAGTCAGTACGATCTTTGCATTTTTGATGTGATGATGCCAAAGAAAGATGGATTCACCTTAGCAAAGGACATCAGGATGCTCAACACAGAGATTCCGATCATTTTTCTGACCGCTAAAAGCATGAAGGATGATGTAATTGAGGGTTTCAAAATTGGTGCTGACGATTACATGACAAAACCTTTCAGCATGGAGGAATTATTGTTCCGAATTGAAGCCATTCTGCGCAGAACCAGTGGAGAAGGAGATAATTCTCAAACAGTATTCAAACTTGGAAGATTTATCTTTGATGCCCGCAAACAAACACTTTCTGATGGTACTGAAAACACAAAGCTTACTACCAAAGAGGCAGACCTTCTTAAATTACTTTGTGTAAATGCCAATAAAATTCTTGAGAGAAATTTTGCACTTAAAACCATTTGGGTTGACGATAACTATTTCAATGCAAGAAGCATGGATGTATACATTACAAAGCTTAGAAAGCATTTGAAATCGGAGGAAGGAATTGAGATTATAAATGTACACGGTAAAGGCTATAAACTGATCGTGTAAAAACAGATACAGACACAAAGGAAAGCCCGGGCAAATTGTCCGGGCTTTCCTTTGTGTCTGTATTTTTTGATGTAGAGACGTACGGCCGTGCGTC
>Ga0209511_1002509_pt1 | contig 14990 bp, 5 predicted proteins | sample SSSSmetaG_FD_184141 | JGI IMG/M metagenome (GOLD analysis project Ga0209511, IMG submission 184141) | Glacier valley bacterial and archeal communities from Borup Fiord, Nunavut, Canada, to study Microbial Dark Matter (Phase II) - ​SSSS... | ecosystem: Environmental > Aquatic > Freshwater > Ice >...
GTCTGCGCCTTATCGTTTGCATCAATGATAATGCGTACGGGGCTATCCTGCGCCATAGAAAAAGCGGTAAGAAAAACAAAGGCGGTAAGAAAACAATTAACCGGTAAATTCTTTTTCATGGTTGAATATTTAATGTGCGTAACATGTTGTTTAAGAATAGTGAAAAATATCTAATAGCAAACAGAATGCTAAAGAGTGTGATATTCATAGCATGCGGTCATTTTTTATTTTTCGGTTTAATTTCAAAACATTTTAGAGAGTCATTGTTAACGGCTGCTAAAATAAATTGATGCTGATTTTTATTTGTTATAGTTTTCAAATTTTTCATATCCCCACTTACAAAAAATCCACTTTGTGTTGGTTTTACAGATGTAAACAAACCCCTTCCATCGCCCTTTAAAAACTGCCCATAAGAAGCATCGTAGCGACCAGTGGAAATCTCTGTTTGATATTCGTTACCACCGAGCAGTAAATCAATATTACCATCGTTGTCCAAATCATTTGCAACAATAGCATTTACAGGTGCAAACTGTGCTTCCAGAGGTAGTTGGTGCATTTTAAAATGCCCGTTTCCAATATTTTCAATCCACACAGTAGCGGTTGTTTCACATTTCAATACCATCATATCTTTTTGATCAAAGCTTTTAAGTAACTCATCCATATTGATCACAGCATAATCTTTATTCAAAAGATATTTCTTTTTTATAAAAAGTAGTTCTTCAGCGAACTGCGTTCTGTCAATAGCAGGGAAAAGCTCGTATGATCCTTTGTCGTTTTTTATGTAGTAAGCAGGAATTATATCTATTGACCCATTGACATCCAAATCCTTTGCATACAACATCATTGGCCGTTCATGTGAAGCGTGGTATCTATTATTAAGTCCCATATTGCCTGCTATAAAATCAATGTCGCCATCTTTGTCAATATCAGCAGCCTGTAATGAACGCCATAGACCATTTGTATTTTTAAGACCGGTATTTTCAGTAACCTCCTGCAATTTATTATTTATGTTTTTAAAGAACCGGACAGGCATCCATTCACCGCATATTACAAGATCTGGTTTTTTATCATTGTCAAAATCTAACCACACAGCACCGGTTATCATGCCAGGCTTCTGAAGTGAGGTGCAAACTTCTTTTGTAACATCGGTAAATTTACCCGCATTGTTTTGAAGTATATAGCTGCGTGGAGATACAGGATATTGGTCAGCCAAAATACGGCCACCAATAAAAATATCCATGTCACCATCCGCATCATAATCAGCTACTGCTATAACCTGCGAAATGCCATTAACACTGGCAGGTATGGCATCTTCATCCAATGAAAAATTACCATGCCCGTCATTTTTATATAACTGGGGCAGGTTAGATGTTGTACTGCTGCCAAACTCCAGGCTTCCTTCTGTAACAAGTAGGTCAAGGTCTTTATCCCCATCCGCATCAAAGAATACAGCGCTGGCATCTTCCATCATTTTTTCTCTCGGCAACAAATTCCTCGAAGTAAAAGTGCCATCATTATTTTGAATAAATATTTTACCAGACTGATATGTGCCTCCACCCACAAAAAAATCTGACAGACCATCTCCATTCACATCACCCGTTGCTAAAGCGGGTCCTAACTGAGAATATTTTTGCGGCAGCAAACGCTGGTAAGTATAATCAAAAAATGATCTTTCATTGTACTTATACAGGATATTTAGTTCTTTTGAAACATCTGTAAAAAGCGTTGGCAATACGGTGCTTTCTGCAGGCGGTTGTTCATATGCATCTTTATGATCTATAGTTATTGTTTGATTAGATTTGATGTGTTTCAGCAACTGCACCTGGTTATCAGGCCAAACAATTTTTAATGAATCCATTTCAGTTGCATTGCCTACACCAAAGTGAAGTCTGTTATCAACAGAAGACATATAACCTCTTATGGGGAACTGCTCCAGAAATTGAAGTTTCCCATTGGCATAAAGGGTTGCTTTTGCACCTATGCCAGACTTGTTCAGGTCGCTCCCTTTTAGCAGAATGGTAACAAAATTATTGATGCTGTCTTTAACTGTTTTCCTGATCTCATTTTTCCAGATAAAAGCTTCCTGGTTCATATTGTTAGTTACCATGTCCAAATCGCCATCATTATCTAAATCTACATAAACTGCCCCGTGAGAAACAGAAGGCACTGCCATACCTGTTGCCGCTGTCATATTACTGAAAGTAAGGTCTCCATTATTATGATAGAAATAGTTATCAATTTTTATGCTTCCGTAAGTATCCAATTCCTTTCGTAATGATTGACTATTATCCGTATTGTTTGACGGGTTTTTGTCGTATGAACCACCATTATTTTTTTGTCCATATCTAAAAAAAAGGAAATCATTATTGGTCACATCTTTTGCAAGTCCATTGGTTATATGTACATCCTTCCAGCCATCATTGTCAAAGTCTGCCATCAGCACACTCCAGCTCCAGTCTGTTTCTGAAACACCGGCCAGTTGACCGATTTCGCTAAAAAAAGGTTGTTTGATGTTGTTAAATGTTGTGTTGCCGTTGTTTAATTGCAGCATGTTCCGGATAAATTCAGGTTGATAGCCGCCAAAGGTTGTTGCCATTTCATATTGTTCGGGGTTGTTACCGGAAAACATTGTTTTTTTTCGATAATTTGTTTCGGGCTGCATATCAAGCACGGCAACATCAGGCAGCGCATCGTTATTTATATCAGCAGCATCCGCACCCATACTATTAAAACTTTGATGACGTATTGAGTTGGAAATGCAGTTTGTGAAAGTGCCATTTTTATTATTCAACCATAATAAATCGTTGCTTACAAAATCGTTGGCAACATATACATCAGGCCAGCCATCATTATTAAAATCACTAATTGTTAACCCAAGACCATATCCCATTTCTTTTATGCCTGCTTCCTCTGATACATCTTTAAAAACAGGATGATTTTTGCCAGGCGGAGTACCTTCATTTCTATACAATTTATCAGCAGCAACCAAGGAACCCTTTCCATCGGGGGTTGTTATATTGTTTGGCTCATTTTGAAATACCTTGTGATTCATCAAATACATATCGAGATCTCCATCTTTGTCATAATCAAAGAAAGCGGCTTGAGTAGAAAAGCTGGTATCAGCCAACCCATAATCTTTTGCTTCTTCAGCAAATTTCAAATTGCCTTTATTGATAAAAAGAAGATTTCTTCTTTTTTCCGGATTATGTCCATGTGATACACAAACGTATATATCACTTAGGCCATCATTATTTATATCAACAACACTCACCCCTGTGCACCATTCATCTGTTGTTACACCTGCACTCTTTGTTACATCTTCAAATTCAAAATTTCCTTTATTGATATAGAGTTTAGAACTAACCTGTCCCCCTACAAAAAAAAGATCCTGCAGCCCATCATTATTAAAATCTCCTACCCCAACGCCAGCGCCAATATAGATGTACTGATCATTCAAAAAATTTACAGAATCATTTTCTGTGAGCTTGTTGTTGAAATCAATATTTGTGTGAGATGCTTTCATTAAAGTAAAATGAAAATCATCATTAGTGCCAGCTGTGTTAGTGCTGCAACTATAAAATATAAACAATAAAAAAGCTGCAAAAATTGATCTTGATAATTTCATAATACTGCGTGTTCTGTTTGCTTGATATTTATAAGAATAGTAAATTTAAATTAAGGGTTGCTGGGGACACCAACCCTGGCGATCAGCCGTGATCAGTCCCTACCTGCCACTTATATTTTTCTTGAACTTAACAACATTGATTTATAGTAATTTATTTTTACAATAATTCGAGTACCATTTTACAAAAACAATCATTTTAATAGTAAGATTTTTTTGGGCCCATCTGTAAACCTTTGTGAATCTTCTGTGGCGTCGCACTCTTGTGCTGTAACAATTCTATTGAGCAAAACAATTGTGCAGTAAAACGAAATTAATAATACACTAACTCTGTTCCTCACTGTCTTGCACACTCCGCATCTTTGTGTGAAAAGTTGCTGCATAAAGTTATCTTAGTACAAGAGTGCGACGCAAGTAAAGATCAGTAAAGTATCAAATGCCCGGGTCAATAATTGTATTAAAAAAGTATTTGCTCAACTACTGATTATTTAATTTTTTGTAAAACCCACTCACCTGCTTTTGTTCCCGTTTGCTGACCATTTATAATAGCGTCCATAAAATGAATACCCCCGTAGAATCTTGACACGCCTGCTTCTTCAGCTGCCTGCTTAAAAGACTGAAAATCTCTTGAAGGTAACCCGTAAACAACTTCCACATTATCGGTGTAAGAAAAATTGTTGCCAAAATAATGAGTAAGGATTACGGCTGATGCCGATGAAATAACAGAATGGCCGCTAAGGTATTCAGGGAACGGTGGTGTTTGTAATAGTGGCACCCATTGTGGGTCAATGTATTTTCGGATGGCCGTCTCCGGACGTATCCGGTTGCTGCGGTATTTTTCATCCCAGCAGCAAATAAACGCATCCATTAAACCAATTGAAACGGAGGTATAAATTTGCAAAGTTTGTTCAAAGCTTTTATTCGCCTTCGCACAGGCGATCCCTGAAATACCCATCCAGTGTGCGCCCGGTGATATTTTTTTTAAGCCGTATTGAAGATGCCCGTCATCCTGAATAGCAAAAGGATTACAATCCCAAAAAGCTGCTATTAACCGGTGATTGTCTGACAGGTCATTTCTTTCTTTATAAACAGCTTCTGCCAGGGCATAAAAAGGTGAGCCTTTTACGCCACTAAAAGCGGTGGGCTCTGAAGGTTGAAACTGGTTACAGGTGTCGAGGGTAAAAGGCCGCACGGTTTTAAAATACGGTTCTACAGCCCCCATAAATCCCGGCGGCGTAGGATACCAGAATCCTTCTTCTCTATGTGCCGTATACCTTGGCAAGTTGCTGATTTTATTATATCCATCCGCTTTGGCATAAGCTAGTATTTGTTTGCTTATAGCTACAGCATATGCCTTCGAGTGATCAATCACGTCATCATCAAAACCCAGTATACGACAGGAATCAATAAATTTTTGTTCGAAGGAATCCATCAATGGGCCGGAGGGCTGCATTTTTTTCGCCGTTTCCATCATTGCAAGCAACGCACTTAATTGGTTGGAATAAGGTTGCTCTACTACAGGCTTTTGTATTTTAGGGTACCCGTTTAATTTGCCATACATTGATTTAAATACAGGATCATATCCTGAAACCACTTCATAACCTGCTAAACAGGTATAAGAAAAAAACCTTGCTGCCAATGGCGGATTCGTAATGTCCTGGAGCATGATATCGGTCATCGTAGCAATAATCTTTGCCTGGTCTTTATTACTAAAAGCAGCGGACTGTTTTTTTTGAGTACAGGAAGGTAACAGCATCAATGAAAATGACATCATCAATGAAAAGGAATATAAAAATAAACAGTTTTTATTATAGTATAAATTCACAAATCTTTTTTTCATCTTCACTCGTTTTAATGATACAAGAAATCAGGGACATAACGTTTCATTGTACCCCACTTACCTGGGCTGATATGCCTTAACTGGCTGCTGGTTAATTCCAAACAGCAAGGTGTTATTGATATTGAGTACACTGCGTACATCACCCAAAATATGAAAACCGGATTGCTGCTGGCTTATATAATTGAAATGACCTTTACCATCTCCTTTCAGCAGTATACCGTAATTAGCATCATACTTACCAAAGCGAATACGGGCCTGGTTTATATTGCCACATAAAAGCAGGTCTAGTTTGCCATCCTTATCATAATCTATTGTATTGATTGTAAATACAGGTGAAAACTGTGCCTGAATGGGAAGTGCCATTTTATGAAATTTGCCATCTGTTCCACCTTCAAAATAAGCAGTACTTAAATCATTTGCCTTCAAATGTTTTACATCTTTCATTTCTTCTACAGAAAAAATATCCTTAAGGGTTGTGTTTGCATAAGATTTGTAATGGGTAAATCTTGTACGCATGATACTCATCTGTTCCAATAATTCGTCACGGGTTACATAAGGATAACTTTTGTGTTGTATAGAAAAGCAAAGTATAGGATCCACCGATCCGTTATTGTCAAAATCTTTATAAAACATTTCAGCAGGTTCGGCATCACTCACTTTACATTGCGTATTTAAACCCATATTGCCAATTACCAAATCAGGTATGCCATCGCCATTCAAATCCGTTATGAGTAGCTTATTCCACCAGCCACTATATTCCTTGTCAAAATACGTGGTAGTTTTATTTTCAAGCTTTCCGTTTGCATTAATAAAGACTGTTATCGGCATCCATTCGCCCACAACAATAAGGTCAGGTTTCTTATCATGATTGATATCCAGCCAGGCTGCATCCGTTATCATTCCCGCATTTTTTAACCGGGGCGCCAATTCGGCAATTTTATCCGTAAAATTTCCTTTGCCATCATTGATCAGCAAATAACTTTGTGGTGTCTCAGGATATTGCCCGGGAATATTCCTGCCACCCACAAAAAGATCAATAAAACCATCTCCATTTACATCTCCGGCACGAACACAACTTTTACTGCCTTTCATTTCCGGCAATGCGTTACCGGCTTTGGTAAAGTTTCCTTTTCCGTCATTCAGGTACAGCCTGTCCTGCAATAAAACATCACCTGCAGTATAATTATGATACCCGCCTGCTGCAACATATAAATCTTTGAAGCCATCATTATTAACATCAACAAACAAGGCATCCGCATCTTCGCCTAAACTGTCAGCCGTTAATACGGAAGGTAATTTTTGGCTGAACTGCCCATTTTTTTGCTGGATATAAAGTGCACCCGGCTTTCCACTCCCTCCACCTGCAAATATGTCTTCCAAACCATCGCCGTTTACATCTCCCTTTACCATACAAGGACCATTAAAAGAAAGCGGATTTACTAATAATGTCTGGCGTTTAAAATCGTTGATTTGATTTGTTGCATTTACATATTTTACAGGGCTGCTAATTTCTTTAAAAATAGGTTTTACGGGCGGGGGAATTTTATAATGGAAATTGGCCTCACGCTCTTTTAATGTTAGCAACTGATCTGCTTTAATATTGGTAAGCAACTGCTCCTTGTCCCCAAGCCATACAATGCGCAATGAATCAATCAGCGTTTCTTTACCTAATCCAAAATGTAAAACAGCAGACATGGTAGATTGAAAGCCTCTGGCAGGCATCTGCTCCAGGTACTGTTTGTTGTTTTTTTGATAAATAGTAATCCTTGCGCCATAGCCATCCGTATTTTTATCCGCCCCTGCTAATTTTATTTGTAAGAAGTGATTTTGAGTTTGTTTTTCTCCATTGTTACGATAGATGAAGGCGGGCGTATTAATATTATTTACTATCAGGTCAAGATCCCCGTCATTATCCAAGTCGGCATAAGCGGCACCATTACTGCTGGAAGGTATGGTTAGGCCCCACTGTTTACCCACATCCTTAAATGTTAAATCGCCCTTGTTCTGGTAAGTATAGTTTACCACATTAGAAGATGACATCTGCTTGATAATATCCAGTACATCTTCTTTTTGTAAGCGTCCCTTTTTTTGAATAAAATCATATTTGTATTTTAAAAAATCCATGTTGGTAAAATCTCTCAGGTATCCATTGGTTACATACAAATCTTTCCAGCCATCATTGTCAAGGTCTGCAAACAAAGGTGCCCAACTCCAGTCTGTATTGGAGATACCGGCTAACTGACCTATTTCACTAAAAGTGCCATCACCATTATTTAGCTGAAGCATATTACGCATATACTGGTGGTGAAAACCCCTGCGCAACCCCAGTTCAAATTTTTCATAATTATCCGGAGAGAATAATAATTTCTGGCGCATGTTATCTTCAGGCAGCATGTCGAGCGTAAAAATATCCGGACGCCCATCATTGTTAATATCGGCAACACTGTTACCCATTGAAAAAAGGCTAATATGCCCCATGGCAGATCCCAGCTGGTCGGTAAACGTGCCGTTTTTATTATTGATGTACATGTAATCCGGTACACCATAATCGTTGGAAATATAAATATCCGGCCATCCATCCTGATTTATATCGGCGATGCCCGCCCCTAAACCATAAGTAAGCGAAGAACTGCTAAATCCTGCTTGTGCGCTTATATCTACAAAATGATTATTATCATTTCTATACAACTTTACGCCGATATTATTATCCCTTTTAGCAAGTACAGCCAAAGTGCTGGATTCGTCTAATAAAGGCAGGTTGTTGGGATTATGACTTAATAAAAACATATCCAAATCCCCGTCACGGTCAAAATCGAAAAAATATGCCTGGGTGCTGTATCCTGAATCTGCCAAGCCATATTGTTTGGCCTGGTCTACAAATTTTGGAATGCCATTGACATCATTTCCAGTATTAATAAATAATTGATTTTCTCTTTTAACCGCAGGCATCTTACCTGAATAACAAACATAAATATCTATTTTGCCATCGCCATTCACATCCGCCATAGTTACACCCGTTTTCCATGGACCAGGCCTTGACTGTGCATTGGCGGCAATAGTAATATCCTGAAAATGCATGCCCCCTTCATTGAGGTATAATTTATTATCGCCAAGATTACTTGAAAAATAAATATCCTGTAACCCATCATTATTAATATCTCCAACTGCTACTCCACCGCCATTATAAAAATATTCGTAGAGTAATACGTTGGTATTTATACCTTCCGTAAGCAGATTGCTGAAATCAATATGAGTGCTGTCTGTTGGCAACAACGTAAAAAGATGTGCAGAATCTGTAGCCGAAGTTTCAGTTGTAGTTTCAGTTGAAGTTTCAGTTGTAGTTTCAGTTGTAGTTTCATTATTGTGGCAGGCACTTATCAGCAATATGAATGATGCAATAATACAGTTTAGGATAATATTTTTGTTCAATTGGACTGATATTTAAAATTAAAAAAATCAAGAAAACTATAGCTTCAAAAATAGTTTTTATTTCGCACTATGCATTGATAAAGAAATGTAAAATTAGATCTGGTAAAAATTTAATAATAGGCAAAACATTTTCATTGTAATTCATTCATGTACATTTTTCTATCCCTAACATTTAGCGATAGTTTATTAACGGCTGGTTTAATTTGATACTCATAAAATAAACGGGCTGGATTTAAAAATTTAAGAATCTTGTTTGAGCCCTAAAAAAACTGCGCCAGTTGTTACCGGCGCAGTTAAAATTTAAAGCATCAATTAATATTAATAGCCAGGGTTTTGAATAAGCTTGCTATTCCTGCTTATCTCATCACGATAAAAAGGAGGGAAATAGACCTTATCATTCCAGCTTCGGTTTTCCACACCTTGTTCAATTTCCTGAACATGATAATTATAATTATAGTTGTCCTTGCTGTAACGATAAGAAGTCACCGTTTTTCCGGGTTTTAGGGATCCGGTAATTACCATGATCCTTACTTTTTGCCCAAATACTGATGGAGCTATCATCCAGCGTCGTGCATCAAAAAACCGCTGATCTTCCGCAAACATTTCAACATTTCGTTCATTGCGGTATTCATTTACGAGTGCACTACCCGAGGCGGTAATTGCGGGCATACCTGCTCTGAAGCGTATTTGATTAAGCCATGATTTAGCAGTTGCTTCATCTCCTGTTTGCAGGCAAGCCTCTATATAATTAAATATTACTTCTGTATATCTAACCACTATAGTTGGAACCTCTTGTTTTTGGTTCATATCTACAATTGCTGGATTTGGGTCCATGAATTTTTTAATCACATAGCCCGTCCTGGTACCATTCCAGTTTTCAATATTACTGTTCCTGGTATCCAATCCTGCATAAGCAACGGTAGTTCCACCACCTGTTCCTGTTTGGTAAGTACCAAATTGTAACTCACCATAGGGATCAAATGTAGCACCATCTGTTGTACGTGGTTTCCATGCACCGCCGTCATAAAAAACAGAAGCATAAAAACGGGGGTCTCTATTTTCATAAGGAGCAGCAGCCTGTACTGGATTGTTCCAATCGAATTTTGAACCATCCATCATTTCATAATTGTCAACAAAGTTTTGGGTAGGCTCTGTAGATGACCAGCCGTGATATCCGTTAGGCATATTGTTTCTTGGATACCATGCGCCCCAATCATCTGTAGCTGCATTGATATAATATTTACCAAAAATCGCATCCTTTTCACCACCATTTCTTGATAAAGACAATTTAATGTAATCGCTCATCGCATCTGCCTTTGATTGAGGTGCGGTAAGGCCTAAATTGTAGCCAAATTGTCCAAGATCTATTACTGCTTTGGAAGCAGCCTTTGCTGCTACCCAGCGTGCATTTCTATCTCCACTTACATAGCCCAACAATTCAGGATTTGCAAAACCCGCAATAAGAGTAGAGTTTTGCTTTGCGGTAGGTATATCGTGTAAATCACTGGCTGCATAAGTAAGCACCCTTGATTTAAGTGCCATTGCTGCTGCTTTAGAAGCACGTCCCTGTGGAAGTGATTTGCCATCAAGCAATAAGACAGAAGAATCAAGATCACTTACGATAGCTTTCACACTCTCTTCATAAGTGCTTCTGGGGATGTTATAATCCTGATCCAATCCATATGCGAATTTTATGATAGGAATACCACCATAATACCGAAGCAACTGATTGTGATAATAGGCACGCTGAAAATAAACCTCTCCTTTTAAACCATCTACAATAGCGGCCGCAAAAGGAGCAGTAGCAAGGTTTTGCAACGCCAGGTTTGTAGCCCTTATCCTATTATACATGTTTCCCCATTCCATAGTACCAAGCCTGTCACCCGGGTTATCAGGGCTGATGTTACCTTCCATTATGCTCTGTCTGCCGAAATTAAAGAGGCAGTTATCGGTCTGGTTATCAAGGCTATTTTGTTGTAGGTAGCCTTCGCCAACACCATTATAAATTTCGGTAACAAACATTTCCGAAAGCGATGCATCCGACCACGTAGCTCCGGCCGCTGCTACATTCAGCGGTTGTGTATTCAGAAAATCCTTGTTACATGATGTAACCAGGATGACTGCACACAGTGGTATTAATATTGTTTTTAGTATCTTTTTCATTGTTATAATTTAGAAGGTTAGATTTACGCCTGTGTTGATAATTTTTGACTGCGGATAATAATGTCCATCGCTGCTTTGAGCTTCCGGATCATAAATTTTCTGTTTAGACCAGGTAGCCATATTAAGCCCATTTACATAAACCCTAAAGCGGCTGATGCCCAATTTTTTTCCAAGTCTTGAAGGAAGTGTATAACCAACTTCAAAGTTTTTAAGCCGCACGTAATTAGTACTTACGGTATAAAAAGTGTTACGGTTTGAAAAATACTGGTTGTTTCTGTCAACTGTACGTGGATATACTGAACTTGGATTGTCAAGGGTCCAGCGATGATCATACGTATCTTGTAGAAAATTACCAATAGTACCAGTTTCAGTTTGTATAAACAGTTCGGCACCGGTAGCGGCCTGAAACAACACATTCAGATCAAAGGCTTTGTATTGCAATCCGATTGTTAAACCACCCTGGAAACTAGGAGTCTGGTTTTTATCGCTTCTCACCCTGTCCAAGCCGTCAATTTTTCCATCATGATTCACGTCTTTAAATTTCATACTACCTGGAAACAATTTTCCTGCACCACCCACTCCCGTATAATCAAGGGTATTGGCATCAATATCTTTCTGATCTTTAAATATACCATCGTACTGATATTGCAGCATATCATCATCAGATCCTGCATTAGTAGGCATTACATGTCCGGTAGATTGCTGGTAAGCTGGTCTTCCAGGAGTTTCACTAAAGAATATAATTTTATTTTTGGCATAACCACCGTTGATACCTACATTATAACGCAAATCGCCAATCGCATTGTTATAACCCACTTTAACTTCCCAGCCCTTGTTATCTACTTTTCCGATATTCGAAGCTGGTAAATTAATCCCTCCTGTTGCTGGAACAGCCCCAGAAGCTTGCCACAATATTCCTGTACGGTGATTTTGAAATACATCTAATTCAACACTCAATTTGTTATTCAAAAGGGTCATATCTAAACCAAAATTGTAATTATTGGCAACTTCCCATGTAAGCGAATTCTTAGGAAGTGGACCTTCCCTAAGTGTTTGAACAATCTGATTACCTACTGTATAACTACCGTAACTATAAGTGGCTAAGTAATCATAATCCGTCAACCTGCCAGCGTATGAAATGTTATCGTTACCCAACTTGCCCCATGAACCACGCAATTTGAGGGAATTGATAAACTTTACATTGTCTTTAAAAAAGTTTTCTTCTGAAATTCTCCACCCAGCAGTTACACCAGGGAAGAAACCAAACCTATGTGCTTCTGGAAACTTATAAGAGCCATCCTGGCGCCAAAGAAACTCAGCAAGGTATTTCTCTTTGTAATTATATCCAACACGGCCAAAATAGTTTAAACGGGCACCTTCAAATGCTGCACCGCCTGTTTGCTGGTTAGTTAAACCTCCTGCAAATAATTGTTCAATTGCTGCAGATGGGAAATATTGACGGAAGGCATTAAAGTAACTTCCTTTAAAAGTTTCTTTTGTTACGCCGGCAAGCACAGTAATATTGTGGTTACCAAAAGAATGCTCGTAAGATCCAATGGCTTCCAGCATTATATTTAACTTATCGCTTGCACCCTGGTTAAGAGTAGGCTGCGTAGTAGGGCCTTTTGCCACGGCTGTAGTCAAAGGATTAGCAATATCATTATTCCAGTTATATATATACCAAGGTTTTACCCATCTTTTAGTCTGCTGAAGATATTTATCCAAAGAAGCGTTCAGGGTGAACTTTAAACCTTTTATCCATGGGTTGGAAATTTCTAATTTGGCATTGGTTTGATAATAATAACGGGTGTCTTTATCGTACCCTGTTTGATTGGTGGTAATAACTACCGGCTGTTCTCCATTTTCAATATCCGGAGCTGCCTGACCGTTTGGCCAAATCGCATTTTTAGTTGGATAACCTCTCATCAGCATACGGAAAATAGATCCGGCATCTTTTGTTGGGTAGAAACGATTTTCCTGGCGTGCAACAATACCCAAACCAAAATTTACATATTTGTTTACTTTGGCATCCATATTAATACGCATATCATACTGCTTGTAACCGGTAGCAGAATTTTTATAATATCCGTCCTGATTTTGATACCCTAAAGAAGCAAGGTATTTTACATTTTCTGATCCTCCCACCAATTGCAGGTTATCTTTTGATTGAGGTGACCATTTTTTCAATACGGTACCAAACCAGTCAGTATTTGGATGACCCCATTTATCAGAACCATCTGCAAATTTCTTGAAATCGTCTGGTAAAAAAGGAGCCGTTATCACACTATTGCCAGCGGTTGTGTAAGTACCCGTAGATTTAAATGCAGCACTTGCAGCAGCCCACTCTGCAGGGGGCAGTTTATATATTTCGATTTCGTTAGCCATGGTAGCATACTCTACGGCATTTGTCATCTTTGGTATAACGGTTGGGGCCGCCCAGCCTGAATTATGGCTATAAGAAAGTTCCGGCTTACCACTTCTACCACGCTTGGTAGTAATTAAAATAACACCATTGGCCGCTCTTGCACCATAAATGGCACCAGAAGCGTCTTTAAGTACAGACATACTTTCAATATCCATAGGGTTTAAACGGTCGAGACCACCCTCACGTGCTGGCACACCGTCAATAACGATCAAGGCATCGTTATTGCCCAGGGTATTTGAACCACGGATACGGATAGTTGATCCATCGTAGCCAGGTTCGCCACTTGCATTAACAGCTACCACACCTGGTAAACGGCCAGCAATGGAGTTGGAAAGATTGGTTGCAGGAGATTTAGCAAGATCAGATCCCTTTACCACTGCAACTGCACCTGTAAGGGTAACTTTCTTTTGAGTACCATAACCTACTACTACCACTTCATTTAAGTTGCCTGCAGCAATAACAAGATCAAAATTAAAATTTGTTCTGTTACCTACTATAGCCTCCTGGGGTTGAAAACCAGTATTGGATATCACCAATATTGATTTTTGATTGGGGGCATCAATGGAAAAAGCTCCATTAGCGTCTGTTACTACCCCAGTTTTAGTACCTTTTACAGTAACACTTACATTTGATGCAGGATTACCTTTGTCATCTTTTACAATACCGGTAACATGAGTCTTGTTTTGGGCCTCGGCAGAAAGACAAAGTAGAAAAATTGAAGAAAAAATAATAATTTTTTTGAAGAGATACTCAGATATCCATTTCGATGGTCCTGAGCTACCTGAATAAAAGTCATTGGATTGCTTTTTCATAATAGCATTTTGGTTTGGTGAAAAAAATTGTAGGTTTGATTAATTTGATTTATTTAAATCGAACTGCTGCGCATGTTGATCGAAAAAATTATCTAACTAAAATTTGTTTATACTTAGTCTAATGAAAACAAACAGAATAAACTGACAAGAGTAAATATTTGCAAAATATTTAGCTGTCATTCCAGGGGATGCACTTCATACTTTTTTTATTTGATTATTAAGAGATTTTTGAAAGTAATACATTAAATGTTTCCAATTTGCCCGAAGCGGTTTTACCCGCCGACGATTCCCGCAAATGCATCACTGGCTGCAATACAATCTTTTCCTGTAAACCAGTATCAGTATTTCCTTTATTTACAGCCATTAATTTAATTAAGAGACCAAGGGCTTCTTTACCCATTTGCACCGTTTGCTGATCTACAGATGACAAGGAGGGTGTTATATGCTTTCCAAAACTTTCATTGGCAAAACCAATTACACCAAAATCTTCGGGAATGTTTATTTTTCGCTCTTTTAATTCTTTAATAATTCCCAGTGCCGTATAATCCTCAACAGCAAAAACAGCGTCTGGAATAACAGGAAGTTTAAAAAAATAATCAACGGCCGATTTACCAGATTCTATTGATATATCGCCTTGATAAATTAATTCGGGCATTATTTTTATGCCATGCATTTTTAAAGCATCTTCATAACCTCTCA
>Ga0209511_1002511_pt1 | contig 14961 bp, 12 predicted proteins | sample SSSSmetaG_FD_184141 | JGI IMG/M metagenome (GOLD analysis project Ga0209511, IMG submission 184141) | Glacier valley bacterial and archeal communities from Borup Fiord, Nunavut, Canada, to study Microbial Dark Matter (Phase II) - ​SSSS... | ecosystem: Environmental > Aquatic > Freshwater > Ice >...
GAATAAACAGGTTAAGGTGTATCGAAGGGGTTGTTTTATGACCATTGACAACGAAAGAATGCTTGAGTCGTTTCGCTTAAAAAATTTCAAAGCCGTTGTGGATAGTGGAGAGGTGAAACTAACCCCCTTGACCGCTTTTATTGGTAATAATGGCGCAGGCAAAAGCAGTTTGATTGAAGGGCTTGAGCTTTTTCAGTCACTTGCTTTAAAGGGACTAACCACGACGATGAAAAATGCTGAAGGATTTCAGAATATTTGGAATCAAGTCAGTGTTCATGAAACAAAACGCCCAAGAGAGAATGGCGAACGAGTCTATTTAACAAACCCAATGAGTTTTGGGTTAACAGGCCATGTATCTAATCTTAAATTTACTACTTTTGTTGAATTGGGTGTAGAGCCCGGTGATATAGAAGTTTTTATTAGAAGGCACAACTTTGTAATTGAAAATGGAGCAAGTTCCCATACAAATCAAGACAGATCTGATAAAAATATTGTTAACGAAGTAAGAACTCAAAATGGGTCTACATATACTCAAACACTTAATCTACCTCCAGATTTGTTATATGTAGATCCACCTTTCTCCAACTTTATTAAGGAATGGCAGTTTGTTTCCCTAACCCCTGAAATCATGAAAAAACCCATCCAGACCAATTCTATTGGATTTTTGAAAGAAGGCAGTAATGTAGGGGAATACCTGTTTAATATTCGTAATATTGACCCAGGAATAATTGATGGGATTTTAGAAACTTTACAATATGTTCTTCCGTATGCGAATGACCTAACACCTAGCCGCACAGGCATCACAAACAGTTATGATTTGCAACTTAGCGAAGGCAATTTCAAGTTGCCGGGTTCATTACTTTCCAGTGGCACATTGCGCTTAGTAGCTCTTTTAGCTTTATTACGTCACCCCCGCCCTGCCCCTTTAATTGTGATTGAAGAAATTGAGAACGGTTTAGACCCTCGTACTATTAATCTGATAGTTTCTGAAATTAGAAATTTGATTGAGTCAGGAAAATCCCAGGTAATCATTACGACCCATTCCCCTTACCTGCTTGATTTGCTGGATTTATCTCACATTGTGCTGGTTGAACGGGTAGATGGTCAGCCCACTTTTACCCGCCCCGCCGACCAACCCACTTTACAAAAATGGGCAAAATCTTATGCTCCCGGCGAACTTTATATTAGGGATAGATTTAGCGTTAGAGATTAATTGATGAAGGTTGGGATGATTTTTGAGTGTGGGCCGCAGGGCGCAGATGTCAAAGTCTGTAAGCATCTAGCCCGAATGGTGATACCAAATATTATTATTGAACATGAAACCCTTTCTAATAAACCTAAATTAGTTAGAGAATGTGGTAAAACTGCCGAAAATTTATTGAATGATGGATGTGAGAAGATTATTATCGTTTGGGATTTATACCCGGCTTGGCGCAAGGAAGGTGAAAAACCTTGCCGCAAAGAAGACCGCGATATGATTTTTGCCTCACTAAATAAAGATAAAGTAGATTTGAGCAAAGTACATCTGGTTTGTATTGAGGAAGAACTGGAAGCATGGCTATTGGCTGATACTCGTGCTATCAATACGGTACTTTCAAAGCCAACTCACCCCGTAAAAGTTCCTGAAACTAGAAAACCTGAACAAGTTAGCAATCCCAAAAAGCGATTGAATACTTTGTTTCAGGAACATCGTGGCTATCGTTATAATGACCTTGTACATGCCGCGCAAATCGCTGAGAAAATTCCAGATTTAGCCAGAATTAAAAAAAGCTGTAAAACTTTTGCCCGTTTTGAGAATAAGCTGACTAGTAGGTAACTATAAAAGCCACAATCCCCCTGACACCGTGCCAGAAGGATTGCAGCGAAACCACACACTTAGGATATATTCGGTTGTTGGTCGTTGGTTATTAGTTTTTGGTTATCGGTCAAATTCCTAATCCCGATTATGCAGTTACCACAGCAGCTTCCTTCATCACCCCTGACAGAAGTAAATAAACTTCCGTCCAGGCGGCTTCGGTTTCAGGGGTAAAATCCTGACCTAGCCCCTGTTCAAGCGTCCACAAAAGAGCCATCCCTACCGTAACATAATGATGATCCTGCACCCCGTAAGCGGCATGACGCTGGCCTAATTGCTGAACCACCGGAATGATACTATCCAGTTTGTCCAACCCCTTCACCGCAAGCCGCATCATATCCATAAGTTTGCGCCCCTGTTCAGTCATATCACCTTTGAAAAGAGGCCGCAGCGAAGGGTCTAACTTAAACAGTCGTCCATAAAACAGGCTGGCGGCGGTGGCAGAAATCGGCAATACTTTTTCAAATGAGGATTGTACTAACTCTTTTTGTTCAGGTGTCATAAATCTCTACTTTCTTTTTTTAATAGTGGGTGGATTGACTTAACCCCCTTCCTGTGTCGGGAAGGGGGCTAGGGGGTTAGGTTTAGACCGTTACCAACTCCCGTTCCTCAGCTTTGACCTCGACCACTTCGGCTTCCTCAGCCTCAATCGTAACGCGGGGTATCCAGCCTAGGAATTTAGGCATATACCAGTTCCAATCGCCCAGCAGTTTCATCGAAGCGGGTAACAGGATGCTACGGATGATAGTAGCGTCAATGAAAACCGCCACCGCCAGACCCAGACCCAACTGCCGCAACATCATCAGTTCCATCGTGATGAAGATACCGAACACCACCACCATAATCGAAGCCGCGCTGGTAATCGTGCCACTGGTGATACTGATGCCCTTCGCCACCGCCTCGTTAGAGGTCGCGCCCTTGTCCTTTTCTTCCTTAATCCGGGTCAGTACGAACAAGTGATAGTCCATACTCAGGCCGAACAGGATGGTAAAGAGGAACAGAGGCAACCAGGGTTCAATCACCGGAACTTTGGTGAAACCGATGAACTTACTCAGGAAACCATCCTGGAAGACCAGCACCGTCGCCCCACAAGCCGCCCCCGTTGATAATAGGTTCAGCAGGATGGCCTTAATCGGGATAACGATTGAGTGGAAGGCCACCAGTAAGAGCAGGAAGCTCAAGCCCAGCACGAACCCGAAGACCCAGGGTAACGCAGCAGTGTACTGATTTACCACATCCAGCACTTCCGCCGCCCAACCCGTCACGTACACTTCTGTGCCACTGACAGCCTTGAGGGTCGCCGGAGCTAATTCCTGGCGAACTTTGGTTACAATGTCGCGGTTTGCCTGACTGTTGTAATCGTCGCCCATAATGAAGCGCAACATTACCGCTTTGCCATTAGGGGCAGGGATAGTCTCTACCCGGCCAGACAGACCCTTGAGTTTCAGGGTGTCCGCGCTGAATTTCTCCATTGCTGTCTTTAATTCAGGGCTGTTCAGGTTGTCGGACTTAACTACCACATCCAGATACAGCACCGAACCCTGCGGCCATTTTTCCTGCATCAGTAAAGTAGCCTGCCGATATTCAATCGCTTTGGGTAGGTTCTCCACGCTGGCACTGCTATCACCAAGCCGCATATGCAGCAAGGGAGTCGCTAACCCAACCAGCATAATCACCACGATGCTTGCCAGGATAATGGGTTTGCTCATCACCGTTCGCACAATGTGGCTCCACAGTCCACTATCCTCGGCCCGTTCACGTCCGAAGTAAGGGATGCGACCCCAGTTAATGCCCTTACCCAGAATTGCCATTGTCGCGGGTAAAAAGGTCAGGCTACCGATAATCGAGACCAGCACCACCGTAATTGTACCCACCGCGATAGAGGCAAAGGTGTCGTCGTTAATCAGGAACAGCCCGGTCAACGAAATTATTACGGTCACGCCACTGAAGAAAACGGCTCGTCCGGCGGTGCTGCTGGCAACCTCAATCGCTGCCATTTTCTCGCGCCCCTTGCGGCGTTCGGCCCGATAGCGGGTAATCATAAACAGGCTGTAATCCACCGCCACCGCTAGGCCAATCATTACCACAATGTGGCTGGTTGCCATATTCAAGGGGTTAACTAACTGGCTGTAAATCGCCATCAGGCCAAAAGTAGCCAGTAGCGCGGTAATCCCTAAAATTAGGGGTACAAAGGCCGCCACCAACGCTCCAAAGGCAATCAACAAGATGGCGAAGGTCAGCGGCAGGGTGTATTTTACCGAGCTTTCAAACGAATGACTGAAAATCTCAAGGAATTGCTCGTTGGTCGAAGCGTTGCTAAAACCCACGATAGTGTAATCGGCATATTTGGCCTTGATTGCGTCCATAGCCTTGCTGATATCTTTGGTTTTGTTTTTGGCATCCTCAAACTTACCCGAAATAGTAGCCATCAAGTGAGTTGCCGTGCCATCTGCCGAAGCCAGGGCTGGATTTTGACTATTGTAATAGTTCATCACGCCCAGGAATACGGGCTTTTGTTGTCCATTTTCGTTGTAAGTTACCGCGCTGAGTCTGGCTGAAATATCCTCAACCGTCGCTTTGAAGGCTGGGTCACTCACTTTAATAGTGGGATGATTCACCACCAGATACAAAGTATCGCGTTGCTCGTAGCCCGCTTCCTTGAATAAAGCTAGGGCTTTGGTTGATTCCGATTGGTTTGATTGAACCCCGGTTGGGTCATAAGTTTTGTTGCCTAACAGTTGACCACCAACCATCAAACCAATTGTTACCAGAAACCACAATCCAAACACCGTCCAGCGATGGCGGGCACTCCACATCGCAATTTTTACGGTGACGGGTTTTTTCTTTTGCACTTTGCTTGTTGTAAGCATCTTTGCCACACCTCATTTCGTTTGTTTAATATTGCTCTTATATCCACCCCAATCTTACTCCTGAGCTTACAACGTTGTATGTGAACGACTTCACAAGTGTATTAGCCCTTAGTCTTAGTTGGCGATAGACCTTTTCCAGAGTCAGTTATCGGTTATCGGTGGTCAGAAAAATATTCACAAGAATGGACAATGGTCTATAGGATAGTTTGGCAATAATTGTAGGAGCAGGCTCTGTCCTGCGATAAAAACCATCGGCTGACGGAGCAGCCTCCTACGGGTACAAGGGCAGGCACATTGGTCTACCCCTCCCCTCCCCCTGATTTTATTGGTATAAAAATATTTATATAAAATGTGACAATGAAAATGATTGCGTAGGGTCAAATCATGTGCTAATCTTTGTAATATAAATATCTCTCGCCTTCGTTTTTCTCCTACGTCATACTCGCGGCGGGCAATAGTTAAGGCATAGGTATGACATTAAAATTAAGCGTTCCAGAACTGCGTAATACTATTTACGCCCTCAATTTTGAAGAGGCTCCTTTAGGCTATCACCTGGCCGATATTTCCGCCATGCTTCAACTTTTGCAACGCAACGGGGTAGATGGGTCGGGCCTCTCCGAGATGCGGGAGGCCCTGGATTTATTGCAAGATGCCAAATACGGCTTGCACGTCTTTGTGGACGAGATGATTGCTTTCCTCGAACGCTATAACACCCTCAATAATACGCCTTTGCCGCTAATAGCCAACCTCCTGGGCAAGGCTATTTACGAGGCTACCACCAGTCAGCTACCACTAAAGGGCGATAACGAACCCCTTTCGGCCCAGGAGTTTGACAGTTTGCTGGACAGACTTAATATTCCCCAGAACTACCGGGTGCGGAGCAGTTCCGGCGATACCGACCTGCGCGAGCTTTTGCGACGGGCCTTCAAAAACAAAGATGGGTCATTTAAGTCGCGCACCGACACGCTGGCTGAACTGAAAAAGCTGGGCATCTCGTTTAATAGCGAGCCCCAGGTGAAATATGGCGACCCCCGCGCCGACCTGAATAGCTTGCGCCCCCATCCCCCCGACGGTTCCCAACCGCTTGGCCTGCGGATGGTCAATGGTAAGGTGGTGTATGATGAGAAGAAAGATGGTTTTCTTTACGACCAGAATCTGGAGAGCCTCTTGCTTGATACTCGCCTGGGTTATAATGCCCGCATGCTGGCGAGTTATGCCCTTTACACCGACCATCTTGACCAGGAAATCAAGCAACTTGAGCTTAAATATCGCAATGAGGTCGGCAAAGAGCATGACCTAAACCCGATGGAGGGGGCTGACCGCGACTATGCCCTGTTATTAGCCCAGACTTTAAACGATATGCAGGGGGCGCGTTGGGGTACGAAGCTTAATTCCACCAGTGCCGAACTTAAAATTGTCACTAACTACCTGCGCTATGGCACAGATTATATAAACGGGAACTATCCCAAACCTTCCGACAACGCCCAGGCTCGCCCGACCACCCCGCCCGATAATAATTATGTTTTCTATATCTCTGGCTTTAACTCTAACTGGGAGAATGCAGTTAACGATGCCTATGATCATGCTTATAATTCTGGCTACTCGCTGGACAAGATTTATGTCTTTAATTACAATAGCGGGCAACCTATTCTGCTGTCGGATGTGTTGGACGAAGGCCGCAATATCCGCATGGACGAATTTGGTAAGCCCTTAATCCTGTCTTCCCAGACCTTTAGCCATGAGACTAACCTTAGTTCCAGCTTGAAAGCGGATGCTATGGAAGCGGCCCAACAGCTAAAGATTATCCAGAGCCAACTAGCGGCGGGTAAACGTATCAACCTGATTGGTAATAGTCAGGGTGGGGCAATTGCGGTGGCGATGATGGCCCAGCGCGATGGCGATAACTTTATTATGGACGATGGCCTGAACACCTTTGTGGATAAATACGCTTTCACCGTTTCGGCACAAGGGGGCTCGTATCTGGCGCAAGCGGCGGCAATGTCCCAGGCTGGTAGCCCCACCCTTGCGGTCGGCTCAATCCAAATCCCCCTTTCGATGTTGGAGCTTCTCAAGTTGGTGAGTAACAATGACATGCTGAACGCCCACACTCTCAAGGATTTGACTCTCGACAGCGATTTTATTCAGGCCAATTATGCCGCCCTGCAAGACCCCCAGGTTCAGGCCCGCCTTAAAGCCCATCAGGGGGTCGAGATTTACGCTGGCGACGACGATATTACCACCAGTGCCTCGTTGCTTTCCTTGCCCGGTAGTCAAGTTACCTACGTGGCTGGAGAGCATAGCGGGATTTTTGGCGGAGCTAACAAGAGTGGCGAAAAGGGTCGGCGGGTAAACGATAATATTTATAACAATTTTAACCAGCCCGATACTGAAACCCCTAACCTTTTCTCTGACCAGCAACAATATTACGGCTATGTCAAAAAGGGTTATCCTGACCTTGACCTCCTTACCATGTTGCCCAAGTTGCCTATCGGTGGGACACAGGAATACGCTGGACAGAAGTTGCAATATAAGATTAGTGAAGCGACCCCCGACCCTATCACTGGACGCGCCAGAATCCGGGTTGAGGTTACGCCGGAGTTACACGGGCCAAAACTCGATGCTGGCCCAATCCATCTCGACCCGACGGTTCAGGTTAAAGTCGTGGATGTCACGCTTGACCTGCGCGAGATTGTGCCCATCAGCACCGGGCGGGCGGGAGTGGTGGATTATGCCATCCAAAAACAGGTTTATACTGACCTGGGTAAACAGGACGACTTCAAACTTAAAGTGCCAACCTTCTGGCCTTCTGGTCAGCCTTTACCCAAGTAGCCAACGTCGGCGAAGTATAAAACCTGTCATAACTGAAGGAGGACAGCTTATGAAGCGGTGGAACAGGGAAGTCCCTGCCCAAATCACAGTGGCAACGAAGCCTACCTTACGGCGAGGGAAGCAGCAAGCGTTTTTGTTAATCTGTACAATCACCCTAACAATATTATTAGCCGCTTGCAGTGATAATAACCTCTCTGGCGGCACGATTAGCCCCGGTGCAGGGAAAAGTAAAACAACTATGACCTTACAAGAGCCGTTGGTTATAAAAGTTACCAGCAGTGGAATAGGGGTTAACCCCTATGTACCAACTTTTGCCATTAGCTCCGATAGTAAATATCTGGTCTATCCCAAGCGCGACAGCCTGGAACTGGTAGAACTAGGTAATGGCAATTGGCTGGCTAGTCTCCCAACCTCTGGGGCTAATTACGCCGATTTTCTGAGTTTCCTGGGCCAATCCTCGCGGTTGTTAGTGGATGGCGAAGGGGGAGTGCAGGTGATTGATGTGGCTACGCGCCAGAAAGTGCTGGGCTATAGCGATGGCGGGGGGATTTTTGAAGACTCTCAAAATGCCTCCAAACAGGTCGCGCCCCTGGCAACCAGTTCTTCCGGCGCAGTGGTGCTGAATTATCGGCTGGGCCTGTGGGATGCCCGCAGTGGCAAGTTATTAGGCCAGCTTAACCGCCCCGGTTTGAAAAAAGTCGAAAGTGCCGCTTTCAGTACCGACAATAGCAAGGTTACGGTGGTCTGGCGCACCGATGATAAAGACCCCAAAGTTTATATCACTATGTGGGAGGTGAGCAACGGCAACAAGCTGACTGAATGGTCTCTGGATATTACCAACTCAAAGGTTCAACTCAGCCCCGATGGTAGCCTGTTTTTCGCCAAGCAAGATAAGGTCTTTAGCGTTTGGCAGGTTTCCAGCCAGCAGAAACTGATAGAAGTAGGCAATGGTAAAGGGTATGCCGATAGTTGGCGGGGCAGCATTACCCCTGACAATCGCCGCCTGATTATTTACGATGGTGGCCCGGTGGAGGTCTGGGATATTCTCAGTGGGAAATTAGTAACCCAACTGGACAAAATCCCTAGTGGCTCGACCCGTTCCCTGACTATTAGCCCTGACGGTAAGTTTCTGGCGGTGGGTGGCGACCCTTCGATTCATGTCTGGCCTCTGGAGGGGCTGAAATAGCAAACCTAACCCCCTAGCCCCCTTCCCTAGCAAGGAAGGGGGAACTCGAAAACCGACAACCGTTGGGAGTAAAAATGGCCGATTTTAATTTGTTGCGAAAAGCCGAAATAGCCGAGTCAGTTGCCAGCAATATGGAGAATTTGTCCAGCCAGTTGCGAATGATGGATGCACGGGTGGATGGCTCAATTAAACAGGAGCTTTTCCCGACCATCGAAGGTAATACCGCCAACAAGCTCCACATGAATTATCAGACCTGGGACGGCAACTTGATCCAGGCTTCCGATAAGTTGAGCCGCGCCACCCAATCCCTGCGCGAACGGGCCAAAACTTACCGTTCCCAATATGCCGCCCAGGAGCGCGATGACCTTGAGCGGGAGGAACACGAGAAGAAAGAACGCGAACAAAAACAGAAGCAGGAAGCCGCTCAGGTTCAGTAGGTTGTCGGTGGTCGCCTTTGGTTGTCGGTGAAGGTTATTCTCTTACGAACTCCTACTTTTCTTGACTAGCAATTGCCTAAGCATACCCCTTAACCCTCTCCTAGGGGCAAAGGAGTAATCCCCAAACCTCTTTCCTGAATCAAGGAAGGGGTTTATTTATTTATGAGTTATATTGACCGCTTTGAATAGAATTTTTGGCCCTGCTGCGGTATAATCTACCCAATTTCCCGCATCGAATTTAATATTTTCAGGATATAAAATTGCCCGAAAATTATAAAACGCTTATAGAAAGGACCTAAAATGGCTACCGAGGAGTTAGAATCCGCCGAGGAGCTGGAAGAAAATCTGGAAGAGGAAGCGGACGATGAAGATTTGGGCGACCCCGAAGCCGACCTGAATCTGACCGAAGAAGAACGCCTTGCCCGCCAGCGCGCCAGCCACGAAGCCCGCCTTAAAAAGATGAAAAAGGCTATCAAAAAGGGGTTGGTAATTGTCAACACCGGGAATGGCAAGGGCAAAACCTCGGCAGCTTTGGGCCTGATGCTCCGCGCCTGGGGGCAGGGCTTGCGGGTCTGTATGGTGCAGTTTATCAAGGCCAAAACCTCGAATTATGGCGAGGAAAAGGCCGCCCGCAAGTTGGGTTTTGAGATGTATCCGCTTGGTGATGGTTTTACCTGGCTATCGGACAATATTGAGAACGACAAAAAGCTGGCGCGTGAAGGCTGGGATTTTTGCCAGGAAAAGATAATGTCGGGCAATTACGACCTGGTTCTCATTGATGAATTGACCTACCCAATCAAGTATGGCTGGTTACCCTGGGAGCTAATCAAGGAAACCCTGGACAACCGCCCCGCCGGGTTGCACATAGTGATTACCGGGCGTTACGCCCCCCAGGAACTAATTGACTATGCCGACACCGTTTCGGAAATTAACGAAATCAAACATCACTATAACGCCGGAGTAAAATCCCAAAAAGGTATCGAATTTTAGGGGTTAGGGGGATGAATTATTCCCCCTTCCTTGCTAGTGCATTTCCACAAGAGATATTGTGCAAAGGGCGGAATTATCCCTTCTCCCTAGCAGGGAGAAGGTTAGGATGAGGGGTGAAATCTTGGCCTGACTCTATCCTCAAGGGTCAGTTAAGGCGAACCCTCACCCCGCCCTCTCCCACCGAATGGGAGAGGGTGTAAAACCTCTATTGCACAGTGGCTCCTATATTTCTGCACTAGGGAGGGGGTTAGGGGGTTAGGTTTACGACAACCGACAACCGCAACTGATGGAGAAAGTAATATGACACTGCTGTCAGATACACCAACAATAAATATCCCAAATACTTTTAACGCCGCCAGCTATTTTGTGGATGCTACGGAGCTATGGCAGCCGCACCGCCGTTATCTGTGAGGGGCGAGAGTACACTTACGCCCAGATTGCCGAACTGGTAAACCGCACGGGCAACGCCTTCCGCAGCATTGGGCTAGACCTGGAACAACGGGTGCTGATGCTGACGCTGGATAGCCCGGAATTTGTTGCCAGCTTTTTTGGGGCAATGAAAATCGGGGCAGTGGCGGTTCCGCTCAACACCCTGATGAAAACCCAGGATTACGATTATTTCCTGAAAGATAGCCGCGCCCGTCTGTTGGTGGTTTCCGAGCCGTTATTGCCATTGGTCGAGCCGATTCTGGCGGGGTTGCGCTATCTGAAACATGTAATCGTGGCTTGTACCCAACCGGGTGGGGTAACTGAGGCTGGGTTAAAGGAAAAAGGCTACCTGTTATTCCACGAAATCACCGCCGCCGCCTCGCCCGAACTGGAAGCCGAACCCACCAGCAAGGATGATGCCGCTTTCTGGCTTTACAGTAGCGGCACGACGGGCTCACCCAAAGGGGCGGTACACCTGCACCACGATATGGTTTATGCTACTGAGCTATATGCCCGGCGGGTGCTGAATATCGGCCCAGATGACCGTTGTTATAGCGTGGCTAAACTCTTTTTTGCCTATGGGTTGGGTAATGGTCTCTATTTTCCCTTTGCGGTGGGGGCCAGCACGGTTTTAATGCCGGGTCGCCCCGAACCTAAAAAGATTTTTGAACTGTGTGCCGCTACAAAGCCCACCCTGTTTTATGGTGTCCCCACCGCTTATGCCGGGATGTTAACCCTGCCGGAGTCGCCCGAATATCGCCTGAATAGTGTGCGGCAAGGGGTGTCGGCGGGTGAGGCTTTGCCCAAACATATCTGGGAAAAGTTCAAGTCGCGCTTTGGGGTGGAAATTCTGGACGGGATTGGCTCCACCGAGATTTTGCATATTTTTATCTCTAACCGAGCTGGCAAAGTCAAACCGGGTAGTAGCGGTCAAGTTGTACCGGGCTATGAGGCCAGAATCGTAGATGAACACGGTCAGGACGTGCCGCCCAACGAGGAAGGCAACCTTTTAATCAAAGGCGATAGTACCACTGCCTATTACTGGAACAAACACGACAAAACCAAAGAAACGATTATCGGCGACTGGATTAGGACGGGCGATAAATACCATGTGGATGACGATGGCTATTATTGGTATCACGGGCGGGGCGACGATATGATTAAGGCGGGTGGCATCTGGGTCTCGCCTATAGAGGTCGAAAACGCCCTGATTGAACATTCGGCGGTGTTGGAATGTGGGGTGGTGGGCCGCACCGATAGTGACGAACTGATTAAGCCAATGGCCTATATTACCCTAAAGCCAGGTTTCGCCCCAACTCCCGACCTGGAGGCCGAACTCAAACAGTTCGTCAAGGATAAAATCGCTGTCTACAAATATCCGCGCTGGATAGAGTTTGTGGATAGCTTGCCCCGCACTGCTACCGGGAAGTTACAAAGATTCAGGCTACGGGAAAAGGCGAATAGCTAGAAAGTCGGAGGTCATAGGTCAAAAGTCGAAAATCAGGCACTCCCGTAGGAGCAGGCTCTGTCCTGCGATAAAAACCATCGGCTGACGGAGTAGCCTCTTACAATTATCTATCCCTGACCTTCGACCTGTGACTTTTGGCTTCAGCCTTGACGTAGCTTCAAGCTAATATTAAAATCAAGTGAGTTTATAACTTGGGCTAACAAATAGGGTTAGCACGTAACTTACCCTAAATAAATTATTAAATTATTTTTTAACCGGGTTACAGCCCGATGAGGATACTTTATGGGTTTGTTATCGGCGATTACAAACCTGAAACGGCGGCGTGACGGTGCAATCCGGGCTACCGTTAATAAAGCGGCAGGGCAGCAAAACATGATTATAGATGACTGTGCGCTGGTGAAAGGTCAGAAAACCATAATCCGGCGTTTTACCCGCGAAGATGTGGATAAATGGTTGAGCTGGGCTTCTCATCCCGACCCGTTATATTCTTCCAGCTACCCCCGTCAGATGCACCGCTACGAACGGGATGCCTGGTTTGCCGAACGTTCTAACCGTTGGGATTATATGATGTTTGCGGCGGACGACCTTCAGGGTCAGTTGGTGGGGCTGATAACCTTGCGGAATATCGAGCGCAGCCATAGCCACGCCGTGTTGGGTATTACCTTGCGCCCGGAAGTTTTGAGCGGCGGTTATGGCACAGACTCTTTGTGGGCCTTTCTGAGTTATTATTTCGATGCGTTAGGCTTTGATGCGATGATTCTGGATGTAGCGGCCTATAACCGCCGAGCGCAACGGGTTTACGAGAAATGCGGTTTTATCTATACGGGCGAGCATTGGGGTCATTACGATGACTACACCGTTTTTTCTAATGCCTATTATCAGGGTATCCGCCATTATTTCCGGCAGCACGGGGCCTGGGTTGAAACCCTTTATTACGATATGGTCTTACGCCGTTATGATTTTTTGCAACGGCGGCAAAAAGGCTTAGGGCCAATTATAAAATAGGTCAGGCCAACTAGAAAAATATTATGACAGACTTTAATTCAAAAGACGAAGCCGCCCAGAAAAAAGCGATTGCTCAACAATTGGTTTTTATCGAGCTAAAACCTGACGCTGCCAAGCGTATGGAAATTCCTGCTAACGTTCCCGTCCTTAAAACTGACTTTGAAATCGAGTCGGGGCAGGGCGAGTTACCCCCGGCAATTTTGGCGGCGGGTATTGAGGCTCTTAAACTGCTTCAGCCTAATTTGCGGCAATATGACCGCTTTTTGGCTCGTTATTATTTGCTGGAAGGACAAAAGGCCCTTCAACAAGTCCCGGTGGACGATTACGAAGCCCAACGCAACTTCCAGAAGGTTTTAGACCTGAATGTTGGGGAGTTATCGGCAGAGGCGGCTTTTTACATCGCCGGAATCGTGGCGGCAGTAGATATTCCCCAGGCGGAGTGGCTCTATCGCCGCTCGATTGAGCTTAACCCGGCGGCAGCCTCGACCCATTTTGAATTGGCGCGGCTCTTGCGGGAACGGCGGGATTTGCCCGGTGCGTTGGAAGAATTTGAGCGAGCCTATCGTTTCGAGCCCACCAGTCTTAATTTGCTGAACGAAATTGGCGATACCCATGTTATGGCGGAGGATTTTGGTAGAGCCAGGGCCAGTTTCGCCCGTGCCTATGAACTCGACCCCGAATATTGGCTTTTCCCGGTTAAGCTGGGCCTCGTGGAATATGAATTGCAGCAGTATGCTTCTGCCATCAAGCACCTGCGTGAAGGTCTCGACCTATCGCCCGACGAGCTTGAGAACGGTTATAGCCAGAGTATGTATTTAACCGGGCTGTATAACCTGGGTCTGGCCTATCGTGATAGTGGTGACACCACCCGCGCCCGTAGGCTTTTTCAGGCGGTGTTGAAGCTTGTGCCTGACCATCAGGGCGCAAGTGAAGCCCTTGCGGTAATGTAGTTGTTAATTAACCTAATCCCCTGGCCCCCTTCTCTGACTCAGGGAAGGGGGAATAATTTTTTAATCTACTAAAAAGATAGGACTACAAGGGCATGGGCCAGACTTTAATTGAGAAAATTGTTGAAAAATATGCCGTTGGTCTGAAACCGGGCCAAAAAGTTTATGCTAACGACTTCGTGTTGGTTAAGCCCAAACATATAATGACTCACGATAATACCGGGGCGGTTATTCCCAAATTTAACAGTATGGGCGCAAAAGGGGTGTTTGACCCTACTCAACCCGTAATTGCCCTTGACCACGATGTCCAGAACAACAGCGAAGAAAATATCGACAAATACCGCACTATTGAAGCCTTTTGCCGCAAATATGGGCTGACCTTTTTCCCGGCGAAAAGCGGGATTGCCCACCAGATTATGGCGGAGGAAGGTTTTGCTTTACCGGGTACGCTGGTGGTGGGTTCGGACTCCCACTCGAATTTCTACGGGGCGTTGGCCTGTCTGGGTACGCCAGTGGTACGGACGGATGCGGCGGCTATTTGGGCAACCGGGCAAACCTGGTGGCAAGTGCCGGAAATCGTCAAGGTGGAAATTACGGGCAAATTGGGGCGGGGCGTGACGGGCAAGGATGTGATTCTGACCCTGATTGGCACTTTTGCTAACGATGAGGTTTTGAATTACGTGCTTGAGTTTGGGGGAGATGGGGTTGCCAGTCTGAGTATGAGCCAGCGTCTGACGATTGCCAACATGACCACCGAATGGGGCGCACTGGCGGGGGTTTTCCCCTACGATGCGGTGTTGCGGAATTATTTGTTAGGGCGAGTAGCCTTTTTCGAGAAACGTGGCGACCTACAGCCCCGCCTGACCCGTGAAAGCATCGAAGCCTTTGCCCAACTTGACCTGAAAGCCGATAGCGACGCTTTTTATGCCAAAGAAATAACCTTCG
>Ga0209511_1002512_pt1 | contig 14959 bp, 11 predicted proteins | sample SSSSmetaG_FD_184141 | JGI IMG/M metagenome (GOLD analysis project Ga0209511, IMG submission 184141) | Glacier valley bacterial and archeal communities from Borup Fiord, Nunavut, Canada, to study Microbial Dark Matter (Phase II) - ​SSSS... | ecosystem: Environmental > Aquatic > Freshwater > Ice >...
CGTTTTTTTTCGCCAGCGTTTTACCAGCATTTGCCCATCAGAAAAAAAATTCCCCGGTGTACAAATAACGCTCTATCAAGGTTTTACTTAGTTATTAGTTTGTGCTTCTTTTGAACTGCCCTTCAATGATCTGTCGGCATGTGTTACGATCGTCGTCTTTCCGTTTTCAACATCAACCAGTTTAAGCTGAAGTGTGCGGTCGAAATAGAGCAAATATTTGCTGTTAGGCGACCATTCCGGATCGTATTTCCAGGCAGACGAACCACTTGTAAGCTGACGCGGAGTTGCCCCCTTTTTGTTTTCAAGCAGGTAAATTTCGTATTCACCCGAAGCATCCGAATAGTAGGAAATGTATTTGCCATCTTGCGACCATTGCGGATAGATCTCGCGAACGCCCTGTGTGTTGGTCAGGTTATAAGTCGGACCGTTTTCTGCCGGAACAGAGAAGATATCACCCCTGGCCGATAGCAGCGCCCGTTTGGCGGTTGGCGAAACAGCAAAACTCTGCACGTCATCCTTTACATTTTTATAGTAAGCCACCGTGTTCGGGTTATCGAAATGGATACTGACATTCACTTTTTCTTCCTTGCCGGTTTGAAGGTTCAACTTGTACAGAAATCCCCCGTTTTCGTAAACCATCTGACCATTTTCACCCGAAGGCCACATACAATCAAAATCGGTATGTGTGGTGAGTTGTTTCAGCGCTTTGGTGGTGGTATTGTATTGATAAATATTCAGTTTAAGATCGCGGTCGGAAGCATAATAGATATTGTCGCCAAACCAGGTGGGTAACTGGTCGGTTCCGTTGAAGTCGGTGATCTGCTCCGATGTATTCTTATTCAGGTCATAAACCCATAAATCGGAAGCGCGGCCACCTTTGTAACGTTTCCAGGTACGGAATTCGCGGTCGACAGGAGTAAAGCATACTTTCTGATCATCAGGGGATAAAACACCGAATCCGCCATTTACGATTGACAGTGGTTTTTCCAGACCTCCCTCTAAACTCACCAGAAAGTATTTACCGTTCCGGTCACCAAATGGTGTGCGGTTGGCGCGGATCATGATGTTTTTACTGTCCGAAGTCCAGTCGAGCGGCACATTATCAAATCCTCCGCGCGGAGGCATTAATCCCACCGAATTATAATAGGTGAGTTGCCTGGGTGTTCCGCCATTCGAAGGGATCACGAAAATCTGGCGGCTTCCGGAGTACTCACCCGAGAAAGCAATCCATTTACCATCGGGCGAAATCTTTGGAAATAATTCCATTCCGGCATGGGACGTCATGCGACGCGCTTCACCGCCATTCACCTCAACCGACCAGATATCACCCGCATAGACAAAGGCAATCTGATTTTTATTGATGTCGGGATAACGCATCAGACGGGCTTCGTCCTGAGCATTTGCCTCCACCCTAAATATCAGGCAGCAAATTGCTAAAACGACTAATCTCAATATAAATCTTTGCATTAGATGAGTATTTGTTAAAGTTGATCTTTCAATTTTGGACGATGCGAATTTAAAGATATTTATCCTTAATAAGCAACAGTGTTTCCAAAATATCGTAATTCTTAGATAGAAATATTCATGTATTGCCTAAAAAAATAACACCACAGAGTACTCAGATTGAAAAAGAAAAATGGAAATTTCAATCTGTGGTTATCAGTACAATCTGTGGTAAAATAATTCTATTTTCTACTTTGCGAACTCTGCGTTCTCCGCGTGAACATAAAGACAAAGTCGCGCAAAGCCGCTAAAAACCGCAAAGAAAAAAATACGACACTATATAATGACTATTACTTAAATATACTTAAACTGCAAGCCTGCTCCAGGGAATAGCTGCAAAAATCACCATCAGTGCGATCAGAAAAAAGATGGAGCCAGCTTTGAATTTGCCCTCATCTGTTTTGGCACTTTTTGATTTTGCACGACCAATATGTACCATAACCACTGCAATAAGCATCAGCAGTAAATGCTCGACAGCATAAAATCGGAGATCCGGATTTTTCATAGCAGCACCAAAGTCCGAAAGTGCTATTTGCGTAATCGGGCTCAGGAAGAAATACAAGATGAGGCCTGTAACCAACTGTAAATCCATCAGCAGGGTGACCGAAATTCCAAGAATATTATCTGCCCTTTTCCATGGTTTATTGCCAAGCCATCCGGCCAGATATTTGGTAAGGGCGATCAGCAGTCCAATTAAAAGTAACCATCTTAAGGTATCGTGTATGTGTAAAAATCCTACGTACATATTATAATAATTTAGTGAACAGAAATAGAACAACTGAAAGCAGATTTAGTTGGGTAAAGCGAGATTAAAATACCTTTTACTATTATTCAATGTATCTTTGGAAAACATTATATGCGTTAATAATTATTTAAATGAAATATTGTCCTTATCCTGTTTCTGTTTCCTTTCCGGAATCCTACTATACCGAATCTCAAATCATGCTTGATACGGCGCTCGCCTCTGTTCCAGGGTATAACACCTGGAAGAAAGATGATCCTGAACCAACACCGAACATAGACCTCCGTTTTGCAGCCATGCCCATATTGACGAAAGAAGATCTTCGGACTCATTTTCCGGAAGGGTTCCTGTATCCTGGCCGTGATCTCGCAGCCGGCCTTGCGTGTAAGGACATCGAATATGTGAAGACAAGCGGAACCACCGGGGAGCAGGTAACCAATATCTGGAATCAAAAGTGGTGGAATAAGTCGGAAGTTGCCTCATGGAAGCTGAACAGTAATGCTTTTGCGATTGCCACAAATGCACCGCGTGAAGCGATCCTTGCCAGTCCCCGCAGCGTTGGATTTAAGAGCGATCATGGTGATCTCCCCATGGAAAAGCGACTGCTCGATCGTTTTCTATTCCTTAACGACCTTGCTGATCCGCTTGCATGGACAGCGCCCTATATGGACAGGATGATCGACGAAATCAATACGTTTAAGCCAGTCAGGCTCGAAGCGAATCCCTCTTTATTGTCAAAGCTTTGCAGGTACATTGCAAAAAGCCACCGTACTGTATATCAGCCTTCATTGATTGTGATCACCTACGAATTAATGTCACTGTTGCATCTCAAACATATTCGGGCTGTATTCAATTCTCCGGTGGTGAGTTCATATGGAACAACCGAAACCGGTTATGTTTTCATGGAGTGTGAAGCAGGCAAATTTCACCAGAACGTCGACTTTTGCAGGGTCGATTTTCAATCCTTGAAAAAAGAACATGGCGGTCCGTTCATCGGCAGGATATTAGTGACCGTTTTCCAAAATCCATGGACAGCACTTATCCGTTTCAATGTTGGCGACCTGGTTCACATCGATGAACATCAGACTTGCTCCTGCGGAAGAAAGGCGGGACTGATCCTCTCTGCCATTGAGGGCCGGACCATGAACCTCACCTTTACAACTGCAGGGTGTGCCATTACCCAACGCATGGCCGATGAGGTCATCAGCAGCATCGACGATTTGGAAGAATACAAATTTGTCCAGACCGGAAGAAAGACATACAACCTTATTGTTGTTTGCAATAACTCCTTGTTCACAGACATCGTACTCAAGGCACATCATGATCTTAAACAGTTGTATGGTCAGAATGCGACGATCACAGTCGAACAAATTGACGCTGTTGAACCGGAGGGTTCGGGCAAATACAGGATTATCGCTTCCGAATTAGAGATCGACGAAGAGACCCTTTTTGAAAATATCCATCCTCAAAAATCAATTCAATGAGAAACATCTTACCAATCTATCTGATTGCCGGTGGACCGGGTGCGAAACGACAATCACCCGATCCAATCTTACAAATGGCACTCCATGAACTGAACAAAACGAAACCATCTGTCGCCTATATTGGTGCTGCGCACGGCGATTCACTTACGTTTTATTTGTTTATCAAGCGGCTGATCGTCGCCGCCGGAGCAGGGAAAGTCGAATTAGTCCCATTGGTAAAAAAGAAAAGCAACATAGAGACAGCACAATCGATCCTGCAATCATCCGACTGCATCTTTGTAAGCGGTGGAGATGTCAGCGAAGGGATGCGCGTTCTTACCGAAAGGTCGGTTATTCCGTTGATCAGAAAAAGATACAATGAAGGAGCGTTGATCATCGGGGTTTCAGCAGGGAGTATTATGCTCGCAAAACAGTGGATCAACTGGCCTGATGAAAATGACGAAGCATCTGCGGAACTCTTTCCATGTATGAACATCGCCCCTGTTCTGTGCGATACACACGGTGAGGAAGATAAATGGAATGAGCTCCACAGTCTGCTGCGTTTGACAGCGGATGATCAGATCGGATACGGCATTCCGGGTGGCGGTGCATTGCGCATTTCGATGGATGGTGCAGTGGAAGCAATCAACATGCCGTTGTACCGGATTGAACGGAAGGGAGACAAAATAGCGCAAATAAACGATCTGGCTGAAACAAACTAAGCAGAAAAACTGCACTCATTTAACTTTCTTGTTGTTTAGAAGAAGACCCGACATATTTGAACCGATAAATAAACATCGCTGCATATTGGAGGAACAGAATTTTTCGTGCAGATTTTTCAAAGATTTACTTTCTTTCGTGCGGTGGCAATTTTATTGCCAATTGAAGTGGCTTGGGAAACGAGTATCCTCCATTCAGGTGAAAACGAATACAGGATAAAATAGTTACCTGAACAGCAATCGGGCGATTTGCGTTTGACAGCTGTTATGCACAATCAGTGTTTATTCTTTTTGATTGTAGGGAATATAATTCTCCCAACGCCATGGCGTGTAAACATCACCAATAGCGGTTTCCAGTAATTCTTTAAAAATACTTTCCGCATTGTCACTATTGCTCATTATTACAATTCCTGTTCCTGTTTGCGGAAAAATAATTGAATAATGTTGAAAACCATCACCATGGCCTTCTTTGAAGGCGCCGGTTCCATAAGGTGATTGAAGAAGTACCCAACCAAGTCCATAGCCCAAATCAATTCCGTCATTTGCAGTAGAATCTCTCAGTCGTAAGGGGCCAAACTGTGCGATTGATTTGATTTTAATTTGTTGGGTAAACATGGCTTTGGTAGTAGATTCTTTTAATAATTTACTTTTAAATACAGCTTCGGTAAAAAGCGTATAATCATTCAGCGTTGTTTCTAAAGTACTTGCAGCCCTCGCATCATTATCTTTATCTTTTTCATACGGTACTCCACCTGAGTTATGGCCAAGGCAATAATCTTTTTCAAATTCGGGTTGCCATGTGTAAGACGAATGATTCATTTTTAAAGGTCTGAAAATAGTTTCCTGCATCATTTGTTCTAACGGCTTATTTAAAAGATGTTCAAGTACCACCTGTAAATAGACCAAACCTTCACCCGAATAACTGTATCGGGAACCCGGTACCGACTTGACCCTTAATTTTTGATCGGGTTCATCCCACCGCCAATTTGGAAAACCGGAAGTATGATCCAGGCACATTCTTGCAGTTATTTTGAGATAGCTTGAATCCAATTTTAAATCCTGATAGTTATCGTGCCATTTTTTAGTGGGCTTGTAGCTATAAATTGGTTTCGGTAAATAGGCTTGCAGCGGCTGATCTAAATCAAGAATCCCTTTCTCGACAAGCTGCATAACCATGACAGCAAAAACAGGTTTGCTTAATGAAGCGCCATAAAAATTGGTCTCATTATTAATCGGTTCTTTTGTGAGCTGATTTTTATAACCGAATGACTTTTTATAGATTGGGTTGTTATGATTAAAAACGGCGACAGCCAATCCTTGTACATTGGCAACTTTCATCAAGTTCTCAATTTTCTTATCCAGGTTTATTGCTGTGATTTCTGTCTTGTCGAGTCTTACAATATTTTGCCCAAAACTAAGCGAAGCAAAATAGAATATGGAAATGATGGTAAAACAATGGTTCTTTATGGACATGATGTGGTGGTTTTAATTGTGCATAATGGTGGCAATATAGCATGTAGCGGATTGCGGGTAATTTCTTGTCAAACCGGGGTGAAGTTTAATCGGGGGATAACCGCTCCAATTGAGCACTTCACCGCTTTTTGCTATATAACGTGTGAGCGGTTTTTATTGTTTTATTTCATTTCTAAATAAAACATACAATAAATCATTCCTAAATTAAATCCGGAATGACAAAGAACCGCTTCCCATATGGAACCTGAAAGGCTTTTCATCTTAAAAAAGAGGATACTAATGAAAAACGTGCTCATCACCCAAATGATTGCAGGAATCAGATAAAAGTCCCATTTATTATTCACAAACACCAATCCGAAATGCGAAATGTGTTAGATCTGTCGTCCCGTACGGGACAAAACCCTACCACGTTGCAGATTTTCTACCGACCGATTATCCATGACGGGATAAAAAAAACATTCATGATCAGCTTTAGCTAAATCTGCACCAGCGCATCGCATTCTTAGGTCTTTGGGATGCTCAGGTTGATTCAAAATATATTTACATGTCCTATGTCTGACTTAGAACCCAATAAACTGTGATTGAATAAAAAAAAATGTAAGCACAACGCAACAATCCGCACAAGCAGAGGTGCGGCCCGACAGTAGTTATTAAACTTGCTTTTCTGATGTCTTTTAAGATTTTGAAAATGAGGCAGGAGAAAATGAAAGGTTGTAGTGATAACAAATAATTATAGTTTATATTGTCTATAGAACGTACAGTGGTGAAGTTTTCGTAAAATAATTTTGTATTTTTGACACGAAGCAGGTTCTTTGTTTTGGTATTGCATTCCTAACGCGTTATTCATTAGTGGATGAAATAAAAGCGACCAATCTGTTTTCCTTCATTATCAGTAAATTATCCTATTTAAAAATCAGCAGTAAGTAACTTTAGTACGAATTATGAAAAACATTAAAAATTTCATTGTGGTCCTTTTTGTATCACTTTTGTCCATCACGGCATTCGCTCAAACAGCCGGAGCTCAACCACCGACATTCGTTGCCGTTGAAAAAGGCGATGTTAACCAGTTAAAAGCTTTAATAGCTGCTGGTGCAAATGTAAATGAGGTTTACGAAGGAGTTTCCTTATTGGGTAAAGCATGTGGTGGTGGGCTGAAAGTGAATAACGACATCGTTAAAATATTACTTGATTCGCCTAAGATCAATGTAAAAACAATAACACTAACAAATCCTGATTATGACAAAGATATGGCAACAACACCCCTGGTCACCTTGCTTAGCTCAGCCAGTTCCAATTCAAGTTTGGATAATGTTGTTCGGCTTATAAAAATGGGGGTCGACATCAATTATCACAGCGAATTCAATAACAAGTTTACTGCTTTAATAGTAGCGACTTTTGGAGAACAAGATGAGAAGTCAAAAGCAATCACAATGGCGATATTAAACAATGCCGGTCCCAAATTAAACCTCAATTATGTAGGTAAATATGATGCGTATCCCTACGTAAATACTGTTAAATCCCAGCATGCTGAAGCTGTTGAAGCAATTTTAAAACGAGGTATGAATGTGGAAGGTATTAAAACTGGTGAAGATTTTAATGGGATGATTCCTGAAACAGTATATCATGATAACTTTGAAATATTGGATCTAATCATGAAATACAAAGCCAATAAATATGGCCCCACGCCTCAAAGTTATTTGCCTTTAAACTGGGCGATGATACAACCGAAATCTGCCAAGTGGGCTGAATATTTTATTACAACATACAAGGTGGATGTTAATCACCTGAATAAAGCAGGATCGAATGGCGATGAACCCGCAATTAATGTAGCAGCGTTTAACAATAATGTGGAGGGATTAAAAGTTTTAGTTAAAAATGGTGCAAATATTAATCTGTCAACTTCGCAGGGAATTAATGCGATACAAAAGGCAGCTTTTCACAATAGTTTAGATGCCGCAAAGTATTTAATAGAACAGAAGGCCAATCTGAAAGGATATAATACAACGTTTTTTAATGCAGTTACTTACGCTGCTGCGGGATTTCATTTGGAAATGTTAGACCTGTTGGTGAAGGGTGGCGCTGATGTAAATGAAGTGTCGCTAAAATCGCCATGGGCGGGACCACTGGCCAGAATAGCTACGGGATTTAATCCATTGGATAAAAAAGCGCGACTTAAAACCCTCAGTAAATTACTTGAATTGGGTGCAAATCCGAATGTTTTGCATGCGCAGGATATGACTGCTATGATGTATGCAGCAAAACTTGGTTCAGGCCCAGGCTGGAAAGCTGCGGTTGACAATTGTGAGGTTTTAATTAAAAGCGGAGCCAATGTAAATTTAGCCAATACTGCCGGCGAAACAGCGCTTATGTTGGCTTCGGCATCGGGGAACGCAAAACTTGCAGCCCTGCTTATTAAGAGTGGCGCCGAAGTGAATGCCGTAAATAAAGTAGGCGATTCGGCAATGGGTTATGCCAATCAAGCGCCGGATAATAAAGGCGAGATCATTAAAGCGTTGGAAAATGCGGGCGCTAAACCGGTAGTTGCTTCTGCTAAACCTGTTCTGAAAACGGTACCCGGTAATTTAGTGGGTACATGGAAAGGTTTTCAAACAGACGACAAATTGATCATGGCGACTTTTGTGGTGAATAAAAACAATACCTATTCGTACGCTGCAGTTGGAAAGGTCAATGGTACTGCAGTATCATTTAGTCATAAAGGGGAGATTGTTGCATCTGAAGACACCTACACCTTAAAGCCTGAAGGAAAAGCAGCTGCAACCTATAGTTATAAGATCGTCAATGGTAAATTGTCGGCTAATAACGGCAGACCTTTGGATAAAGTGAAGTGACAGGTTGAATGACATCCTCTGTTTTGGGTTTTAAAGTGCTGGCGGAGATTAAAATACGAATTTAAATGTCGGAGAAAAAGTTAGTTTCGGCGGTGTTACTCATCGTTGCTTAAAACTGTTATGCCATGCGATAGATTGGTGAGGGAGTAGGTTTCCCATTATTTGGGTCTGCTTAGGTCATTCCTTTCCGTAATTTCCAATTGCGGAAAGGAAAGTAAAGAATTAAAGCGATCATAAAGCGATTGCAATCGGAGATCGGCATTCGCCAAATTGCCTGACCCAGCCAGATCAAACCTGACTCCAGTAGTGCCATTTAGTCCTCAACCACCAATCTCATTGTGAAACCATCATCAAGACATAAAAAGCAACAATAATTATTCAAATAAATTGATCAAATATTTGATTTTAGGTTTTTAATGATTTCCTTTGATAATGAATATAAAGCAATATTAATAAATACTGTTAGATGAAAAGTACGAGTAATAAATTTAAGGCTTTTTAATAAATTTTTTATACATGTTGCCTATATTATTTAAAGGATGAAATAACCACAATTGATTAAGATTATTGAAATATTGAAAACTAATAAAGAATACTATATATCGTAAAAATTTAAATAAAAGCATATGCATTTAACTCCTTCTGACCCTGATATTTCAACGATAAAAAGAAGAATTGATAACAAAAGATTGGATCTGCAACCGGATTTTCAGCGGGGTGAGGTCTGGGGTAAACAAAAAAAACAAAGACTAATTGATAGTATATTGAGAGGATGGCATATACCTCCAATCCATGTAATTCAAATTCCGAATTCAGAGAAACATGAGGTTTTAGATGGTCAGCAACGGCTTGCCGCAATAAGGGATTTTATTGAAAATGGATTTCCAGTTTTTGGCTTTCAAGAACCAATAGAGTCTGAGATTAAGGAATTAGATGGGTTATATTGGGATGACTTACCAGAACATATTAGATCTCAAATAGAGGATTTCACTATTCGAATTTTGACTATCTCTGATTATAAATTAGGAGAACCAGGAGAACTTTTTTATCGATTAAATCAACCAACTAATCTCACCTCAGCAGAGCAAAGAAATGCATATTTTGGCGAAGCAAGACAACAAGTAAAAGATATAGTTGAACATGCGATTGATTTAGGATTTTCAAGGGAATCTATTGGATTTTCAAATTCACGAATGTCATATGATGATGTTTTTGCAAAGAGTTTACTAACTATTGAACAATGTGCATTATCAACAAAGACAACCTCAAACAGTGTAACAGCAAGATATCGTAAATCTCTGGGATTTTCTAACCAGTCTATTATTAGTGTTTATTCTGCAATCGAACTGATTAATTCAAGCATTGCTCAAAGAAAAGAAAAAACAAAACTAAACAAAGCAACATTATTCAGTTGGATAGTCTTTCTTTATGAAATCAGTTCAAATGAGAATATTAAAAAGGAAGTTATTTATGAGTTTTTTGACAATTTTGAGTCATTGAAAGAATTAAATCCTAAAGATGAAAGATATAAACATTTAGTTCCGGAGGGATTATCTTCGAGTTTTGTCTTTAAGCTTATTGCTATTTATAATGATAGGGCTAGTTCACGTGTCGCAAATACATCTTCTATTAAATTGAGAGATATCGTTTTATGGACGTTGTTTTTAACAAATAACAAAAACATTCGTTTCGGGAATAATATGATTGATAATCTATCTACAAATGTTGGTATTTTAGATACAAAAGAATTTGATGAAAAGATACTCTTAGAAATTATAAATAGCTGGGAGGGACTGTTTCTATGAATTTAAGAGAAGCAAAAATTGCTGACTTTTGGAGGAGGGTTTTTAAGAGAAATTTTGATGTGTATATTGAGCATATAACTTTGGAAGGAGAGCATATTTTTTCAGAATTCGACGCTGCTTTCATTAAAGGAATTGTTTGTATCGTCGGAAAAAATGGTATAGGAAAGAGTAATTTCATAAGAGCGATTTATAATGTATTTCACACAGAAAGTAGTAATCGAGAACTTTTTAAAATTCCAATTATAAATAATGGGCAAATTTCATTAAAAGTGCAAAATCACGGTGTAAGTGAAAACTATCACACAAATATAGGTTCTAATATAGAGCAATCCGAAGATTCAATAACATCATTTATTTTTGATCCTTGTAATACAATTCCGACTCTTCAAGATTTAATATCATCTCAAAACAATTTTGAGGAGCTCCTTGAAAGCTATAATACAATAGAAATGTCAGAGGATGATATTTCTATAATAAACTATCTTACCAATAGCCAATATCGGAAAATCGAATTAACCATAATCGAAGATGGGTTCTCAGGATTTTCAAGTTTTCCGTTTTTTAAAGTTATTAACGACAATATCGTATATGATGTTAGAACAATGGGGTTAGGGGAGTTTTCACTTTTTTATTTTTATTGGTTAATTGAGTATATTAGGCAACACGAAGGAGATAAAATTTTGCTTATAGAAGAGCCTGAAAGTTTTTTACCACCATCTTCACAGGTTAAATTTGCAAATATTTTAGCGAAATTCATTAGCGAAGTTGGAGTGACATGCATAATATCAAGTCATTCAGAGCATATATTAAAACGAATTCCAAGAGAAAATATTTTAATTTTCAGAAAAGAACAAAATAAAATAAGATGTAAACAGGCTAGTGATAAATATGAATTTTTCAAGATAATTGGTCTAAATGCGCCTAAAATTGGCATTCTTTTATTTGAAGATTCAGCTGCTATATTATTTTTTAAAGCACTAATTAAACATTCAAAAGAACATGTTGCTGATAGTTTCTATTTTCATATCTCAGGTTCAGATGGTGATATTGTAAATGATTTAAATAGAATTCCAAGTAAAATTGACACCTTTAGAATATTAGGAATTTTTGATGGTGATTGCAGACATAACCAACTAGGTCTAGGATTAAAATCTATTTGTACCTTTTTACCTTCAGAAAAATCTCCTGAAAGGTTATTAATTGATTTTATTGGTGGAATTTCGCCAAATGAACTGGCATTAATGTTAAATAAAACAGAAGAAGAAATCAATTATGCATTTAGAGAAACTCTTGGTTGTGATCACCATGATTATTTTGAGATAATTTCGAAAGAACTAGATTTAGACTATAACTTTATTGTAACATCCATGTTTGACAAGTGGATTAACACCGATGATAACAGCATGATTGTTAATGAATTTATTACTGAATTTGGCGAGAAAATTAAATGAATAAAGCCAATAAATGCAATTAAGTAAACGGACTATTTAATTTAACAGTTCTTTTTTTCATTTTTAAATCTTTTAAAACTAAGATTAGCTATATTTTATTTGAAACGATAAACTAAAATTCAATTTTTCTTCCATATATTTCATTCTTTTAATCCCCTTCACTCAACGCCCCCCTTTCTGCCAATTCAGAAAGGGGGGTTGTTAAATCAGCAAATTACAAAATCAATGTGGTCATCAAAGCGCTCCACGGACCGGCGAGGTCGGGATGTTTGGTGTTGTACCAACGGAAATAGATGTACAGGTTTTTGCCCGAACTGGCCGAACCTAACGCGAGAACAAAAACTGCCCTCGTTGAGATTTCGCGCCTCAGGTTTTCAGCATCTGCCGAAGTGGGTGCTGCATCACCTACCTTAAAGGCATATTGCACACTGTTGGCCCCTTCGTCGATGGCGGCACGTTCGCTGGATAGGCTCCTGCATTTAATGTTCACCGAACCGCCTCCGATTGGCTGAATGGCAGCTGCAACCTGGTTGATCAATGGTGTAGTGGCAACCGAGCGCGTTGTCTTTTGCAAAACACCCTTCTTAATGTTGAACGTTTCCATATCCGCGATCGTAACATTTGGCGAAGCGGCAATGCGGTCGAGCAGGTGATTCTTCTGATCGAAATCCGTCACTTCGTCGATGATCGAAAGCAACTGATCCTTAACGGCCGTGGTGCGGCTGTTTTTCTTGTCACTGTACAGAAGGTACAACGGCAGAAACCTGTTCGTTATGCCCGACCATTTGACGGCTTCTTCGGGCAAAATCCCCAGCCGTTCGGCGTTTTTCGGGGTACCTGAATCGAGGTATTTGTTAGTACTAACGAGGTATTGACTGCAGTCATCGATACCTCTTGGAATCCTTGGAGCTACTGTCATGATTTTTTAGTTTTTAAATTAATACTCCCAGGCTTAATCACTTCCTGGTGTTCGCTGATTCAAAATTAAAACGGGTTTTTTCAAATTATCCGGCGCAGGGATGAACAACTAAGTTTTGTGACAGTACACTAATTTTTCACTTCGGAGGTTTACTTCAGTGGGAAAAAGCCTTTTAACCGATGGAAATAATTGCGCGAAACAGGTATTTTGTCAGTACAACCCTTCAGAGCAACCGTTAAATTCTCCGAATTTCCGTACGTTTTGATCACCTTTGCGGTATTGATAATAAACGAACGGTGGCTGCGGACAATCGCGGGATGCTGTTTGAGCATCGCTTCTATCGCTTTGAGCGTGATGCGGCAATGCTTCCGGTCATTTTTGCCGTTCCGGGTATAATAGATAAAAACATAGTTCTGGTCAGCCGCGATATACAGCAACTCGTGTGCCTCGAACTGAAAGCCGTTCAACCGGATCGGAAGGAGAGCAATTGCAGGAACAGGCTTTTGACCGATGGTTTCGTTCGCGTTCGTTGCAAATAGATTGCGCCGGCGTAAATACCGCACCTCCATCAGCGAACCCAAAAGCACTACGGGCAAAAATCCAAATACAAATGTTTCGGATTGCACCCTTGCGAAAGAAATTAAAGACAACGTGGACCAGGGAATCGTGGCCAACGCAAGTCCCCAGTTGACGATGCCTGCCGAAACGAAGATCATCAGCGAGATCAGTATCTCCTTCCCAACGGTCCAGGTGGCGGCATGAAGAAACCGCGGAAACAACACCTGGAAAAACAGGTAGTAAAACCCCGTGACGATCGTATAAATGAGGCCAAAACCCGAAAGCACGAGCCATTTATGGGGATGCTCCCATGCATAAAGTCCGAATGGCTGTTGAAAATTCATCAGTATGGCGATCAGAATGCCAAGACATGCGATGTACTTCCAACCTTGATGATCGTTGCGAAGAAGTGGGAACCCGCGATGCAGATATTGTTGAATTGCCTTGCGCATGGTGCTGAAGGTTTAGGATGTCAGGTATATTATCTGTAAATATATGTACAATTCCGATAATAAAATAAGACGCATTAATATATTTACTCAAAATAATTTCAGGTTCACTTTTTGCTTCCTAAAAGTGAAAATTCGGGGTATTTGATCACTTTTTTATTCCTACAAAGCACTTTGTAGGTTCTCCAAAGCACTTTGTAGGTTCTCCAAAGCACTTTGTAGGTTCTCCAAAGCACTTTGTAGGTTCTCCAAAGCACTTTGTAGGTTCATCAAAGCACTTTGTAGGTTCTCCAAAGCACTTTGTAGGTTCATCAAAGTACTTTGTAGGTTCTCCAAAGCACTTTGTAGCTCTATAAAAGTGATGTGTTGTTGCGTAATAGCGGTACGATGCGGTAATCAGTCACGACGTATAAAATTGATAATGAAACGACTGATAAAGAAATACCTTAACAGTAGGTTATTCAAATGCCGTATTTCGCAGATAGTTCATTGTAACCAGGTAGTAGATCACCCGTAACCGGTAACTGTTCATACCACTTTCCGTTTATATCTGACAAATGATGTCGCAGAAATCATAATTTCAAAAAGTGTCCAACTATTTATTCATCTAAATAATCAATCAATTATGAACAGACAAGAAAATCCGAAGACGCCGATAGAGGATTTAAACAAGTACGATTTTCCGTTACACGGCATCCCCGACCTGATTTACATGTTCACAGTTTGTTATATGTTTCTGACGATCAAAAAACCTTAGTAGCTTCGTTGTATCATCCTCTTCAATAACCTTATTACCTTATTAAGATGAAAATACACATTATCAAAACACGTTGAATAAATAAGGTTCATAAGGTTGTTAGTGTGGGTTTGGGCGTCTGGCTACTAAGATATGGAATAAAAAGGCTCTATGACGTTTGATGTGGGTAAAGGAAACGAATATTTTTTTAAGGTGCATAGCACCGTTGATATTTGTAGAAAATAAGGCAATAGGCACAAAAGGTGCAGAGCACCGAAATATCTTAGAACAA
>Ga0209511_1002515_pt1 | contig 14948 bp, 9 predicted proteins | sample SSSSmetaG_FD_184141 | JGI IMG/M metagenome (GOLD analysis project Ga0209511, IMG submission 184141) | Glacier valley bacterial and archeal communities from Borup Fiord, Nunavut, Canada, to study Microbial Dark Matter (Phase II) - ​SSSS... | ecosystem: Environmental > Aquatic > Freshwater > Ice >...
ACCCGCCCCAAACCCGCTCGTCCATAAAGTCCCGTCCTGGTTAGTCGAGCGGCTGCTCGATACCCTGTGTTATGCCGCCTGAGGCCACGCCCAACTCAGGCGTACTGTCCCCAAATTGGCCAAAGTCGAGCGAAGGTGGTGCGTGAAAAAGATTTAACCGCCTCTGAACTCGCTGAAATGCTCGGCAGATTCAACATGCAAGTTCTTGAGCGATGGAACCCCGTGATAGAACTCGACCGCAAGGCAAAATCGCCGCGTGACTGGCTACTTGCGGCGCTCAATTGTGGTAGTACATCTGGTGAGCGTTTTGACGAGGTATTTGCACTGAATGTCTTGTGCGACACGACAAGTCGACTGCTATACGTCCCTGAATTTGACCGAAAGCTGCCCAATCCACTCGCGTACACAGCACATGCTGATATATGGACTTATAACGCATCTATTACGGCTCCTATTGGACGGCTGCATGGCGATTTACATGCCGCAAACCTGCTCTGTCGTACCGACCGAATTACCAATGTGCCCTATCTGATCGACTTTGTGCGGGGGCAGGACGACGACAGCAGTATAATTTTTTATGATCTAGCTTACCTGGAACTCGATTTGCTCATGCAGCGGATGCACTCTCAGCCTTGGGCAACATGGGGCGACTTATTGAACGGGTTGTGCGTACAGTGCGACCGTGAAAGCGTGCTACCTGTCGAACCGCGCGATGATTATGCTGTCGGTACCTTTCGCATCGTCAGCCCACTCCGTCAACGTGTTGACGCGATTATACACGCGGCACCGCAGAGTATTCAATCTGATTTCATCACGGCCTGGTGGTTGGCTGCCACAGCGGTTGGTTTGGTATATGCACGACGCGAGAATTACCACGGGTCACAAGGACGCCGTGAACGGTTAATCGGATTTTTGTATGCAGCGCACTGTCTCGACCGTGTGCTGCAGATATTGCCCGGCGAATACCTTGGTGACCGAAACCTATGCATATTACCTCTGGAAGATATATCCACTATAAATGTGCCGACGGTGACTCGCGATACTGAGATTGTCTACGCACAAATCATGCGCGAGCACCTCCACCAACTTGACGCTACATATGTTGAATTATCCGGTGAACACACATCTGAAATAATCAATCCAAAAAAACCGAAAACGACGTTTCTTGGTGAGATACGCTCTGGTTCCAAATACCATGAGCGGTTTGCGACGGCGTTGCTACTTGAAGCTCCTGTAATCAACACCGATGCCAACAACCTGCTACCAGGTCGACCGCTTGCTAGCGTTCGTGATGAGTTACGCAATGCCGACCGAGTAGTGCTGCTAGGTGAGCCAGGTAGTGGAAAAACATGGACGTTACGACGCTTAGCCTTGGCATACGCCGCCGACTTGGAGCAAAATGCAGGCGCATTGATCCCGGTCTTTGTACCACTAGCAAGTTATCGCGGCAGGAGCGAAGCTGATTTTGCGGTGTTTGTGCGCGAACAACTTGAAGACAGTTCACCGAAACTTGCGGAGCAGTTCGAGTTACTTTGCAGGTCTGACCGCTTGGTATTATTGTGTGACGCGCTAAACGAGATGCCACGCGACGCAGCAGGTGAAGCGCTCCATTCTTTACATCTGTTCCTCAAACCCATCAAAAAGCTGGCAGTGAGCTGTCGTCATAAAGAGTTCAATCGGGGTGACTTGGTTGAAGCAGGCACGTTCGGTATCGTTGAAATTAAGCCACTGACACCGTTGTTGATGCGTGAGACTATAGATACCTATTTGTACCAACGCGATACGGACGAGATGTGGATGTCGTTTTCTAATATAGAGCGGACGACGCTTTGGTATGACCACCTGCTAGGTAATAATGATCTATTGGCTGCTTGGCAAATAATGCACGAGGGGGGCTATGCTGAAGCATTTTGGCAAAATGCCGATCCACCAAATTACTTGCTTGAAGCCTTGGACCCTCGCGAAGTTGCCCGCCGTACAATGTTGAATGATCCCAAAGGTTTAATGCTGTTGTGCCGCAATCCATATATGCTATTCCTAGTAATGGAGATTTTCCAGAAGTCTGGGAGGATTCCTGCTGTCCGTGGCGCACTATTTGGACAATTCGTTAACAGTTTGCTCAGTCGTGAGCAAACTGCCGCTGAACAGCGCAATGAACCATGGTCACCCATTCTGAAGGAACGACTTGTAAGCGGTCTGACACACTTGGCAGAAAGGATGCAGTTCGACAATGTAACCGATCTATCTAAACAAGACGTACTCGAGTTGCTCAATGACGAACAGTTACTGCCGCTAGCATTCCAATGCAGCATTCTTCAAGAGAACCGCACAATAGTGCGCTTTTCACACCAATTGCTACAAGAGTTTTTTGTTAGCCGCGTGATGAGCGCAGATGTAGACGCTCACATTCCAGCGACACAATATTGGGCATCAGACAAATGGTGGGAACCAACTGAACGCGAACAAACTGCACTAATTCTGGCTGGTGTACGTGCTGCTGAGGGAAGGCAGAAGTTGATTGAGATGATTCAATGGCTTGCGCTTGCGCAACCCGAACTTGCTTTATCCTGCATAAAAGAAGTCGATGATACGTATGCTAATATGGACAGCGCAGTACGCGATGCGCTTATCGATAGTGCTCGTGTCAAACAAGACGACTCGCACCCCTACGGGAGGGTAGCGGCGTATCGTGTGTTAGGGACGTTGAACGCCGATGAGCGGTTTGGGATTGGCTTAAACGCGGGTGGCTTGCCAGCGTTCGATTGGGTAGAAATCCCAATTGGCGATTTTATCATGGGCAGGGATAAGGATAAGGATAGTGATAAGGATAGTGATAATCCAAAACGGTCTGAGCGGATCGAACGCGTATATCAGATGAGCCGGTATCCAGTCACCTATGCCCAATACAAAGCGTTTCTAGATGCGGAAGATGGGTACCACCAAACGAGATGGTGGGAATTGTTGAATACTGAAAGTCAGGCGCAGCAAGCGGAAGGCCCAGGCGTACAAAGGTGGGCTGTTTCAAACTACCCAGCAGAGAACGTATCGTGGTACGACGCGATGGCTTTTTGTGCGTGGCTGACATCAAAACTTGGCTATGAAGTGCGATTACCTACCGAAAAAGAATGGGAAAAGGCCGCTCGTGGTACCGATGGCAGAGAATACCCCTGGGGCAACGGGTATGTCAGTGGATTTGCAAATATTGGTGAAACTGTTGACGAGATCGGCCCGTACTATGTGCAACAGACCAGCGCAGTTGGCATTTATCCACAGGGCATGTCACCATACGGCATCCTCGACATGGCAGGCAACGTCCGTGAATGGATGTGGAACGAATACGGCAATCCGCTCAATATCCAAGTTGAGACGAATAAGTGGCGCGGAACACGTGGTGGTGCGTGGGGTGATTGGCATATTGGTGCCCGCGCTTCATCTCGCTTTTGGGGCTTTCCGCTTGCGCGTGAATCTGGCCTTGGCTTTCGATTGGTATGTGTTACTACGCTTCAATAACGCTCATGATGTTGGTTTATCCCAATTCAGCGCACTGCGAGCACGATTTTATCTACATCTTTGGCATGGAAGCGCGGCGTTTGCTCGGCACCAATAATGGAAGCGCGGCGGCTCACTTCATCGCGCAGCGTTCTGAACACATCGAATACTTCGATTTCGCCTGGCTGCGCTAAAGCTTCAAGAAGTACTTCGGTGAACAAACTATTCGGGTGTTTCGCTAAAATGTAAGATTGCTGTGACTCAGTCGATGACGCAATCAGGACACGGCCTGTGCCTGAACCGAGCGCCGCCGGATCCATGGCTTTAGGCGTGAAATCGCTGAACGCCGGATCGAATGCTTTGAGTGTTGCGCTTCCGGCATGGCAGCAATCGAGCAGCACGACCAACCGTTTTGCGCCGATGTCATGCAGCCAACCGTCAAATGTTGGCATGGGAAGCGCGGTATTCGCTAAATCGGCAATCCGTACATCATACGGGATCAGAAAGTAATGACTGCTGCTGACGCCGCCGTGCCCGGAGTAGTACACCAGCACCGTTGCGTTATCGTCTGCGGCAGCTTGTTTGGCAAGCCACTCGAACTCAGTTTTGATACCGTCACGCGTAGTTTGTGCGCCGATTAATGTGTGGACGTTTTCAAGGTGGTAACCCGACTGCTCGGTTAGGAAGCGTGTAATTGCACCTGCATCATCCGCCGTCACCGGAAGTTGCTGCTTGTCCAATGCGGGGTCCTTTTGCGCGCTGACACCGATCACCAACGCGTAGCCATGCGGAAACTCGGCGGCGCGTTTATCAATCTGCGCTGTGCGTAGTACGGTCAGCGGCTGATCGATGTCAAGCGTTTCAATTTTCTTGCCGAAGTTCGGTAGGCGCAGCGGCTCCGCGACTTGCGCAAATGCGCAGCTGGCGTAGGCGAGCGCTGCTTTGCGACTGAAATCGTCGGTGTTCGGATCGGCAAACACGCGCAGTCCCGCGATCGTCGCGCTCAGCCAGAAGCTCAGCGCCACTGGTTCGCGTAAACTTTCTGTAAATTCCGCGATGTATGCGCTGATGCCCATGCGCAATGGCGAAATCAACTCAACGGCGAGCGGCGCATCACGTCCCGGCGGCGAATTTGTGGGCAGGATCGCGCTGCTCAACGTTTCGCATAGCGTCAGCCATTGCGACCAATCACGCGATGATTGGTGTGGCATGAAACTGAGCAGCAGCGATAATTCGAGCGTTGCCCAATCGAGCAGCACGGGCGCGTCTTCCTGATAACCGCGTACATCAATCAGGAATGGCTGGCGAGCCAGGTAGATATGCGCCGCGTCCAAGCGACCATGTACCAACCCGTTGAGTGTCGGGATTTGCATCGCGCCTGCCCAAAGCTCCGCCTGCATCGCATAGGCAGCCGGATTGTGCCGCACTTTGCCACCGATCAGCAGTGACTCGGCGGCATGAGTAGCGCTTGAAAATGGGGTGAAGCGACGCAGCCACTCGTGACCGGGCAGCCATGAACGTCCGGCGGACAGATCGTGCGCCGGATTCCAGGTGCGCAGCGCCGTCGCGATATACGCAATGGTCGCTTTCAGATCGCTGGCATTCGCGCCTGGATCGCTCAGCCGATCAGCGAACGGTACGGCGCGCGATACGTCAGCCACTTCGCACAACACCCGAAAGCTGCCCACCGCTTCCGCACTATCGACGGACGGCGGCAGCAGCGAGCGCAGTGGCGATCGTTCGCGGTCTGCGGCGCGGCGCTGCTGTTCACGGATGATGTCCGGTTGCTCTGTTTCGTAGCGTTGGAGCAAGTAAATTCCGTCGGGATCATAGCTGCGCGTGGAGCGGCGATGCGCCACGGACAGGCTCAAGCCCGGCACACTGCACGAGAGCGCATTCATCGGCTCGGTGTTCAGCATGAGATCATTCGTCCTTTTTGGCGGCGTCCGCGTCTTTTTTGGCCTTTTCCGCTTCAAGTTCTTCGATGAACGCGATGATCTCCGCTTCTTGTGGCAACCGCTCATAGTTGTCTGGATCGAATGGTGGCAATGCGGGTTCAGGTTCTTTTAACTTCTCCAGCACCGCCCGCGCACGTCGCAATCCATCCCAATTGGCATACGGCTCGCCCTCACCCCATGCCCAGTGATACGCCGCGAGCGCCCGTTCGCGCGCTTTGTCCGCCTCGCCGAGCGCCAACCACACTTCCGCAGCACTCATATCGTCGATCGGCTCAGCGTCAAGCAGCAGTCGCGCCTCATCGCGCCGCCCTTGCAGTAGCCGTGCCCGTGCTAGGCCGCCAAAGGCATGTTTGGTATTGAGTCGTGCTTTGCGCAGCATCTCAATTTCTCGCTCAAAGTACGTTGCTGCTTGCCTGCCCGCATTTTGTCGGAGTGCTGATTCGCCGTGCAATCCTATTATTTTACGCAAACTCAACGCGCTACGTCCTTGTTGCGACAACTGTTCAGCTTTATTAAGCACAACAGCAGCTTGGGCTTTTTTACCTTGTCCAAACAATACTTGGGCATAATACCGCTCAGCCACGCTTTCCCACTGCGCACGGTCATGGTCATTGTCATAAGTTGCGAAGTTAGAGGCGCGATAAGCGGCTTCGGCTTCATCCCAACGTCCAGCATCGACATAATAAGCTAATAGCAAGCGATAAGCATCCGCAATATATCTCTGCTCATCGGCAGCTTGCGTCAAGCGCAGCGTCAATTGTACGATGCGGATCGCTGACCATAATTGATTAGCGTCCCTGAGTTGCAGGCTCCAGTTCCGCAGATCGACCGCTAACTTCGACGCTCTTTTATCCTCCAACTCCAGGCGAATGCTGAGTGCCCGTAACCGCTTTGCGGCCTCTGGATCACTATATCCAATGGCATTGGCAAGACTGTTGATCTGTGCCTTTTGCGCCGACCGAGCGGTCAGGCGTGGTGGTTGATCCAATCCGTCAGCGAACAATGGCCTGAGCAGCGCAACCATGTCGTGAAAAGCGTTGAGTTGATACAACAATATACCTGATAAATTGTCCTGATAAAATTTTGAGGCGCGATCGAACAACCCGGACTCGACCAGTGCGCGGTAGATTTCGAGTTCGCGGCGCAAATCATGGATGTCGTTTACTCGTTCGGCAGGGGTGGCTGTTTGCGACTCGAACACATTGCGCACGGCGTCGAGTGCGTGAGTCCTGGCGTCACCAAACAACCCTTCATAGGCATAGCCGCGCACCACTGGATGCAGGTCGTAGCTGTCCTTGTTATTCATATCCACTTGCAGCAAGCCGCGATCTTCTAAATCGCGGATCGCAACATCAAGTTCAGGTTCTGCTTGACGACGTGCCAAAATACGTGCCTCTTTCACGACTTGTTCGTCTTCAACAGAAGAGTCCTGTAGAGATGCCTGTACACGAGCATACTCATCAAAATTTTGTAGTTGCTCATCTATACTCGGCTCTATCTCTATATAGTCATAATCATTGCTTGACTCTTCGAAATCAGTAGAAACTGTATTGTTCCAGTCGCCACTAATATATTCATTGTATTCGACAGCATCATTAATCGCTTGTATTTGTTCATCAATATTAGATACATAGTAATCCCTTGCTGCTTCTTCAAAGTCAACATCTGCATAATCCCGTTCCTGATGAGTACGCTCATTATATTGAATATGTTTGGTGACCGGCTCGACATAATATCGTTCAGCATAGGGGTTGATCGCCGCCAAAGTCGCGTAATCGAGCGGATAGCGGAACGCTGCGATCTGTTGCAACAGCGCCAAATGATCGGGATCGAGATCGGCCAGCGCGTATTGCAACAAGGTAGTGCGCTGCTGGCGCAGGTCAAGGTCGCGCAGTTTGAGGTCGCGGCCTTCCAATGTGTACCATTTATCGAAGTTCATGTTCGCTGCGCGATTTTTCGCAATCTTTCCGGCGACCAACCGAATCAGCAAACTGTGATTGCCGAACTGTGCCAAAAAGTCTTTGATATGAGTCGCGTCGCCTTGTATGCCGTGTTCGCGCATCAGCGCCAACGCGTCGGCAGGCTGCAAGCCGCTCAGTTTGATATGCTCTATGTCCGGCAGTAGTTGTCCGCCAAAGCGTGCGTCAGCTTTCAGATCGGCGGCGATGAGGCGCGTGCTGATCAGAATTTTGACGCGCGTCGTTTGCGTCAGCGCGACCAGAAAGCGACCATCGGCAGGATGCGTGCAGCGACGCCGCACGGCCTCGTCAGCGCGTTGGTCGGCGGACATCATTTCGGCTTCGTCGTCGATATACGGCGCGTTCATGCTGTTATAGGCGACCATGATCCGTTCCAGCCCATCCAGCACCAGTAGATATGGCTTATCCCGCAGCGCGGCCAGAAGTTGCGCCTCGCGGTCTTCGCGGCTGACGTTATCGAACACTTCAAGCGGCTGTCCGGTCACATAGGCCAGCACGTGCCGCGTGAAGCTGCTCATAGCGCTGTCGCTCTCGTAGAAGCTCCACCACAAACCGCCTGCAAAATTCGGGATTTGCTCGGCAGCGTGATACCTGAACCACTGCCAGGTGAGCGCGCTCTTGCCAACGCCGCCGATCGCCTCGTACATCAAAGTGCTGTCGTTGGATTTCGCCCAGGCGTCAAGATCGGTCAATTCCGCTGTGCGTCCGACGAAGCGGCAGGTTTGCAAGCCGTAGGTGTGCGGTGTGTACAGGGCGGGTGGCTGCGCAATAACGCGCGCTCCGGCACGTTTGGCGTCGGCGTTTCGCGCCGCGTTTTGAGCCGTGGGCGGCACCGCACGGAAACCGTCCGCACCATACCAGGCTAACTGTGTTACGAGATTTGCGTGGCGTGCGGGGATGCCGCTCAGTGCGAGCAAACAGCGTAGCGATCGCGCCGCATAGAACAATCCGGCGCTGCGCATAACGGCTGTGTTGTGCTCACGACGGCTGACCAGTAAGCCAACACACATGGCAGACAGCCAAAACGCTTTGCGCAGTTCATTTCCGATGCCAGTTGCGCCACCGCCAACGCGCGTGTTTGCCGCGACGCTCAACTTTTCAAGATAGTCTCGAATCGGCTGTACAACCAGCCACGCGCCCGTTAGCCCCTTGCCGGGCGGTGACACCGTGGGCAGCAGCGACGCTTCATCATCGGTCAAATGGACTACGAAGGTGGCAAAGCGCTCCCATTCCTCGACGCTATCCAGTGGCAGCAGCCGGGTAATCATGTCAAATTCGAGCATTGCCAGGTCGAACGCTGCGCCAGGCAATTTATCATCGACATAGTTTCGAAAATCGATCAGCCAAGGCGGGGTATTGGTAAGCGATAACGTGGTTGGACGCGCTGCGCACATCACATTGTCAGTGTGCAAATCGCCATGTGTCGGACACATGGGCACGGCCAGCAGCGCACTCTCTGTGCCCCACCAGGTCGGATTGAGCGCATACGCGAACGGGTTGGGCAGCGGCTGTCGTATCTCGCCATCGTCAGTATCTGGCAAATTGAACATAATTTCCGGCGGCAGCGCATCCGGTGTGCCTGCCGCAAAGCCAAAATTGCCGCGCGCCCGGCTTGCCAATGACTGATAGCGCTGCTTACTCTGTGGGAAACGCGCCGAGGTTTCTTCGCCAATGTTAATCAAGCATTCGAGCAGATCGGGGATCGCGATATGTGGGCGCGCGGCACGTTTGCTACGAATATCCTCGTGCCACACCGTCAGCACATTATCCAGCAAGTACCGCACTTGTTCGGCGGCCTGTTCCTCACCGTAGCGTTTTTGCGTGAGTACGGCGCTAAAAGGGACGCCGCCTAAAGTGCCATCGTGCGCAATCTGATATAGCAAAAAGCCGATGTTGCCGTCCAGATTTCCTGAATCGTGGACGAGCTCCGGGATGAACTTACGCATGAGAGCATGGCGACGCGCGACCTCATGGCGGGTATGTTCCTCGTCCAGTTCATCGACGATTTCGCCATCTGAAGTGTCGGTATGCCAGTTGAATTTGGCGATATGAAACCCATCTGGCTGATACGACCCTCTGGCACGCACATCTACTTTCCAGATCGCCGCGCCGGAAAAGCCAATGTGAATATTCCCTTGTAGGTTGATGCTGCCATGTTGCGTCGGATAGCTTGCAAGCAGTGCGCAAATATCGCTTTCGGTCAGGGTGAGCTTCGGCATGGGCGGGTGCGCCTCCACGATGTAAACGGCGGAAATACCGATATTTAGAAGTGTAACACATTTGCTCAAGCATAAATGGTTTGAAGCAGTGCAGTTGTATGGACAAGCACAGTTTAAGATCGTCTTTACTTATCTTTATGCCTGCTCATGATGCCTATCGGCTGAATATGCCAAAACAATCAACACATTAATCAGAACAACTGGAAATCACTGTCGCTGGTGCTATTTTCGTCATCCACATCATTGGCTACTATTTTGACAAACGCTCACCGCCCAAACGGATCACGCCCGGCCAGCCTTCACGCCGAAATGTTTCCAAAATACTATATTCATCGTTGGTAATTGTACCGTCACCAACATGACCGCGCGGATCATCTGTCATGCCAACGAGAAAATCGAGACTCACTTCTAATAACTCAGCCATTCGTTTCAGATGTGTTGAAGAAGGATCATTGCTTTCAAGTTCATATTTTCGCACTTGCCCTTCTCCAAAACCGCATAAGCGCGCTAACTCTCTTTGCGACCAACCACGCTGCTCTCTGAGAGAACGAAGTCTGTCGGCGCGCAATGCAGTTTTATCATCCACGTAATTTCACCAAAACTTCTATTGACAAGCCAAATTATCCATAGTACACTGTTTTCTATAGAAACCATATGGTTTCTATAAGCACGACGGAGGCTTGCTGCACAAGCTATTCCGTCGCTAGGATAGGAGCTCTATCCATGATCAAGAGTGTACCCCAATCAGGGCGGGTATCGCATAGCTTATATCCACCTCAACCCCTTCTGCTGCCTGCACCACCCCCCATTGCCGGACTGCTTCCGGCGCGCGTCCCGTCGTCCGAGCCGCCCAACGCGCCCGCCCCTTTCATTTTCGACCGCCCCGCGCTGGCCGACTTGACCGTTGCACAGCGCGAGCATTTGTACGACGCCACCAACGTATTGCTCGAAATCGCCGTTGAGTTCATGCTCGGCACCTTCAACGAGGATGCGATCCGTGCTGCCGAGGTGCTATTTCATCGTGCGGTCGGTGGTAAATCGTCGCTCCGTCCGCTTAGCCCAGCTGCATTCAATGCCGAGATCGACGCCGATTGGTTGGAAATGTTGGCACGGGCGAAACGCGCTCGCCCGATTACGTATGCGGAAGCTGCTGAAACCGTCCGTCAGGCATAGGCTCAGCGTCAGGGCGGTGCCGTATGAACGACGAGCAAGAAGTGATATTGTGCGGGCTGATGGTCGGCCTCGATGCGCGTTATGACCAGATGAACGCTAAATTGTTGCATGCCGTCGCTCGGCTGGAACGGTCACGCTCGGCTATTGACGCAGCTGATCCGCTGCGCGATGAACTCGATGAAGCACTCCAAATGCTCATCCGCGCAGAACACGACGGAATGACGCTCCAGCATGAAGTGGTCGATACACTGCGCCGCCAAGTGCGGCAAGCACGTTCGGCGAAGGACGCCTACGAACAGGGCTGGGCGGCTCGCGCGATCGACGTGCTGGCGCAGGCCACGCCCGCCCAAGCTGCCGTACTTTACGCGCTGCTCACCGATCTGAGTGTCGATGAGGCGGGTGACATTCCCTTCTAGTGCACACACTCATGCGACAACGACACTTTCAGCAGCAAACGCTCACTATTGAGCTGAACACAGAGCGTCAATCAGCGCGCGACGCTTACAAGACCGAGTGGGACGCGCACATCCAGGACATTTCACTATCGATCAGGACGCGCTGCCGTTTTAAGCAGCGCTATCACGAAAGGAACAGGTAAAATCAATGCCCCGAGTTACTGTCTCACCGAAAGGCATGTCCGATACCATTTCCCTTGACCCGAGCGGCTCGTTCGCGTTCCCGAAGCGCGTTATTGACCGCCTGAAGTGGAGCGTGCCTGGCATGGTCAAGGTCGATTACTTGCTGGATAGAGAAATGAGCGAGGCGCCGCTAACGCTGTTCTTATCGAGCATCAACGACACGCAGCAGACGGGCTTCACCTTGTCGTATCTCAACGCGACCCGCGACGGCGGCAGCGGTGGCAAGATCAAGCTGCAGAGCATGGTACGGACGGTCATCTCGCCGCGCGTGGTGCTGCCTATCGACAACCTGACGCCAATCTACCCACGAACCGAGCTGGCCGACATGGTTCTGATGTTGACGCAGCCCATGTGGACGTCGCTTGAGTTCACGCTCGCCAAGTTGCAGGTCATTCCTAATGATCTCATCGGGGTGTACCAAATCTTGAATGAGAGCGGGAAGCCAGTGAAGATTGGGCAAGGCAACCTTGCCAATCGGCTGCGTGAGCACCTGAAGGAAGAACGCTACATCCGAGTTGCGAAAACAGCACAGTATTTCCCGGTAAGCCTGAAGGAAGACGCGCCAATTTTTGAGCAGGTGCTGCTTGCGCAGCACGAAATGGTGTACGACGCACTGCCCGAAATGCACCGTATTCGAGCGTAGCCAGAAAGCAGCGAAAGGTAAGTTCCAACACGAGCGACTCATCACGAGTCGCTCGCGTCACCTTGGAGTCTTTCGGCCAGTGACGGTTGGCGACAATACGCTCAGCGTCAGCTCAGTCGCCATCAACGTGAGCTCTGTACACCGATGACCTAGACACGCTCGCTCATGCGCTGCGCCTGCCATTCACGCGTGGTCAATTGGTCGAACTGTGTCAACGCTTAGCCGATGATGCGCCATGAACTGCGTTTCAGCGACTCATCGTCGTTGCCAAAAAGTGATTTTACCGAGATCTCGTTTTGCCGTCAGGGGTACGCCATGTTACACTGAACGGCGAAACGGCTGGCCGATCTGCTGGTAACAGATCGGTCAACCTAAGCAAAGTCATCCGGGATGTACGGACGGCCAAGCCTCAGTGTGCTATTTTAATAGATACGCCGCAGAAATAGCGAAGACATCGTCCTCGGACAAAGGTTCGGGCAGTGCGGTAAGCTGGGCAGGCGTTGTTTGTCGTGTTTTAATAGATACGCCGCGGAAACATTGAAGACATCGTCCTCGGACACCTGTTGGGACTGAGCAACGCATCGAGCAGCTGTTGTGAACCACACTGGTTTGGTGCGCAAAATTTGCTAGACGTTTCCGCGATAACCAAACGAGGAAATGCCAATGTTGAGCGAAAGTGAGTTAATCTACGAACGACGGAAATTGTTCGACCTGATGCGCGCGTACCCGGGGTGGAGTTTACGGGCGTATGCACGCGAAGTACAGCACGATCTGCAGTGGGTACGCAAGTGGACAAAGCGCTGGATGGGACAAGAAGCGGCGACGGACGAGGCACTCCGCAGTCGGTCACGCCGTCCCCAGCACAGTCCCCGAGCGCTTGTGAACAGCGTGAAAGATACGATAGGCGAACTGCGGGAAACGCTGTCAGAACGCTTTAACCGGGCGGCAGGCGCCAAGCTCATTGCCTATTTTCTAGGAAAAACAACAGACGCACAAGCCAAACCACCCAGCTTGAGCCGCATCTACAAAACGCTGGTTGAACGGGGCTACCTTCGGGCACGGCCAAAGGTTGACCATACGCCGCTGGTACTACCAGCGCCCAATGAGGAGTGGGAACTGGACTTTGGTGAGATTTATCTGGGAGCCGAAGAAGACCGTCTGGAGTTCATGGTCGTCGTCGATAAAGGCACCTCGCGGGTGGTCTACAGCGAGGGATTGAGCGGCTATCGTGCGGAAAGTGCCATTGATGCAGTGCTGCGCCTGTTCGCCGCTCAGGGCGTCCCTAAACGGCTGCGCTTCGACCGTGACCCACGGCTGTGGGGCAGTTGGACACGCGCCAGCTACCCGTCACCGTTCATTCGGCTGCTGCACGCGCTGCACGTTGAACCGGTCGTCTGTCCACCCCACCGACCGGACAAAAAACCGATGGTGGAGCGCTGCATTGGTACGCTCAAGCGCGAGTGGCTGGCTCGTTTTTCGCCAAGCACCTTTGCCGATGCCCACGTGCTGCTCGACCCGTTCATCCCCGACTACAACCAGTTGCGCCCACATCAGGGCGCGGCCTGTCAGAATCGCATCCCGGACGAAGCATTCCCGTCTTTGCCAACGCTGCCAAGCCTGCCCGAGCATGTCGCGCCCAACCCCTGGTTGACCGTCGAAGACAAGCGCATCTACCGGCGGCGGGTCAATGCGGCGGGCTCTATACAGGTAGACCGTCACCCGTATTATGTCGGTCAGGCATTCGCTGGCGCACTGATTTTAGTTCATCTGGATGCACCCCAAGCGCTGTTTCACATCAGTCTCAACGGCGATGTGGTTAAGGTGCTTGACATCAAAGGCTTGCACCCAAATGAGATGACCCTCCTCGACTACATTGAAGTACTCAAAACCGAAGCACGTTTCATTGACTACTTTCGTGCCATGCACTGGCACAAAACGGGAGCGCCGCACTAGCAAACCAGCCCTACAACTGACTTTGACGGTTGGGACGTACACTCCTTCGTATTGTCATGCCTGGATTTAGGTCTTACAACGCGCATGCTAGTTTTGTTCACAGGTGCAGATGCCCTTAACGGCTGCTCAGTGCGCCACGCCGCCCGAACAGGTGTCCGAGGACGATGTCTTCAATGTTTCCGCGGCGTATCTATTAAAACACGACAATTTTACCGTAGCGCATACCCTTCCGCATATCCCCGGACTGACGCCATCGGGTAGGTTTCTGCCATGCGCAGCGACTTACCCGCTCTTTTTCGTGCCTGAAGTGCAGCCAGAAAAGGAAAGTGCCGATGTCCTCCGACGTTTCCGTTCGTGAACTGATTACTCGTGCCAATCGCCTGCTGGCGAGCGGCGACCTTGCCAATGCGCGCAGTCTCGCTCAACAAGCCTATAAACTAAATAAGAATGATCCTGACGTCCTGGTGCTGGTAAGTAAGGTCATCACCGATCCAGCTCGACAACGCAACGTGCTTCAGCAGGCGCTCGAAATCGCCCCAACGCATCGTGAAGCGCGCCAACGGCTGGCTGCCTTAGATGCGCCAACTCCGCCTGCCCTGCCACCCCTGAAGCCGCGCGCGCTCCCGCTGCTGCCGGTACTCGCTGGCGTATTTGGAATTGTCGCGCTGCTTGTGCTTGTTGGCATTCCCCTCAGCCGTTCGCACTCCGACGGATCGGCTACTGATCCCACTGCCGCCGTGGCGCTTCAATCAACAGTCGGTGCTGCGCCGATCCTGGTGGCAAGCACGCCCACGAATAATCGCGTTTCCGTGAGTCCTACGGCGCTCCCTACCGCAACCCTTGTGCCGAGTGTGCCGCTCCCCAGTGCGAATACGGTAGGCCTTGACCCGCTTGTC
>Ga0209511_1002516_pt1 | contig 14945 bp, 9 predicted proteins | sample SSSSmetaG_FD_184141 | JGI IMG/M metagenome (GOLD analysis project Ga0209511, IMG submission 184141) | Glacier valley bacterial and archeal communities from Borup Fiord, Nunavut, Canada, to study Microbial Dark Matter (Phase II) - ​SSSS... | ecosystem: Environmental > Aquatic > Freshwater > Ice >...
TACGCCGAGAAAGTGCGCAAGGCCCGCTACGACCTCGACCAGAACGAGGTGAAGCCCTATCTGCAGCTCGACAAGCTCCGCGAGGGCATGTTCTGGGTGGCGGGCGAGCTGTTCAATTTCAGCTTCGTGCCCCTGACCGACGTGCCCGTCTATCACCCCGACGTGCGCGTGTGGCAGGTGAACGACAAAACCACCGGCAAGCAGGTCGGCCTCTGGTATTTCGACCCCTACGCCCGGCCCGGCAAAAACTCGGGTGCCTGGATGAACGCCTACCGCGACCAGCAGCGGGTGGACGCGGCCGGCCCGGTGACGACCATCGTCTCGAACAACTCGAACTTCGTGAAGGGCCAGCCCGGCGAGCCGGTGCTCATCTCCTGGACCGACGCGACGACGCTCTTTCACAAGTTCGGCCACGCGCTGCACGGGCTGTCGAGCAACGTCACGTACCCCACGCTCTCAGGCACCAGCGTGGTGCGCGACTACGTGGAGTTTCCATCGCAACCGCAGAGTGGCCAAACCTCTCAGTCCCTGACCACGCGCAACACCTGCACGAACTGCGCCCCGTGGACCCGCACCAGGTAAATACCGTGGCTGATGGCCCCGAGGCCCGACAACTCGGCGTGGTTGCCGCCGCCGATGGTTTGGGCGGGCAGCACCTCGCGGCCCAACAGGTCGAACACCTGGGCGGTGTAAGCGCCGGGCGGCAACGTGCTCAAATCGAGCGTGGTAGTACCAGCAACGATGGGGTTGGGGTAGAGCTGGGCGCTGGCCACCAGCGGCCCGAAGCGCACCGGGCGCACGGGCGAGTAATGGGCACCGCCGCCGCCGTCCACCTGCCGCAGCCGGTAGTAGAGCGTGGGGCCGAGGCGGGCCGCGCCGACATCGCGCCAGGCGTAGGCGTGCGGGCTGGCCGTGGTGCCGTGGCCGGGCACCGTGCCGGCCAGCCCAAACGACTGCCCGTCCGCGCTGCGCTCGATTTCAAACCGGGCATTGTCCTGCTCCGACGCGGTGGCCCAGCTCAGGCGCGCGTCCGGGCCTTCCGCTACAGCCTCGAAGCTGGTAAGCGACACGGACAGCGGCGCGGCGGTGCGGACAAACGACAGCAGTCGTGTTCGACGGTCCGCGTTGGTTCGGTCGAATGTGATTTGGTCTGTTTGAGCCCCGACCTTGACCGTTAGCACCGTCTGGCTCGCGTCCCAGGAGGTGGTCGGCCGCTCGCTGCCGGTCAAATAAGGGAACAGCAGGACTTTGTAGTTGGGCTCGATTACGTTCCGTCGGTCGATGAATACGCGCCTCGACGGAAAGTAGGAAAATCTTCCGCTGTTGTTGTCGATGCCGTAGGTCAGGTTGGTCGCGGAAGTCGTATTCGTCGTGATAGGCCGGTCGTCAATGACGATGGCTGGTTGGTTCGACACCGTTTGCTCGGATACGTCGCGCATCAACATTCTCGGCAGGCCGGCTGCCGTTCCGGCATCGACTTCATGGAAGAGGACGGCATCGGTGGCGGTCGCTCCGGACTCAATTTGAAGCGATGAAAAAACCGACTTTCTTTGCGCATCGACGAAAACTCCGCCGGAGCCCCCAGCAAAGCCAATCGAGGCGTTCATGCTCCAGCGGTAGTTTTGTGGACTTCCATCCCGCGCAATATCATCCACTACGAGCACGTAGGGTACTTTTCCCCGCACTGTTAGTATCGACCGGTAAGCGTAGTTGACCGGGTTGTACGGGAATGCGGAATTAAACCGCGTACTGGCACTAAACTCGGCAGCATCGGACGGGATGAGCGTTCCGAGCAGGCCCGGAACCAGCATATAGCTGTTGGTTAGTCCGGTATTGACGTAGCCAGCGGTATTGCTCTTGCTAATAAAGCTGTAAGCCGGCGTGGCATCGCCCGAAAACCAGCTGAACAAATGGTTCGGGTCTTCCCTCACCTCGAGCAGCACCCCGTGGAAAGGGTGCCCATCGTAGCCGGCCGGGTTGGTTGCGTAGTCGTAGGAGCCGGGTCCCTGGCCGACGTACCCCTGCGAAGCGTCGGTCGCGCCGGGATGCACCTGAATCAGTACTTGCTGCTGCGCATCGGCGGGGACGATGTGGTACCCCGGCGGCGTGGCCCAAACCCGGCCGAGGGCACTCAGCGAAAACGAGTTGGCCTGCGCATGGTAATGGCCGCCGCCGAGGGTGAAGTTGTTCATGACCAGGCTGAGGTCGTTTTGGTCCCAGCCGTTGCGGGAGATGGCGAAGCCCGTGTACGGGTCAAATTTCATCAGGCCCAGGTGCTTGGCCTGGGCCACGTCCGGCAGCGAGGCCGATGAGACCGGGGTAGCGAATATCGCGCGCGTGAGCGGGGCACCTCCCACGCTACGTACGGCTTGCCGATAGACGAAATCAACCATCGCATCGTCCGGGAACATATACTTGGCGATGTAATAGGAGCTGAGCGAGTGGCTTGAGCCGGAGAAACCGGCCCCGTCGTGGTGGTCCATCACCTGCATATAGTTGTCGGCCTGCTTCGGCAGCAGGTTATACAGGGGGTGCAGCAGGGCCTGATACAGATTCGTCGTTACCCACTGGTTTTCCCCGCGCCGGGCCAGTGCCAGCGTTGCCGGCGCGGCTATGTCTTGCCCCAGATGGAAATAGCCCGTCATGGTTTGGTAGAACCCCCACGGGGACAGGGTGAACTCCGAGTTGAGGCGCACCTGCCGGCCCAGGTTGCGCACGGACGTGCTGCTGGCACCGGGCCAGGAGGTAACGGCCGTGACCGCCGGGTCGGTGCTGCCCGCCGCCGGGGCGTACGTGCCAAACGTCGGGTCGTTCAGCACCGCCGGCAGCACCTGCGCCTCCTCGCCTTCGATGGCCAATGCCGGATAGACGATGCCTTCTGCCAGATTGGGAAAATCGCCGCCATTCTGGTGCGTCGAGGAGGGATTTGTCCGGGGTGCCCGCAGACTCAAGCCGCCGCGGCCACCGTTGTATAAATTGCCGATGGTGTAGAGATACGAGCGGGTAGTAGTCTGCTGGGCCTGCGTCATGGCCCCGTAGGTTAGGTCGTAGGCGAGCGCGACGGAAGCGAGATTGCCGCTGTTCGCGCCGGTGAAAGCAGGCTTATTTCCCTTTTCGGTCTCGAGCAGGAAGTTAGCCAACGCGGCCGTTAGCATCGCAAGCTGCTGCAGGCGCAGGCCAGCCGCGCTCGAGGGGTTGGCCGGTTGGGCGGGGTCGATGGAAAGCCAGGTCAGGTAGCTTGCCCCGGCCAGGGCATCTGCAAAACGGCCGCCGGGGTCATCCCCCACCACGGTTGACGTGAGGATGGTGGGCACCGCCGTCGGCACGAGGGCGGGGTTAAAATTGTTCGCGTTGGCAATGGCGGCGTAGTCGGCGCTTTGGTAGCCGTTGGTTGCGTAGCCGGTCAGGGCAACGGCCAGGTTATTCAGCGCCGTACCCGGCTTGTCGAAGCTGCCGGCCAAGGATTGCCGGATGGTATTCGCGCCGGCAACGGCTTCCGGTACCGCGCTGCTTCCCGCGATTTTTGCGTTCAATTCCGCCCAGTCGCCGTTGCTGAAAAAGAGCCGCGGGTGGTTGAACGGTCCAGGGTCGGCGGACAGTTGGCGGACCGATTGCGGCGGCGTGAGGCCGGGATTCCGACCAATTTTCCCAATCGCCTCGGCGGTGGCATATTCCCAGGCGTTGACCCACACGTATTGGCTGACCGCACGACGGTCGGCCGCGACTGCGGTAACCTGGAATTGGTACATACCCGACTTTGGCAGCGATACCTGGACCGATGGCGACGTGGTCGTCGTCGCTGAAAAAGTCGCCTGACCGGTGCTGGCGAAGCTGTTGATGCCGGGAGTTACCTGGGTCCACGTAAAGGCAACCGGCACGAAGGCACTCGTTCCGACGGCATTCAGCGTGATGGACGCGGCGCTGCCGTCGCCGGGCATGACGACGATGGGTTGATTGGCCGGGCTGCTGGCCGAACTCGTACGCACCGCCAGGCTGTACGGCGCGGCCACGGAGTTAACCCGGCAAATGCATTGGTCATCGGCGTTGGCGTAAGCAAGGCATCCTTGCGCGCTGACGGGACGGGAGCTACCCCCTGCCAAAAACACGATAATGGTAGCGACTAACTGGTAGTTTTTAGACATTTGCGTCTTTCGTAACCGTTCGCACGGACTTGCTGGAAAGGGGACACTGGTATTCCCGATTCAGGGGTTCGTGTTGGGCAGGGGCGAGCTGGACCTTTTACCAATTAAAAGTCATAGTAGCTTTTACATTAGGTAACTTGTAGCACTTCCCGAAAGTTGGGTATTGTTAAATAAATGAGGAAAACCTCCGAGTCGGCCGGCTAGGCGGCAGCGTTCCGGCTCGACTGGCGCTGTAGTTTGGCCAGGTAGTTTTTCAGCGACAGGTACTTGCCGTACTTCAGGTGCACGTCGACGATGGTGGCCGAGACCTGCAAGCGCTTGCTGATGAACGCCATCGTCTGCTGGAACTACCCGCACCTTTCCCAGCACCTGGCCCGACTGCCGCCCGAGCAGCAGGTCGCCATTCTGGCCACGCTCTCGCCCTTCGCCGTGCTCTCCTAAAACGGCGCGGCGGACAGGGCGGCAAACGGGGCTATTTAGCTGAGCGGTTCACGTAGCTTGCCAAGCTGCTGTTGTCTACTCCCGGCACTTTGGCCAGGGCTTTTACCGTCGCCCCGCTAGGCAAGGCAAACGGCTGCTTGTATTCGTCCGCGGCGGTGAAGGAAGGTGTCCTGCCCGTGGTGGTGTAGAACAGCTTTGCGCCGGGCGTTGGGCTGCTGAGGGTTACCAGGTTGGCGACCACCTGGATGAGCGGCTTGGCCACGCGGTTGGCGTACCGGGCGGTGCGGGCGTCGTGGATGATGCCCTGCCAGTTCAGGCCGTACCCAAAATCATAGGTGTGACCGGCCGCGTCGGTGTAGCACACCATGTCGTGCGGAATGTCTTCGCTTTGCTCCTCCACGGTTTGCATGGTGGCGGGCAGCTGCACCGGCAGCAGGCCCCGGGGCTCGGCGTTGCCCGTGACGACGTCGAGCACCGCCTGGTGCGAAACCCCAAAACTGAGCACCAGCCCGCTCGCGTACTGCTCGAACTCGGCCGGCACCAGTGGCTTGGAGGCGTCAACGGCCACAATCACGGGCTTGCCTTTCATCGCCGCGTAGGTCTGCTGGATGATTTTTAGGTCTTGCACGTTGCCCGTGGCCACACTCTTGCCCCGGTACGTGCGGTCGGTGACCGCCGGCTCGGCCAGGTCGCCGGCGGCGAGGCTGTGCACCCGGGCATTGGCGGCCGTGTAGGGGCCGTACTGCAAGCTAATGGGCACGTACCCGGTGCCGCCCTTTTGCACGTCGGCGGTTTCGTAGCCCGCCCCGCCGCTCGGACTGCCAATGAACACCAGGGCGTAATCGGCCTGCGCGGGGTCGTTGGTCGTCCGGAAGTAGCGCGCCAGCACCGCGGCCTTGGCCACCTCCTCGTACCGCTCCGCGGAGGGAGGACCGAAGAAGCCCTGCGTGGAGGGGATGAATTTTTGGGGCACGTACACCGTCTTGTTCGCCGGGATGGGCAGCACCTGGCCCGCGTTTTTGAGCAATACCACCGACTGCTGCTGCGCCGCGTAGCCGGCGCGCATGAACTCGGCGTTGCCCACCAGCGCCTGGGACTTTTGGGGGTCGAGGTAGGGGTTTTCGAACAGCCCGACCCGGAAAATATTGCGCAGGAGCCGAACCGCCGACTGCTCCAGGCGCACCCGCATGAAGGCTTCGCCGTGCTCCTTCACGCCCATGGCGTAGGCTTCGAGGATGGGACCGGTCGCGTTGTTGCCCCCGAACTGGTCGGCGCCCGCCAGCAGGATTTTATAGTGGCGCTCGGCCACCGTGCGGCCTTCCATCCCCCAGGGCTTGCCAGCGTAGACGGCGGGCGTACTGCCCGCGTTGGCCGTGATGGACCAGTCGGTGCACACGACCCCGTCGAACCCGTAGCGCTGGCGCAGCAAGTCGGTGATGAGGTAGCGGTTGTAGCCGTTGCCCACCGGCTCCTGGTTCTTGGCATCCGCCCCGGAAGTAATGGTGTAGTAGGGCATCACCGCGGCGGCCATCTTCGTTTTGCCGCGGAGCTTCAGCGCGCCGTCGACGAACGGCACGAGGTGCTCGTCGAAGTTGTGGCCGGGGTACACGGCGTATTTGCCGTAGGCGTAGTGCGCGTCGCGTCCGCCTTCTCCGGGGCCGCCGCCGGGCCAGTGCTTTATCATGGCGTTGACGCTGCTGATGCCCCAGCCGTCGGCGATTTCGTCCGGGCCCGTGGAGGTTTGAAAGCCGTCGACGTAGGCGCGGGCCATGTCGGCGCTGAGCTGGGGGTCTTCCCCAAACGTGTTGCTGATGCGCGACCAGCGCGGCTCGGTGCCCAAATCAATTTGGGGCGACAAGGCCGTGGTGATGCCCAAGGCGCGGTATTCCTTCGCCGCGATGGCGCCAAACTGCTGGGTCACGGCGGGGTCGAAGGTGGCGGCCAGCCCCAGCTCGTCGGGCCAGTGCGAAAGCTGACCGCCGGCGCCGGCCGTGTATTCCACCCCCGAGTTGGTGCCGTGCCGGGGGTCCGAACTGTTGTTGGCCGGTATCCCAAACCCCGCGCCTTCCACCAGGGCCTGCACGTTGTTGTTCCAGCGCGCGGCGATTTCCGGGCTTTGCACCTGCGTCAACAGGACGTGCCGCAGGTTATCCTCCAGCAGAAAACGGCGCTGCTGGTCCGTCACCTCGGCGGCGTCAATCCCCCCTTCCGTAAACTTCTTGCCTTGGTAGGTGCCGGCCGCGAACGGCCCCGACGCGGCCGGAATGGCTTGGTGGGCACTGTAAAGCATCAAACCGGCGATTTGCGCGATGGAGAGCTTGGCAGACAAGTCCAGCGCCCGTTCCTGCACGGGTAGCCGCCAGTCTTCGTATTTATCCAACACGCCGTTCTTGTTCAGGTCTTTAAAGGACCGTCCCTCCCGAACCAAGATTTTTACGCCCGATTGCGCCACGTAGCCCAAGGTCGGTCCGCCCGGGTTGCGCACGTACAGCACACCGGGTGCTTCAGGGCTTGACATAGTCAATCGAGCAGGGCCCTGCGTTACGGTTTTCATGCCGAGGAGCAAGGAAACCAAGCCGGTTGCGCTTACTGTCAGCAGCGGGAAGGAGAGCGGGAAATTCTTTTTCATCAGGGTGGAAGTTAGTCGGCTTGCGTAGCCCCTAAAGTAGCCGGTATTTCTCAGCCGGGTGTTCGTGCGGTGGTCTGGGGTCCGGGGTGGTCCAGTAAAAACGGACAGCAAGCTAAGGCAGGTTGATTTTCAGGTCGTGTCTAACTTGATGGGGCGAGCGGTAGCCCAAAGCGGAATGGCGGCGGTCAAGGTTAAAGTAAACATTGAGGTGCCAGGCGACTTCCAGGCGGGCATCTTCCAGCGAGGCAAAGGGGTCATTTCCGGGAAGGAGTTCGGTCCTGGCCTTTTCGTAGCAGCGGAGGGCTAAAATTACTGTAGGAGCTCTCGCAATGCACAAAGGCCTCAGGAGCGCCAGGGCTGCCCTTGTGCGGGTCAATGAGTCCGGGCCAAGAAGCGAGGAGCTGATTTCTTTCTGGTCCGACCTGTTGGCCCTGCCTAGCACCTCGACGCCTTCTAAAACGCCGCTGCCAGCACCAGGCCAAGAAGTTGTGACTTACTGAGCCTGACCCAAAACGGCTTATGGTAATTTTAACCCCCCGCTGCTACGAAAAGGCCACTTTGCCAATCCTATTGAAACGCGTTGGGAAACCAGCCCCTGCCGCGCTTGCTGCAACGCGGAACGGCGGCATTCCGCTCCCGGCCACCCCGCCCCCAACCACTTCGAAACTCTCTTTCGAACCACGTCCCACTGCTGTGCGGCGTAGCCAGACCACCTCAAAAGCACGGAAGGGGCCAATGAAAGCCCCTCTTCGCCCGGCTGTCGCGCGCCTTTTATAACGGGCGCTCTACGGGGCTTTCCATAGACGAGCCAATGGATGATGCTTTGAGGCGTAAGGTAAGGTTCGCCTGGTTGTGGCAAGGCCCCCCACTGAGCTGAAGCCGCCTATCGACCACCCGCACTGCGCTTGGCTTTCTCATCCTCCCGAATGTACTCCTGCAGGGCCGATGCCAGCAGCTCTTCCGCCGAGAGAAAGCTCTTCGCCACTTCGCCAGTAGTCCAGTCGCGGGTCTGGTAGTAGCCTTCGTCCGGGGTGTAGGCGTAGCGTGTACCGCCCCCCTCGGCCAGGTAGAGCACGCGCGGGGCCGGTTCCTGCCGCCGCCAAGCGAGGTTGGTATCCACAAAATCCCGCACGAAAACGCTAGGCTCCGTGACGAGCGGGGCCCGGCGGCTGCCGTAAACAAACAGGCCGTTCCAGTTCAGTCCGTCGGCCAAGCGCAAAAACGTGAGGTAGCCGGCCGGCACTTCCGCCCCCAGCTCGGCCCGGGTGCGCTGGCGCAGCCGGGCCAGCGCACCCGCGGCAGCCGGCGGCTGGAGCACAGTGTCGTAGTCGCGCAGAGCGGTGGCCACGCGGGCCAGTAGCCCGGTTAATAACTCGTCCAGGCTCCGGCGGGTGTAGTCCCGGTCAAGCTCATCGAGCGTGGCCCGGTCGAGGGCGAGGGGCGGCAATTGAGCGGTTTGAGCGGGGCGGCCCCGCCCGATCATGGCAGAGGCGAAGTCAATGTAGTCGCCGTGCTCCATCCGAAACCAGCCGCCGCGCTCGTAAAACACGATGAGCGGCTCGTAGAGGTCGGTCAAGTCCAAGTCCCGCACGGCGGGGTGGTGCTTGATGGCCTCCCAGCGCAGGTAGTAAAAGCAGGTGCGGCGCATGTGGTACGTGAGGTGGCCGGCCAGCAGCCGCTGCGACAAGGCGATTACCTCGTCCTCCAGCGGATCAACGCCGAGACCCCAGTATTCGGGGTTGGATTCTAAAAAAACGTAGCCGGGAAGCGTCGGCGCGTACACGTTGCTCAACGCGTGCTGGCCCTCGTTTCCGTTTTCCCCCTTATTTTCCCCCTTACCGGCTAGCCAGGCGGCCGCATCGAACCAGGGCCAGGCCCCCTGGTCCCCACGAAACTGCTTGACTGCCTCCGTCACCAGGCCCGCCCGGCGCAGGTACTCGCGCATCAGCGCCAGGGCCGCCCCCAGCCGGTGCGGGTCGGGCTGGCCCCAAGTGATGTTGCCCACGCGCTCGATGGCGGCCCGCACGGCGGGGCGGTCCAGCGCCGAAACGGGTAGGTGGCCGAGGGCTTCGAGCACGTTGGCGCGGATGCAATCGGCTTCCCCGGCACTAGGTTGCGGCGCGGCTTGCCGCAGCAGCGCCGGAAACGGGTCGAGTAAGCCGCGGGCCGCCGCGCCTTCCACTCGGGCCAGCGGCGGTAGCAGCTGGCTGGCCAGGTAAAGCTGGCCCTGTGCTTGGGTGCGGGCCAGGGCCGCGCGCACGGCGGGGACTAGTTCAGCGGCCAGGGTTAGCTTCAGGCCCAGCAGCGTAGCTTTTAAGTTAGACTCAAAGAAGCATGGGCCGTACAGCGCTAACAGCTTGCCCAGGAGGCGGCGGCGGGCCGGCCACTCGGCATCCGACGACAGGGCGTAGCACGCCACGGCGCGAGCCATCTCGTCGTACACGTTGTCGTAGCCCCAGATGCGGTGCGGGGCCAGTGTCAGCCGCTGGTCCACGCGCCCGTCGACGAGCTGCTCCAGGTGCCGCAGGCCCGCGGCATCACCCCACGCGGTCAGCACCGTGGCCGCCTGGTAGGCCAGGTATTCGTCGGGGCTGCTCAGCAGCGCCCGCACCGGGCCAATGCGGGTGGTAGGCACCGGGTCCAGGAGCTGCACCTCGTCGAGGCCGACGACGGTGCCGGCCTCGTCCTCGTAGAGCAGGTGGTCAATTTCCGGGGAATAGCGCGGCATAAGGCAGGCGAAGATGGGGCACCGAGCGGGGCCAACAGCCTGACCACCGCCACGCGGGTAGGGCGCAAGCACCGGAGTAGTAAGTGGTACATACCGACAAATTTTGGGTTTAGTTAGGGTCGTGCCCCCGCTGGCCTACTCTTTGAAGCAGCCCCCCGCTGCCCGTAGTAGATTGGGCCGTCGGCCGCGCCCCCGCGCGGCGCGCGAGCCTACAAGTGGCCCCGGCGAGGTTTTTACCGTAAAGTTGCCCAGCTCTTCTCGACTATTCCCCTTATGCCCACTCCTGACCCGGCCTTGCAGCCCCTGCTTGATGCACTGCAATTTTCACCCGATAACCTGCCCCTGCGCCAGCACCTGGGCGAGCTGCTGCGCCGGGCGGGCCGGCACCCGGAAGCCGAGACGCTGTACCGCGGGGGCCTGCGACTGACTCCCGGCACGCCCGCGCTCCAGCTGGGCCTGGCCGAAACCTACGCCGCGCCGCGCAAAACCTCGGCCGCGCCAGTGGTGCTCGAAGAGCTGCTGGCCGCCGGCCCTACCTACCTGCTGGCCGAGGAACAGCCCGGCCCGGCCGGCGAAGCCTACCAGCAGGCCCTGCGCCTTGACCCTCATCTGGCCGATACCGCCTTGGCGACTGAACTGCAAGCGGCCGCGCCAGGACAGCCGGTGCCGGCGGGGGCCGCGGGGGCTCGAAAAACCAAAAATAACCTTCGCTGACGTGGGTGGCATGGAAGCCGTGAAGTAGGAAATCCGGCTTAAAATAATTCACCCGCTCCGTTTCCCCGAGCTGTACGAAGCCTACGGCCGGGCCAGTGGCGGCAGGCTGCTGCTTTACGGCCCGCCCGGCTGCGGCAAAACTTACCTGGCCCGCGCGACGGCCGGCGAGGTGCAAGCCAATTTTATCAGCGTGGGCATTGCCGATATCCTGGACATGTGGTTGGGCAACAGCGAGAAAAAATCTGCACCAACTCTTCGCGCTGGCCCGCTCGCAAACGCCCTGCGTATTGTTTTTGACGAAGTGGATGCCCTGGCCGCCAACCGCCACGACCTGCGCCAGAGCGCGGGCCGCACGGTCATCAACCAATTTTTGGAAGTGCTCGACGGCGTATCGGCTTCCAACCAGGGCGTGCTCATCCTGGCCGCGACCAATGCGCCCTGGCAGCTCGACCCGGCCTTCCGCCGCCCCGGCCGCTTCGATAAAATCACGCTCGTGACCCCGCCTGACGAGCTGGCCCGCGTCCGCGTTCTGGAGATTTTGCTGCACGGTAAGCCACTGGCACCTGATGTGCAGCCCCTGAGCCTGGCGGCCCGCACCGCAGGCCTCAGCGGGGCCGACCTTAAGGCCGTGGTAGACGGGGCCGTGAATACCCGGCTGCACCTGTTGATGCAGAAAGGGCAGCCGCTGCCCATCGAGCAAAGCGACCTGCTGGGGGCAATCAAAATCATCAAGCCCAGCATCAAGGAGTGGTTCGCCACGGCCCGCAACTACGCGCTTTACGCGAACGAGGGCGGCCTTTATGACGACATTCTGGTGTACCTAGGCGTGAAAAAGTCCGGAATCGGGAGCTGAGCGATGCCCACCCAACCAGTTCCTCTACCCGACCCCGATGGCCCCGAGCGCATCCGCCAGCTGCTGGACTTGCAGCGGCTGGAGCTGGCCGAGGCAATGGCCCGCAAGCGCCTGGCCGCCCATCCCCGTGAGCTGAGCACTCACCTGGCGCTGGCTGAGGCACTGGGGGAGCTAAGCCGCCACGTCGAGGCGGTTGCCACCGCCGAGTCCGCCGTTGGGTTGGCTCTCCAATCGGCCCCGGCCCATCACCGCCGCGCGTACCACCTTTCGCAAAATGGGCAATTGGACGAGGCCATCGCGGCGCTGCACGAGGTGCTGCGCCTCCACCAGCACGCCTTCTATTTTAGCTACCAGGCGCAACTGTTGCTGCGGCGGGAGCAGCACCCCGCGGCCCTGGCCGCCGCCAAAGCCGGTCTGCGCCTGGAGGCCCGCTACACCGGCTGCTTGTTGTGGCACGCCCTGGCCCACGAGGCTCTGAGCCACCCGCAGCTGGCCGACCAGGACTTTCAGCGGCTGCTAGCGCTGGCGCCCGGGGAGGCCGTGGTGCACGACCGCCTGGGCCAGACTCTGCTGCGCCGCTACCAGGCCACCGAGGCGGCCCGGCACCTGGCCGAAGCCCTGCGTCTGGAGCCCCGCTGGGCACCCTGGCTGGCCCCCCTGCTGCGCCAGGCCTGGCTTTGGCAAGACTGGCCCCGTTGGCAGGCTTCCCAGCAGGAGCGCTACCGGGCGGGCCTGCCGAATGGCAAATAAGCCAACTGCGGCCGCCCTGAGCACTTGGCTTTGGGGTTTCGATTTTGCCCTATTATAAAGTGCGCTTGGAATGGCGGAAACGCGGGGCGCGGCCCGCGAGGAGCCGGCCCGCTCCCGCAGAGTACCCGGCCTACCGGTTGCTTGGAGACAAAGGGGCCGGAGCCGGGGCGGGGCCGCCCGCCTGCGGCACGGCGGGCGGCAACGGAGTAGGGGCCGCCGCCGGTTCGCCGTCTGGCGAGCCAGCGGGCAGCGAGGGCTCGGGGGCCGGTGCGGGGGCACCGCCGGGCGGAGGGTAGCTGGGGCTCCCTGGCTGCCCGTGGCGGGTAGGCGGCGCGGGGACGCCGTGCGCGTTGTGCCAGTACCCGTACCCGACCCCTGCCAGTCCCATTACCACGGCAAGTGCCAAAAACACTTTCCCCGCCGTTCCGAATACCAAGGGCTGGGGCGCGGCGCGCAACTGCCGCCGGATTATCCAGAGGCCGAACAGTACGCTGACTACTCCTAACCCCAGGTCGAAAAGCCGGCCGGCACCCTCGCTGAAAAAGGGTTGGCTAGTGGCCCCCTCGTACATCATCCCCGGATTGAAAATGCCCGCGTAAAGGAAAACCGAGCCGATGGCCAGTACCAGGAGGGCCCGAAGGAGAGCGGAAGCGGACATATGCGGGGCAAAAGAGAAGGACAGACGGCCGGCTTTACAATGCCAATGATTAAAAGCTAGCGGCTTACTACGCGGATACGCGTTGATGGGGCCAGAGTTTGGAGCTACAGGGCCAACCAACTCACAGTGGATAGTGACGAGAAAAAGGTGCCGCAAAAAATTAAATAGTTCAAATAGTTACATATTAGCTAAATACTCTCGCCCAGTACCTGTTTTTTGCGGAGTAAAAAGGCTGCCTTTGCGCCCGCAATGAGCACCTGGGCAACCACGAGATATAACCTGCGCTACCGATGCCGTTGCCGTTGCCGCTGCGCCTGGCTCCGCAGAGGAACTGTTGGCCCCGCCTTGGCTAGAGGGCTCGGTGGAGCACAGGACGGCGCAAGTTTCCAGCGGCAGCGCGGGGGTATTGTCAGCCGCCGACAAAGGTTGTTTGGCTCGATACAAGCAGTTAGTACGTATAGTACGCAAGACCGCAGCGTTTCTACCGGGCACCGCGTACAAAAATGCTCAACCACCCCGCAGCCGACAACAACAGGCAGCCGCGCCACGCGGGTAGCTGACCCGGCGAATTAAAGCTTATGCCGACCAGCAGTCCCAACGCGAGCAGTAGCGGCAGCACGTAGAACAGGGGCTGGGGCGGGCGGAGGGTTCCCAGCGCGCGTGACGTGATTAGCCCCCACCCCAGATCACAGAGCGGCAACGTCAGCGCCAGGCCCAGGAGCCAGACCACCCCAATTGCCTGTGCAACGCGACCTTCTCCCAGTAGAGGCGGGCTAAAACTACTGTAAGGGTCTTTATCCTTCCTCGCGGAATGCCAAGCGCGCACGAACTGCCGCTATTCGGGTCAAGAAATTGGGGGACTGGTTTCTTCCTTGTCCGACTTGTTGGCCCTGCCGCACCTGTGCTTTCTAGAACGCTGCTACCAGCACTGGGCCAAGAAATTGTGACTTTATGAATCCCACCCGGAATTGCTTAGGGTAATTTTAGCCCCCCGCTACTACAAGAAGGCCCGATAGTATCGTCTTAACAATACTTTGGTTGGATAAATCTGTTTCCGGTACCGCTTATCCGCCAGTTGAGAGGCCAAATAACTTCAAGCTCGTTGGTATCCGGAAAGGTCCGTTTTCGTGCCTCTTGCATTATCTCTCACCGATACGCATGGGCCAAATGCGACTCCTGGACCAAACTTTCAACCAAGGCCACGGATTGTCTTCCACGACAAGTAGACGAACAAAAGCTGGTTTTTTTCGGACACGACACACAATCGGCCTCGAAAAACTACTTTACCGAAAGGCGTTACGGCAGTGACTATAAGTGCAGCCACGCCATTACTCCCAGGCCGGTGCCGAGCAGGGCCACGCCGTAAACGCCCCATTGCAGCCAGCGTTTACGGGTCAGCAGCGCAATGGCCGCCAGCGCGATAGCAATCTGCAAGGCCGTCATCGCCATGGCCCAGCGGTGGTGCTGGTACATCACCGCCTCGGACAGATTATCCCACCGCGTTGAAGCGGCTTCCAGCTTTTCTGCCGCCTGCCGGATAGTTTCTTTTTCCTGGGCGTAGCGCGCCCCGTCGCGGCGGTACTTAACCGTATCGACCCCCGGCAAAGCCGCGGCCAGTTCGGCCAGGTTTTGCTTGTTAGACTTGGCTTGGTAGTAATTCCATTGGTTCGCCGCTTCGGTTTTCTGAATCGCCGCGTTGTTTTTGTCCATCGCCGCTTCGTTTTGCGTCGCCCCGACTTGGTAGCTGAACAGCGCGCCCACGGTCGCCAGCAGGGCGGTGATGACCGCCAGCCGGCTGGCGAAAGCGTCGCCTTTTTCGTGGGCGGCCTCGCCCGCCTTATCCGCCATCGCTTCATGGGGTCCCCGGACTTCAAACTCCTCCGACATAGTTTTACTGTTTGACTGTGTTAAAAATAGCGGGCCATGAGGAAAGTCAACCCTCATACCCGCTCGTGGGGCACCGCGAGCGCAAGAAATAATAAACACGATGCCGTTGCCAAATATTCAAAAGCATCTTAAAGGGGTTTTTT
>Ga0209511_1002519_pt1 | contig 14937 bp, 14 predicted proteins | sample SSSSmetaG_FD_184141 | JGI IMG/M metagenome (GOLD analysis project Ga0209511, IMG submission 184141) | Glacier valley bacterial and archeal communities from Borup Fiord, Nunavut, Canada, to study Microbial Dark Matter (Phase II) - ​SSSS... | ecosystem: Environmental > Aquatic > Freshwater > Ice >...
GCGGATTGCCGGGATCGGTCCCGACCAAGAGATGCCCGCCAGCGCGATATAGCGCCAGCGTGAAGCGTTCGAGCAGCGCCACTGTTTTTCGATCGCGCGCCGTCGCTGTGGGATCCTCTGGGCCCGGCTCCCAGGTGATCCGCGTCGACACCGGCACATAGATCATTTCCGGCAGCGCCAGATGCCGGCGCACCTCCTCGGACGAATCCCAGGCATCCATCACCGTGCGCGTGGGACAGCTCCAGACCTTGGCCGCGACCAGCCTCTCGACCAGTGCCGGTAACTTCTTCTCGTCCACGAAATCGATCTTCTGGTCGCGCGACACGCGATCGAATTTGCCTCTCACCGGCGAGTCGTCGGCCTGCAATGCATCGATGACACCGTTCAGGTGCTCGACCGATCGCTGCCCGGCAGCGACGACCGCATCGAGCCCGACCGCACGCGGCACATGGCCGGCGACCGGCATCTTGGCCCCCTGCGCCGCTTTCAAAAGCGCGTCGTAAACAGGCTGCGACAGACCGCTATAGACCTTGATGAAGTCATAGCCGAGCTGCCGATGCAGGCGGATCGCGGCGTCGACCTCGTCGGGCGTCCGCAAGATCAAGCTGCCGTCGTGGACCGGATGGTCGCCGTCGACGATGGGCCCGGCGGTGTAGATCGTGGGACCGATGCGCGCGCCGGCTTCGATCTCCTTGCGCCAACGCACATGTTCGGGCGCACCCCACATGTTGCGCACCGTGGTCACGCCGCGCGCGATGTACAGGCGCAGATCTTCGTCGCGTGCCAGATGTGTATGCATGTCGACCAGCCCCGGCATCAAAAACTTGCCGCGCCCGTCGACGATCGTGGCACCAGCCGGCGCGATCCCCGTCGGCTCGATGGACGCGATCCGCTGCCCACGCACGATCACCGTTCGATGCTGGAGCACGCGTTCCGAATCGAGAGGAATCACCGTCACGTCGACGATGGCCACCGCGCGCTCGTGCGACGACACCACCGCCGCATGGCAGCCAGCGAGAAACACCACCAGACCGAGGCGCGCGCTCATGCGGGTAGGACAGTTGTAGCCGGCCCAAGTTCCCGGCTCAATACAGAGGGTCGGGGAAGGTCAGTTCCAGCAGCCGTAGACCGCGCCGCCCGAGCTGTTCCAGGTGACCGGGAAGTCGCCCGAATAATCCCAGGTGCTGAAGTCGGTGGTGTACGGCGCCCAGCCGCTGAGCTGGTCGGGGCTGAGCGTGTTGGCGGTGAAGCTCGACGCCCGCGCCGACATCTTCCACGGCGAGTCGTACACCGGCGACGGTGAGCCGCCCGCGTAGACATAGTTGTCGCTGCAGGCGTCGGTCCACCAGGCGATGCAGTTGGTCATCTGGTTCGCCGCGCGGGTGCAGATGTCGCTGGCGCTGACGCCGCACGCGAGCGGCGTGCCCACCCACTCGACGATGCCGACGTTCTCGTTGAGACAGATCGAGCGCACCTGGTTGTAAAACGCATTCAGCGCGTCAGCACTCTGCTGGTGGGGCACGGTGACCCACGGCTGATATTGGCAAGGCCCGCCACCGATGATGCACCAGAACGGCGGCACCGTCGGTGGCACGGTGTCGTTGTAGCGATACTGGAGCGACCAGGCAAACTCGCTGCAGATGGTGCCGTCACGCCCATCGCTTTCGTAGCGGTAGCTGAACTGCGCCAGCTCGCCCATCTTGTAGAAGATGGACTTACCTCCGGGGGTCAAGAGCTGATAGCCGGCGGTGCCTTTGGAGGCATAGGGCATCGTGCTCCAGGCCCAGTTGGCGATGGCGGCGCCCTTGTTGGTGCCGTCGGCGTTGCCGGGTTGGTACACCAGGTATTCGACGCCGTCATTGACGAAGAGATAGTCGTAGACGGCGGCGTTGTTGATCTGGCTGGCGCCGGGCCCGCCGTAGCTGACCGAGCTCGGGACGAGTGGCTCCGGATACTGGCAGGCCGACGAGCCGCTCCGCGACTGGACCTTGATGGCGGCGTGCGTGATCCAGTCTGGGCCGTTGGAGAGCATGGTGTGCGTGCGGTACCCGCCCATGGAGGTGATGGCGCGGTTGACCGGGCTATGCGTGCCAGAACGCGCCGATACCAAGGCGCCGTTGGGAGCGTTCCAGTGCGCGCTCGACGATGCGCAGACCGATCCTCCCAGACCCGCACCGACGGGGTTGGCCAGGTTGGCGTGTGCAGTCCCCGCAAGCGTGACGAGTGCCAGTAGCATTCGCATGATCGCTCCTTTCAACTCATTGGGTCGACTTTGGGTCGACTCATTCGGGTTCCACACGCACAGGCGGATGTGGTTTGGTGCTCGGAGCAGGTGGCCGCGCGCGGGCGCGATCAGCGGCAGCAGGATCGACTTGCAAATCCTTGAACTGGCCTTCGCGATCGAGCCGGGCGATGTCGCCTTGGCTGACGAACTGCTGGCCAAGGATGCGTCGCGCCGCCAAGATCTTGGCCATCAGGACTGGGTCACGCACCGGCTCGTCGTCGACGGTAGGCTCGGGCGACGGCTTCATGATCGAAAACTCACCCGTGGCGTGATAGCCGTCCTGCGTGGTGCCGTTGACGACATAACGGTCCATGCGAAAATCGCGATCGTTCCCCGCGTCGAGGACCAGATCGAAGGCCAGGCCCTCGAGCCCAGGCGGGATCGTCTCGGCGCCGAACACCGCGATCGGCTCCAGCTTCTGGGAGTGCTCTTTGCCGTCGGGACCGCGCGACACGCGCTCCACCGATTCGATGAAGACGTCGTCGGCACGGTGATGATAGAGCTGCACCCGCTCACGCACTTTTCCGTCAGAGTCGAGGTGCGGAAACCGCGGATTGAGGCGCGCGTACAACATCACGAGGTGCTTGCCGACAAAGGCCTGAAACGCCGAGTTGAGCAGTGACAGCGACGCGCGCCCTTGCGCCTTGGCGCCTTTCTCCTCCTCGACCTCGACGCGCACCAGATAGTCGGTGGTCATCGTGGTCTGCAAGGTCTCGGCGAACTCGTGCGACGCGACCGGCGTGGTGGTCACCGCAGTAGCGCCGTCGCCAAAATCCCATCGGTAGCGGATCGGCTTCCACTCGACGGCCTGTCCGAGGCGGGGCCGGCCCACCTTGGCCACCAGCTGAAACGCGCGCGTACTGTTGAGCTCGAGATGGCTCTCGATGTCGACGCTCACCGGCACCACGCAGTCTTTCACCTTGAAGAGCGGCCGATCGACCCGCGCGTAGGTCATGCCGCGGCCATAGACCTGGACGACGTGCGACGGCTGCTTGCCGTCTGCCTCGAGATAGCTACGCACCGACACCGAGGCCCCCAGCTCGCCGTCCACGCCGTAGCGCAGATACGCATCGCTCCCGTCGACGGTGTGGGCACGGATGGAGACCAGATTTTCTTCGCCCTGACAGACCTCGGACTTCTCGACGACAATCTCGTCGATGATTGGATCGGGGATGGCCGCGGCCGGACCCGACGGCGTCTTGGGCTGGGCTACCGGGGCAGGAGAGCGATCGAACGAGGTCGACTGCCGTACGACCAACGGTTTGGGAACGGACGGATCGATTGGCACCACGGGATGTCGGAGCCACAACCACAGCCCGACTCCGACGGCGAGCGCCAACCCGAGCAGAACCAGGCGCATCTTGGCGGAGCCTTGCGTCGAGGTCATCCTTCCTCACCATAGACCTCGGCCGCAGCACCAGATGGTCCGCGCAACTACAGTTGCGTCCATTATTTCAGAATCTTGCTACGCGTTATTCGCGTTGATGTAGATGACGCGCCCCGTCGACGAATCCAAAACTCACAAACCGGGCGCTTGGTCGCTCTACCTCCACAAGACATTATTGGAAGGTGCTCATTGAGCCTGATGTGGCTGCGCACGGCTGTGTGGATGATCGCGACCGTATTTACGGGCTTGGTCTTCGCCGAATCTCCCCGCCGCCCCGGCGCCAGCGCCAAGACGACCGGCGTCTCGACCTACGTCAACGCGTCCAACAAGGTCAGCGTGCACAACCGCGAATGGTCAGGCAATCAAGACAAGATCTCCTATCTGGACAATCTGACCGTCGAGCAGGGGGCGTTGTCGCCACCGTCGAGCCAATGGGCGTTCGACGAAAAAACCGCGACCACCAGCGCCCAATCGATGCTCGGCGTCGCCCAAGGCACACTCGGCTCGACGGTGACGCGCGTCGAAGGCGTTCTAGGCCAGGCCGCCTCCTTGCCCGGCAGCAGCGCCAACAGTCAGGTCGACTTCACGAGCAGCGTAGGTCAATTCGGCAGCGCCGACTATTCGCTGTCTTTCTGGGTCAACCCCACCGCCACGCCCACCACGGTGGTGGAGCTCCTCACCAACCGCGCCACCGACGCGTGCGCAGCGTCGATCGGCTCGCGGTCCAAGCTCCATAGAATTCGATCACTACGCAGCCTCGCTCTGCAGCATGGCGCAAACGACCTCGTCGCCCACACACAATACCTGGACCCATCTCCTCTTCGTGCGCCAAGCCGGCACCTTCGCCATCTTCACCAACGGCCAACGCGCGACCACCACGACGCACACCGCCGCCAACGCCGACAACGCCCAACACCTCCTCTTCGGCCGCAACAACGACCCAACTTCCACTGCCCGCTACGTTGGCCTGGTCGACGACGTCCGCATCTACAACAGAGCCCTCAACGACTGCGAAGCCTCGGTCCTATCCGCCCGCTAGCAGGTAATGCGGTGGCACGGCGTCGGTGAGCCAGACGCCGTTGGCCGATTGGTAGAAGACGTGGCCGGCCGCGTGCATTTTCGCTGCCGCGATCCGGAAAATGACCGGCTTACCGTGACGTGCGGCGACGGCACGGGCGGTGGCTTCGTCGGCGGAGAGATGGACGTGGTGGCGCAGGATCTTCTTGAGGCCTTCGGCGCGGATCGATGGCAGATGTTTGTCGACGGTGCCGTGGAAGAGCACGTCGGGCGGCGTGGCCGGCGCATAGCCCAGGTCCACGTCGATGGAGTGGCCCTGGCTGGCGCGGATGCGTTGGTTGTCGTCGGAGAATGCGAAGCGGCGTTTCGAGTTGGTGGCCACGACGTCTTCGAGAATCGCCCGGCTCAACGACTTGCCGTGCGCCTGACACGCGGCCAGCAGATCAGCGACCTCGGCCCAGCCCTCGGCATCGAGCTGAAGGCCAATCGACGACGGCTCATGGCGCAAGATGAAGCTTAGAAATTTGCTCCAGCGGACGACGTCGTTCACTGGACGACGGCCACGATCTCGCTGTCCCCATAGCGACGGAGATAATCGTCGCGGAGCCCGGGGCAAATGGCCTGATGCACGCATCGCTTGCACGCCGATACTTGACGTTGGCCGGACAGCTTCGACTCTCGCAGCTCGAAGGTGGCGTCGGGCGTGACCACGCGGACCTGGCCGCCGTGATCGCTGCCTGGATCGAGCGCGTGACCGGCATCGTCGCCGAGCAGACAGCGCGGGATGTGCAACGAGCGCAGCGCCAGATCGTGGGCGCGCGCCCAGGCGAACGCCTGGTGCACGATGGGCATCACCTCTGTCATCCGGGGCATGGACTCGAGATTGTCGGCGTTGCCGTCGGTGAGCGACACAAACCACAGATGCACGGTGCGGACTCCACGCGCCACCAGCCAGGCCAGCGCATCGAGCAGGCGCGGATACGTATCGCTCTTCAAGATCACGTCGACCGTGAGCCGGACCTGTTTGGCGATGAGGTTGTCGAGCCCGGCCACCATCAGCGGATGCGACTGTTCTCGACGGACCAAGCGGTCATACGCCGCGGCCTCATGGGTGTGGATCGAGACGTGAAAGCGATTGGCGCCGGCGTCGATGATCCGGTCGACATTGGCCGCCGACGCGAACATGAGGCCATTGGACTGGACCTTGATGTCGCGATAGCCGCGATCACGTGCGGCGCGGATCAGCCCCAGCAGATCCGGCCGGATGGTCGGCTCGCCGCCGGTGAAGGACACCGCGTCGTAGCCGCGCCGACGCCCTTCGTCGAGCTGCGCCACAATCGCGCCGCTCGACAAGGCGCGCCGCCGCATCTCGGGGGTGATGGTGCAGTAGTCGCACCCCAGATTACAGTCGTACCCCATGATGACATCGAGGAGCGCCACCGACGGTACATTAGCACACATTGACGGCGCAGCCCGTCGGTGAGAAGATTTGGCAATGAGCTCTGACGACCAGGCGACGGACGGCCACGGCAGGCGACGGTTCCTCCAGCAGATCCTCATCGCAGGCGGCACCATGGCCATCGTCGGAGCCGGCGTGCTGCGACCAGCGACGGCCTGGGCGCGCCGCAAAGCCGCCACCACCGACGCGACCAACACCGCAGTGCCGAGCCTCGAGCTCACCCCCGGCACCCGCATCGGCCGCTGGAACATCGTCGAGGTCCGCCAGCTCACCGACGGTGGCATCCCCGTGGTGATGGCCGGTGACGACGGCGTGCAATTCCAGGTCGAGCTGACCCGTCGTGATCCAGACGAGACCGAAAAGCCGGTCGCCGTCACCGAAAAGGTCGCGCTCTACCTTTCCAACGGCGGCGGCGGCAACACCGCCACCGTCGAGGAACACGGCCTCGGCGTGATGGCGCTTGGCGCCTATCTGCGCGAGCATGAGGACAAGGGCATGCTGAAGCTGCCGCCGCTCATGACGCTGCGCGAGCGCATCGAGATTTATCGGCAGCTCGAAGCGCGCAAAGAGGGCGGCGCCGTACGGCCTGGGTAGTGACCGCGACAGCCACCTCGAAGCGGCCGTCGCTCCGCCTCGGTCTTCACTGTGACAATCGCTGTATCTTCTGCGCCCAGCGCGGTCTTCCTTCGTACGACGACGCTGATCATCTGAACCGCCTCACGGCCCTCCGCGCCACCAGCGACACCGTGACCTTCGTCGGTGGCGAGCCGGGACTCTTGGCAGATCTCCCGTCGCTGCTGAGCCATGCACGCGGACTCGGCTTTCGCGCCGTGGGCATCCAGACCAACGGGCACCGACTCGAAGAACACGCCGAGCTCTGGGCCCAAAGCGGCCTCACCGACGTGCACGTCTCGCTTCACGGCGCCGATGCCGCGGTGCACGACTATCACACCGGCGTCGATGGCAGCTATGTACGCTTGGTGTCCGGCATCGCCCGCGCCCGCGCCGCCGGGCTGACACTCGTCGCCACCACCGTCTTGACTCGCTCCAACTGCCGCGTGCTCGGCACCCTGCCCCGGTTCTTACAACAACGCGGTGTCGCCGCCTGGATGGTCTCGGTCCCGACGGTGGCGGGCGAGGCGGCGGACCACTTCGATCGCGTGGTCCCGCGACTCGGCCTCGCCATGCCCTTCGTGCTCCACGCCCTCGACGCCGCGCAAAAGCTCGGCCTGCCCGCCTTCGTCGAGAGCGCGCCCTTGTGCCTGCTCGGCCCCTTCGCCAACCGCGCGCTGCCGTCGCCGGCCCGTAGCTACGCGCCGGTCTGTGACGGTTGCGAGGCGCGTCCCGACTGTCCCGGCGTCGACGCCCGCTATCTGGCCCGCTTCGGCGGCGACGAGCTGCGCCCACGCCACCAAGCGACGCTGGCCGAACATCCGCTGGCATCTCTCTTCGTCGGTGTGGGCGAGACCGCGGCCACGATCGCCACTGTGGTCCCGGCCTCGCCCGCCGAAGCCCGTCGCAGCCTGCCGCTCTACGGCAAAGTGCAACCCGCCGCCGCCGAAGCCGCCCGCACCGCACCACGCCAGAGCGGCGAAGCGTTGCGCACCCTCTTTCCCGCTCTGTTCACCGACACGACCACAGCCACCGACGAGAAGCCCTGATGGCCAACATCGGCTACATGCAGGTCGTCCGTCACTGCAACCAGTACTGCCGCTTCTGCTCCAACCCGTCGAGTGGCTGGATCCTGGATCTCCCGACGGCACAGCGCCAGATCGACGACTTCGTCTCGCGCGGCTACTTCGGCATCATCCTGACCGGCGGGGAGCCGTCGCTGTCGGAGCTCATCCCCGACATCACCCGCTACGCCGTCGAGCGCGGCCTCCACGTCCGCATGATCACCAACGGCTCCCAGCTCGCCAAACCGGGCCTCGCCGAGACCTACGTCGCCGCGGGCCTGCGCCATTTTCACGTCAGCATTCACTCCTGTCGCGAGGAGCTCGAAGACTTTCTCACCGGCGTCAAAGGCAGCTTCGAGATGGCCGTGCAGGCCCTCGAACACCTTGGCGCGGCTGGCGCCACCGTCAACATCAACACCGTCATCAACCGCTTCAACGCCGACCACCTCGACGACAACGTGCGCTATTTCACCAGCCGCTTTCCCTTCTTGCGTCACTTCGTGTGGAACAATCTCGATCCGTCGATGGGCCGCGCCGAGACCAACCGCGACACCGCCCACCGACTCGCCGACTTCGAGCTGTCACTGAGCAGGGCCATGCGTTTTCTACACGCTAGCGGCCGGTCGTTCCGCGTCGAGCGCGTGCCGCTCTGCTACATGGCCGAGTTCCCACAGGCGTCGACCGAGACGCGCAAGATCGTCAAAGGCGAAGAGCGCATCGTCCATTTTCTCGACGACAAAGGCACCGTGCGCCAGACCGACTTCGTGCACGCCAAGGCCGAGGTATGCCAGCGCTGCTCCTACAATGACGTCTGTGGCGGCCTCTTCGAGCTGGGCGCTCACTACGATCTGGCGGAGCTATACCCGATCTTCGTGCCCAAAGAGCAGGTCGCCCAGGTGGTGGCCCAGATCCAACAGGAGGCGGAGTGAGTCGTCGCGGGATGCTGATTGTCGTCGCTGTCGCGCTGGTCGTTCTCGGCGTGTCGTTGTTTCTCAACGCGCAAAAAGAGCGGGATCGGCCCTCGATAGACGAGCCAGCCGAGGGCGTCGTCGACAGCCAAGGCAAGCTGGTGCGCAAGAAGCTGCAGCCCGCCGGCGCCAAGGTGCGTGACTTCTTCGGCCCCAACCTCACCAATGGCAGCAAGCTCGGCCCGGGCAAGCTGGTCGAGGTCTACGACATCCAGACCGGCCGCATCAAGGTCACGCTCAACGCCGGCGACGGCCCCGACTTCGACGTCGACATCCTGCGCTCGGAGCCCGGCCTCACCGGTGTCGGCAACAGCCGCACCCTCAGCATCTACCTCGGCAACGGCGGCAACGGCTCCAAACAAACCAACGAGGCCCAGGGCCAAGTGATCATGGCGCTGGCCAGCGAGCTCGGCACCCGAGAAACAGCCGGCTTCAAGCTAGACGGCCTGAGCACGCTGAGCGAACGGCGCAGCAAGCAAAACGGCAGCGAAATTCGAGACGGCGGCACCTCGACAACATCCAACAGCGATGGCGGGCGCTAGATCGAAGCATCGCTGTGATCCGCAGCTCTTCCTTTTACAGGAGGGGAAGCGGGAGGAGGGAGACGGAGGAGTCAGAATTTGGTTAGGCGGTCGCGAGCGCGCTGCGCCTCCGCGCGATTCAGCAGACGCAGCGATCGTGGCGCGGATCAGATCAAATCAATTCCGATCTGTCTCATCCGTCTCCCGTCTCGCGCTTCCCCTCCTGTAAAAGGAAGCGCCCCAACCACCACCACCGCCCGGATCTACCAGGACCCGTGTGACCCATGCGAGCCGTGCGATCCATGCGACCCGTGCGAGCCATGTGACCCATGCGAGCCATGAGATCCATGCGAGCCGTGCGACCCATGCGACCCATGCGAGCAGTGCTGCGCCAGCACCGTCCCGTCACTGCCGAGCGGCGACGGCGGCAGCTCGCCCTTGTCGGCCGTCTCCTTGGCCTGTGCCGAAATGGTCCGCTCAGTTGCATTGAGCAGACCCTTGGCGTCCTTGAAAAATCGCGGCAGGTCGTCGTCGGGTTTTTTCGGCATCGTTCAGACTCCTAGATACTCTATCACGTAGAGCACGCCTGTACGAAATGGCTGCGGTCACGCACCGTCGTCCAGCGACGGAACGTCTCCAGCACGTGCGGGTCGCCTTCGCCGAGCTTGCCGAACAGATAGTCCTGAATGCCTTTATGGACGGCGCACAGCGACGATTCCCGCATGCGCCCGAAGATGCTGCCCTGGGTCTTGTGGTTGTGAACCGGGCAGACGCCGCAATAAGGGTTGTAGGCGCAATTGACGCAGTCCGGCTGGGCGTCGAGGTTGGAGGCAATGGTCAGCGCCCGCACCGTCTCGTGGCCCATGAGGTCGCGATAGCTGGTGTTGCCCACCTCGCCGATCAAGAACGTCGAATCGCCCATCTCGTGCAACATGCGTCCTTCGTCGCAGGTGAAGATCTTGCCGTCGTAGTTGTAGGCAATCTGCCCGATGCCAGCGCCGCACGGATTGCGAATATCGAGGAAGTTGGGGTCCTCGCCGCCAAGAATCTTGGTCAAAAAGATGGCCGCGAACCGCTCCAAGATCTGGATGCCCTGCCGGTTGAGCTCGAGCATGTAGTCGACGGCCTGACGGTAAAACTCGAGATATTGCATGCGCGGATATTCGACGCGATGCCCGGTCTTGTCGGCAAACCCAAACGGGTCGACTGGCCGTAAAAACAGCGCGCGGCAACCGAGATCGACATAGGTGTCGACGACGGCTTTCCAGTTGGGCAGCGTCTCCGCCGTCGTCGTCAACAGCGCTTCCACGTGATAGAGCGTGTCGTCGAGGCCCATCTCGCGATAGGCGTCGTTGATGCGCTTGATCCAGGTGGTCGCTGCCCGATGCGCCGACAGGCCCGGCAGCCGGCGTTGCTTGTCGTGAATGTGCTCCGGCCCGTCGATGCTGGTGCAGATCTGGACCTTGTGCTGCAGCAGATAGGCGAGCTTTTCCTCGTCCATCAGCGACAGGTTGGAGACCATGGTGAACTCGAGCTTTTTGCCGACGGTGCGGTTCTTCTCGAGGGCGTACTCGATGATGTGCTTGACCACCGGGAAGTTGACCAGCGGCTCGCCACCCTGGAACTCGATGGTCACGTCGGGGCTGGTCGACTGCAGGATCTTGTCGACGGTCTGCTCGGCCAGCGCCGGCGTCAGATCGGTGTGCGTGGCGTCCATGTTGGCGCGCGACGCGTGGCAATACACGCAGGTCTCGTTGCAGCGCAGGGTCACCACCACGATGTGGAGGTTGGGACCCTGGTGCAAAAAGCGTTTTCGCGACTGGAGGCGCGACACGGTGTCGGCGGTACGCGCGGCGTCGCCGGCGCCTTGGCCATCGCTGCGCAAGAAATTCCGCTCGCTCAAAAGGCCGTGCAGCGCCGATCCAGCCTCGACCTTGCCCGTCGCATACAGATCGAATTCCGGCCGCGACAGCAGCAAGAACTGACCTTCCATATTGGTAATCACCACTTTTTCGCCGACGTGGCGAAAACGGAAAAACGCCTGCGAACGCGTATCGCGCCCACGCAACGGGACAAGCTGACTCATGCGCGCGCCTTTGCTTCAGAGCCAGCGCCACCCTTTTGGACACTGAGCCCCAAGGCCCAATTGCCGAGCTCCCCAGCGACGCGGCGCTCGCGATCCACATCAGCGTGGGTCAGCTTGACCACCCAGTGCTCAGGCTCTTCACTGAGCTCGAACTCGGCAAACGTGGCGAAGCCTTTGACCGCCTCGTCGACGGCCGTACCCAGATACAACGACCGATGAAACCGCAGCACGGTCATGGCGCGTCTTTCTTCTTCTTGTACTTGTCTTCCCACGACATGGCGATGCCGAGAGGGTCTTCGAAGGCGTCGCTGGAGAAGTCGAATTTCTCCAGCTCGTCGAGGCTGGGCGGGCCCATGGCGCCGGCAATCGCGCGCGTGGTGATCTGCTCGATGACGGTCTTGTTGGCCTTGGTGATCTCGTAGCGCCAAGCGCAAGACAGAAGCTCGTTGGCGAGCTCGCCGATGAGCGGCCGCAGCACAGCCTCGGTGGCCGCGCCCGTCTTCGGCGACAGCGTCACGCGTAGACGCCCCGCTGACGGCCGATCGAGCAGGACATAGCAGCGATCGATGAAGATATACGCCGCGCCATAAACGGCCTCGAGCGGATACAAACTTTCGTCGAGCTCGACGCGCGCCGACCCCGACGCGAGGTCGATCGCCACCAACTCCTCTGGGACATCTGGACTCAAATTATCGCTCACGATCCGTCGTTTCTCACGAAGAGGGTGTAACTGTCACAGGTCAGGGTAGCCGGAGCTTTGCGCCGGACTCTGACGAAGATTTGGCCGGCGTTGCCCACCGCCGGAATGGGGATGGGGCCGAAGCCGCCAGGCGTGTTGGCATACAGCACTTCCCAGCTGGTCTTGCCAAGGGCCGTGATGCCGCCCTCAGCCGCACAGGTCAGCAGAGCCAGACCGCAGCTCGTGTACACGTCGAACACATACTCGGCGCCAGGGTTGGCGCTGAAATAAACATGTGGGTGATACGCCGTCGAGCTCTCGCCGGTGAAATTCATCCAGTACCAGTTCTCTTGGCCCGCCTTGGGCAACTGGCCGGTGACCGAGCTCGACGCGCTGAGGCCGAAGTTGCCGAGGCCCTGCGCCGTGCCACAACTGAGGTTGCTGCCCGAGTCCGGGCACTCGCAGCCGTCGGAGACTGCGCCGTCGAAGTTGAGCCAGCCGCCCTGGCAGTTGACTCCACACACACCGGAGTTGCAGGTCGCCGAGGTCACATGCGCAGCGGTGGGGCAATCGGACACACTGCAGCAGTTCGCGTTGGGAATGCACGTGGTGCCGCACACTTTTTGACCCGCCGGGCAGGCGCAACTGCCGCCCGCGGTGGCGCATACCTGGGAGTTGGTGCAGTCGCTGCTGGTGCAGCAAGTCGCATTGGGGATGCAGGCGCCCGCCGCGGGGCAGAACTTGGTGCCGGCCGCGCACGCACAGGTGCCGCCGATACCGGAACAGTTCTGGCCTGGTGGACACTCGCTGTTGTCGCAGCACGTACCAGCCGCCGTACAGATGTTCACCGACGAGCAGAAGTGCGGCGCGCCGCCCGGGCATGCACACGCACCACCGCCACATACGCGCCCGCCACCGCCGCAGTCGGCGTTGATGCAGCAGTTGCCGGCCGGAATGCAGACGCCGCCGCATATGCGCTGGCCGGCTGGGCAGTTGCAGGAACCGCCAGCGCCAGGGCAGCTCGTACCGCCGGTGCAGTCGCCGTTGTCGCAGCAGGTCGTTTGCAGGATGCAGCTATTGGAGGCGCTGCAGGTCTTGAAGCCGGAGAGGCACGAACAGTTGCTGCCCGCCGAGGCGCACACCTGACCGCTGATGGCGCTGCAGTCGGTGCTGGTGCAGCATGTCCCGTCGGGGATGCACTTGCCAGCGTTGGCGCACGGGTGCTGACCACTCGGGCACACGCAGCTTCCGCCCGAGCAGCTCTGCCCTGAGAGCGAGCAAGTCACCGGCGGGAACGTGCAGATGCCGGCGGAGCTGCACGTCGCGCCCATGGCCAGCGTGCACGGATCGGTCGGCGTGGTGCAGTCGCCATCGATGCAGCAGTTGGCGCTCGGGATGCATTTGTTGCCACAGGCCTTGTAGCCCGCGTCGCAGACGAAGCCGCATGCGTTGGTCACGCTGCACGTCGCTGCGCCGTTGGTGGGCGCCGGACAATCGGCCTTGGTACAGCACTGGGTGGAGGCAATGCAGAACTCGCCACACACCGTCTGGCCAGCATCCCACTGACACACCACCGTCAGATCGGGGAACGAAAAATCGATGATGATGAGATCAGGTGGCGGCGTCAGATCGGGAACACCCGCGTCGACGTTCTCGACGACAGACAAGTCCCCATCGCCACCCGCGTCGCTGCCGATCCCGTTGGCAGACTTGGCACAGCCCGTCGCTACGACGCCGACCGAGCACAATAGGAAAGCCCATCGCAGCCACGACGCACGAGGGTTTGTGCTCACGAGGAGTACGGTATCAGATGCGCGAAAAGCGCACCAGCCACTGGTCAGATGTCGTTGGACCTACATCCAGACTGTGGTCGATATGCCATTGCGGGCTATGCCGCACTGCGTTCTGGACGGCGTCGATGCCATCGTTGCGGAGGTGCTCGCGTCGGGCCGAGGAGCGCTCGGCGCGACCGGCCTGCGCCGGTGTTCGGGCAAGACCAAACGGCAGATTGTCGACGACGGTGACTGTGGCGCCCGGCTTGAGCGCCTCGAACAATCGACCGAGCAGCGCCTTGGGCTCCGTCAGATGATTCCATGATCGCAAGATCAAAACATGGTCGACGGCGGCAAGCTCCGCGGCGCTCAGATCTTCGGCGACGCCCACCCGCAGCTCCGCCCACGGACGACGAGTGGCCAGCCGCGCCAGTTGCGCAGCGTCGGGATCGAGCCCGACGTAGCGGATCTTCCCGTCCGCGACCATCGACGCGAGAAGGTCGTCGTAGCCGAAAGGGCCGTCGCCGCAGCCGATGTCGAGCACGACGCCACGCAAGGTGGCGAGGAGCTCTCTGACCTTTTGGTCATCGCGGGTAAACCAATCTGGCTCGTCGGTGATGGGCACCGGTTGAAACAGCCGCGTGCAGTGGGCGCGCTCCGGACAGGGGCCGCACAGCGCGCTCTCCCGCAGTGGCAACAGCTCACGCGCAAAATCGTCGATCGCCGCTTTGCCGCGCTGCGACATATCCAGGTAGATCTGGCCACGCGTGAGCTTGATCTCGCGTAGCTGGACGTCCGAAAAATCGGTGGTGCGGGTGACGAAGCGGGCGAGGCGCGCGCCGTTCTTGACGAACAGATGGCGGCTGCGATCCCACGGCGAGATACCACCCGGCAAAATCGGACACGTGTCGTCGCTGACGGCGACTTCGTCGACGCGCTCGAGCACATAGTTGAACGCGTTGGATCGCTCGCCGCCGAGGCGCGGCCGCAGCTCGCCGTCGCCAAACGTCGCCGCATAGCCGGCATACAGTCCCGGACAGGCGCCACGCAGCGCGCAGCCTTCACATGGCGCCGGCTGGACCCGACCC
>Ga0209511_1002521_pt1 | contig 14921 bp, 14 predicted proteins | sample SSSSmetaG_FD_184141 | JGI IMG/M metagenome (GOLD analysis project Ga0209511, IMG submission 184141) | Glacier valley bacterial and archeal communities from Borup Fiord, Nunavut, Canada, to study Microbial Dark Matter (Phase II) - ​SSSS... | ecosystem: Environmental > Aquatic > Freshwater > Ice >...
CAAGAAACAAGAAACAAGAAACAAGAAACAAGAAACAAGAAACAAGAAACAAGAAACAAGAAACAAGAAACAAGAAACAAGAAACAAGAAACAAGAAACAAGAAACAAGAAACAAGAAACAAGAAACCTAAATCTTACTACCAAAGGCCAAATCCCCCGCGTCGCCGAGGCCGGGAATGATGTAGGCTTGCTCGTTGAGGTGGTCATCGACGGCGGCGACCCAGAGCGTGGCTTCCGGGATTTCGCGCCGCACGTAGGCCAGGCCCTCGGGCGAGGCAATGACGGCGGCGATGTGCACCTGGCGCGGGGTGCCGAAGCGCAGCATGGCCCGGTAGGTTTGCACGAGGCTTTTGCCGGTGGCCAGCATCGGGTCGGCCAGGATGAGCACCCGCTCGTCAAGGCTCGGCGCGCTCAGGTAATCGAGCTGCACCTGCACCTGAGCGGTGCCCTCGATGCGGTAGGCAGCGGCGAACGCGCTCGGACTCTGGTCGAAATAATTCAGAAACCCCTGGTGAAACGGCAGCCCGGCCCGCAGCACGGTAGCCAGCACCGGAAAATCGCGCAAGAGCTGACTAGGAGCTTCGCCGAGCGGGGTGCGCACGGACTGAGGCGTGTACGAGAGTTGGGCCGAGATGCGGCAGGCGATGATTTCGCCCAGCCGCTGCAGGTTGCGACGGAAGCGCAGGCTGTCCTTTTGCACGTTCACGTCGCGCAACTCGGCCAGGAAATGATTGGCGATACTCGGCTCAGCGCACACCACGTGCAGGCGGCTTTCGGGTGGCTGGCTGCTGCTTATTGGCGGTCGGTCGGCGGGGTTCAGGGGCGCATCCATCGTAGAAACCAGGGCGTTGGGGTGAAGCTGAGCGCGGGATAAGGCACGGGCCGCGCCCCGAAGTTGGCGAAGAAACGCCCAATGGCCGGCTGGCTGCCGCCCTCGAAGTCGAGCACAAAGCCCGGCTGCCCGGCGTGGCGCGCGATGGTGTCGTCGAGCAGCAGCAGCGGCGCGCTCGCCGCCCGGCCCGCCGCCGAGGCCGCCGCGAACAAATAAATCAGCCCGCCCCGGTGCCGCACGAACAGCGCCCCGGCCAGCAGCGCGTCCGTGGTGGGGCAGCGCACCTGCCGCAGCTCGGCCAATCCCCGCGCCCGCGCCGCCGCATGCAGTCGCCGCAGCGCGTCGTAGTGGCGCGGTCGCAATCCAGTCAGCGCCGCCTCCCGGTAAGTCAGAAAAAGCTGAATCAGCTCCTTCAAGTCCTGGCTTTCGCTCACCCGCGGCGGCTCGGCCTGCTCGGCGAGGCGGCGCAGACGGCGACGGTAGTCAGCGGCGTAGCCCTGGCGCAGGGCATCAGCATCGAAGCTCAAATCGAGGTGATACGTCAGGCGCTCAGGGGCCAGCCAGCCGGTCGGCAGCGCGGGCAGCGGTAGCCAGTCGGGGCCGAATTGCTGGTAGAACCCGGCGCGGTGCCGGGCCGTCAGCGCCAGGTACGCGGCCAGCTCGCGCTGCTGGCTGGCGGCCGTGAGCACCAGGCCCAGCTGCTGGGTGAAGTGGGGCTGATACGCGACCCGCCCGGCCGGCCGCCAGCGCGTGGGCAGCGGCAGCAGCGAATGATACTCGCCGGCCGGCCCGACCTCGACCACCGCATCCCAGCGCCCGGCCGTGGCGGCCAGCCACCACGCCTGGGCGGCGGGCGGCGCGCCGGGGCAGGCCGCCACGCAGGCATCCCAGCGGGCAAAGTCGAGGGCGGCGAAGGGCAACAGCTGAAGCACGGCCGCGAAGGTCGGGCAGTAGCGCGGGTCTCCAACCCGCCGATTGCCGGCGGCAGTTTAAAGCGCAACGAACTGCCTGCCGACCGCCCGGGCAAGTCTCTGACTTGCGACACCTCGCCCCACGACGCAAGTCAGAGACTTGCCCGGGCGGTCGGCAGGCAGACTCCGCGACTTCGTCGCTAAAGTCTGCCGCCAGCGCGTAAAGTCTGCCGCCAGCGCGGCCAGCGGCCGCCCGACCGTGCCCGACGTAATTTTGCCCGGCCTGCCCGCGTTCGGGTGGCTTTCCGGTTGATGAACTACTCTCCTCTCTTTTTGACGCTCGCGCTGGCCGGCCCGCTCGCGGCCCAAACGCCGACGACCGCGCCGACGACTCCGCCGACCGCCCCAGCCACCCCGGCTGCCCCGGCCGCTAACTGGTACATTTTTAACGATAAGCCGCCGACTGACTCGACCGCCGCCCGGCTAGTCCCGGCCCGGCCAGCACCGGCCGCGCGCCTCGCCCGGCGCCCGCCCGAACGGCCCCGCGCGGCCCCGGCCCCGGCCGATTACCAGGCTCCGCTTTTCGTGCCGCTCGACCCCAATACGTACCGCCTGCTCGACCGCTACGCCATCAAGTACGGCACCGATTCGGCGCGGCTGCCGCACCCCAGCGTCCGGCCCTACCCGCGCGCGGCGGCGGCCCGCCTCGGCGAACAGCTGCTCGATGGCGGCGCGCTCAGCCCCGTGGACCGCTTCAACGCCGAGTATCTGGTCAAGGACAACTGGCTGTTTTCGCCCACCGGCGACAGCCTCAACCAGAGCCGCCAGCCGCTGCTGAAGGCGTTTTTTCGCAAGCAGACGGATTTCTACTCGGTTAAAAGCGACGGACTGGCCTTCCGCATCAGCCCCGTGGCCCTGCTGCAAGTCGGGGCCGACCGCGGCGACGGGGCCTTGCCGGGCCTGCGCTACGTCAATACCCGCGGCATCGCGTTCGAGGGGCTGGTGGACCAGCGCCTGGGCTTCTACGGCACCTGGACCGACAACCAAATGGCCGTGCCGGGCTGGGTGCAGCAGCGCACCGTGCGCGACAGCGTCGTGGCCCACGAGGGCTACTGGAAATACTACAAGACGCAGGGCGGCAGCTCCTACGACTTTTTCAACGTGCGCGGCGGCCTCACCTACGCCGCCACCAAGCACATTTTCGTGCAGCTCGCCCACGACCGCAACACCATCGGCAACGGCTACCGCTCGCTCATCCTCTCCGATTTCAGCAACCCGTATTTCTTCCTCAAGCTCAACGTGCGGGTCTGGAAATTCAACTACCAGACGATTTTTGCCGAGCTGATTGCCCAGAAGAAAAACGCCGACCAGCTCTACCCCAAAAAATACCTGGCCCTGCACCACCTCAGCTTCGACGTCAGCCCGACGTTTAATATCGGCGTGTTCGAGGCCATCATGCAGGGCGGGGCGGGGCGGGGGCTGGAATTGCAGTACCTGAACCCGATTATCTTCTACAAAGCCATCGAGCAGCAGGTCGGCTCGGCCGATAAGGCGCTGCTCGGGGCTGATTTTCGCTGGAACATCGCCCACCGGGCGCAGGTTTATGGCCAGCTCGTTATCAACGAGTTTCGCATCCAGGACATCTTGCAGGCCACCGGCTGGTACGGCAACAAGCAGGGCTTGCAGCTCGGGGCCAAGCTGCTTGACCTAGGTGGGGTGCGCAACCTCGATTTGCAGGTCGAAGCCAACTACGTGCGGCCCTACACCTACCAGGCCGTGGCCCCCTACGCCCTCTACCGCAGCTACACCAACTACCAGCAGCCGCTGGCCCACCCGCTGGGGGCCAACTTCACCGAGGTGCTAGCCATCCTCAGCTACCAGCCCGCCCCGCGCCTGAGCCTGGTGGGCAAGGCGTTCTACTGGGTGCAGGGCCTCGACCCGGTGGCCGCCGACGGCAGCATCGTCAATCAGGGCGGCAACCCGCTCTTCCCCTACTCCACCGCCCCGCAGCTCTACGGCAACCGCACCGGCCAGGGCCTCAAAAACCGGGTGCTGCACCTCGACCTGACCGCCACTTACCAGCCCCGCCTGAACGTGTTTCTCGATGCCAGCCTCGTCGTGCGCCGCCAGCAGCTCGACCAGGCCACGTACTACGGCACCGTGTCGGGCACCGAGGTTTTCCCCTCGCTGGCGTTGCGCTGGAACATCGCCCAGCGGTTGCATGAACTTTAATCGCAGATTTTGCAGAGGCTCGTCGGGCGTTGGAAGCTCGTCGGACGTTGGATTCGGACATCGGCTGAATGACTGCTCCGTTTTAGAGTTTGATTATTATTCAGCCCACGTCTGAATCCAACACCAGACGAGGAATCCAACACCCAACGAGCATTCTGCAAAATCTGCGATTAATGAAGACTTACTTACGCCTGCTCGGCTTCGCGCGGCCCTACGCCGACTTCGTGCCGCTTTACGCGCTCTTCACCACGCTGGGCATTGTTTTCGGCATTCTCAACTTTACGCTGCTTATCCCGCTGCTCAACGTGCTCTTCGACAGCACGGCCGCGCACGGGGCGGGGGCGGCAGGGGCGGCGGCCGGCGGGGCGGGTTTGGGGCCGGGCTTAGTGCCGGCGCTGCCCGCGTTCGCGCCCACGCTGGCTTACGGGCGGCAGGTGTTCGACCACTACTTTCTGGTGATGCTGACCCGCTACGGCAAGCAGGGTACGCTGGCTTACGTGTGCGGGCTGGTGGTGGTGTCGGTGCTGCTGAGCAACGTGTTTCGCTACCTCGGGGCGCGGCTGCTCAACCGGGTGCGGGCGCGGGTCGTGAGCCGGCTGCGCGAGGCGCTCTTTGGTCGCATTACCGAGCTGGAGCTGGGCTACTTCTCGCAGGAGCGCAAGGGCGACCTCATGTCGCGCCTCACCAACGACGTCCACGAGGTGGAAATGTCGGTCGTGACGACGCTCACCTCCGTCTTCAAGGAGCCGTTCACGATTATCGTCTATTTCGGCACCCTGTTCAATATGTCGGCCCGGCTCACGCTGTTCTCGCTCGTGCTGCTGCCGATTTCGGGCGGCATCATCGCCACCGTCACCCGCCGCCTGCGTCGGCAGGCCGACCACAGCCAGCGCACGCTCGGCACGATGCTCTCCGTGATTGACGAGACGCTGGGCAGCATCCGCGTCATCAAAGCTTTCAACGCGCGGCCCTACATTCTCGACAAGTTTCGGGTCGAGAACGACCAGTACGCCCGGCTGGCGCGCGGCATGGAAAGCACCCGCGACCTGGCCTCCTCGTTCTCCGAATTCACGGGCGTGGCCGTGGTGGCGGGCCTGCTCTACTACGGCGGCTCGCTGGTGCTGGGCGGGCGGGGCGAGCTGTCGGCGTCGGCATTTCTGGCCTACATCATCATCTTCTCGCAGATACTGGTGCCCGCCAAAGCCCTGTCGAGCGCCTTCGGCTCCATTCAGCGCGGGCTGGTGGCCGGCGGCCGGGTGCTGACCGTGATGGACACCGAGCCGACCATCCGCGACGCGCCGGGCGCGCGCGTACTGCTGGGTTTCGAGCACGAGGTGGAGTTCCGGGACGTGAGCTTTCACTACGGCGACGCGCCCGTGCTGACGCGCCTCAACCTGACCATCAAAAAGGGCCAGACGGTGGCGCTCGTCGGCCCCAGCGGCGGCGGCAAAAGCACGCTGGCCGACCTGCTGCCCCGCTTCTACGACCCCACCGCCGGCCAGGTGCTGCTCGACGGCCACGACCTGCGCGCCTGCACCCTGCACTCGGTGCGCGCCCAGATGGGCATCGTCACGCAGGAGAGCATTTTGTTTAACGACACGATTTTCAACAACATCCGCTTCAACACCGAGGCCACCGAAGCCCAGGTCATCGAAGCCGCCAAAACGGCTAATGCTCACGACTTCATCCTGGCCGCGCCCCAGGGCTATCAGACCGTTATCGGCGACCGTGGCGCGCGCCTCTCCGGCGGGCAGCGCCAGCGGCTGAGCATCGCGCGGGCCATCCTGCGCAACCCGCCCCTGCTCATCCTCGACGAAGCCACCTCGGCCCTCGACACCGAAAGCGAGCAGCTCGTGCAGGAAGCCCTGACCCGGCTCATGGCCGCGCGCACCTCCGTCGTCATCGCCCACCGCCTGAGCACCATCCGCCACGCCGACCAGATTATCGTTCTCCAGCAAGGCCGCATCGTCGAGCGCGGCACCCACGACGAGCTGCTCAGCCAGGAGGGCGGTTTGTACTGGCGGCTGAATCAACTGCAGGTGAGTTGAGGATTATGGGTGTTGGGGTCGTTGTCAATTGGGGTCGTTGTCATGCAGAGCGCAGCGGAGCATCTCGCGTGGCGCAGTAAACCCCTAGGTTAGCAACGGGGCGAGTAATTGAGTTTACTGCGCCACGCGAGATGCTTCGCTGCGCTCTGCATGACAACGACCCCAACACCCACAACTCATAACTCTTAACTCAAAAATGAAAGTCGTCGGCTTCACTTTCGTGCGCAACGCCGTGCGCAACGACTACCCGGTGCTGGAAAGCCTGCGCTCGCTGCTGCCGCTCTGCGACGAGGTGGTGGTGGCCGTGGGCCGCTCCGACGACGACACGCTGGCGCTGATTCAGGGGCTGGACTCACCGAAAATCCGGGTGGTCGAAACGGAGTGGGACGACACGTTGCGCGAGGGCGGGCGGGTACTGGCCCTGGAAACCGACAAGGCCCTGGCCGCCGTGCCGGCCGATGCCGACTGGGCCATCTACCTGCAAGCCGACGAGGTGCTGCACGAGGCCGACTACCCCGCCATCCGGGCCGGGCTGGCGCGCTGGGCCGCCGACGAGGCCGTGGACGGCCTGCTGCTGGAATACGCCCACTTTTACGCCACCTACGACTACTTGGGCGATAGTCCTGACTGGTACCGGCGCGAGGTGCGCGTGGTACGCCCCGGCCGGGGCATCTACTCGTACCGCGACGCGCAGGGTTTCCGCAAGCCGCCCAACCAGAAGCTGCGCGTGCGGCTGCTCGCCGCCACGGTGTATCACTACGGCTCGGTGAAACAGCCGGCGGCCATGCGCCACAAGCTCGAAACGTTCGGCCGGCTCTGGCATTCCGACGAGCACATGACGGCCCTGCGAGCGGCCCACACCGCCGCCGCCACGGCCGCCGCCGCCGAGTTCGACTACGCCCGCATCGACTCGCTCCAACCCTTCACTGGCCAGCATCCGGCCGTGATGGCCGCGCGCGTGGCCCGCCAGAACTGGCACTACGCCCACGACCCGCGCCGCAACCGGCTCAGCTTCAAAAACCGCGTTCGCGTGGCCGTGCGCCGCCTCACGGGTTACTACCTTTGGGAGTACCGCAACTACGAGCTGCTCGGCTGAGCGCCCGCTTCGCTTGCCCCGCGCCCCCTATGGCCAACTTCAAACTCCCCCGCTGGTTCGGCTACGCTTTTTTGCTGATGCTCGCCTTGCGCTTCGCTTACAAGTATTACCGCAGCCAGCGAAAGCCGGCCTACGAAACCCAGATGGCCGAGCTGGCAACCCGCAAGCAGCAACTCCTCCAATCTATTCAGGCCAACGAGGCGGCTCAGCTCGCCGCCGGGGCGCGCGTGGTGCGGGCCGACACGAGCGGGGCGGTGCCGGATACGACCAGCGCGCCCGCTCAGCCGTAAGCGCTCAGGTTGTCGCGTCTGAATTATTCTAAACTCCGGCGGCGCGCCGCCCTATCTTTCCGCCCCCATCCATTCACCGCCCGCCATGCAAGCCATCAAACGCCTCGTTACCATCATCGCCCTGGTTTATCTGCTCGTGGCGCTGCTACTGCTGTTTTTTCCGTTCGTGCGCACCTCGTCGGTGGGTATTTTCGGCATCTACAGCTTGCCGCTGGAAATCAACATGCTGCTGGGTTTCACCTGGGCCGGGGTTATCGTGGTGGGCCTGCTGCTCGTGTTCGAGAACCTGGACAGCGGCCTGTTGCGCCGCACCATCGACCAGCAGGATAAGAAAATCAACGAGCTGAAAGCGCAGCTTTTCGACGCCAAAAAGCCCCTGGGCAGCTCCGTGTCGGGCAGCGGCGGCGGCTACTCCACGCCCCCGCCGCCGCTCACCGGCCCCGCTCCTACCCTGCCGCCCACCGGCCCCGCGCCCACCACCTACTAGCCCGCCCGCCTTGCTGCCCGCCGCCGCCCCGCTGCCCGACCTTATCCGCGCCGAACTCACGGAGGCCCGCGCCCTGCTCGACCGCTTCCTGGCCGACGACCCCACCCTGGCCCGCGTCGCCGAAGCCGCCGAGCTGATGGCCACGAGCTTGCGCAACGGCGGCAAAATCCTGACCTGCGGCAACGGTGGCTCGCTCTGCGATGCCCAGCACTTCGCCGAGGAGCTGAGCGGCCGCTACCGCCAGGACCGCCCCGCGCTGGCCGCGCTCGCCCTCACCGATGCCTCGCACATGAGTTGCGTGGCCAACGACTACGGCTACGAGTTCGTCTTCAGCCGCTTCGTGCAGGCCCTGGGCCGCCCGCAGGACGTGCTGCTGGTCATTAGCACGAGCGGCCACTCCCCGAACATCCTGCGCGCCGCCGAAGCCGCCCGCGCCGCCGGCCTGACGGTCGTCGGCCTCACCGGCAAGGACGGCGGCCCGCTCGCCGCGCTCTGCGACGTCGAAATCCGCGTCCCCCACTTCGGCTTCGCGGACAGAATCCAGGAGATGCACATCAAGGTGATTCACAGCCTGATTATGCTGATTGAGCGGCTGGTGGCCTAAACTAACCGAGGTATCGTTCCGCATTTCTCACGCAAGCTGTGCGAAAAAAATCAAGCAGCAACCCGCCAACCCTAGCTTTACGCTCCGCCACCCAACGGCGCACCAAAGCGTCAGCGGCCACAGGCCGCGTCATCCGTTAAATCCGTTAAATCCGTTCGCATCCGCGGTCTATGTTAACCAAAGTCTTCGGCTCGGCCGTGCAGGGCGTGAACGCCTACACCATCACCATCGAGGTGGTCGTCTCGGCCGGGACGCTGTTCTACGTGGTGGGCCTGGCCGATTCGGCCATCAAGGAAAGCCAGCAGCGGGTGGAGGCCGCCCTCAAGGAGCGCGGCTACCGAATGCCGCGCACCAAAGTGGTGGTCAACATGGCCCCGGCCGACATTCGCAAGGAGGGCGCGGCCTACGACCTGCCCATCGCGCTGGGCATCCTGCACGCCTCGCAACAGCTCAGCACGGAGCTGCTCGCCGACTACATCATCATGGGCGAGCTGGCGCTCGATGGCGAGCTGCGGCCCATCCGGGGCGTACTGCCGATTGCCATTCAGGCCCGCAAGGAGGGTTTCAAAGGGATAATCCTGCCGAAAGAAAACGCCCAGGAAGCGGCCATCGTCAATAACCTGGACGTGATTCCGGTCGAGACCATGCAGCAGGCCATCGACTTTCTGGAAGGCCGCCAGGACATCAAGCCGGTGAAGCTCGACACGCGCGACATTTTCCAGCACTCGGCCAATCAGTACGCGGCCGACTTTGCCGACGTGCAGGGCCAGGAAAACATCAAGCGGGCGCTCGAAATCGCGGCCGCCGGCGGCCATAACGTGATAATGATTGGGCCGCCCGGCGCGGGCAAAACCATGCTGGCCAAGCGCCTGCCCACGATTCTGCCGGCCCTGGGGATGCAGGAAGCCCTCGAAACGACTAAGATTCACTCCGTGGCGGGCAAGCTCGGCGGCGGGCAGGGGCTGATTAGTCAGCGCCCGTTCCGGGCACCTCATCACACGATTTCGGACGTGGCACTGGTCGGCGGCGGCTCAAACCCGCAGCCGGGCGAAATCTCGCTGGCTCACAACGGGGTGCTGTTTCTGGACGAGCTGCCCGAGTTCAAGCGTAGCGTGCTCGAAGTCATGCGCCAGCCGCTGGAAGAGCGCCGCGTGACGATTTCCAGGGCCAAAGTCAGCATCGACTTTCCGGCCAGCTTCATGCTCATTGCCAGCATGAATCCGTGCCCGTGCGGCTACTATAACCACCCCGAAAAAGAGTGCGTCTGCGGCCCCGGCGTGGTGCAGAAATACCTCAACAAAGTGAGCGGCCCGCTGCTCGACCGCATCGATTTGCACGTCGAGGTTACGCCCGTCACCTTCGACCAGATGACGGAAACGCGCAAGGCCGAAACCAGCCTCGACATTCAGCAGCGCGTCGAGAAAGCCCGCCTGGCCCAGACCACGCGCTTCGCCGACTTTCCCGACATCCATTCCAACGCCCTCATGCCGAGCCAGATGGTGAAGGACCTCTGCCAGATAACGGATGCCGGCCGGCTACTGCTCAAAACGGCGATGGAGCGCCTGGGCCTGAGCGCCCGCGCCTACGACCGCATCCTCAAAGTGGCCCGCACCATCGCCGACTTGGCTGGCACCGATGAAATCCAGATTCAGCATCTGGCCGAGGCCATTCAGTACCGGAGCCTGGACCGGGAAGGTTGGGCGGGATGATGGTTAATTGTCAGGGACCAGTTATCAATTATCACTCGTCTGGGTTAATTTTGATGAACGCACTTTGGCCTACTGGCTGATAATTGATGACTGATAATTGATGATTGTCATGACTAAGCCGTTGTCTTTAGATTTCATCCGACGGGTGTTGGCCGAATATTTCGCCGACAAGCCCGTGCGGCGGGTAGAAATATTTGGCTCTTATGCCCGGGACGAGGCGACGGCGGAGTCAGATTTAGATTTGCTGATAGAATTCACCCAGCCTGTGGGATGGGATTTTGTTATGTATGCGGATGATTTGCAACAACGCCTGGGAATCAAGGTGGATGCGGGCACCGCGGTATCGGATTATATTTTGCGCTATGTCCGCAGGGATTTAACCACCATTTATGAATCCGAACCAAGCAAGGCCGCGTGACCTTGACCGGGTACCCCACTTGGTGGAAGCGGCCGACTGGATAGTAGCCGAAGTGGTCGGTCTCACCCTACCGGCGCTATTACAAGACCGAAAAACTCAGCTTGCCCTGGAGCGTCAATTTGAGATACTGGGCGAGGCGGCCGCCCACGTCTCCTCAATCGTGCAGCAGCAATGGCCTCAGCTAAGCTGGATGCAAATGAAGGGTTACCGCGATTTCATCGCCCACGAATACTTCCGGCCCGACTACACCCAGCTTCTCTTCACCGCGCAGCAACTGCTGACACCCGTTTTGTCTGAACTGCACAGCTTGCTGGCGGAGTTGGAACAAGCCGCTGGCTCCGATTACAGTGTATAAAGCCCTGCTCAAACCGCTGCTCTTTGGCCTGGATGCCGAGCGGGCGCACCACGTGGTGTTCGACAACGTGCGGCGGCTGGGGCGGCTGCCCGGCGGGCGGGCGCTGCTGCGGCAACTCTACGATTTTCAGCACCCCGGCCTGACGCGCGAAGTGTTCGGGCTGCGCTTTCGCAACCCCGTGGGGCTGGCGGCGGGCATGGATAAGAACGGGCTGCTCACGGACGAATGGGCGGCGCTGGGCTTCGGCTTCGTGGAGATTGGAACGGTTACGCCCCGGCCGCAGCCCGGCAACCCGACCCCGCGCTTGTTTCGGCTGCCCCAGGACGAGGCGCTGATTAACCGCCTGGGCTTCAACAACGAAGGGGCCGAAGCCGTAGCCGCCCGCCTGGCCCGGCGCACCAACCGGCAGCTCATCATCGGCGGCAACATCGGCAAGAACAAGGACACGCCTAACGCCGAAGCCGCCCAGGACTACGTGGCCGCGTTCCGGGCGCTGGCCGAGGTAGTCGATTATTTCGTGGTCAATGTGTCCTCGCCCAACACGCCCGGCCTGCGCGAGTTGCAGGACAAAAAGCCGCTCATCGAGCTGTTGAGCGCGGTGCAGCAGGTGAACCAGGCCCGCGCCGTGCCGCGCCCGCTGCTGCTCAAAATCGCGCCCGACCTGAGCGATGCCCAGCTCGACGACATTTTGGAAATCGCCCGCGAAACCCAGTTGAGCGGCTTGGTGGCCACGAACACGACCATTGCCCGGCCCGCCGACCTGCGAACGCCCGCCGCCACGGTGGCCGCCCTCGGCGCGGGCGGCCTGAGCGGGCGGCCGTTGCGCCAGCGCGCCACCGAAGTCATTCGCTACCTGCACCAGCGTAGCCGGGGCGAGCTACCCATTATCGGCTCGGGCGGCATCCACTCGGCCCAGGACGCGCGCGAGAAGCTCGCGGCCGGAGCCAGCCTGGTGCAGCTTTATACCGGCTTCGTCTATGAGGGGCCGGGGCTGGTATCAAGTATCAATGAGCAATTAGCAAGGAGCAAGGAGCAGTGAGCAGTTCATCTTTAACCACTTGGGATTTTTTTCGAATTGCTTGTCGATAATTGCTCCTTGCTCCTTGATAATTGCTCATTGAAAATCGGGCTGAATGCGCACTTCCACGACCTGAGCTACGCGCTCGCCCTGGCGGAAACGGGCTTTGTAGCGGAGCCGCGCCCAGACCAGCGGCGGCACCATGACGAGCGTGGGCCAGAGGAAATTCCAGGGGAACGGGATGAAGCGCAGGCTGGTGGCCGAAAACGCCGACACCGCCGAAATGTACGCCGCCACGAAGCCCGTCAGGTGATTCAGCAGCCACTGACCCGTTGGCCACGGCCCGCGCCGCCGGTAGCCGACGAGCTGCTGGCTGGTAATCAGCACCCCGATGCCGCCGAACACGATGGACGGCACCACGCCACGCGCCACGCCGTAAACGAGCGTGCCGCCGAACACGGCCAGCCCGGTGCTCACCAGCAGCCAGTCGAGCAGCGCGGGCCGCGCGCCGGCATCGCGGCCCACGCCGAGCGGCTTTTGGTAGAGCGAGCGGTAGCCAAAGCCGGCCAGGTAGAGGCTGAAGATGCCCGTGAGCAGCAAGAAAGTCAGGCCCTTGAACGCGGCGTTGAAGATGGCCGTGGTGCCGGCCACGGCCATCGCCCAAAAAAATACCCGGCCCCAGGCCCGGTGTGCCGCCCCGCCCTTGCGCACGGCCAGCGCCACCGGGGCCACGAAAAAACCAAGGAAGCCCGCCGCGATGTGCAGGTAACGGGTGTAAGCGAGCAGGGTGAGCATAACGACTGACGGGTAGGGTAATAAGACAGTCGAAAGGTCGGGATAGGCACGCCCATGTTCGTGCTTTTTGTTGCCCAACCGGCTTACTCTCGTGCTGAAGCTTCCGTAACTGCGACTCAGCCGCAACTGCTGGGGGTTGGGTTGGGGGCGTTGTCATGCAGCGCGCAGCGAAGCATCTCGCGTGACGCAGTAAACCCAAACGCCAGCAACGAGGCGAGCGAGATGCTTCGCTGCGCGCTGCATGACAACGACCCTCAATACCCAACACCCGATGCCCTGCGGGCTTCAGCCCGCTCCACCACTCGCGGGTCAAAGCCCATTTTATTCTACTCCCAACCCGTAACGGGGCGCTGCCGACCCAGGCGCAGGCCCAGCCGGAGTTCGAGCGCGTCGGCCACGGCGCGGTGGGCTTTGAGGTCGAGGGCGGCGAAGAAATGGTCGGTGAGCTGATATTTGAGACCCACCCGCTGGTAGTAGGTGGTGCTCGACCGGTAGGGGCTGTAGAAATACGCGCCGAGCTGCGTGTTTACGGCCAGCCGGCCCAGCAGCAGCTCGTGGCCCACGAAGACGCTGGCTTTGCGCGTGTCGGGCAGGTTGCTTTGGTCGCGGGCGGTGTCGGCGAGCGTGGCCGGCAGCGAGCGGTCGTCGCAGGCTTCGAGGCCCAGCAGCAGGTTGCTCTTGGCGTTGAGGCGGCGGCCGGCGGCCACGCTCAGCGAGCTGACGAGGTAGCGGGCGGGGTCGCCGGGCGTGCGTCGCTTCGAGCCGGCCCCGACGCTGACGTACAAGAAATTGTGGCCCACGTCGGCCGGCGCGGGCGCGGGCGCGGCCGTGGGCGCGGGCCGCAGCTGCCCGTAGCGCAGGCCGAGCTGCACGGTGGGCAGGTTCACGCCGTAGTTGGGCTTGGCCACGGCCCCGTTCGAGTAGTGGCTCAGGCCCAGGCCCAGCAGCAGGCCCAGGCGCGGGCTGAGGCGGTAGTCGAGGTCGAGCCGGGCCTGAATGGTGGCGTTGAGGGCCGAGCTGACGAGCGTGTTCTTACGGTTCGTGGCCAGGTCGTAGGGCCGGTTGAAATACGCCACACCGGTGCCCAGGCGCAGGTGGGCCTGGTAGCGACGGCCGGCGGCCAGCCGCTTGCTCAGGTAAAGCGTGGCGGCCAGGCTCTGGCCCAGCACGGGGTTGTGGTAGTCGTAGTAGATAAGCGCCACCCCGACGCGCGGAAACCGGTGCCAGGCGTGCCAGGGCGCGCGGCCGGTAGTCTGGCGCTCGGCGCTCAGCTCCCAGCCGCTGGGGTGCGAGGCCACGAGGTGGGCGATGGCCGGCGAGTGGCTCACGATGAGCGCGCCCTGCGCCAGCACGCCGAACGTCAGCCCGCCCCGCTCGACGGAGTCGGCCGGGCTGCCCGCTTGCGCCCGCCCGACGCGGGGGCCGCCGAGCTGAATGCCCAGCACGAGGGCTATAACCGCGTAGAAATTAAGAAACTGCATTTTTTTTCGATTCCGCTGCCCAAACATCGGGTGGCAGAGCTTGGTCGCTCCAGCTACCGAGCGACAGCCGAGTTGGCATGTCGCCGCCCAAAAATTTCTGTGACTTTTGTAACCTCGGCCGAAACTCACAAGTATAAGCCTCGTTTTCGGCTCTAAGCAGTCGGCGTTGTGTTCTGATTCAACGGCGCTCTACTTGTAACAACGCTTTCTCAGCCTCGTTTGAGGGCCTTAATCATTCACCTTTTTTCCTCATAACGATGAAAAAAACTTTTCTTACGCTGGCCATGGCCCTGGGCCTAGTCGGCGCGGCCCAGGCCCAACAATCTACATTCGGCGTTAAGGCCGGCGCTTCGCTCACCAGCTACACGGGTGGTGGCTCTACGGGGGCTGAGTATAAGTTTGGCTTTAATGGTGGCTTACTGGCCAATTTTGCCGTTAATGATGCATTTTCGATACAGCCTGAGTTGCTCTATTCGATGAAAGGAGCTAAAGGCAGCAGTAATTTTTTTGGTCCCAACATAGATATCACTCAAACGCTGCACTACATTGATGTGCCGGTATTAGCCCGTATCAATGCCAGCGGATTGTTTTTTGAGATAGGCCCACAGGTAGGCTTTCTCGTAGCTGCAAATACAACGGCTTCTT